>Ga0316198_10001549_pt1 | contig 13566 bp, 13 predicted proteins | sample OudBieAanoxic_MG_FD_204935 | JGI IMG/M metagenome (GOLD analysis project Ga0316198, IMG submission 204935) | Coastal sediment microbial communities from Oude Bieten Haven, Netherlands - site A anoxic | ecosystem: Environmental > Aquatic > Marine > Coastal > Sediment | place: Netherlands...
GCATGACGGGCAATGAAGTCCCAGTAGAGGGAGGTGAAGGGGCACGCCGCCTCCCCGGTACGGAGCCGAGGATTGAAACGACAGTCACCGCAGTAGTCACTCATCCGGTTGATGTAGGCGCCGCCGGAGACGTAGGGCTTGGTAGACATCGCCCCACCGTCGGCCCACATCCCCATCCCGATGACGTTCGGAATCATCACCCACTCGGCTCCATCGACGAACTGCGACCACATCCATTCGACAACCGCTGGCGGCCGCACGCCGATCAGGTTGGCAAGACTGGCGAGAATCATCAGGCGCGGGATGTGGTGGGTCCAAGCGCGCTGATCGACGTCGCCCACAGTGGCGGTGACGCACCGCATGTCGGTCGTTGCAGCGCCGGTGAACACGGGTGGAAGCGGCCGGCTGTTGCCGAGGACGTTGCGGTCAGAGTGGTCGGGCCACAGCCAGTAGATCCCCCAGACGAACTCCCGCCACCCGATCACCTGGCGGATGAAGCCTTCGGCCGAGTTGATGGGGACGCGCCCTGCCCGGTACGCGGCTTCCACAGCGTCGCACACCTCCCCCGGCAGGAGCAAGCCGATGTTCAAGTAGGGGCTCAGGAGGGAGTGAGCGAGATGCCAGTCGTTGCGCAGCATCGCGTCCTCGTGGGCGCCGAAGTCGGGCAGCACCACATCGACGAAGTGATCAAGGCGACGTAGGGCGCCGGCCCGGTCCGTGGCCCACAATCCGCTTGGCGCTGCACCGGTGGCGGTGGCAGGTATCGCGGCCATCACCTCCCGGTCAAGGTCGTCGAGGGCGTCGACTACGGGTTCCGGAAACGATCCGCCATCCGCTGGTGGTGGCTGACGATTGTCGGCATCGAAGTTCCAACGTCCGCCGACCGGCTCATTCCCGTCCATGAGGTAGCCCAGCCGGCGCCGTTGCCAGCGGTAGAAGTCCTCCATGCGGAGGCGAGTTCGTCCGTCGGCCCACGCAGCGAAGTCGGAGTAGTGGCATAGGAAGCGATCATCGCGCACCATCTCCACACCGAGTGAAGACAGAAGCGCGTTCGCAGCCCGCGAGGCCGGCTCGGCGGCGCGAACCGTGGTCGGCCGGTGGTCCCGGACATGCCCCTCGTGGCCCGCCATCAAGCTCGGCTCGCGGCGATAGTCGACGTCGAACCCTTCGTCCTCCAGTTCAGCGGCGAATCGCCGCATCGCGGTCACGATCAGATGGATCCGCTGCCGGTGGAACGGCTTGCTGGCGATCTTGTCAGCGCTCTCCACCATCAGAATCCGGGTGGTGTCGGGGTGTGCCGCGGCAAGCGCGCCCGTGGACCGGTTGAGCTGATCCCCGAGCACCCAGACGGTGTCCATCTACGCGCGGGTTGGGCGACCGGCAACCACCGAGACGCCCGGCGAGTAGAGCACATGGGGTTCGCCTTCGGGTTGCTGGTAGCCGCCGGCAGCCACCATGCCGTCCGCGAGGGCGACGACATCGGCTCGGTGCAACGGCCACGGGCGATGGGCTACGGGAGCCACCACCAGCTTGCTCCCCAACTGGGCGTAGAGCCGCCAGCGAGCCGTGAGGAAGAGATCGAGTGGCGTGAGATCGTCGTTCGGGATCGGGTCGCGGACGCGAATGGTCACTGCGCCGTGTGCTCGGTTCCGATGTGGCCATCGCCGGAGGGCCGCATAGGTGATGCGGTCACCGTCCTTCCGGATCGACATCGCCGCCCATTGGTACGGAAGGCCGTACAGGGTCTGTGCCACGAGCACAGGCAGAGCCCTGTCGATATCGAGCGAATTGAACCAAACCCCGGGACCCATTCGTCCGCGCACGTAGGTACGGACGTTCGTTTCTGCGAACGTTCCGAAATAGGGGACGGCCGGCCCCCGGACTGGGCCGATGCGGCGCATCTGGAACGGCACCAGCCCAACCCAGGCTTTTCCATCGTGGGTATCGACTTCGAGACCCGACGGAAGCATCGCCTGGACGACGTTGGGTGCGACCGGCCAGTGAAGATAGCTGAGCTGCTCCCAGCGCTGACGCATCACCGGTCGCTCGATCTCGTGAGGGCACTCCCATGGCTTCATACAACCTACGATGATACGGACGCCCGACTCGCAAGCCGGGCACCGCCCTCAGGGGCGCAGGAGTGGAGACCGCTGATGGATTCCACGATCCACACGGCGTTCCCAGCAGAGGACGGTTGTGGCGCCTCGACGCCGGAGAGTTCGCACCCAGCGATGTTCGCAAGGTTCGCTGTGAACGGAGATTCGTACCGGTCGATGTTGAAACCCACACCCAGACAGCCTCCGACGACATGGTCACCGTTCTCGATTGATACCGAGCCCGATCACATCGAGGGCTTCGTCCTTCACGGCCCGCGATCCGCCGCGGTCGCGAATACCGGCGTAGGAGGCTGAATGTGATGCCTTCGAGGACAGCGCTCTGACCTGGCCTTTCGTGATGGGCGCTCCTGCGATCGAACCGGTGATCGCGCCGTGTGAGGGTTCCTGGTGCCCGTATCGCGCGACCGAGGACCCGGGCAATCATGGTGAGAATCGCGGTCGCCTCAGTGGAGGCTTCAGTCGGTCGGCGACTCAGATCTCACGACCTGCGGCACCCGCACACCGCCATGTTCATCGCCCGGGGCGAGGACCCGGAGTTGATCAGCTCAACCCGCGGCACTCGTCGATTCCGGTCACTCTGGACGTGCACGGGTACCTGTTCGAAAGCCCCGATGAGGTTGCCGCCGAGCGCCTCGGCGCCGTCTTCCTGCAGAAGCTCTCGGATTCCTCGTGGACGCTCGACCGCAAGGACCCTCCCTGGCTCACCCGCTAGACGACGCCAGGCGCGCCGAAACCCCTGCCGTAGCAAGGGTTTCAGCGGTTGTCTCTCGGGTGGAGCTGAGGGGATTCGAACCCCTGACCCCTTGACTGCCAGTCAAGTGCTCTGCCAGGCTGAGCTACAGCCCCCGGAAGATTCGGGAGTGTATCAGACCTCGGTGCTAGCCGACACCCCGGAGAACTCGATTCGCGGGGCATCCGCCCACAGTCGCTCGAGGTCGTAGAAGTCACGGGTCTCACTGTCGAACAAATGCACGACCAGGTCGCCGTAGTCGAGGAGCACCCACCGCCCGTAGTCGGCGCCCTCGCGTCGGAGAGGCCGATCGCCGAGTTCGCGGAGCCGCAACTCGACATCGTCTGCGAGGGAGCGGACGTGACGGTTGGAGGTACCCGAACCGATTACGAAGACGTCGGTGACCACAACAAGATCTGAGACGTCGAGAAGGGCAACGTCGTTGCCCTTCTTGTCAATGATGGCTTCAGCGGCGGCACGCGCCGCGGTTTCTGCATGGGGGTTGGCTGGGATGGGGCTTCCTTCTTCGCTGGTACGCCGATTCTAGGTGGCCGGCGGCCATGCTTCACGAGGTTCGGCGTAGAGGTTGTGTTCTTTCACGTAGTCGAGCACGGGCCCCGGGACCATGAACCGAATCGACTGGCCCTCCGCGACACGATGACGGAGCATCGTTCCCGAAATCAGGAGATCCGGCATGTCGAGCCACTCGACGTCTCCGTCGAAAACGCGCTCGACTTCGGAGCGCTCCACACCGGGCCGTGGCACAACCGCAATCCGAACCCGTTCGATGAGTTCGGCCGCACGATTCCACGTCGGCAGTCCTTTGGCGCTGTCGGCCCCAACGATGAGGATGATGTCCTCGTCCGCGAAACTCTCGACGGTGTCGATCGTATAGGTCCAACCGTCACGGTGGACCTCGCGGTCGTCGACACTGAAGTATTCGACCCCGGCAGTGGCGAGTTCGATCATGCGGAGACGGTGACGGGCCTCGGACACGCCGGTCCCGAGCTTCTGCCAGGGTCGGCCCGCCGGGATGTACGTCGCCGTGTCGACCCCGAGTTGGTCGTGGGCGGTCTCCCCTGCCACGAGGTGGGCGATGTGCGGGGGGTCGAATGTTCCGCCGAGAATGGCTCGCATGGGTGCCAGGATACGGAGTCTTGGACTCCTTGGCGCGTAGCCACAGCCCCGCGTGGGGATCATGGTCGCATCGGAGGGCGATCCGCGGGTCGACGTAGACCCCAGCGACGCGCACGGAGAAGTGGACGGCGAGGTGCCCATCGTGGACTCCGGCAACTCCGACGACCTCCCCGCGACGGACACGGTCGCCCACGGCGACCGATGTTGCGGACAGGTAGGAGTACGAGGTCTTGACCCCACCGTGGTCGATCGTCACCGTGCGATTCACGATCACGATGCCGACGAATGAGACCGTCCCATCCCCCGCCGCGCGAACTACTGCGCCGTCGAGGGCGGCAATATCGATGCCCCAGTGGCCGCTGTATCGCCCGGTCGGAAGGAATCCTCGGAGAACCTCCCCTTCAGCGGGTGCGGCGAGACCGATGCAACTGACAGGGGCGAATGCCGTCGCGAAGATGATCGCCGCAAGGAGGGCCATCACGGTGCTCCAACGCCGTCACCGCGTGGACAACCTACCGCGTCAGATGACCACCGTGAAGCCCTACGTCGGCGATCCGACCTCGGCTCGGGCACCGATGAGCACTCGAACAGCCGCTCGGAGCACGGCCCCGGTGAACGGCTTCTCGAGCACCACGGCCCCCATCTCGGAGATGCGCTCGACCACGCCGCTGCGCGTCTCGCCCGTTGCCACCAGGATCGGGACATCGGCGGTTGCCGGTTCGTCCCGCAAGCGTTCAAGGACGTCCCACCCCGGGATGTCCGGCAGGCCTAGGTCGAGAATGATCAGGTCCGGTGGGTTCTCGAGTGCAGCCCCGAGACCAGCCTGGCCGAGGAGATACGACTCGATCTCCATCTCGGTCCCGCGCATCGTGAGAGCAAGAAGGCGCTGCAATGCCGGCGAGTCTTCGATTGCGATGATTCTGGCCACGGCCCACCCTCTGTGGTCGCTGCGTCGAGCCTGCTGGCCCGTCCCTCCATCATCGGCGTCTGGCGACCAAGAATTGAACCGAAGGGGTCGTTCGACCCATACGACACCGTTGCGCGCGATCGCGGCCGGCGGACTGTCGGTCTACACGAGCACGATCAGGTCGTCGCGGTGTATGGCCGCTCCACCGGCGATCGAGGTGTGCTTCCCGAGAACATCGCGCAGCGTTGCTGCTGCGAGTCCGGCGAGCCCCTTGGCGATGAGCCGCCCCTCCTCGTCATGGACCTCAACGGCGTCGCCCCGTGCGAATCGCCCTTCGACCGCGACTACGCCTGCGGCGAGCAGAGAGCGGCCGTCTCCAACGATGGCGGCTGCCGCCCCTTGATCGGCCGTGAGCACACCGATCGACGGAAGGCTGAAGGCGATCCACAGCTTGCGAGCCGGCAGGCTGGTCGACCGTGGAGCCACCCAGGTTCCGAGATCGTCTCCAGCAACGGCCCGGCGGACGGCATCGGGATCCCCGGCCGCCGTCACGACCGTCGGGATCCCCGAATAGGCTGCCATACGAGCTGCTGCGACCTTGGTACCGACGCCCCCGGACCCGAACGTCCCTGCGTCACCTGGTCGCCGCAGTTCGTCGAGAACTTCGTCGGTGTGCTTCACGGCGCTCAGCAGTTCTGGCTCCGCGACGAGCCTTGGATCGTGAGCGTAGAGGCCGGGTGTGTCCGTGAGGATGACCAGCAGGCCCGCACCCACCAGGTGCGACACGATCGCCGCAAGCCGGTCGTTGTCTCCGAATCGGAGTTCGTCGACCACGACTGTGTCGTTCTCGTTGACAATCGGCACCACTCCGAGTGCGAGAAGCCGATCGAGTGCTGCACGAGCGTGGAGGTGGGGTTCACGGCTGGCCAGCACATCGCGGGTCAATAGCACCTGGCCCACGACAAGGCCGTGTGCGGTGAACGCCCTGGCGTACCGCTCAATCAGCTTGCTCTGGCCAACGGCTGCCGCAGCTTGGAGACCGGGAACGTCCGTCGGACGTTCGGTGACCCCGAGGGCCGGGAGGCCGGCAGCAACGGCCCCTGAGCTCACGAGTACGGCGGGGTGGCCGCCTTCACGAAGAACGGCTATCTGAGCGACGACGCGCTCAACCGCTTCTGCGTCGATCAGGCCGCCCTCGGTCGTCAAGCTCGATGAGCCGACCTTGACCACAACGGCACGCCCGGACTCGATCGGCCGTCTCACAGCTCATCGGCCTCGTCGTCGGCATCGGCCGCATCCGGGTCGTATGTGAATACGAGGTCCTCGATCCGGACGTCGTCCCCGGGTTCGGCACCCGCATCCCGGAGCGCTCCGTCGATGCCGGTCGCGACCAGTCGCTTCGCAACGAGATCCGCAGCGTCGGGGTTGGTGAGATCGTCGAGGTTCACGGCACGCGCTGCCGTCCGTCCGGTCACCACCCATTCGTCGTCGATCCGGTCGATCGCGAACGTCTGGCCAAGCGGCCGGTGAAGCATGAACCCTTCCCGCTCAGGAGCGGTGCGCTGCGCCATCTCTGTGAGATCCGCGATTCGGTGCAGGAGGTCGGTCACCCCGGCACCGGTGACGCCCGAGACTTCGACGAGGTCGAGGCCCAGATCCTCCGCCCATTCCGTCGGGTATTCATCCGGTAGGTCCGCTTTGCTCAGGACGACGACGCTCGGGCGCTCCGCGAGCTCCGGCGAGTGGGATGCGAGTTCGTTCATCAGCACGTAGTACTGCCGCTCCGGGGTGTCGACCTGGAGATCTGACGGGTCGAGGAGCACAACGAGCACTCTCGCACGCTCGGTGTGGCGGAGAAACTCGTGCCCGAGCCCTTTGCCGTCCGCAGCGCCTTCAATCAGGCCGGGGATATCGGCGAGTACGAACTCCCGGTCACCGAGGGACACCACGCCGAGGTTCGGAACAAGGGTTGTGAACGGGTAGTCGGCGATCTTCGGCGACGCAGCGGAGACACCGGCGATGAGAGTGCTCTTCCCGGCATTCGGGTAGCCGATCAGCGCCGCATCGGCGACAAGTTGCAGCTCAAGATGCAGCGTCTTGTCTTCGCCATACTCGCCCTGCTCAGAGAAAGAGGGCGCCCGGCGATCCGGTGTCACGAACGAGGCGTTGCCCCTCCCCCCGCGTCCACCTTCGGCCACGACGAGTTGTTGGCCGGGCTCGACGAGGTCGGCGATCAGCACGCCATCGTCGTCGCGAACGAGCGTCCCGAGCGGAACGGCGAGTTCAAGACCCTCCCCGTTCTTGCCATGACGAAGTTCACCCCCGCCGTGTTCTCCGTCTCCCGCCTTCCAGTGAGGCGTGCGGTCGTAGCGGAGGAGAGATCCGACGGCAGCGTCTGCCACGAGGACGACGCTGCCTCCCCGGCCGCCGCGTCCGCCATTCGGTCGCCCTCTCGGCTTCCCCTTCCGCTTCTGGAACGACGTCACACCTGCTCCGCCCGCGCCACCGCGTGCAAACAGGCGTACAGAATCAACAAAGGAAGCCATAGGGGAACCGTAGTGCGAAGTCAGGAGCCATTGATGCTCCTTCGTACCGTTCCAGAGATGCCGAAACGCCGGCACGAGGCCGGCGCATCAGAAAGGGACTACGAAATGCGAGGGGCGGTGCCTAGGCGAACACCGAGACGTTGCGACGGCCACGCTTCGTGCCGTACTGAACCTTGCCCTCGATGAGCGCGTACAGAGTGTCGTCGCCGCCACGGCCGACGTTGTCGCCGGGGTGGATGCGGGTGCCGCGCTGGCGGACGATGATCGCACCTGCGTTGACGACTTGGCCGTCAAACACCTTGGGTCCGAGCCGTTGCGCTGCAGAATCGCGACCGTTCTTGGATGAGCCGCTTGCCTTTGTCTTGGACATCTCAGCCCTCCTTCTCGTCGGTCGTGGGAGCCTTCTCAGCCTTCTGGGCCTTCTGGGCCTTCTCGGCTTTCTTGGCCTTGGGAGCCTTCTCAACCTTCGCCGAGTTATCGCTCTTGGCGCTCTTCTTCTTCGCCTTCTTCTTCGCCCCTGGCAGTTCGATGGACTTCACCAGGAGTTGGGTGTACTTCTGCCGGTGTCCGGCACGACGCCGATACCCGGTCTTCGACTTGTACTTGAAGATGTCGATCTTCGGTCCGGTGGAGTCGCCGACGACCTCGGTCGTGACGGTCAGCTTGTCGAGTGCGTCCCGGTCGGAGATGACGGAGCCGTCGTCCTGGACGATCAGAAGCGGCGTGAACGTGACTTCGCCTTCGCTCTTGACCCGCTCGACGTCGAGGACGTCGCCCTCTTGGATTTTGGCCTGCTTGCCGCCGGCGCGAATGATGGCGTACATGATCCTTCAATGATGATGGTGGTCGGGCCGATTCTCTCGGCGCGGTCAGACGCTTCGCGTGCGAAGCGCCCGTGAATCATAGCGGAATCGCGGTCTATGGCGACCTGGTTCAGTCGGCGTCCTCGTCGTCGATCCCGATGGGGACCCCGGTCGCCGCTGCTTCCTCGTGGAGCAGCACTCCGCGCCCATTGCACTGGGGGCACACCTCTGAGAACGATTCGAGCAGTCCGGCAGACACATTCTTACGCGTCATCTCGACGAGACCGAGGTTCGACACGTCGAACACCTGCGTCCTCATCTTGTCCTTGGCGAGGTGCTCACGAAGGCGCAGGAGGACGGCGTCCTGGTTCTTCTCGATCTCCATATCGATGAAGTCGATCACGATGATGCCGCCAATATCTCGCAGCCTGAGTTGGCGCGCGATCTCCTCGGCGGATTCGAGATTGTTCTGTAGAACGGTGTCCTCGAGGTTGGAGTGGCCGACGTAGCGCCCTGTGTTCACATCGATGACGGTGAGCGCCTCGCTCCGGTCGATCACGATGTGGCCGCCCGAAGGGAGCCAGACCTTGCGGTCCAGCGCCTTGCGGAGCTGATCCTCGACGTGGAATCGCTCAAACAGCGGGAGTTCGTCGCCGTAGATCTGAACCTTCTCGATGAGGTCGGATTCGGTACCGCCGAGATACGACAGGATCTGGTCGTACGTCGAGCGAGTGTCGACGAGAAGTCGCTTGAAGTCGCGGGTGAAGTGCTCGCGGATGACGCGAATCACCAGCGGCGGCTCCTGGTAGATGAGGGCGGGCGCCGACGCGGATTTCGCGTCGCGGTCGATGTCTTCCCAAATTCCGGTGAGACGGTCGATGTCCGACTTGATGTCCTCACGCGAGGCGCCGTCGGCGGCGGTTCGCACAATGATCCCCATCCCCTCGGGGCGCAGTTCGGCAACCAGTTCGCGGAGGCGGCGTCGCTCGTCGTCCGACAGACGCCGAGAGATACCGCGGACCTGCGGATCCGGAGCGAGGACGAGGTACCGGCCGGCGAGGCTGATCTGGTTGGTGAGGCGGGCACCTTTGTGGCCCATGGCATCCTTGACGACCTGGACGAGCACCGGGTCACCTGCCGAGAGCGCGGATTCGATGCGCTTCGGCTTGCCGTTCATGTCGTACGACGCGTAGTTCACATCTCCGGCGTACAAGACACCGTTCTTGCCTGCGCCGAAGTCGATGAACGCGGCCTCCATGCCGGGCAGGACGTTCCTGACCTTGCCGAGGTAGACGTTTCCGACGAGGGATCGCTTGTCGGACCGGGCGACGTAGTGCTCGACGAGCACCGGGCCCTCGAGAACGACGATCTGCGTCTGGTGCGGCATCGAGCGCACGAGCATTTGCTTGCGGGCAGTCTCCGGCGGAGCGACCACGTCGACGTGAGAGGGTCTGCGGCGGCGGCGCTGATCGTTGCGCTGTTTCGGCTTCTGCTTCTGCTGCTGTCGCGGCTTCTGCTTCGCCTTCTGCTTGGTCGACGTGCGGGCCGTCTTGGTGTCAGCGGTCGAGAACCGCCGTACGGTGACGGACTCGCCGTCGACTGTGCGAACGGTGCGTTCCTCCGTTGCTGAACCGTGGCGCAGAATGCGCGCGGACTTCTTCCGGAACAATCCCATCAGTGGACTCCTTCGAGGTGACTGGGCGGTACGAAGGCCGTTGTGCGCAACGATTCAGCGTGAGGTCAGGCACGACGGAGACTCGAAGGTCGATCGTCAGTTGATGCCGGTAGACGCTGAACATACGCGCGGGGGCCACTCGGTTCGTCCCAGATCGGAAATGGTGACCGCGGTGTGCGGTCGAACCGTTCCGCATCGTAGCAAGGACCCGTCCGTATCAAAGGGATTGAGGAGTGAGCTACGAGTCACGAGCTGCGAGCACCGAGAATGGGTGCTTGCTCGGAGCTCGAAGCTCGCAGCTCTTGGCTCCTTGCCGGCTACTCCGACTCGAGCAGGCTCTCCTGGTGGGCTTCTTTCGGGTCGAAACAGCGCCGACACCGGGCTTCGTACGAGTCCTGGGCACCGAGCACCACGAGTTCGTCCGATTGCACCACCCGCTGGGTGAACAGGCCCGGACCTCCGCATCGGTGACAGACGGCGAGGGCCTTCGTCACGTACTCGGCGCGCAGCATCAGCGACGGGATCGGCTCGAACGGTCTGCCGAGGTAGTCGAGGTCGAGCCCGGCGATGATCAACTGCTTGCCGGCGCCTGCGAGTTGCATCGCAACGTCGACCAGTCCGTCGTCGAAGAATTGACCTTCATCGATGCCGATGACGACTGTGCGATCCTCAACGGCGTGGAGAAGTTCGCTGGAGTCAGCCACCGGGGTCGCCACGGTCGAGAGGTTCGAGTGGGAGACGACTTCACCCGTCGAGTAGCGGGTGTCGATCTCCGGTTTGAACGTCTGAACGGGAATGCGTGCGATGCCGTAGCGCGTGACCCGGCGAATCAATTCCTCACTCTTGCCGGAGAACATCGGGCCTGAGATGACCTCGATCCAGCCCTGTTCGAAGCGTCGGTGCATGAGCGATGACTGTAGACGACGCGGCAACGCTCGGCCAGGGGGCCCGGCCGCGTTCAGGCGTCAACGCCCGCGCGCTCCCCCACGAGCGGCGAACGGCGCATCCAGACCGAGTGGGCCATCCCCAGTGCGACGCTCATCGTTACGAAAACGGTTCCACCCGACGACATGAACGGGAGCGGCAGACCGGTGACCGGCATTACCCGGACAGTCATCCCGATATTGACGAAGACGTGGAACGCGATGAGCGCAGCGACGCCGGTCGCGGCCAACTGGCTGAAGCGGTCGATCGCGTTGGCGGCGGCAACGAGCGTCCGCCAAATGATGAGGCCGAAGAGCAGCAGAACGAACAGGCTCCCTACGAAACCCAGCTGTTCGCCGACGGCCGTGAAGATGAAGTCGCTCGATTGCTCCGGCACGAACCGCAGATTCGTCTGCGTGCCGTTGAAGAGGCCCTTGCCGAAGAACCCGCCGGTTCCGATGGCGATCTGACTCTGATACTGGTTGTACTGCGTGTTGAGAACGTCGCTTGTCTCGTCGAGGAACGCCGTCAACCGGGTGATCTGATAGGCCTTGATCGCTCCCACTTGGAACACGGCGACCGTCCCGACGATCCCTGCCACGATCAGCGCAGCCATCTGACGCCATGTTGCACCGCCGACGAAGACCATCACGCCCGCGATGAACATGAAGGTGAGCATCGTGCCGAGATCCGGCTGCAGGAAGATCAACCCTGCCGGGACCGCTACGAGCAGCACAGCCCGCGCGACGCGCTCCCAGTGCATCGGTTTGGCAGCGCCGGCGAGAAGCATTGCCAGAGCGAGAATCACGGCCAGCTTCGCGATCTCCGACGGCTGGAACCGGATGGGACCGAGCTGCATCCACCGCTGCGCACCCTTGACCGCGGACCCGAGCGGGCTCAGCACGAGGATGAGGGTGACCATCGATCCGAGATAGATCGTGGGAACCCACGGACGAATCACGCGCAGGTCGATCACCGACACGATGGCGAATGCCGCGAATCCAATCAGGACGAAGGCCGCTTGCTGCTCGAGTTCGCGTGATGGACTCACACCGAGCGCTTCGAGCCGGGGAGCTGACGCGGAGTAGATCATCACGAGCCCGAGCGCCGTGAGCAGCAGGTAGGGAATCACCAACGCCAGGTCGGGCCGCAATTGACGCTCCCTCCGCAGCAGGGACATCTGTGTGCGCTCACCGGTGTACGCCATCAGTCGGCCGCCTCTCCCGGTTCGAGCGGCGTTACCATGGCTTCTCCGTTTACGAGGTACTGAAGCACCTGGCGGGCGACCGGCGCTGCCACCCCACCGCCTGAGCCACCACGCTCGATGACGACTGTGACGACGTATTCGGGCGACGAGGCCGGGGCGACACCCACGAACCACGCCGTGTCGACCTCCTGGACGTCCTCGTCGGCCTTGATGATCTCCGCGGTTCCGGTCTTGCCACCGACGCTCAGCACGTTCGGTCCGAACGAGGTGAATGCAACGCGTGCGGTCCCCTTCGGACCGTTGACCACCTGCTGCATGTCCACGCGGAGGGCGCGGGAAGTCTCAGGATCGATGTCGATCGTGCCGAGCGTGGCCTGCTCGTTCTCGTCGACCACCTGGCCCTCCTGATTGACCAACTCGGCAACGACACGCGGCTCCCAGAGGGTTCCGCCATTGACCATTGCCGAGAATCCGTTGGAGAGCTGCAGCGGCGTGACGAGCACGGTGCCCTGCCCCACGACAGCGTTCATGAGATCGCCGCCGACCCATGGACCGGTCCCGCGCACACGGCCGGTGTCCTTGCGCTGCTCCTCACGGAACCACTGTCGGTCGGGGATCAAGCCCGGCTTCTCGAACGGTAGGTCGATGCCGGTCTCGGTCCCGAAGCCGAAGTCTCTGGCCCACTCTTGCCAGAGATCCTCGTTGTTGATGCCGGTCTCGTCCGAGCGTTCGTTCCAGATGCGGAGCGCGATCTCCCAGAAGTAGAGGTCGCAGGACGCCTGCAAGGCTCCATGGAGACTGAGCTGACCGTGGCCGTTGCGCTTCCAGTCGCGATAGACCTGCGAGGAGCCATCGTTGAACTGGAAGCGCAGGCTCCCGGTGCAATTGTAGAGGTCGGTGTCGGATGTCAGCGGCTGCAGTTCGTCATTCGAGGGCGGCTCCGTCGTTGGGGTAGTCTCCCCGTCCACCGGAACGTCCTCACCTTCCGGGACTTCGCCCTCGGCCGGTTCGCCCGTACCCGTGTTCTCATCACCAACGGTTCGATTGTTGATTGGCCGATCGAGCGGGTAGATCCCCTCTTCGAGCGCGAGGACATAGGAAACGACCTTGAACGTCGAGGCAGGGGCGTACTGACCCTGGATCGCAAAGTTGCTGAAGGCGTTGATGGTTCCGAGGCTCTCCCACTGCTCCTGTGTGAGCCCATCGACGAATGCCGACGGATCGAACGACGGATACGACGCCATCGCGATGATCGATCCGTCGTTCGGGTCCTGAACGACGCCGACCGAACGCACCGGACACCACCGATCCGAGTGCGACACGATGAGAGCATCCTGCTCGACCGCGATCACCCGCAGCGTCGTCGCAAACGTGTCGCCGTCCTCGACTTCGTACAACTCCCCGTCGATATCGACCAGCGCAACACGTTGCGAGCGGTTCTCGAGCACGGCATCGAGGCGCATCGTGCGCCCGATTCGACCGGTCAACAGCGTCCGGGAGCCGACGCCTACCTCCACACG
>Ga0316198_10001550_pt1 | contig 13561 bp, 14 predicted proteins | sample OudBieAanoxic_MG_FD_204935 | JGI IMG/M metagenome (GOLD analysis project Ga0316198, IMG submission 204935) | Coastal sediment microbial communities from Oude Bieten Haven, Netherlands - site A anoxic | ecosystem: Environmental > Aquatic > Marine > Coastal > Sediment | place: Netherlands...
CTCGTTGAGGCCGGCCGCCTTCTTTCCGAGAAGACTCAGGCGGACGCGCGAGCCGAGCTCTGCGTCAAGCGGATACAGAAGGGTCACGGCGCTGCAACTTTGTCCCAAGCTGGTGGAAGTGCGCAATACCGTTGACGGTGTCTGCGATTTCTCCAAGCAATCGCAGGCGATTGTCTCGAACGCGGGCATCGTCGACCATCACGAACACCTCCTCGAAGAAGCGATCGATGGGCGCGCCGAGCTCCGTAGCGACGAGCTTCATGGCGTCTGTATAGCGGCGCTCGTCCGTGGCCTCGCGGATTTGGTCTCGCACGGTGTCGAAGCGCTCGGCCAGTGTGGTCTCCGCGCCGGCTTCGAGAAGCGTGGAGTCGATGGGTCCTCGCGCGCTTTCCTTGGTGATGTTGAACGCGCGCTTGAACGCGACCGCGAGGGATTCGAACTCTGGCGCAGCACCGAGCTCGGCCACCGCTTCGATTCGGCTCCGCAGATCGCGCAACGAGGTGCCGTCCCAGGCGCCGAGGCACGCGTCGACGACATCGCCACCAGCGGAGTCCTTGAGCATCGCTCGGATGCGTCCGCGGAAGAAGTCGTCGAGCGACGCGCGAACTTCTTCTGCGGCTCCGAGCTTGGCATCGCCACGATATGCCTGGTAGGCCTGCGCGATGAGCGCCTGGAGGTCGACGTCGATTGGTCCTTCGAGCGCGATGCGAATGATGCCGAGCGCGGCGCGGCGAAGCGCGAAGGGATCGGCCGAGCCGCTCGGAACCAGACCGATGCCGAAACAACCGACTAGGGTGTCGATGCGATCGGCGACCGCGACGATGGCGCCGATGACTTGGTCCGGAACCTGGTCGTCTGCGCCCTGGGGCCGGTAGTGATCGCGAATCGCGTCTGCGACGGCTGGGTCGATGCCTTCGCGCAAGGCGTACCAGCGGCCCATCTCGCCTTGGAGCTCGGGGAATTCGTACACGATGAGCGTTTCGAGGTCCGCCTTGCAGAGGCGTGCGGCCTCGTCGCAGGCATCGGCGTTCGCACCCGAGCGCATTGCGAGCGCGCGGGCATTGGCCTGCAGGCGACGAACCTTGGCCCCCATCGTGCCGAGCTTGGACTGAAAGACCACCGATTCGAGCTTGGTGAGCCGGTCGGCGAGCGGGGCCTTGCGGTCTTCTTCGACGAAGAAGCGCCCGTCGGCCAGACGCGCGCGAAGGACGCGGTCGTTGCCCTTGGCAATCGTCTCGGGATCCTCGGCGGTGTTGACCACGTTCAGATAGGAGGGAAGGAGCGCGCCACCTTCGGACGCTCGAACGGCGAAGTACCGCTGATGATCTCGCATCACCGAGATGACGACGGCATCAGGGAGCTCGAGAAACGATTCGTCGAACTGGCCCGGCACCGTGAATGGCTCTTCGACCAGCGAGACGCATTCGTCCGCGAGAAAAGCGTCGGGTTCGAGGACACCGCCGAGGGACTTCGCCGAAGCAAGCAGTCCTTCGACCATGCGATCCTTGCGCACTTGTATGTCCACGATCACATGAGCGCGTTCAAGCGCGGATTCGTAGCTGCTGGCCTGGTCGAGGTCGAAGCTATCGGGCGCGAGGAAGCGATGTCCGCGTGTCTTGCGCCCAGCTCTTATGCCCGCGAACTCGAAGTCGACGACCTCGCTTCCGAGCAAGGAGACGATCCAGTGAATCGGCCTGCCGAATGCAATTTCGCCAGGACCCCAGCGCATGGACTTGGGGAAGCTGATCCGCTGACAGAGGCGCGGCAGCATCTCGCCGAGCACCTCGCGGGTCGCCTGCCCGGTTTCGTGTACCCGTACGCTGACGTAGTCGCCCTTGTCGGTGGTCTGTTTGCGCAGGTCTTCGACGTCGACACGGTGCTTTTTTGCAAAGCCAGTCGCGGCCTTCTTGGCCGAGCCATCCGCTTCGAAGGCTGCGCTCCAAGGAGGCCCCATGATCGTCTCGTCGCGGTCGGGCTGGCGCTCCGCGAGCCCGCGCAGCCGAAGCGCCAGGCGTCGTGGCGTCCCCAGCGTGTCCATCTGCAGCGAGTCGGTCTCGAGACGGGCCTGGCCCACTAGCTCGGCCGCACTCGTTTTCATCGAGCGCAGCGCGTGCCTGACGAAGGACGCCGGCAGCTCCTCAGTCCCAATTTCCAGCAAAAACTCGGATGACATGGAGTGGCGTTGCTACCAGACCCGATCCTAGGGCGCAACGGGGCAGAGCCCAAATCGCGCTATTCGGCCGCAGCCGAAGTCTTGAGGAGCGGGAAGCCGAGGGCCTCCCGCTGTGCGTACCAGGATTCGGCGACCGCCCTTGCGAGGATTCTCACACGGCCGATGTACCGTTGGCGCTCGGTCACACTGATCGCGCCTCGGGCGTCGAGCACGTTGAAGTAGTGGCTGCACTTGATGACCGCGTCGTAGGCGGGAAGCGCCAAGCGTTCGAGGGGCTCGCGGTCGAAAACGAGGGCGCCGCCCTTCCCCTTCTTTTCGCTCAGACCGAGCAACTGGGCGACTTGCTTTTCATACTCCGCGAAGAGGCTCTTCTGCAGATCGGTATCCGCCTGCTCGAAGTTGTAGGTGCTCCACTCCCACTCGGCGCGCTTGTAGATATCGCCGTAGCGGATTCCCGGCGCCCATTGCAGCTCGTAGACATCGTCGACGTCCTGCAGGTACATCGCGATGCGCTCGAGCCCGTAGGTCAGCTCCCCGCTGATGGGCTTGCAGTCGATTCCACCGCACTGCTGAAAATAGGTGAACTGGCTGATCTCCAGGCCGTCCAACCAGACCTGCCATCCCAGGCCCCAGGCGCCAAGCGTTGGTGACTCCCAATCGTCCTCGATGAACCGGATGTCGTGATGCTGCGGGTCGGTGCCGAGGGCGCGAAGCGACTCGAGGTAGAGCTCCTGGATGTCGAGCGGCGACGGTTTGAGGATGACCTGGTACTGATGGAACTGCTGTAGACGGTTGGGGTTCTCACCGTAGCGGCCGTCTGTCGGTCGGCGGCTCGGCTCGACGTAGGCGACGTTCCAGGGCTCGGGGCCTATGGCCCGCAAGAAGGTGTGCGGATTGAAGGTGCCCGCGCCGACCTCCGAGTTGTAGGGCTGCACGATGAGGCAGCCGCGCTCGGCCCAGAACCGTTCGAGCGCGAGGATGAGCTCCTGGAAGGTCATTCCTCGTCCTCCTCGTCCTCCTCGTCCTCGTCGTCCTCGTCGTCTTCGTCCTGGTCTGCGTCTGCAGCGGCTTCCATCGCGGCTAGGGCAGCTTCCTCCTGTGCCAGGAGCTCCTCCTCAGCCTCTTCCATGGCCTCCGCAGCGGCGAGCTCCGCGGAGGCGATGTCGATCGACTCGCCGATCTTTTCCTCGAAGAGGGCTTTGTGTTCGTCTGTCAGGTCGCTGAACTCCTGAAGCGTCGGCAGGTCTTTGAGGCCGCTCAAGCCGAAGAACTCCAGGAAGAGCGGGGTCGTCCCGTACACGAGCGGCCGGCCTGGCTCATCCTTGCGCCCGAGGATTTTCACCAGTCCGCGGTCGGCGAGCATCTTGAGCGAGGAGCCGGAGTCGACGCCCCGCACATCATCGACCTCGGGCCGGGTGAGCGGTTGGCGGTACGCGACGATGGCGAGCGTCTCGAGCTGCGCGCGGCTGAGCCGAATGGGCTTTGGGGCGACGAGGGTCTTTACGAAATCGGCGCTCTCACGAGCCGAGCGGAACTGATAGCCACCTGCGACGAAATAGAGGTGCACTCCACGGTGCTGGTAATCGGCCACGAGCTCGTCGAGCAGAGGTTGGACCTCGGCGATGGTCGCCCGCGCGGCCCGGGCGAGCCTCTTGGCGGTGACCGGGCTGCTCGAAACGAAAATCAGACTTTCAAGAACGTTCTTGAGCGACTCAGGGGTCGGGGCGATGGGGGCCCCCGCCCCGTTTTCCGAGGCGCCGTTGCTGGTTTGCACATCTGTCTGGGTCATGGCTCTTGCTCGTCCTCATTGCATGCGTAGGTGCCGGCCGGCACGACGACGGACTCTCTTCGTTCCTCGTCAATCCCGACCGCAAGGCCGTAGTCGATCGGCTCGTCCACGATGTCGCTGCTGGGCTGCTGCAGCGTGTCGGGTGCCAGAGCCTCGCCCGAGGCGTCGAGCAGCGTGTACTCGAGGTAGATCGGTTCTTCGTGGTCGGTCTGATAGATGCTCGCCAAGCGCATCTTCGCCATCTCGAGCAAAGCGAGGAACGTGACCACCAGGTCGTACGAGGTGCTCACGTCTTCGAAGAGCTCGTCGAAGCGGCAGCGGCGCCGCTCTCGAAGCAAATCGACCAGGTCCTGAATGCGGTCCTGAATCGACATCCGCTCGGCGTCGACCTCGAGCGAGATGCTCGCGTTGACGCGTTCGGCGATCTTCCTGAGCGCGTCGAGGAGCTTGAAGACGCTCACCTGTGCAAGTGGCGGCTCCTCCTTGCTCCTCGGCGCAGGGGTTCCGCCCGGGAACACATCCCGGCCGGCGATCGCGCGTTCACCGAGATCGGAAGCGACGGTTTTGTACTTCTGGTACTCGAGTAGGCGCCGAATCAGCTCGGCGCGGGGATCGAGCTCCTCGAGCTCCTCGTCGTCCTGATCCTCGGGTGGACGAGGCAGAAGCATCTTGCTCTTGATGTGCGCGAGCGTCGCCGCCATCACCAGGTACTCCGAGGCGACGTCGAGGTTCAAGTCCCCCATCAGGCTCAGATACTCCAGGTATTTGTCTGTAATGAAGGAGATCGGCAGGTCGAGGATGTCCAGCTCGTGCTTGCGGATCAGATGCAGCAGCAGGTCTAGCGGCCCTTCGAAATTGGGGAGCTGAATCCGGAAGTTCGGGTCCAGCGCATCGGGTGCATCTTGGGCCTCGGGCGCCGGCATGGGGCTGGGCTCGCTCATCGCTGTGGAACCATGCGCTGGTACTCTCCCCAGTGTCAATCGCTACGGGCTTCGTTCAGGGCTGCGATCACCGCATCGACGTGCCCCTTCACTTTGGCTTTCGGGAAGTGCTTGATGACCTTTCCGTCGGGTCCGATCAGCACGGTCGAGCGGATGATCCCCATCGACTTCTTGCCGTACATGTTCTTCTCGCCCCAGGCATCGTACTTCTCGAGCATCTTGCCGTCGGGATCGCTGAGCAGCGGGAACTTCAGATCGTATTTGTCAGCGAACTTACAATGAGAGTCGATCGAATCCTTGCTGACACCAACGACGACCGCGTCGCGCGCCTTGAGCTTGCGCAGAGCCGCGTTGAACTCGTTGGCTTCGGTGGTGCAGCCCGGCGTGTTGTCGCGCGGGTAGAAGTAGACGATGACGTACTTGCCCGCGAGGTCCTTGAGGGCCAGCTTGCCGCCCGTGGATGAGGGCAGATTGAACGCAGGAGCCTTGCTGCCTTCTTTGATCATGGAGACGCGTGTATTGCCGGTTTGCGCCCGCTGTCAACGCCTCAGAGGCCTCACGAACTTGGAATCTTCCCGCGCCGCGCCCAAGATCGGGATATGAGCGTCCGAACCCTCATCGTAGGAGACGTCCACGGCTGCCGCGAGGAGCTCGAGGACTTGCTCGAGGAGTCAGGTTGGGAAGAGGGTGATCAGTTGGTCCTCGTCGGAGATTTGGTCGCCAAGGGGCCGGATTCTCTCGGGGTTATTCGGCTGGCCAGGCGGCTAGGCGCGCGGGCGGTCCGCGGCAATCACGACCAGCACTGCCTGAAATGGTGGGATGCGCGCCAGGCCGGGGACGCTGCTCCGAAATTGAGACCGGCGCACCAGCGGGTGACCGAGGAGCTCGAAGAGGAGGACTGGCGCTGGCTCGCAGCCCTTCCGCTCTGGGTCGAGCTGCCAGAGCACAACGCCCTGGTCGTGCACGCCGGGCTCGTGGCGGACCTGCCGCTCGAAGAGCAGGACCCGTACGACCTGATGAACATGCGGAGCATCCTAGACGACGGTTCCGCGTCCCGAAGCTACACCGAGGGGACCCCTTGGGCCTCGCTCTGGCCAGGACCCCGTCTGGTGGTCTTCGGCCACGACGCTGTGCGCGGCCATCAGAACCACCCCCATGCGGTCGGTCTCGACACGGGCTGCGTGTACGGTGGCTGGCTGACCGGCCTTTGGCTGCCCGGGCGAGATCTCGTTTCGGTACCCGCACGAGCGGCCTACACGCAGCCTGGGAAGGACTGAGGGCAATGGAAGTCTGGGTCTGCCGGGAAGAAGATCTGCGCGAAGGCCTAGTGCGAACCGCGCGGCTAGGCCTCGACGACGACGGCATTCCGATGATGGCGCTGCTGCTGCGCGACAAAAGCGGCACCATCGTCGCGTACCGCAACCTCTGTCGGCATCTGCCGGTACCGCTCGACGGCGGCACCGGCGAGCTGCTCAGCGACGACGGGGCGCATTTGATCTGTGGGACCCACGGAGCGATTTATCGATTGTTCGATGGCTATTGCGTAGACGGGCCTTGCCAGGGGCTGTCCCTTCAACGTTTGTCGGTCCGACGCGCCGGCGGAGACCTGTACGTCTCGGACCGTCCCGATCCGCGCTAGTGCAGGGGGGGCGGCGAAATAGCACCGAATTTGTAGGTGCCTCGCGGCTCTGGCTACCCTGGTCGCTTCAAATGGGGGGATACATGCGGAAATACGCTTGGTTGATTTTGAGTATGGGCTTGTTCACGGGCCTGGTGGGCTGTGGTGAAGACGATAACGGCGGCGGTGGCGGCACGGCAGGCAGCGGCGGTACCGGCGGGGCTGGCACGGCCACCGTCAGCGGAATCGTGTACGCAGCTGATGACGGCGAAGGGACGCCACTACAAGGCGCCACGGTTTCAGTTGTCGGCGGTGCATCGACCACCAGCGGCGTCGGTGGCGTGTTCTCGCTGCAGGCTCCGCTGGGGACGGTCATGTTCCTGACGACGGCGCCCAACGCATGGGGTGAGCTCTTCACGGCGGACGTGCCCGCGGGAGGCGAAAACATGGCGGAGCCCGAAGTGCTCCCGGACGCCTTGGTGGCCGGGATTGCCGCCGAGTTGAGCGAGACGATCGATCCTATGAAGGGACTCGTTGTCGTGGAATTCGATTCACAAGTTGCTGAGGGCGGAGAGACCGCCAACCTCACGGCCAACTACGAATTTTCGCTCGTGTTCGATGCGGCGGGGAACCCGGCTCGGGGCAACGCGCTCGTACCGGGCGCCGACCCCATCGTCATTTTTGCCAACGTGGATATCACCGCGAACGTAGCTCCCAGCGCAACGGGCCCGAATAGCGAGCCCTGCCCGTTGGAGTTCCCGACCACGGCCTTCCCGAGCCAGGCGAAGGTGTTCACCGTCGTTGACGTAGCAACCTGCCCGTAGCGAGCTAGGGACGACCTGAAATGCGGGCTGGCGACGATGTCGTCAGCCCGTTTTTTCTTGTTTGGCGTTCCAGGCCGCTGGCGACGAAAGCGGACCAATGTCGGCCCAGGGCTTGTCCTCGCTGTTCACGACGATGTCCTTGCGGGTCGTCAGGACCTCGACGCCGTCGCGCGTCACCAAGACGGTGTGCTCGAATTGCGCAGACAGCGAGCGGTCCATCGTGAGCACAGTCCACTCGTCGTCCATGACCTCGGTCTGGTAGCCGCCGATGTTGATCATGGGCTCGATGGTGAAGACCATGCCCGCTTTCAAGCGCTTGTCCTTGCCGCGGCGGCCGAAGTGCGGAATCTGCGGCGGCATGTGAAACTCGCGACCGACGCCGTGGCCGACATAGTCGCGAACCACTGAGCAGCCCTTACCTTCGGCGTACTCCTGAATCGCTGCGCCGATGTCGCCGATCCGATTGCCGTGTTTCACTTCGGCGATGCCGAGCTCGAGGCAACGCCGGGCGGTCTCCGTGACCAGAATCGCCTCTTCACTGGGCTCGCCGACGTAGAAGGTCACACTCGTGTCCCCGTGGTAGCCGTGCTCTTTCGGAAAGTAAGTCGTGACATCGACATTGACGATGTCCCCGTCTGAGAGGACCTGATCATTGGGGATGCCATGGCAAACGCAGTCGTTGACGCTGGTGCACACGCTCTTGGGGAAGCCCTTGTAGTCCAGCGGGGACGGATACGCGTCGCGCCCCACGATGTACTCGTGGACGAAGCGGTCGATCTCGTTGGTCGCCAGCCCAGGGCGGATCACCTCGCCCACGGCGGTCAGGCAATCGGCGGCTAGTTGGCAGGAAAGCCGCATGTCCTGAAGCATGCGCGGGGTCATGAGCTCAATGGCAGACAAAGGATTCCTCAAGCGGATGGACGTACCGCTTGTAGGACACCGCTGCAAATTGTCGACCTCGCTGGCCTTTTGATACGGGTTTGACCCCTCGGCGGGATGGCACTAGATAGCGGCTGCGAGAGGGGTTTGAGGGCTTTTTTCATGTCAGACACGTACAACAACGTCCCGATGAGCGATTCGATGGCCGCGCGCACCGAAAAGGAAGACGCGTTTTGGACGGGCCCCAAGCTCATCCTTCTGAGCCTCGGGACCCTTGCAGTCGCGTTTGCCCTGCTCTGGTCGATGGCTGAAGGCATCATCGGACCGACCCAGCACGACGCCGACTACGGCCACGAGCAGCACGCGCTGCAGCCCGGCGGCGGCCCGTTCGACTGACGCTCCTGCGCTGTCATCGCGCGGCTAGAAGTCGAAATCGAGCTCCTGCGGTTCGTCGTTCTTGAGCGAGTCGTCTTCGCCAGGCTCGAAGGTGGCTTCAGAGTAGAGATCGTCCAGAGACCAGCCGGCCTTGTGGTGCCGGCGCAACTCCTCGCGCTCGAACTCGGCCATGTTTTGATAGTTCTTAGGTCCTCTAGGGCGCATGTCCCCTCCCTTTTTGCCACTTCGCCAGCCATGGATTGGTATGGCAAATGACTACTTTGTCCTACATCTGAGCACACCCTACCCAGGGCGATCGAGATGGCAAAAAAACAGACGAGATTGAAACCAGGGACCGGCGCTGGTAGACGCAGTCCATGAGTCGGGTGGTGGCGATTGCCAATCAGAAGGGCGGCGTCGGCAAGACGACTACGGCGGTCAACTTGGGCGCCAGTCTTGCCGTGGCTGAACAGCGCGTCCTTCTGGTCGATCTCGATCCGCAGGGCAATGCGTCCACCGGCGTCGGGATAAGCCCCGGCGATGAAGACCTGGAGGGCAGCTACGAGCTGCTGCTTGGCGAAGTCGAAACGGCTGATGTCATCTACGAAACCGACATGTCGTACATGCATGTCATCGCCGCGACCCAAGACCTCGTCGGCGCCGAGCGTGACCTGCTCCAAGCAGACGACAGCGCCACGCGTTTGCGCGACGCGCTCGACGCGGTTCGCGACGACTACGACTTCATCGTGATCGATTGTCCGCCCTCGCTAGGCATGTTGACGATCAACGCCTTGACCGCCGCCGACATGGTGATCGTTCCGCTTCAGTGCGAGTACTACGCGCTCGAAGGTTTGTCGCAGCTGGTGGGAACGATCGAGCGGGTGCGCGCATCAGTGAACGAGCATCTCGAGATTCACGGTGTGGTGCTCACGATGTTTGATTCGCGCAACAACCTCGCCAACGAAGTGGCGGCCGAGGTGCGGCGTCACTTCCACGTCTATGAGACGATCATCCCGCGCAACGTACGACTGGCCGAAGCTCCTTCCCACGGAAAACCAGTGATTTTGTACGATGCCTCCTCGCGGGGTTCCTACACCTATTTGAACCTGGCGCGCGAGCTGCTCGATGATCTGGAGGTAGCGGCCTAGTGGCGCGCAGACGCTTGGGGCGCGGGTTGGATGGCTTGCTTCCTGCGGCGCCGCCCGCCGCGGAACGCTCCTCAAAGAACACCGCCGCGATCGAGGACCTTCACCCGGGCCGAATGCAGCCGCGTGGCCGGATGGGTGCCGAGGGGCTCGCCGAGCTTGCGGCCTCCATTCGAGAACACGGCGTGCTCGAGCCGATTCTCGTACGCAAGCGACCTTCCGGCGGCCTCGAGATCATCGCAGGCGAACGGCGTTGGCGCGCAGCTCAGCAGGCCGGACTGAAAGAGGTTCCGATCTTCGTGCACGACCTCGGGGACGAGGCCGCATTCGAGGCCGCCTTGGTCGAGAATCTGCAGCGCGAAGATTTGAACCCGCTCGAGACCGCGCGCGCGTTCCAGCGTTTGGTCGACGACTACGGGTACACGCAAGAATCGATCGCAAGCAAGGTCGGCAAGGAGCGCTCGACGGTCGCCAACGCCTTGCGGCTTTTGAAGCTCCCCAAGGATGTGATGGAGCTCATCGAAGACGGCCAGCTCAGCGAAGGTCACGGCCGCGCCCTGCTCTCGGCGCCTAGCGTGTCGAGCATGAAGAAGCTTGCCCGGAGCGCGGTGTCCAAGGGCTGGAGCGTCCGTGAAGCGGAGCGGCAGGCCCGGCGCATTGCGCGGGGTGAGGGAGACGGGGCGGCCGCGAAGAAAGCGGGCAAGAGCAGCAACGTGCGCGACCTCGAGTTGCGTTTGTCCCGCGCGCTTGGCTCGACGACGAAGATCCAACAAAGCGGAAAAGAGCGTGGACAGGTTCGAATCAACTACGCGAGCTTCGATGAGCTAGACCGGCTCATCGAGAAGCTGACGACGTAGACGTCGGCGTGATTAACCGGGGCGCGAAAAAAGGCGCGACACGGGGTTGCGTCGAACGGCTCGGCCTGTGCTGCCGCGGGTGTTGGGGGGGGGCGGGTCTTGGATGGGGTGGGTCTTGGATGGGGTGGGTGGCGCGGTTTGGTTAAACCGCCCCCCCCCCCCCCACCCGTAGTCCTCCCTGGCGCGGCGGTCGCTTTGCTCCGCCTTGCCGGCGCTTCGCGCCGGGCTTCGCCCTTCGGGCTCGCACTGCCGCCTGCTGTGTTGGGACGTGGTTCTTGGTGTCTCCGCGTCCCGGGCCTTGTCTACATAATGCGCGCTTCGGCCGCGTCTACGGTATTGCTCAGCAACATCGCGATCGTCATCGGCCCGACGCCGCCTGGTACCGGGGTGATGTGGGACGCGCGTTGCTTGGCGCCTTCGAAGTCTACGTCGCCGGTCAGGGTGCCGTCGTCGAGGCGGTTGATGCCTACGTCGATGACGACTGCGCCGTCCTTGATCCAGTCGCCCTCGACCAGATTTGGGCGGCCTACTGCCGCGACTACGATGTCCGATTCGCGAACTCGTTCGGCAAGGTCCTCGGTGCGCGAGTGGGCGATGGTGACGGTGGCATGCTTCTCGAGGAGCATGAGGGCGATGGGTTTGCCGACGAGCGTGCTGCGTCCGAGGACCAGTGCGCGCTTGCCCTTGGGGTCGCAGCCGACCTGTTCGAGCATCCTCATGCAGCCGGTCGGGGTGCAGGGGCGAAGGCCTTTGCGGCCGACGACCAGGAGCCCGGCGTTGAACGGGTGCAGGCCGTCGACATCTTTCGCGGGGTCGATGGCGTCGACGACGGTTTGGTCGTGGAGATGATCAGGGAGTGGTAGCTGGACCAGAATGCCGTCGATTTCGTCGTCCCCGTTGAGCTCGAAGATCAGGGCGAGAAGATCGGCCTCGGAGGTGTCGGCGGGGAGCCGGTGCACCCTTCCTTCGATGCCGGCCCTGGCAGCGGCCCGCTCTTTGTTGCGAACGTAGACCTGTGAGGCTGGGTCTTCCCCAACGAGCACCACATGCAAACCCGGCGCTCGGTTGTGCGTCGCCCTGAAGGCTTCCGCCCTGGTCTTGACCTCTGCCCGCACTTCTTTGGCAAGCGCTTTCCCGTCGATCAACTCAGCCATGGGCGGGGTCTATCAGGAGCCTCGCCCTTTCTCAAACCAGCAGCTCCCAGTGGAAATCGCGGCTTGGCGTGGTATGCCGCGTGGCCATGTTCGACCCCGTCTCCCCGCAGGTTTCGTTTCCCGAGCTCGATGCGACGCAGCTCGCGTTCTGGGAGAACACGCGCATTTTCGAAAAGACCCTCGAAGGCGGCGAGGACAAGCAGTCCTTCGTATTCTACGAAGGGCCGCCGACAGCCAATGGGATGCCGCACCCGGGCCACGTGCTCACGCGCGTCATGAAGGACGTGTTCCTCCGCTACCGCACGATGTGTGGCTACTACGTGCCGCGCCGCGCGGGCTGGGACACGCACGGCTTGCCGGTCGAGGTCGAAGTCGAAAAGGAGCTCGGCATCAGCGGTCGCGAGGCGATCGAGGAGTACGGCGTCGAGGCGTTCAGCCGCAAGTGCATCGACTCGGTGTTCAAGTACATCGGTGAGTGGCAGAAAATGACGGAGCGGATCGGCTTCTGGGTCGACTTCGATTCCGCCTACGTGACCTTCCACAAGTCCTACGTCGAGAGCGTGTGGTGGGCGCTCTCGGAGATGTTCAACAAGGGGCTGCTCTACCAGGGCTACAAAGTGGTCTGGTGGTGGCCGCAGGGTGGCACGGCGCTTTCAGCCGGCGAGGTGGGTCAGGGCTATCAGACGATCGACGACCCCTCGGTGATGATCCGCTTTCCGCTCGTCGGCCAGGAGCGCACGTCCTTTCTCGCCTGGACGACGACGCCCTGGACGCTTCCATCGAACATCGCGCTCGCGGTTTCGGCGAAGACCGACTACGCGACCGTCGAGCTCGAAGACGGGGAGCGGCTGATTCTAGCGTCTGCGCTCGTCGCCAAAGTACTGGGCGACGAGGCCAACGTCGTCGCGACACACAAGGGCTCCGAGCTCGTCGGCATGAGCTACGAGCCACCGTTCCGCTACGCCGAACCCGAAGGCGGTCCCGCCTGGCAGGTCATCGATGCAGACTTCGTTTCGCTCGACAGCGGCTCGGGTCTGGTCCACTTGGCGCCCGCCTTTGGCGAGGATGACTTCCGGGTCTGTAAGCAAAAAGGCATGGGCTTTCTGCAGCTCATGAAGCCCGACGGCACTTTCCCGAAGGAAGTTACCGATTTCGCCGGCCGCTTCTGCAAAGAGGCCGACCGCGACATCATTCGCAACCTTCGCGCGCGCGGGGTGCTGTTCAAGGAAGAAGTGTACCGGCACGACTACCCATTCTGCTGGCGCGCGATGCAGGACCCGCTCATCCAATACGCGCGCCGGTCCTGGTTCATCCGGACCACGCAAGAGATCGGACGCGTCAAAGAGAACAATCAGTGCGTCCACTGGGAGCCCGAGCACATCAAGAGCGGTCGCATGGGGCAGTTCCTCGAGGGGAATGTCGACTGGGCGCTGTCGCGCGAGCGTTTCTGGGGCACGCCGCTTCCGATTTGGAAGAATGATGCGACTGGAGCCGTAGAGGCGGTCGGCTCGGTCGCCGAGATTCGCGAACGCAATCCCGACGCCTTCGCTCACTTCGACGAAGCGAAGGCCGCCGACCCGACGCTTCAAGATCACCTCATGGTTCACAAGCCCTGGATCGACGAGGTCACCTGGAGCAAGGAAGGCGAGCCGGGTGTGTACCGGCGCGTGCCCGAGGTGATCGACTGCTGGTTCGACTCCGGTTGCATGCCCTTTGCACAGTGGGGTTTCCCACAGCAGAACGCCGAGGGCTTCGAGCGAAACTTCCCCGCGGATTTCATCACCGAAGCGGTCGATCAGACGCGTG
>Ga0316198_10001551_pt1 | contig 13556 bp, 11 predicted proteins | sample OudBieAanoxic_MG_FD_204935 | JGI IMG/M metagenome (GOLD analysis project Ga0316198, IMG submission 204935) | Coastal sediment microbial communities from Oude Bieten Haven, Netherlands - site A anoxic | ecosystem: Environmental > Aquatic > Marine > Coastal > Sediment | place: Netherlands...
AGTTCGTCCCCCAGACCCTGACCGCGGAAACCCTGCACCTGTCCGACGGGGACTGCGAGGCGCTGCTCCACCTGGTGGACGCCGCCAATGCCATTGATGAGATCTTCACGGTCCAGGCCTGGGCCGGGAATCCCGAGTTCGCCTCTCGGGTCGGGGCGCTCGATGGTCCGAACGCGGCGGCCGCCCGCGACTACTACCGCATCATGAACGGCCCGTGGGATCGCCTCGACCACCACAAGCCCTTCCTCGGGAACCAGCCCCATCCGCCGGGCGCCGGCTACTATCCCGAAGACCTGACGGAGGCCGAGTTCACCGCCTGGATCGAGGCCCACCCCGAGGATCGCGAGGTCTTCACCTCGCTCCACACCCTCATCCGGCGTGACGGCGACGCCCTGGTCGCCATTCCCTACAGCGAGGCGTTTGCGGCCTCCCTCGAGCGTGCCGCCAAGGCCATGCGCGCCGCAGCCGCGGCCACCGACAACGAGAGCCTGAGGAACTTCCTCAACCTCCGGGCCGACGCCTTCTTCACCGACGATTACTATGAGTCGGATATGGCCTGGATGGATCTCGACTCCACCATCGAGGTGGTCATCGGTCCCTACGAAACCTACGAGGACTCGCTCTTCGGCTACAAGGCGGCCTTCGAGTGCTTCCTCTGCGTCGCCCAGCCCGAGGACTCCAAGCGGCTGGAGATCTTCAAATCCGAGCTGCCCTTCCTCGAGAAGAATCTGCCCATCCCCGATGAGCACAAGAACCTCGACCGCGGTTCCGAGTCGCCCATCCGGGTTGTGGACGAGCTTCTCGCCACCGGTGACACCCGCTCCGGTGTCCAGACCATTGCCTTCAACCTGCCCAACGACGAACGGGTCCGTGAGGCCAAGGGTTCCAAAAAGGTCCTGCTGAAGAACGTCATGCAGGCCAAGTACGAGGGCATCCTGACACCCATCGCCCACGCGGTGCTGCCCGCCGACGAGGTTGACCGGATCTCCTTCGAGGCCTTTTTCCAGTTCACCCTCCACCACGAGCTCTCACACGGGATCGGCCCCGGCCAGATCACCATCGATGGCCGCGACACCGAGGTCAGGCTCGAGCTCAAGGAGCTCTACTCGGCCTTCGAGGAGGCCAAAGCAGACGTCCTCGGGGTCTACGACATCTACGGGTTGGTGGCCAAGGGCGTCATGGGGCCCGAGATCCTCGAGAGCCTGCCCTGGACCTACACCGCCGGGATCTTCCGCACCACTCGCTTCGGTGTCGCCGAGGCCCACGGACTGGGAATGGTCCTCCAGACCAACTTCCTGCTCGAGAAGGGTGCCGTGGAGATCACCCCGGAAGGGAAATTCCGTCCGGTCCCCGCTCTCTTCGAGGGGGCCTTCCGCGACCTCGCCCACGAGCTGCTGATGATCCAGGCCGAGGGCGACTACGAGGCCGCCGTGGCGTTCCGTGAGAAGTACGGCACGGTCAATCCAACCATGGTGGCGGCCATCGACGCCCTCGCCACGATCCCGGTGGACATCGATCCGAGCTTTCCCTTCGCAAAAAAAGATAAATGATGAATGCGGAATGATGAACAGTGGGCCGGTGGGTCGATCGATCCTGGAATGGTGTCTTTGGCTTGATGGGTGAGAACCGTTGACCGCTGAAACGGGGGCGCCGAGAGATCTGTTGGTGCGGACTAAGGAGTTCGCATTGCGGATCATCCGGCTATACGGGACTCTACCGAGGACAACAGTAGGCGGGGTCATTGGGAAGCAGGTGCTGCGATCGGGCACCTCCGTCGGAGCGCAGCTGAGGGAGTGCAAGCGCAGTCGCTCAGATGCGGAGATGATCAGCAAGACCGAAAGCGCGCTGCAGGAGTTGGAGGAAACGGCGTATTGGCTTGAGCTCCTAGTGGAATCAGGAATCGTCGCACAGGAAAGGTTGACCGACCTGATGGACGAAGCGGGCCAGCTCACGGCGATTCTCGTTACCTCCGCCAAGAGCTTGAAATCCCGTAGCTCCAAGAGGTGATTCTCCGATGGCATTGAACGTATTCGACAGCGCTCCGGTACGGACTTCATCATTCCGCATTCATCATTCATCATTTAGGAGTTGGAGAACAAAGTGAGCCCATCCAAAAGTCATGTCGCAATTGTCGGCGGCGCCTCGGCGGGCCTCGGCTACGCCGTTGCCGAGGAGCTGCTGAGACAGGGCAAACGCGTCGTCATCGTCTCGCGCTCGGAAGAGCGCATCGGCGCCGCCGCGGAGCAGCTCCGCGAAGCGACCGACGGACGGGTGGCCCCGGTCGTGGCCGATCTCGCCGAGCCCGAGGGACCGGCCCGCGTCGTCAAGGCCACCAGGGATCTCTTCGGACAGCCCGAGATCGTCGTCACCAACGCCGGAGGCCCACCGGCAATGAAGGCGATCAACGCCACGGCCGACGATCTCATCGCCGCCTGCGAGCTGCTGCTCCTCCCGGTGCAGCGTTTCCTCGAACTCTGCCTGCCGGCCATGCGCTCGGCGGGATGGGGCAGGGTGGTGGCCATCACCTCCATCGCCGTTCGCGAACCGCAACCGTTGCTGGTGCTGTCGAACACGCTTCGCGCCGGGCTCACGGGTTATCTCAAGAGCATCGCCGATGAGGTTGCCTCCAACGGGGTCACCGTCAACAGCGTCCTGCCCGGTTACACCGCGACGGACCGACTGATCGAGCTCGCCGAGGTCAAAGCCAAGGATCTGGGGACAACTCCCGAAGCCCTCATGGAGAGCTGGGCGGCTTCTGCTCCGGTGGGCAGGTTGCTCGAGCCGAGGGAGATCGCCGCGGCAACCGCCTTCCTCTGCTCCGACGCCGCCTCCGGCATCACCGGCCACGCCCTGCCTGTGGATGGCGGGTTCGGCCGGGGGTTGTTGTAGTCGATCCGGACGCCGCCGCCGGAGCCCATATGGGTTCAGGGTCTGGGTTCCATTGTTGGCCGTGAAGATGAACCCGAGGCCGTCCCTCGCAAGGGCGGCCGAGCGCGCGCCGGGCGACTGGATTGCGACCTCGCTCACCCGATTGGCGGGATTGTCCTAACGGATTTCTTGCCGCAGGTGGACATTTTGTGTGAACGGGTTCACAATCCCTTGCCAAGGGCCTGGAGAGCCCGTAAGGAGGACTCCGAAGATGCCGACACGGGATCTTACATTTGCAATCGTTGGTTCCGGTGGTGACGGTGTGATCACCACGGGAGACATGTTGGCGCAGACCGGCGCATCGGTCGGGCTGCACGTAATGAAAGTCGAGGCCTACGGACCCCAGATTCGGGGCGGGGAGTCGTCCTGTACGGTTCGGGTCAGCGCCGATCCGATTTACGCTCAGGGGGATTTGGTGCAGGTACTCGTGGTCTTCAACTGGGCGGACTTCGCGCAGTTCAGAGGCGAGATTTTGGCCGCGCCGGACGCGATCGTTCTCTACGAAGAGGCGGACGACACTCCGCGCGAGGAGATCGACCTCGGTCCCGAGACCGATGACGTGCGTTGGGTTCCGGTGCCGTTCATCGAGCTCGCCAAGGAGTCCGCGGGGACAAAACTCGCCAAGAACATCGTCACCCTTGGTCTCCTGTCGGAGCTGTTCATGCTGCCGCAGGAACCGCTCGAGCAGGCCATCAAGGGCAAGTTCGCCAAGAAGAAGCCCGAGGTCCTCGAAGCCAACCTCAAGGGCTTCGAAGCGGGCAAGATCCACGCGTCGAAGATCACCGAAGCGGCGTCCGGCAAGCGGATGCAGTACACCGCCGGCGAACCGATGCTGCTCATGTCGGGCAACGAGCTGTCGGCGGTGGCCGCGCTCCACGCCGGTTGTCGGTTCTTTGCCGGCTATCCCATCACGCCGTCATCCGAGGTCCTTCACCTGTTATCGGAACTCATGCCCAAGGTCGGCGGCTATCTGGTCCAGACCGAGGACGAGCTCTCGGCCATCGGTGCGGTGATCGGCGGTTCCTTCGCCGGTGTCAAGTCGATGACGGCGACCTCGGGACCCGGGCTCGCGCTCATGACCGAGATGCTCGGGCTGGCCTCCATGGCTGAGATCCCCGCGGTGATCATCGATGTTCAGCGCGGTGGTCCGTCCACAGGTCTGCCGACCAAGAGCGAGCAGTCGGATCTGTGGCAGGCCCTGTGGGGATCCCACGGTGATGCGCCGCGAGTGGTGTTGGCGCCGGCCGATGTTGAGGACTGCTTCCACGCCACGGTGGCGGCATTCAACATCGCTGAAGAGGCGCAGGTGCCGGTGATCGTGCTCTCGGATCAATTTATCGCCCAGCGGCGTGAGACCCTGTCCATGCTCACCCTCGACCACGAGGTCACGGGCCGCCAGGTGCCTTCGGCGGGTGATCTCCGCGACTACAAGCGCTACAAGGAAACCAAGTCGGGGATCTCGCCCATGTCTTGGCCCGGGATGAAGGGTGGCGAGTATCAGACCAACGGTCTCGAGCACACCGAGGACGGCTCACCGACCTCCATGTTCCTGACCCACGAGAAGATGAACGCCAAGCGTTATCGCAAGCTCCGCCGGGTGCGGGACAAGTACAGCTTTTACCGGCACTACGGCGCCGAAAAGGCAGATGTCGGCATCATCTGCTGGGGTTCGTCCAAGGGCCCCGTCAAGGAAGCGGTGCTCAAGGCCAACGGGCGCGGTGAGCGGGTGGCCGCCTTTGTGCCGCAGCTGCTCTACCCGTTCCCGTTCCACGAATTCCAGGAGTTCATCAAGACGGTCAGCGAGGTCATCGTGGTCGAGCTCAGCTACTCGGCCCAGTTCTACAAGTACCTCCAGACCTTCCTCGAACTCCCCGAGGGTCACACCTACGTCTACAAGAGATCGGGTGGCAAGAACCTCACCGTGAGTGAGGTCGAGGACAAGATCCAAAAGGTGCTCGAGATGAGCGCGATGCGGCGGGAGGTGTTGGTATGAGCGCGGCAGGAGTCAAAGTCGAGTTGAAACCCGGTGCCTACAAGAGCGGCCTCAAGCCGGTGTGGTGTCCCGGGTGCGGTGACTTCGGAGTTCTCAACGCCCTTTATCGGGCCATGGCGAAGCTCCAGATCGAGCCCTGGAACACCGTGATTCTGTCAGGTATCGGTTGCTCGTCGCGGCTGCCCGGTTATGTCAAGACCTACGGGTTCAACGGCGTTCACGGCCGGGCGTTGACGCTGGCCACGGGCGTCAAGGTGGCGCGACCCGAGCTCACGGTGATCGCAGTCGGCGGTGACGGCGATGGTCTCGCCATCGGCGGCAATCACCTGATCCACTCGTGTCGGCGCAATCTCGATATCCTCTACATTCTGATGGACAACGAGATCTACGGTCTCACCAAAGGCCAGGTGGCCCCCACCACGCCGACCGGCGACAAGACCAAGTCGACCTACTGGGGCAACCCCGAACCGAGCGTTGATCCCTGCGAGCTCGCCATCTCCACCGGGGCGACCTGGGTGGCCCGCGGGTTCTCGGGTGAAATGAAGGGCCTAACCGAGATGATCTCCGCAGGTCTCGAGCACAACGGATTCTCCTTCCTCAACGTCATGTCGCCGTGTGTGACGTGGCGCGGTGACGACCAGTTCAAGGAAATGAAGGCCAAGGTCGCTCAGCTTCCGGAGGACTACGACCCGTCGCGAAGGAAAAATGCGGTCAAGTACACCCGCGAGAAGGACAAGATCACTACCGGAGTGCTCTACGAGGTCGAGGCGCCTTCGCTGACAGACCAATTGGAAGATATGAAAACGCGCGCCATGGCCGGCAACGGCTCGCAGAGCACAAAGGAAATGCTCAGCTCTTTCTACCCGTCGTTCTGAGCGCGATAGGACTCGCCGTCAACGACCGGGAGGCGATTGGCCTCCCGGTTTTTTCTGTCTCCCGGGGCCGTGACGCCGAAATCGGTTCTCAGAAACGCGGTTGCCCGTGGGGGCCCCTGGAACATTGCACGGTCTCGAGAGTCGGGCGACGACCTGGCGGAACCGAATCCGAAGAATGCTCAAAGAGGCACGGCCGATGTGGCGCCGTTTCCGCCGACCGTCGGACGACCGCCCTTCGTGCTTTCTTTGATGAATACGGGCCGGGTGCCTGACGTTCCTCCCAGGGCGAATCAGGAGGCGGTACCCCAATCTCAATTTTCTTGAGAAATTTTCCGGCCGAAATTGAGACCGGGAAAACGCCGTTTGTCAACCTGCGCAAGCGTCGTACTTTTCTTCACATGGAATCGGTGTCTCAGTCTCTATCTCGTGTTCTTTCAGACACTTGACAAAAATATTTTACGACATAAAACATCAACCAGGTCAAATATTGACCGAGTGAAGAGAAAGCTGGTGAGTTATGCCGGCACACGATGGCCTCTCCTCGGCAGCGGAGACCGGTGCCACCCCGGTCAAGACAGGAGAGGGTTTCTACTGCTTTCTGAGGTACGGCCACATCCTGAGCTCGCTGCTTCGCGAGTTTCTCGAGTCCTCCTTTCTCGAACAGTTCTGCCCTCGCAGGTTGACTCGTTCCCAGTTCTGTTTTCTCAAGCTCATCGCCGGAAACTCCGAGCTTCAGGTGGGTGAGTTGGCCCGTTGTCTCGGGGTGTCGCCGGCGGCGAGCAGCAAGAACATCGACCGGCTCGAGAGGCTCGGACTGGTGGTGCGGGAAACTTCATCGGAGGATCGTCGGGCAACCCTTCTGACGGTGAGTCCGGAAGGTCGGCGGCTGGTTGAGGACTTCGAACGGCTCAAGGCCTCCCAACTGGCGCCGGTGATCGAGGAGCTCGGCGAGGAGCGGACCGAGGAATTCTGCGATCTACTTCGGGAGGTTTGTTTGGGTCTGCTCGAGCGCACAACGGCGCCCGACGCGCCGTGCATGCGTTGTGCGGGGTACTACAGCCCGGACTGCTCGGTGGTGGAACTGCACGGAGAGTGCTCGCTCAAGCCTCGAAGGGGGGTGGAGGCGTGACGACTCACGACTCACGAAATGGTGTTCACTGGGATTGGATCAAGTTTGGGGACGCGAGATCGCCCGACTCCGAGTGGAGGTATAGCAGATGAGGTACTGGCGGAAGCCGCTCGATTTCGACCAGGTGACGGTGCCGCATGGCGAGGTTGTGATCATCGCCGACAGGTGCAAGGGTTGCGCCTTCTGCGTTGAGTACTGCCCCAAGGACGTGCTCGTCATGTCCGAGGACTTCAATGTCAAGGGTTACCACCCGCCGGAAGTCGTCGTCGAGGGTGAGTGCGTCAACTGCAATCTGTGCGAAATGATCTGTCCCGATTTCGCCATCTTCTGCGTGCCGGCGAATGATGTGGCGGCGGTCGATGCCGTCCGCTCCATCGCTGCCGAAGAAGATGCGAACGCCGAAGAGGAGGCCCTCAATTGAAAACGGATCCAGCGGGTGTGCTGACGGGTGTCCACTACCTCGACGGCGACTATGCCTGTGGTGAGGGCGCCATGGCGGCGGGCTGTCGCTTCGTTGCCGGTTATCCAATCACACCGTCCACCGAGGTTGTGGAACGCATTTCCAGGCGTTTTCCGGTCATGGGCGGTACCTTCATCCAGATGGAGGACGAGCTCGCCTCCATGGCCGCCGTGGCCGGCGCCGCCTGGACCGGAACCAAGAGCATGACAGTGACCTCGGGCCCAGGTTTCAGCCTGATGATGGAGAACATCGGGTTGGCGGCGATGATGGAGACCCCCTGCGTCGTGGTCAACGTCCAGCGCGGCGGACCCTCCACCGGGCTGCCGACCATGGTCGGTCAGGCCGACATGATGCAGGCACGGTGGGGCTCCCACGGTGACTACGAGCTCATCGCCATGTCGCCGCAGTCGCCGCAGGAGGCGTTCGACCTCACCATCGACGCCTTCAACCTGGCCGAGACCTACCGTGTGCCGGTGATGTTCATGATGGACGAGTGCGTCGGGCACATGACCGAGAAGGTGGTGATCCCCGACGCCGGTGAGATCGATGTCATCCCCCGCCTGTTGTCGGACAAGTCACCGGAGGAGTACCAGCCGTACGCAATCAACGGCCGGCCGGTCCCCGAGATGGTCCGGGCCGGCGACGGCTACCGCTTCCACACCACCGGTCTGACCCACGACGACCGCGGCTACCCGGACATGTCGGCCGAGCGGCAGCAGATCAATGTCCAACGGATCATGGACAAGATCCTCCTCAACGTCGACGACATCGTCCGCTACGAGGAGGAGGAGATCGAGGGCGCCGAGGTCGTGGTGGTGGCCTACGGCATCACCGCCCGGGTCGCTCGGATGGGGATCGACCTCGCCCGCAAGAAGGGAGTCAAGGTCGGCTTCCTGCGGCTGGTGGTGGTCTGGCCCTTCCCGGAGAAACGGATCGCCGAGCTCGCGGGCCAGATCAAGGCCTTTGTGGTTCCCGAGATCAACCTGGGTCAGATGGTGCTCGAGGTCGAACGCTGCTCGGCCGGCAGGGCGGCCGCGGTGCACGTGCCCCACGCCGGTGGAGGCGTCCACGACCCGAAATCCATCTGCAAGGCCATCGTGGAGGCTGCGAAATGAGCACCCCGGCAAAACCCGTCAATATGGACGAGCACCCCATCGCCCCGTATCTCAGGATGGACCGGATCCCGCACATCTGGTGCCCGACCTGCGGGATCGGAACGGTGGTCAAGTGCTTCGCCACCGCGCTCGAGGAGGCCGATATCGATCTCGACAAGGTGGTCATCACCTCGGGCATCGGTTGCACCGGACGCGTCGCCGGCTATATGAAGCTCGACGCCTTTCACACCACCCACGGTCGGGCGATTCCCTTCGCCACCGGACTCAAGCTCGGCCGCCCCGAGCTCGAGTCGGTGGTCTTCTCCGGCGACGGAGATCTGTCGGGGATCGGCGGCAACCACTTCATCCACGCCGCCCGGCGCAACATGGACCTGCTGGTCATCCTGGTCAACAACTTCATCTACGGCATGACCGGCGGTCAGAACGCGCCGACCACGCCGATCACCGCCAAGTCGTCGACCATGCCCTTCGGCAACTTCGAGAGGCCCTTTAACCTGCCGCACCTTGCGGCGAGCTGCGGCGCCACCTTTGTGTCGCGGTGGACCTGCCTTCACATTCGCAGGCTCACCAAGTGCATGCGGATGGCGCTCAGGCGCAAGGGCTTCCGTTTCATCGAGGTCATCGCGCCGTGCTCGACGCTCTATTCACGGCTCAACCGGCTCGGGGGCGGGCTTGAGCTCATGCGCTTCTACCACGACAACGCGAAGATCAAACACGGGATCGACACCCGCGAGGTGGACATCGATTTCCAGGACACCATCGTCTGCGGCAATTTCGTCGACGAGGAGAAGCCCACCTTCCTCGACATGATGAACACGCACTACGAGGAGGTCCTCGGCGAAAAGTACGTCCCGATGAAACCGGAGGGGGGGTGGATCCATGACTAGCAAAAAGGCCAATCGCACCGAGATCCGTATCACCGGCTTCGGCGGCCAGGGAGTCGTGCTCTCGGGCCACATCATCGGCCGCGCGTGCGCGGTCCACGCCGACAAGCACGCCACCATGATCCAGAGCTTCGGCCCCGAGGCGCGTGGTTCGGCCTGCTCGACCACCGTGGCAGTCTCCGACACCGAGGTGCTCTATCCCTACATCGGCCGGCCGGATGTGTTCGTGGTCATGTCGGCCGAGGGCTACGACAAGTACCGTGACGAGCTCAAGGACAAGGGCACCCTGATCTACGAAAAAGACCTCGTGAAGGTCGAGACAAAAGATGGGCAGCCGTCCTTCGGAGTGGCCTCGACCCGCATTGCCGAGGGTCTGGGACGGGCCATCGTCCAGAACATCGTCATGCTCGGTTTCTTTGCGGCGGTGACGAACATCGTGCCGCGCGAGGCGATGCGCGACGCGGTCGCCCACTCGGTGCCCGACGGCACCGAGGAGTTGAACCTCCGGGCGTTCGACGCGGGCTATGACGCGTTTGAGAAGGAGTACGGCGAGGGCGCGAAACAGAAGGAGGAGGAGGCGTTGGTCGGTGCATAGGTCCGTTTCTCTGTACCTTTCCCGCTCTCTCTCGATGGTCCCGGACAAGGTAGAGGGAAAGGGAGAAGGAGAGGGAGAGGGGATCGACTCACGACTCACGACTCACGACTTACGACTTACGACTTACGACTTACGACTCACGAACCTTGAATTGGGGTCACGCTGATGGATGAGTTGATCGACATCGAGGGTATGGGCGGGGACAAGAAGCTGCGCGCGCTGGTGGTCGGCGGCGGGATCGCCGGCATCCAGGCGGCGCTCGATCTGGCCAACGCCAGGATCCCGGTCACCGTGGTGGAGAAGTCGCCGTCGCTCGGGGGCCGCATGGCCCAGCTCGACAAGACCTTCCCCACCATGGACTGCGCTATTTGAATCCTCGGGCCCAAGGCCATGGATGCCGGTCGGCATCCGCTCATCGAGGTTCTGACAAACGCAGAAGTCACCGGGTGTGAGGGCGAGCCGGGCAACTTCACGGTCACCGTGCGCAAGAACCCGCGCTATGTGACCGAGGAGTGCGTCGCCTGCGGGCTCTGTGTCGATCACTGTCCGCAGGTCGGCGGCAACGAGTTCGACATGGGTCTGATGGCAAGAAAAGCGATCTACCGTCCATTCCCGCAATCGGTTCCGGCCACCTATGTCATCGATTCCAACGCCTGCCTCAACTTCACTCCCCACCTCGACGAACGGCAGAGACGCCGGCTCGAAAAGATGGCGAAGTACAAACGGAAGGTCGATCCGGAATACCCACCGAACATCCTGGTGTGCGGTCACTGCACCGACGCTTGCGATGTCGATGCTATCGATTTCGACCAGATGCCCGAGGAGGTCGAGATCGACGTCGGCTCGATTTTGGTCGCGGTTGGATTCCAGGAGTTCGACGCCCGCGCCCTGGGCGCCTACGGCTACGGTCGGCTGCCCAACGTGGTCACCAGCCTCGAGCTCGAACGGATGCTCAACGCTTCGGGCGTCACCGGCGGCCACGTCGTGCGGCCGTCGGATCTGGAGACCCCGAAACGTATCGTCTTCATCCAGTGCGTCGGGGCCCGCGGCGAAGGTGGCCGGCCCTACTGCAGCCGCTTCTGCTGCATGAACGCCGTCAAGGACTCCATGCTGATCCGGCAGCACGACCCGGTGGTCGACGACATCACGATCCTCTACACCGATCTCCGCGCATTCGGGAAGGGCTTTGACGATTTTGTCACCCGGTCGAAGGAGACCGCGTCGGCGGAGTATGTTCGCGGCCGGCCGGCCAAGGTCTGGCACGACCCGGCCGACGACACGCTCCAGGTCTTTGTCGAGGACACCCGGGGCCACGAGCAAAGGCGGATCCCCGCGGATCTCGTCGTGCTCTCGGTGGCGGCGGCGCCGAACGAGGGTGCGGTCAAGCTTGCCGAGATCTTTGACATCGAGACCGATCAGCACGGTTTCGTCGCCCGTCGCGACCCGGCGGTCTCGGCGGTGGAGACGAGCCGTGACGGGGTCTTTGTCTGCGGCAGCGCGGTCGGGCCCCAGGTGATTCCCGACTGTGTCGCCCAGGCGTCGGCAACTGCCGCGCGCGCCCAGCTCTTTCTCACCGGCCACCGCCACGAGGACACGGCCGAGCCCGTCGAACCCATGGATCTGGACGGCCCGCCGCGGGTCGGTGTCATGGTCTGCCACTGCGGGGTCAACATCGCCGGCGTGCTCGATGTCGACCAACTCGCCAAAGACGCCGAGCAGCTCCCCGGAGTCGTCGTCACCAGCACCGATCTCTTTGCGTGCTCCTCCACCGGTCAGGACGAGCTGATGGAGACGATCAAGGAACACAAGCTCAACCGGATCGTGGTCGCGGCCTGTACGCCGCGGACCCACGAGCCGGTCTTCCGGGACACCCTCGCCCGGATCGGTTTCAATCCCTTCCTGCTCGAGATGGTCAACATCCGCGATCAGTGCTCGTGGGTCCACGCGGGCACCCCCGAGGCGGCCCAGGACAAGGCGCGGGCGCTGATCCGAATGGGCGTCGCCCGCGCCTTGCACCTGGAACAGTTGCAGGAGGGTTCCGCGCCCATGACCCGGTCCGCGCTGGTGGTGGGTGGCGGCATCGCCGGGATCCAGGCCGCCACCGATCTCGCGGTCCAGGGGTTCCCGGTGACGCTCGTCGAGAAGAGCGATCGGCTCGGTGGACGGCTCGCCGAGCCGAACCTCATGCTGCTCTACCCGAACATGCGGCCGGCGAGCGAGGTGCTGGCCGAGAAAATCGAACGGCTCCACAAAAGCGGCGCCAGGGTCCTGCTCGAGACCGAGGTCGAGAACATCACCGGCTTTGTCGGCAGCTTCGAGGCGACGATTAAGGGCGCCGTCGACGAGGTGCTCCCGGTTGGCGCGGTCATCCTCGCCACCGGCGCCGATCTGCACGATCCGGGGACCGCCTTCAGATTCGATGAACTTCCGAATGTCGTGACCTCGGATCAGCTCGAGCGCGGGTTCGTCACTGAAGACGATCTCGGATTCGGCGGCGATCCCCCGAAATCTGCGGCATTCGTCCTCTGTGTCGGCTCGCGCGAACCCGAAGGCTTCACCGGCTGTTCCCGCTACTGCTGCCCCACCGCAATCAAGCAGGCGCTCAAGCTCAACGAGCGCGGGATCGACACCACCGTCTTCTACCGGGACATCCGCACCATCTCGACCGGCGCCGAGGAAATGTACCGCGAGGCTCGGGGCCGCGGGGTGCTCTTTGTGCGGGTGCCGCCCGGCCATGAGCCCGAGATCGTCGGCGAGAAACGCGTCGAAGCGGTGCGCTGCTACGACGAGCTTCTCGATCGGCGGCTCGAGGTGCCGGCGGACCTGGTGGTCCTTTCGGTGGGGATGCGGCCGCGTCAGCCCGAGACCGATCACTTCCACGAGATGCTCAAGGCGAGCGTTGGGCTCGACGGGTTCTTCCTCGAGCGTCACCCCGAGCTCGCGCCGGTGGAAACCGCGGTGGAAGGGGTGCTTCTCGCCGGAACCGTCCAGGGCCCGAAGGATATCGTCGACTCGGTGGCCCAGGCTTCTGCGGCGGCGGCCAAGGCATCGGTCTTTCTCGCCCACGACCAGGTTCGACTTGATCCGGCGGTGGCGGTGGTCGACCCAGAGGCATGCCGCGGTTGCGGCGACTGCGTCGACATCTGCGACTTCCAGGCTCCGGCCCTCGCCGAAACCGAGCCGGGGGTCTTCACGGCCGAGATCAACCCGTCGCTGTGCAAGGGCTGCGGCACCTGCGCCAGCTGGTGTCCGTCGGGCGCCATCATCGCCCGCCACTTCACCGACAAGCAGGTCCTCGCCCAGATCGACGCCTTCTTCGACGAGGTGCGACCGTGATCCCTTCGATCCTGATCCCGATCCCGATCCCGAATGGGGCTGCCGAAGAACAGGTAGCGACCGTGATTCACCACAGAGACACAGAGACACAGAGCCATCGCAGAGGAAGCCCACAGATCACACGGATGAACACAGATGAACCATCGCATTTTCTCTTGATTGGGCGAATGGGAGCCGGCAGGGCGTTCAAGAATGACGCGCCCTATCAAGAGATGATCTCTGTGTTTCTCTGTGCCCCTCT
>Ga0316198_10001552_pt1 | contig 13555 bp, 11 predicted proteins | sample OudBieAanoxic_MG_FD_204935 | JGI IMG/M metagenome (GOLD analysis project Ga0316198, IMG submission 204935) | Coastal sediment microbial communities from Oude Bieten Haven, Netherlands - site A anoxic | ecosystem: Environmental > Aquatic > Marine > Coastal > Sediment | place: Netherlands...
CGATCAGGTCGATGGGGCACCCCTTGGCCGATGCGGCATAGAGCTCATCGACGATCTCCGGGTCGACGACGTGATTCGACTTCATAAGGATGTGCCCTTCAGGCCCCAGTGCGGCCTGTTCCCGGATGCGTTCGATGATCTCGGGTCGGAGGAAGTCTGGAGCGACAATCAGTTTGCGATACGTTGCGGGGCGCGCGTAGCCCGTGAGGTGATTGAACAACTCCGAAAGGTCGGCTCCGATGTCCTCGTCCGCCGTGTACAGGCCGACGTCCTCATAGATGCGTGCCGTGTTCGGGTTGAAGTTACCGGTCCCCACGTGGGAATAGCGCCGAATGCCGCCTCCCTCGCGCCGGACCACGAGCAGCGTCTTGGTGTGGGTCTTGAGGCCCTGCACCCCGTACACGACGTGAACACCAGCCGACTCGAGCATCTTCGCCCAGTTGATATTGGCCGCTTCGTCGAAACGGGCCTTCAATTCGACGAGCACCACTACCTGCTTGTTCGCTTCGGCTGCTTCGATCAGCGTTCGAACGACCGCTTCTTCACCGCCGATCGCAGGGTCGTCGGGGATTGATGTGCGGTAGAGCGTCTGCTTGATCGCCAGCACGTCCGGGTCGGCAGCCGCCTGAGCGAGGAACGCGCCCGTTGACGTGGCAAAGGACTCGTACGGGTAGTGAACGAGGATGTCGCCTTTGCGAAGCTCCGCGAACCAGTCGATGGGTGTGCCGCTTCGCTGGGCGAGCCGCGGCTGGGTTGTCGGCGGCGATAGTGGATCCTTGAGCTCGGGCCGATCGAGGGCGTAGACGCTCCAGAGACCGGCGAGGCCGAGCGGGGCATGTCGGACATAGACCTCGTCTCGCGTCAGCTGCAAACCCTGGAGCAGCAGCTTGAGCACGTCGTCCGACACTCCGGCTTCGACTTCGAGTCGAACCGCCTGCGCGGCGCGTTGCCGGTAGCGCAACACGCTTTCAATGGCCTGGAGGAGATCATCCGCTTCTTCTTCCTCGACCGCCAGATCGGCGCTCCGGGTCACCCGGAACGTTGAGGCGTCAACCACGTCGAGTCCCCCGAAGAGTCGTCCGAGGTGGTGGCTCACGATCTGCTCGATGGGCACAAAACGCTGTCCATCGGCGAGGCGGACCAGCCGGGGCACGTTCGGCGGGATCTTCACTCGGGCGAATCGGTGTGCCTCCGCGATCGGATCGTAGAGCAAGACGGCAAGGTTCAGCGAGAGGTCGGAAATGAACGGGAACGGGTGGGAAGGATCGACCGCCAGGGGGGTCAACACGGGGAAGATCGACGCTTCGAACACCGTCTCGAGTTCCGAGCGGTCCTCCTCCCCGAGGTCGGCGTACGTGACGATCTTGATTCCCTCGGATGCGAGGGCTGGGCCGATGTCGTTGCTGAATAGGCGGTCGATGTCGTTGTTGAGGATGGTGACCCGCTCATGAATCGCCGCGAGCTGTTGTCGCGGGGTCAGCCCGTCCGGTCCGGATTTGGTGACGCCGCTGTCCGCCTGTTCGAGGAGGCCGGCGACGCGCACCTGGTGGAACTCGTCGAGATTCGATGACACAATCGCGATGAACTTGACCCGCTCGAGGAGCGGGCGATCTTCGGACAACGCGAGGGCGAACACGCGTTCCTGGAACGCGAGGAGTGACAGCTCTCGGTTGACGTACGGCGTGCCGTTCGTTGGATCCATGTTCTTCACAGCTCGGGGGCACAAGTCATGTTATCGGTGGAGTTGATTGAGCCAATGAGTGATTCACCAGGGACTCCGCCGGCGTCCACCGCGTGCGTCGCCATTCCGCGGGCTGACAACGCCGCATACGGGGTGGAGAACCCTGGGTACGCGGATCTTCCTCCCTGCTAGGACCGCGACTGGTCGAGTCTGTCGATCTTTCCGACCCTTCGGACGTGCCGCTCCTCACCCGTGAACTCGGCCCCGACAAAGGCTTTGACGATCTCCCACGCCAGCTCCGACCCGATGACCCGCGCGCCGAGGGCGATCACGTTCAGACCGTCGTGTTCAACCGCCTGATGCGCCGTGTAAACGTCGTGGACCGTTGTTGAGCGTACGCCGAAGACCTTGTCTGCGGTGATGGCGGCGCCCGCGCCCGAACCGCAGAGGACCACCCCTCGATCAACCTCTCCGGAGGCGACGGCACGAGCCGCAGGTATCACGTAGTCCGGGTAGTCGGCGGCGGCGTCCGAGTCAGTGCCGAAGTCGATCACTTCGTGGCCGGCTGCGATGAGCCGCGCCTTGAGATCCTCTTTGAGGTGAAACCCCCCGTGATCCGTCCCCATCGCAATACGCACGAGTGCTCCTTGTGAGTAGACGGTCAGCGTAGCGAAGGCGAGATCCGAGACCCGAGACTCGAGACCCGACCGTGCTCTGTCTCAAGTCTCATGTCTCACCTACCACCCGAAGACCCTCACGGTTCACACGCCCTTCCCTAACCTCCACCCCATGACCATCCCGATGGAGGTGTTGCGTGTCGTGGGAGGGACCCCGCTTGAGGGGGAACTGTCGGTGCTTGGAGCGAAGAACGCTGCGCTGAAGCACATGGTCGCCACGTTGCTGGCGCCCGGCGTCCATCGCCTCTCGAACGTTCCGCGGATTCTCGATGTCGAGATCATGGGCGACGTCCTGCGGCATGTCGGCGCGACCTGTGAGCGGAGCGGCACCACGATCGAGATCTTGGTCCCCGAAGACCCGAACCCTGAAGCGCCGCTCGATCTCGTCCGACAGATGCGTGCCTCGATTCTCATCCTCGGCACCCTTCTCGCGCGGACGGGTGAAGCGAGGGTTGCGCTGCCGGGTGGTGACGACTTCGGCTCGAGGCCGATCGACCTCCACCTCGGTGGACTCGAGGACCTCGGTGCCGTCTTCGAACTCCAGCACGGAGTGCTGCGCGCGACAGCGCCGGACGGGCTCCACGGCGCAGAGGTCTACCTCGAGTTCCCGTCGGTCGGCGCCACCGAGAACATCCTCCTGGCTGCCGTTCTGGCACAAGGGACGACCACGATCGGCAACGCAGCCAGGGAACCCGAACTTGCCGACCTTGCGGCATACCTCAGCGAGATGGGAGCCGACATCGAGGGTGCAGGGACCTCGACCATCATGATCAACGGCGTATCCGAGCTGCACCCTGCCGACCATCGTGTCGTTCCCGATCGCCTCGAAGCCGGAACCTACATTTTCGCCGGAGCGATGACCGGCGGCAGAGTCACCATTCGAGACTGCGTTCCTCAGCACCTCCGGATGGAGCTGAGCAAGCTGAGCGATGCGGGGGCCGAAGTGGTCTCGGGGGACGACTGGATCACCGTCCAAGGCCCCGACCGTCCGGAGCCGATCGACTTCGCGACCCTTCCCTTTCCCGGCTACCACACCGACATGCATCCGCAGATGGTGGCGTTGCTCTCCGTCGCGGACGGGACTTCGATCGCCACCGAGAACGTCTACGCCGCCCGCTTCCGATACATCGGCGAGCTGAACCGCATGGGAGCCGACATCCACACCGACGGCCAGCACATCGTGATCCGCGGCGTCGGAGAGCTCAGCGGGTGCGAAGTGGACGGGTGCGATATCCGGGCCGCTGCTGCGCTCACCATCGCCGGTCTGAGGGCAGACGGCACGACGACCGTGGTCGGCGCACACCACGTCGATCGCGGATACGACGGTTTCGTCGGAAACCTGCGATCGCTCGGGGCGCAGATCGAACGGGCATGAACCAGACCGGGGTGCCGGCTGCGCCATCGACGTCCGCACTAGTGGACTATGCGGGGTTAGCTTGTGGGTATGGTCGCTGAGCAAGAGAACGTCATCGAGATCGCCTCTCCCACGGACAAACCTGAGGCCGGGTTTGACGGAGCGGGGGAGATCGATCTGTCCCTACTCGAGACAACACTCGAGTACATCCGTCCCGCCTTGCAGGCCGACGGCGGAGACCTGGTGCTGCTTGGCGCGGAAGACGGCAAAGTGAGCCTTCAGCTCGTCGGAGCCTGCGGCGGCTGCCCGCTCTCTACGATGACGCTCACCGCCGGCATTGAGCGGATTCTCCGCGATCGCGTGCCCGGTGTCACCACCGTTGAGGCGATCTAACGCGTTTTGCGCCGCTCCGCCGTCGTCGTGACCGTAACCTGACGTCGTGATGCTTATCGAACGCGCCAGAGCCGGCGACCGTCGCTCTCTTGCCCGTCTCATAAGCCGGGTCGAGGATGACACCGCCGAGGGGCGACAGGCCCTCGCAACGGTGTACCCGGCCGGCGGTAGTGCGTGGGTGACCGGAATCACGGGCGCACCGGGAGCCGGCAAATCCACACTCGTCGACGGACTCGTGGGTCACGCGGCTGATCACGGGAAGGTGGCGGTGATCGCCGTCGACCCATCGAGCCCGTTCACCGGCGGCGCCGTGCTCGGAGACCGGATACGGATGCAGCGCCACACCGATGATCCACGCGTCTACATCCGGTCGATGGCGAATCGCGGACACCTCGGTGGTCTTGCCGATGCAACACCCAGGGTTGTTGCGTTGCTCGATGGCATTGGCTTTCGCGAAGTGGTCATCGAAACCGTGGGTGTTGGTCAGGCAGAGGTCGACGTCGCCGCGTCTGCGGATACCGTGGTTGTGGTTGTGAACCCCGGCTGGGGCGATTCGATCCAGGCTGCAAAGGCCGGCCTTCTCGAGATCGGAGACGTCTTCGTGGTGAACAAGGCAGACCGACCGGGCGCGCACGAAGCTGTGACCGATCTGAATCGAATGCTTGACGTCGGCCCCGAACGAGTTTGGCGGCCGCCGGTCGTGACCACCATCGCGTCCGACGGTACGGGGCTTGGTGAGCTCCTGACCGCGATCGCGGACCACCGTCGTCACCTCGTGGAGACCGGGGCGGTTGACCAACTGCGACGAGATCGGGCGCGACGCGAGATGGAGGCCGCGGTGCGAGGCGGGTTGCGGAGACGGGCAACAATCGACCACGCCGGCGATGTCATGCTCGACCGTGTCGTGGCCCGCGAGATTGATCCTTGGTCGGCGGCCGAAGGTGTCGTCAACGCGTTGTAGCCTCCTCCTACGCGAGTGCTGGAGGGAACGTCGTGAATCTCGTCAACTACACCGTTTCAAATGCCGTCGCCACGATCGCGCTCAACCGACCACCGGTGAACGCCCTCAACGCCGAGCTGATCGCCGACATCGGTGCTGCGCTATCAGAGGCGGCGGCCGATGACGTACGTGCTGTGATCATCACTGGGAGCCCACACTTCGCAGCGGGTGCGGATATCGCGGGCTTCCAGAAGGCCTTCGAGAGCGATGGGGATCCCGGCCTCGCCGGATCCCTATCCGCCGTTGTGGCCCAACTCGAATCGCTCGAGAAGCCGACGATTGCCGCAATCCGGGGGTTCGCCCTCGGCGGTGGACTCGAACTCGCCATGGGGGCCGACCTCCGGTATCTGGCAGACGATGCCCGTTTTGGGCAGCCCGAGATCCTGCTCGGGATCATCCCGGGTGCCGGTGGAACGCAACGGCTTCCTCGCCTCGTCGGATATCAGCGTGCGCTCGAGATGTGTATGACGGGCCGGCAGGTCGATGCGGTGGAGGCGGCCGAGATCGGTCTCGCCGACAAGGTCGTTCCTGTCGACGAGCTCTTCGACACCGCCATGAGCGACGCGGTCGAATTCGCGTCGGGACCGACGGCTGCCTATGCCGCGACCAAACGAGCGGTTGCCGCCGGCTGGGGAACGCCGATCGATCGCGGTCTCGATATCGAGGCTGGCGAGTTCGATCGCGTCTTTGCCACGAACGACGCCCGGATCGGTGTCGCCGCATTCCTCGCCAAGGAGAAACCCCAATTTGAGGGCCGGTAGCGTGGCCCGCATGGGCGACGGAAATCCGGCGTCCGATTACCCGTCACGGAGATAGCCTCCCAGCGATATGCCCACCCGAAAGATCCCGCGCTGGACGGGCACCGCAGTCCTCATCGGCATCGGTGTTGCAGCTGTTGTGCTGTTCGTGGTGGCATGGCTCTCCGCCAACCAGATCCGATCCGACCTCCTCCTGCCGGTCGCAGACGACCGCCCATACGACATCGAAGTAGTCCGAACACCTCCGTCTCGCATCGTGATCGCCGGGACCGACGAACCGACACGCGGCGGAACCTGGGGCTTCGAAACCGAGCAGACCTACACCCAGCTCACATCGTTGCTCAACCGGACACAAACGGACACAGAATGGGCCGCCACACCGTACGTCGGCGAACCGATGGTCGGTGTATCGGGCAGGATCGACGTCGACGCGTTCCCCTCCGATCCGATGGTCTCGTTTGGTCTCGGCTTCGAGAACGTACGTGCACCCGGTGACCTCGGACCACTCCCGGCGTGGCTGATCGACGGGCGGCGATCGACATGGGTGATCGTCGTTCACGGCCGGGGGACCGAGCGTCACACGCAGGCCCTCCGGATGATCCCGAGTTACGTGGAGTCCGGATACCCGGTGTTGGTCGTCAGCTACCGCAACGATGAAGGTGCGCCGAGGGACCCATCCGGCCTGCGGTCCTGGGGGTTGACGGAGTGGCACGATCTGGACGCTGCCGTGCGCCTCGCCGAGCGGGAAGGGGCGCAGGACTACATCCTGGTCGGCCACGACCTGGGTGCGGAGGTCGTTTCGACGTTCCTGCACGAGTCGGATAGCGTCGGAAACGTGCTCGGCGTTGTCTTCGATTCGCCCGCCCTCGACCTCGCCGGCGCTCTCGACTACAACTCGGGCCCGGTTGCATCGTTCGTCGGATATCTCGGCCAGCAGATGGCGAGGCTGCGGTTCGGGATGGAATGGGATGAACTCGACCAAGTGGCCCGCGCCGACCAGTTCGACGTTCCGATCCTCGCCCTTCACGGCGCCCGAGACGAAATCGCCCCGATTGCCATCACAGAGGCGTTCGTCGCAGCGCGGCCCGATCTGGCCAGGCTTGTTCGGTTCGAGCAAGGCGGCCACGGGGATCTCTGGAACATCGACCGCACACGCTACGAAACCCAGGTCATGGCCTTCTTGGAGAGCTTCGTCGAAGACGAAGGCTGAGAACCGCACCGCAATGACGCGAAATGGGGCAGACTTGGAGTCCATGCTCTATCTCGACCACGCCGCCACAACTCCATTGCGACCCGACGTACGTGACGCGATGGCTCCGTACATCGGCGAACGCTTCGGCAACCCGTCCGGCATTCACACAACGGCGCAGCAAGCGAGGAACGCGGTCGAGGAAGCCCGCGAACAGATTGCGGCGTCGATCGGAGCCTCGCGCCCGCTCGAGATCGTGTTCACCGGTGGTGGGACGGAAGCGGACAACCTCGCCGTCCTCGGCGCATCCCGGCCTGGTGATGGCGCGATCGTCACGACCGCCGTTGAGCACGCGGCCGTCCTCGAATCAGCTCGGTTTGCGGAACGGAGCGGACGAGCTGTGACGATCCTCCCTGTGGATCGTTGGGGTCGAGTCTCGCCTGAGGATGTGGCCGCCGCGGTCGACGACGGGACTGCGATCGTCTCCGTGATGATGGCGAACAACGAGACCGGTGTCTGCCAGCCGGTGGACGAGATCACGCGACGTGTTCGAGAGGTCGGCTCACGAACCCTCGTCCACACCGACGCCGTCCAGGCGTTTGCGTCGTTGCCCGTCGAGGTTCGCGATTCCGGGCCGGATCTGATTTCGGTGTCCGCTCACAAGATCGGAGGGCCGCAAGGTGTGGGGTTCCTGTTCGTCCGGGACGGCATCGAACTCGAACCGGTGATCCACGGAGGCGGCCAGGAACTCGGCAGGCGGTCGGGCACCCACAACGTCGCGGCGATCGTCGGGCTCGCCGAAGCGGTCAAGGCAAGTGTCGCTGATCGCGACCGATACCGCACTCAGGTCGGCTCCGCTCGCGACCGATTCGAGTATGACCTCCGTTCCCGCACGAACATCGAAGTGACCGCCGGCGACGCACCACGCCTTGCTTCGCACACCCATGTGAGATTCCCCGGCATCGCAGCTGAGACACTTCTCGTCCGCCTCGATCTGGCCGGGGTCGCGGCCGCTGCCGGGGCGGCATGCCACAGCGGCGCCATCGAGACGAGTCACGTGCTTGATGCGATGGGCGTCGAGCCGGTGGCCGCGTCTGAGTCCGTTCGCTTCAGTTTCGGCAGGGACGACGACGAGTCGACGGGAGCCGCAGCAGCTCGAATTGTGTCCAACGTGGTGGAGGACCTCTCATGAGAGCTCTGGTAGCCATGTCCGGGGGAGTCGATTCGTCGGTTGCCGCCGCGCTGATGATCGAGGCCGGCTACGACGTTGTCGGTGTCACCCTCAAACAGTGGGTCGGCGCCGGAGGTGCGATGCCGACCGCCGGCTGCTGCACCGTGTCGGATGCAGAAGACGCCCGCCGCGTCGCCGCCCAACTCGACGTGCCGTACTACGTGCTCGACTATGTCGATGAGTTCACGGAGGCGGTGGTCGAGCCCTTCGGGGCGTCGTACCTCGCCGGGTTCACCCCGAACCCATGCATCGAATGCAACCGCAAGGTCCGCTTTTCCGCTCTCCTGGACCGCACGAATGAACTTGATGCCGACGTCCTCGTGACCGGCCATCACGCGCGGGTGAAGAGCGACGGCGATGGCTGGCATCTGTTGCGGGCCGTCGATGGCACCAAAGATCAGTCCTACGTGCTGCATATGCTCGGTCAGCCCGAGTTGTCCCGGATCCGTCTCCCGATCGGCGAGATGGCGAAGACCGAGGTTCGCCGGCGCGCTGCCGACATGGGGCTACGAACCGCCGCCAAGCCGGACAGCCAGGACATCTGTTTCGTGGGATCGGGTGACTACCGGGATTTCCTCAGCGAGAACTTCCCGGAGACCGCTCTGCCCGGCCCCGTTGTCGACACCGCCGGTGTTGTACTCGGAGAACACGATGGTGTCACCGGTTTCACGATCGGTCAGCGCCGCGGGCTCGGTATCGCGGTTGGGGAGGCCCGCTACGTCGTTGACATCGATCCGGCGGAGCGGACGATTGTGGTCGGGGACTACGGAGACCTGCTCGTCGATGGGTGTACGGTCAGCGACGTCTCGTTCACCTCCGGATCGCCGCCCGCAGACGCGGCGGTGACGGTGAAGGTTCGCTACCGCTCGGATGCGGTCCGTGCGACCGTGCAGCCGTCCGGCGACGAGTGGGAGGTCGCATTCGAGGAACCGCATCCGGCGCCCGCGCCGGGCCAGGCGGCCGTCTTCTACGACGGCGACCGGGTCCTTGGTGGCGGGACGATCACCGGTGTGGTTCGATCATGAGGATCACCGGAGTCGGGAGTCTTCCGCACACGGACGTTCACGAAGCCGCGAGTTTTGTGGCTGAGACGACCGATCTCCCGTATCTGCCGCAACTGCCGAACCGCGACGCGTCAGAAGGGATGCTCCGGCAATGGGCGGAGGGGCTGTGTGGCGCCGGCGGGACCGACGACGGGATCGGCCTGCGGTACGGCGAGCTTTCCGAGCCGCCGGATGAGGCGTTTGGCGGCGCAATCGCAATGCTTGATCGTGTTGAGGGTCCCGAGCTCAAGACGCAGTTCGCCGGACCGGTGACGCTCTATCTCGCGCTGCTCGCGGCCGGCTGTCCGTACGACGGGCTCTGGGATTGTGTCGTGGACGGACTCGAGGAACGCGTACAGGCTCATGTCGGAATGCTCCACTCGGCACTACCCGGCGTGGACGTGATCGCCGTGATGGATGAACCTGCGCTGGTGACCTTTGCTCCCGGACGCTCGAACGGCCCGGTGTCGATCGAGGCGGCGGCGGATGCCATGGCGAGGGTGATGGCAACACTGCCGATCCCCGTCGGCGTTCACGTGTGCGGCGATACCGACTGGCGCATGGTCGCCGGCCTGCAGCCGGCGTGGCTCTCGTGGGATCTGGCCGGTCTCGGTGACGGGTTTCTCAACGCCACCGATGCGATTGCCGAGGCTGTGTCACACGGCACCGGCATCATGTGGGGAATGGTTCCAACCGACCCTGCTCCGATCGACACCGACAGGATCCGCTCCCGGTACGGTACCGCCGTGACTCGACTCGTGATCGATGGAGCACCCGCTGAGGCGTTGACGAGCGCATCGCTGGCGACCCCGGCCTGCGGTCTGGCGGGAGTCAGCGTGGGAGGCGCAGGCGTCGTCATGGATCGGCTCCGCGAGGTTGTGGAGATGGTTGATGACTGATTCCGCGGCGCGGGCGGCTGAACTTCGAGCCTTCCTCCGGCACCACAACTACCAGTATCACGTGCTCGATTCGCCGGTGATTCCCGATATCGAGTTCGACGAGGCCCTGCGGGAGCTCCAGGCGATCGAGGCGGTCCATCCGGAACTCGTCGTTGCGGATTCACCGACGCAACAGATCGGCGGAATGGTCTCAGAGGCCTTTGCGGCGGTCACGCACCGTGAGCGGATGTTCTCCCTCGACAACGTCGAGAACGTGAAGGATCTCGAGGCCTGGCGCGCCCGAATCGTCCGCCTGCTCGGACGGGAACCCTCCGGTTATTCATGTGAGCTGAAGATCGACGGACTCGCTATTTCGATCACGTACGAAGCAGGTCATCTCGTGCGGGCGGCGACACGCGGTGACGGCGTCACTGGTGAGGACATCACGGCGAACGTGCGCACGATGGAGAACGTACCCCATGTGCTTTCCGGTGACCCGCCCGTTGTCATCGAGGTACGAGGCGAGATCTACATGCCGGTCTCGGCATTCGATGAGCTCAACAAGCGCCAGGCCGAGGATGGAAAACCGCCCTACGTGAACCCGCGCAATACGGCAGCCGGATCCGTCCGTCAGAAGGATCCGTCCGTGACCGGCTCGCGAAGGCTGCTGTTGTGGGCCTATCAGATCGGATATCTCGAAGGAGGACCTGAACTCGGGTCCCACACTGCACAGATGGAGTGGCTCACCGCGCTCGGGTTGCCGGTGAACCCAGAGAACCGCACGGTTGAGACGATCGAGGCTGTCGAGGCCTATGTTCGCCGGGCGGAAGAGCAGCGGCACCTCCACGACTACGACACCGACGGAATCGTGATCAAGGTTGACAATCTCGCAGACCAGCGCACCCTTGGGTTCACCGCGAAGAGCCCTCGCTGGGCCGTCGCCTACAAACTCCCTCCGGAGGAGAAGGCGACAACATTGCTCGACATCAAGATCAACGTGGGCCGTACGGGTGCTGTGACACCGTACGCGGTCCTCGATCCGGTCTTCGTAGGAGGTGTCACGGTCACGAACGCGACGTTGCACAACGAGAGTGAAGTCCACCGACGTGACGTCCGACCTGGGGACACGGTCATCGTACGACGGGCCGGTGACGTGATACCCGAAGTTGTGGGGCCGGTGCTTTCTCGTCGCCCTGACGGCCTGCCGGAGTGGAACATGCCGAAGCGCTGTCCATTCTGTGGGAACCCCCTGGTGCTGCCCGAGGGTGAGGCGAAAGCAAAGTGCACAGGGGGCTACGAGTGTCCAAGCCGTATCCGGGAGCACCTCGCCCACTTCGCCGGTCGGGGAGCGATGGACATCGAGGGGCTCGGTTACAAGACCGTCGACCTGCTGTTGAGCGAGGGACTCATCCGCGACCCCGCCGACGTGTTCAGGTTGAAGCCGGACGACCTACTCGGCCGGGAGGGCTGGGGTGAGACCTCCGTATCGAATCTCCTCTCTGCGATCGAAGCGGCGAAGGATCGGGAAGTCGGGCGGCTGCTCACCGGCCTTGGTATCGACCACGTTGGTGGCACCGTCGCGAGAGTCCTCGCCGGGCGCTTCGGAAGCATCGAGGCGCTCTCGGCCGCGACCGAAGACGACATCATGGTGATTGACGGCATAGGACCTGAGATTGCCGGCTCGGTGGTCGAGTGGTTTGACGATCCCGACAACATCATGCTCATCGACAAGTTCCGCGCTGCCGGGGTTCGGATGGAAGACCCCGTCGACGAGAGCGAGCGCAGCTATCTGCTCGATGGCGTAACCGTCGTCATCACCGGATCGCTCGAAGGATTCTCCCGTTCGGAGGCGAAAGCCGCCGTCGAGGCGCTCGGCGGTAAGGTGACCGGCTCGGTCTCCGGCAAGACCTCGGCCCTGATCGCCGGTGCATCTCCCGGATCCAAACAGGCAAAAGCCGAAGACCTCGGCGTCCCCGTCCTCGACGAAGCAGCGTTTGTGGAACTCTTGGAGGCTGGTTCGGCCGCGCTGGGGGCCAGCTAGCTCGCGGATTCCTCCCGCTCAGGAGGAGGAATCGGAAGGGGAGGAATGCCTGCAGCGCGCAGCTCTCAGTTCCTCGTCGCTTGGAAGAGCACTTCGAGGTGTGCTTCGTCTTCGACGTCGACGACGCCGGCGATCGACGGGGGTTCGATGCCGAATTCGGTGAGGGTGATGTCGGTCTCTCCGGTCACGGAGATGGTGTCACCGTCTTTGCGTGCCTCCACTTGCCATGTGACGTCGCGTTCGGTCGAGTTGATCGTCATCGTGCCGGTGACGTCGAACGTGACTGGTGTTCCCTCTGGACCGTCGGGCCACACGAAGTCGGTTGAGGCGAAGACTGCCAGCGGGTCGGCGCTGAAGATCTGGGCCACACGGCTGTCGCGCCGAGACTGATCCGATTCGAACGTTGTGAGATCGAGGTCGAACTCGAACAAGCCGTCCGTTGAGACCGACCCGGTGAGCGCCTCGGAGATCCCCACGGCGTCGACCTGGAGGCCCCGCAGCGTCTCTGGCACGGTGTAGGACGCGACACCTTCATCGACGACGTATACGCCTTCGGTGGATGGCACATCGGCGGGTTCGTCCGCGGTGTCCGACGCCGCGGCGGAGGTCGTCGACGACCCTTCGGCCGGCTCAGCCGCAGCTGCCACCGTTGTGGTCGTCTCGAGGTCGTCGAGACTCAAGTCTCCGGATGTCGACGTGCCGCGACCGAAGAGGCCGAAACCGGCGATGAGCGCGAGGACAACGGGAATGACCGCCACCCACGCAGGGACCACTGCCCGAGCGAAGGCGGGGGTGAGGAGGCCGACGGACAGGAAGATCACGAGTGAGACCGCTGCCGCGTACGGGATGAACCGATCGAGCGCCGTCTGGTCGATGATGGCCACAGCCATCATGGTGACGATGAAGGCTCCCACCATCGTGAGCGCGAATGTGCGCGTGGCATTCGACGTCGCCCGGATCCTCCGCCAGAGAAGACCGGACACGGCACCGATCACGAGCGCCGCGATCGTGATCGTGAGTGAGTTCGCGACCAGTTCGTCAGGCGTGTGGATCGGCAGGGCGATCAGCGACGCGGCGATCGCACCAACCGACCCGGCAGCGAGACCGGCCAGAATCGGGTTGAGCGATCGCGGATCGTACGTGTAACCATCGGACATTGTGATCTCTTCCTATCTCGTGGACATCTACTGAACGCGGAAACTCCAGGTGAACATTCCTGGATCCGGGAGACCGCGAACACCGTCCCACTGTGCCGAGATGACATGGAAGCCCGGTGACCATGTCTCCACCACCTTGCCGGGACCCGGTTC
>Ga0316198_10001553_pt1 | contig 13552 bp, 14 predicted proteins | sample OudBieAanoxic_MG_FD_204935 | JGI IMG/M metagenome (GOLD analysis project Ga0316198, IMG submission 204935) | Coastal sediment microbial communities from Oude Bieten Haven, Netherlands - site A anoxic | ecosystem: Environmental > Aquatic > Marine > Coastal > Sediment | place: Netherlands...
CGGCATCCTCAAGGTCACCTCCCGCGAGAAACGCACGGGCCTGGAGAAGCACATCACTATCGACAACGCCACCGCCCGCTTCGAGCACGAGCAGATGTCCGCCGCACGCGAGCGCCTCGGCGAACTGATCGACGGCGATGCCGAGCCCGTCGGCGAAAAGGCGCGCGAAGCCGTCAAGGCCCAAGCCCTCGTCGAAAAGGCGGAGCGCATCATGGAGGAGGCCGGTGCGGAGGACAAGGAAGACCTGATCGACCTCATCGAGACCGTCCGCGACGCCCTCGACGTCGGCGACGACTCCGCCCTAAAAGGGGCCATGGAAGAGCTCGCCGATCTCCTGTTCTACCTGGAATCCTGATGGATAATGATGGATAAATGCCCCAACTGCCGCGCGCGGCTCGACGATGCCCCTCAATGCCGCCGCTGCGGCTTGGAGCTCGACCCGTTGCGCAAGGTCGAGCGCGGTTTCGACATCGTCTTTTCCAGCGCCCTCCAATGCCTCGCCGAGGGTAACGCCGCGGGCGCGGCCGAGCACCTGCGCCAGGCGCTTGAACTCCGTCGAGACCCGCTGGCCAAGGATCTCTTGGCCCTGTTGCAAGCGATTTCTCTCTCAGAACATCTCACAGACGGCGTTGATGCTGGGATACGTCCATCGTTCTGCTAAATGTTATCCGCACAAGTTATACCGAATCCTTAAGCATCATCTCCTTGATATGCCCGATGGCCTTGGTCGGATTAAGATTCTTGGGGCAGACCTCGACGCAGTTCATGATGCTGTGGCAGCGGAAGAGCTTGTAAGGCCCTTCCAGGGCGTCCATGCGCTCCGAGGCCGCTTGGTCCCGGCTATCGGCGAGGAAGCGATATGCGGTGAGCAGGGCCTGGGGCCCCAGGAACTTCTCTGGATTCCACCAGAACGACGGGCAGAAGGTGGAGCAGCAACCGCACATGATGCACTCGTAAAGCCCATCGAGCTTATCGCGCTCCTCCGGCGACTGGAGCACCTCTTGCTCCGGCATGGGCTCTTTACGCTTGAGCCAGGGCTCGACGGCCTTGTACTGCTCGTAGAACTGGGTCATATCCACTACCAGATCGCGGATGACCGGACGGCCCGGGAAGGGTCGGACCTCGACAGGCGCCTTGAGATCCGCCACGGCGGTGATGCAGGCTAGCATGTTGCGCCCATTGACATTGACTCCATCGGAGCCGCACACGCCTTCGCCGCAGGAATGGCGAAAGGCGAAAGTCTCGTCCTGACGCTTGATGTCCATCAGGGCGTTGCGCAGCATCATGCCGCGATGGGTCTCGACCTCGAACTCCTGCATGCGTGGCTTTTGACCGGATTCGGGGTCATAGCGATAAACACGAAATTTCATGCTTTCTATCCTCAAAACAATAGGTTGCCAGAGGTTTTACCCCTAGCTTTTTAACCTCGGCCCGCGGCCCTGCTAATAAACGCGCTCTTTCGGTGGAAAGGTCTCGACGGTCAGCGGCTTGGTGCGCACTGGCTTGTAGTCGAGCCGGTCTTCTTCGCGGAAATAAAGGGTGTGCTTCATCCAGTTGGCGTCGTCGCGCTTGGGATAGTCTGGTCGCGAGTGGGCTCCGCGGCTCTCCTTGCGATCCAGGGCGGAGACGGCAATGGACATGCCAACGTCGAGCAGGTTCTCCAGCTCCAGGGCCTCGATGCGAGCGGTGTTAAAGACATTGGAATGGTCGCTGAGACGCACATCTGCCATGTCTTTGCGGACCTCTTCCAACTTGGCTAGGCCCTCGGACATGATTTCGTCAGTACGGAACACGCCGGCATGATCCTCCATGATCTTGGTAAAGCGCTCGCGCATAGCGTGTACGCTAATGCCCTCCCCTTTCTGGTCCCAGCGGGTGAGGCGTCCCATGGCCCAGTCGAGATTGGCCTCGTCGAGCTTGCGGTGGAAAGGGTTGTCCTTGACATAATCGATGATGTTCTTGCCAGCGACGCGGCCGAAAACCAAGATATCGAGCAGTGAATTGCCGCCCAGCCGATTCGCCCCGTGCACGGAGGCACAGGCGCACTCTCCTGCGGCATAGAGACCGGGAAGCGCATCCTCGCCGTGGCCTGCTGGCACCATGACTCGTCCGTAACGATCAGTCGGGATACCGCCCATGACATAATGGGCCGTGGGGAACACGGGAATGGGCTCTTCCACCGGATCGACGCCGGCGAAGATGCGGCTGCTCTCGCGGATACCGGGCAGGCGCTTGGAGACGATACCCTCCCCGAGGTGATCGACCTTCAGCAGGACATGGTCGCCGTTCGGCCCGCAGCCACGTCCCTCGCGCACTTCAGTGACGATGGAGCGGGAGACCACGTCTCGGCTGGCAAGATCTTTGGCTTTGGGGGCATAGCGTTCCATGAACCGCTCGCCCTTGCTGTTGACCAGGTAGCCACCCTCGCCGCGCACACCTTCCGTAATAAGCATGCCTTTGCCGGCGATGCCGGTGGGATGGAACTGGAAGAACTCCATGTCCATCAAAGGCACTCCGGCACGCAACGCCATGGCCATGCCGTCGCCAGTGTTGATGTGGGCGTTGGAGGTGGTGCGGAAGACCTGACCGCAGCCGCCGGTGGCAAGCAAGGTGGTCTTGGACTCGATCAGCAGGGGTTCGCCTGTCTCGATCTCCAGGATCAAGGCACCGCAGACGATACCTTCCTCGTCCTTGACCAGGTCCACGGCAAAGAACTCATCGAAGAAATGCGTCTTGGCGCGGATGTTCTGCTGATAGAGAGAATGAAGGATCGCGTGTCCGGTCCGGTCGGCGGCGGCGCAAGTCCGCGCGGCCTGATCGCCGCCGAAGTTCTGGCTTTGACCACCGAAGGCACGCTGGTAGATCTTGCCGTTGTCCAGCCGCGAGAAGGGCACACCATTGTGCTCCAACTCGTAGACGGTGGGGATGGCCTCGCGGCACATGAACTCGATGGCGTCCTGATCGCCGAGGTAATCCGACCCCTTGACGGTATCGAACATGTGCCAGTGCCAATTATCCGGCAGCACGTTGGCCAGAGCGGCATTGACACCGCCCTGGGCTGCGACCGTATGGGAACGCGTCGGGAACACCTTGGACACAACCGCAACGCGCAGATCGGCGTTGGCCAGTTGGATCGCGGCATTGAGCCCGGCTCCGCCCGCACCCAGAATGAGGGCATCGAAGTGTCTCTTTTGTAGTGGCATGTCGTTCTCTAATCGTTCTCTAATCGATTGTCGTTGTTCAGTGTCTTGTGTCTAACCCTGTCATTGGGATTGATGCCCCTGCAGTTCGCGGGCGCCCAACAAGAACCCCCGACCTACAGGTCGCCTTCATCCCTGACTCACGCAGAATCAGGGCCTTCGCGGCGAGGAATGGTGGGGAAAGACATCCTTGATCCGGCTGAACGCGAAGGTGCAGCAAGGCCTCTTTAAACCACTGCGACCTGGGCCAGGACGACCACCTTCAGTGCCCAAAGACCGCAAGCGGCCAGAGCGAAGGCGAGCAGCGAAAGCACGCTCACCCGTGCAGCGATGGGATGGACGTAATCGATGACCGCATCGCGTACCCCAACCCAGGCATGCAGCAGCAGGGCCGCGACGAACAACAAGACACCGACGCTCACGCCGGGATGGCTGAGCCAAGCAGTCAACGCGACATGGTCCGCCGGAGGGTTTGTGACGAATTTCAGGATCAAGTAGGGAAAGAAAAACAGCAGATAGACAGCAGTCACGCGCTGGAAGACCCAAGCACGCATTCCAGATGCTTGGCGGCTCATGACAGCACCCCCGTCACGGCCAGGGCAAGAACCGGAGCAGCGACGAGCACCCCAATTGCGGTCTGCCGATACAGTGGCTTATCCACACCAATGTCCACGTCCAACAACAGATAGCGGATACCGGCCAGAAAATGGTGCATGAACGCCCAAAAGAGGAGGAAGAGAAATAGTTTAAAGGGCCATCCCGCCACAGTTTCGCTCACTGAGGCGAATCCCTCGGGGCCGGCCACGGATTCATCCAGCAGAGAAATCATATAAGGGATGACACAAACCATCGCCACACCGCTTATGCGATGTCCGATAGACATAATCCCTGCGATAGGGAGCCGAATCTGGAGCAGATCGAGAAAAACGGGTCTGTTATTTTGAGTGGTAATCATTGCCTCTTTATCCAGTTATTACAGGTTCCCGGTAGAGCCTCCGCTGCTGGGGCCTGTTTGCTGTTATGTGACGAAATTAGGATCGAGTTAGATCGTTTGCGCGAGCCTCGCACCCTTATGCGCAATCGCGGCAAGCCAGCGCATCGACGTTCCTATCCCGTCTTGTTTTAGTCTATCCGGGCCGGATTCGTTCGTTCTCCCCACAACCCGTGGCCTCAAACGACATTTGCATACAGCCCATGCCCCTCCGTAGCACGCAGGGCATTACGCGCTTCGCCGCTGCCCATGGAACGGAATCGAGGACTCGGTAACCATCGCACATTTTGTGCAGCGCAGCAATCCCGAGTTCTGGAATGCGGTATTTCAATCTCGCAGAACTCGGTAATCTCGAAGGCCCTTTTCTTCGTGTCCTTCGTGCACCTGGTGTTGAAGATAATCTGCTTTTAGCCAAGCCTGAGACCACGTCCCGCAAGCCACACCAGTAGGAGCACGGGCACGCCGATCAGGGTGGTGAAAACGAAGAAGCCTGGGTAACCGATGGAGCCAACGATCGTACCCGAGTAACCGCCCAGCACCTTGGGCAACAGGGTCATTAGCGAGCTAAAGATGGCATACTGGACAGCAGTGAAAGACACGCTGGTCAGGCTGGAGAGAAAGGCGACGAAGGCCGCGCTCGCCAACCCGGCAGCGAGATTGTCCGCCGCGACAGCGAGATAGAGAACCGAAAGCTCGTTACCGATAAAAGCGAGAGCGACGAAGACCAGATTGGTCGCCGCGGACAGGATCGCACCCAGCATCAGGATCGGCATGACACCGAAGCGTGTGGCGAGCAGACCGCCAAGCATCCCGCCGACGATGCTGATGAACACACCGAAGGTCTGTACGGCTGTGGCGATCTGCGGCTTGGTGAAACCGAGATCCTGGTAAAAGACATTCGAGATCACGCCAAGCACGATGTCGGAGATCCGGTAGAGCCCGATCAGCGCCAACAGCAGAATGGCTGTACGCACACCGTAGCGCTGGAAGAAATCCAACACCGGCTCAGCCCAGGTTACGCGCGCCATCTCCCGGTTGACCAGGCCCAGCATCACCAATACCCAGCCTGTCACCACAGCGGATGCTATCGCCAGCGCGAAGTGCAGCGCCTCAAGCAGGAATCCGCTCAACGCCCCGCCGCCGGCGGCGGCCTTGAAAGCGGCAAACTGGTCGCTGCTGAAAAAGAAGGCCGCGACGAAGGCCGCCGCTGCGAAGGCGAAGACGATCAGCAGACGCGCATAATCAAAGGCCCCGAAACTGTAAACATCCTCTCGGCGACTCTTCTCGGGTTCGGGCACCAAGAGCGTTGTCGCAACCCCCACCAATATGGTCCCGGCCATGAGGGCATAGGTCCAGTGCCATGCCTCATAGACATAAGACTCGCCCGTGGAACCGAAGATTGACGCGAGAAACAGGGCCCCCGCCCCAGACACGACCATGCCGATGCGGTAACCGGCGATATAGGTCGATGACATCAGGGCCTGCAGGCGAGTCTCCGCCGACTCGATACGATAGGCATCGATGACAATGTCTTGGGTCGCCGCCGAAAAGCCCAGCATGACCGCCGCCAGCGCCATGCGTGTCAGGCTCGCCTGCCCCTGGGCTGGATCGATGGACGACATCAGCAGGATTGAGGCCATGATCGAAAACTGCGCCACCAGGAGCCAGGCGCGGCGGCGGCCCAGCACCCGCGTCAGGACCGGCACGGGCAGGCGATCAATCAGGGGCGCCCAGACAAACTTGAACGAGTAGCCCAGAGCGGCCCAACTGAAGAAGGTCACGGCACTGCGCTCCACCCCCGCTTCGCGTAGCCACAGCGACAAGGACGAGAAGATCAACAACAGCGGAATCCCGGCGGAAAAGCCGAGGAACAGCATGGTGACGACACGCGGGTGGAGGAAGGCACGGAAGGACTCGCGCCAACGATGCGGCATTGCCGCCTGGGGCTCGGTCATGATGGAATCTGATCCTCGGTGGTGGTCGGTACGAACAGTCCATGCCTTGCCGACGGCGCGCCATTGTATACCGACAACTTTATCTAGGTATCCTTGCAGACCACCAACAATAGGAAGCTGAAAACGAAGCGGTCGCCACTTCGCCGACTCGGGTCATGTAAGTACACTTCCTCCTTCGCAGCAGTGAAAAATAACTTGCTAAATAAGAAAATTCTAATATACTAATCTCCATCGCAGGCCATTGCGGCCAACACACACACTTCTAACCCGAAACTTACTAACTTTCATACGAGTACATCACCATGAACAAAATCATCAAACTTGCTGCCGTTGCCTCCATCGTGGCCGCTTCTTCCTCCGCCTCCGCCTTCTGGGGCAATGGCACCAACATGGGCGACATGATGAACGACTTCTTCGGCGACGGCGCCGGTGACTTCGACATGAACATGAACGCCAGCGGCAACGGCCACGGCTGGGGTCGCGGTTATGATCGCTTCGCCTACCAGGATTATGGCTACCCCTATGCCTACGGTCCTTATGGCGCCCCTTACGGTGCTCCCTACGCGCCTGTTGCTCCGATCGCCCCGGTCGCTCCGCAAGCTCCGGTCGCTCAGTAAACCGATGCTCTCATGATGCATGCCCGGCCACGGATGGCCGCGAAAAAAGCCCCGGCGAACGCTGTTTGCCGGGGCTTTTCTTTGGCTTCAGCTCGCGGACTAAGGGTCAGAGCGGATCAAGAGAGATATCTCGCATCGTACGCTTTCGGATCGAACTAAGCCCCGTACCTTCTCAATTGTCTTCCAGTCCTTATTTTCCCATAATTGGTCTTGTAGCGTTGGTGTGAGAGATGAAGGCATCGGCCGCTTGCGTAGGACGATCTCATCGCCCCGGTAGCGTATCTCCACCTCATCGGCATCGAAGTGAAACCCTTCGCGCAGCCGCACGCTTTGCGAGGTGCCACTGTGATCGATCTTCGTGATCGCCATGATCTTGCTTACCACCGTCAAGGGACGGCTGATGCCGTGATGCACGCCCTGAAAAAAGGCGCACACTACCCTGCGCCCAGCACTCCATCGTCGATCCGCCAAATCCGATCCATGCGCGCAGCGAGTTGGGGATCGTGGGTAACGATGACGAAGCTGGTACGGATCTCGGCGTTGAGCTCCAGCATCAGCTCGTAGACCCGCTCCGCAGTATGCCTGTCCAGATTACCCGTCGGCTCGTCCGCTAACACGCAGGCGGGCCGCGTGACCAGCGCCCGGGCGATGGCAGCCCGTTGACGCTCTCCGCCAGAGAGTTCCGACGGCTTGTGCTGACCACGGTGACCCAGCCCCACGCGATCAAGGAGTTCTGTAGCTGTCTTCTCAGCCGCCGCTGGATGTGCCCCACCGATCAGCAGTGGCATGGCCACGTTCTCAAGAGCGTTGAACTCTGGCAACAAATGATGGAACTGATAGACGAAGCCCAGGTTACGATTGCGCTGCAGGCCCCGCTCGCGCTCTGAGAACCCCGCCACGTCACGACCCTGCCAAAACACTTTGCCTATCGTCGGCCGTTCCAACCCGCCGAGACAATGCAGCAACGTACTCTTACCGGAGCCGGAGACGCCGACCACTGCGACCCGCTCGCCGGGGGCAATGGTCAGATCGACGCCACGCAGCACCGCCACCTCCTGCGGACCCTGACGAAAGGTCTTGCTTAGGTTCCGGGCCTCCAATACCGCCGACTGCTCATTCATAGCGCAGGGCCTCCGCCGGTTCTGTACGTGCGGCGCGCCAGGCCGGATAGACGGTGGCAAGCACAGACATCAGAAAGGCCCCGAGTCCCACGGCGATCACATCGGACAGATGCACGTCCGAGGGCATGCGACTGATGTAGTAGATATTCGGATCGAGGAAATGCACATTGAACAGATTCTCGATAGCGGAGACGATGGCCTCCACATTTACCGCCAGCAACAACCCACAGACCACGCCGAGCAGTGTCCCTGCCACACCGATAGTCGTGCCCTGGACCATAAAAATCCCCATTACCCGCATGGGAGAGGCCCCCAGGGTGCGCAAGATGGCGATGTCAGCTCGTTTGTCCGTAACCACCATCACCAAGGTGGAGACAATGTTGAAGGCCGCCACCGCAACGATCAGGAACAGGATGATGCTCATCATCCGTTTCTCGGTGCTGAGCGCGGCGAAGAAGTTCTGGTGATACTGGGTCCAGTCCACAACTCGGTAGAGCCCACCCAAGTCGTACGCGACTTCGCGGGCCAACCGCGGCGCCTCGAACATATCGGTGAGTTTGAGGCGCAAGCCGGTAACGTCATCTCCCAAGCTCATGAGCTTGGCGGCATCGCTCAGGTGCATGAAGCCCGCACCGCGGTCGTAGTCGGACATGCCGACGGAGAAGATGCCGCTCACAGTGAATGACTTGAGCCGCGGCATGATGCCGATGGGTGTTGCGCTGATCTGCGGAGTGACCACCGTCACCTTGTCGCCCACCCCGACCCCCAGTACCGCCGCCAATTCCCGACCAAGGATCAGATTGAAACTGCCCGCCGCCAGCGAATCTACGTCGCCGCGGAACATATCCCGGCGCAACTCCGCAACCTGATCCTCCTCCGCCGGCTCGATGCCGCGCAGCAAGGCGCCGCTAACCTCCGAGCCGTTGGCCAGCATCCCCTGCAACTCCACGAAGGGGGCCGCACCCACAACTGCCGCATGTTCTCGTACCCGGTCGAGCAGTTCCCGCCAATCCGACATGTCGCCATGAGGATCGGCAATGGTGGCATGGGAGGCCATGCTCAGGATGCGCTCCTGGATCTCCTTGTGAAAGCCGTTCATCACGGACAGCACCACGATGAGCGCAACGATGCCCAGCATGATCCCCAGCATGGAAATCATGGAGATGAAGGAGATGAAGTGATTACGCCGTTTCGCCCGCGTGTAACGCAGGCCGACGAACAATGGCAGAGGTCTGAACATGGCGCGCAATTAAACCACAAATGCGCTGAAGAAGGAGCGAGGGCGGAGGGAAATCGGCCAAGACATGAAACCCCTCTCGCGGTGTCGCGTGCTGTCGGGCGTTCCGCACTCCTTTACGGAACACCCCGGACTTTAGAGGCCGATCATCTCCGCATGCACCCCACGATCACGGACCGAGTGGAGGATACTGCTCGGCCGTACCTCCTGCGGATCGAAATCCACCAGCATGAGATGGCGTTGCCGGTCGTTGACGCAAGCGCTATAAACGCCGCGCTCGTCGCAGAGCTCGCGCTCTAGCGCGTGTATTCGGTCGTCATCCAGGTCTTCGTCGATATGAATCACGATGTCGCCGTAGTGCATTACAGTTCTCTCTATAAGCAATTTCAGAAGCGGTCGTTGCCGCTACATATGGTTTAGACCATCGCTGCCGAAATAACAAATTGTTTTTGTCGGATATTGTCTATATTGGTAGTGCAGAGAGCCGTGTACGCCAATAACAGCGCAGAGAGCGCAGAGCGCCAGTATCTGGGAAAAACAGTGTGTTCTTAACATATGCGCATCGCACTGTTTGAGGTCGACGTTCGTATATTCGACTTTTCGTCATTCATAAGGGTTTTGTGATGAACATCCCAAACAGAAATGTAAAACAGCCTACCAGTCCCATTTCGCGGCAGGGCTACCCCGAAAACCGAATGTTTCAGAAAGTCGGGGGCGTTACAATCAAGGTCGGTACTGTGATCTCGGTCGGAAACACCGGCCCCGGAGAGAATTGGTGGAGCCTTGCACGCGCTCATCAAGTGAGACCATGGGAAATCATCCGATTCAATTTTGACACTGATGTCCCCGAAGAGGTGAACTGGTACCTTCATGAATATGTCGGCTGTCATCAACTGGGACCCCGAGGGCGCAACTACCGTTTCGAAGACGCTCGCCCAGGTCTGATCCTTATGCCTTGGGGTGAAGCGATAAACGAAATTCTCATCGAAGAGGGAAAAAAGCCGCAGAAAGAAGAGGACGAGCTGCAAAAGCGCTGGCCTGATCGCAAAACCGACATTTCAACCGGGCGTCAACTGGTCGACGACATGCTGCGCAGGACACATCGCGAAATTGTCGAATGGAAACCAAACCCGCTGGATTTCGATATTGGAAAGGAGGTGAAGGACAAGATCTTCAGCCCGGGTGGTCCAAAGTTCGGTTTTGGCGACCTGTTGGAGGGCGTGTTAAAAACCTTCAACGAAAGCGACCCTGCAAACCAGGTTGTTCGCCGAATCCGCGAGGACATACATTCGGCGTTTGCCTCCGGAGTTGCGAGCATTCTCTTTCTCGGTTCGATACACAGCATGAAGGGGCGCTCTGGGTATGCGCGGGTGTTCTATGACAAGGGGCGCAGCTACGCCTCGACCATGACTCCAACGCAACGGTACCAGTTTTGTCTGGCTCTGGCTGAAAATGACAGGCACTACGGCCTGCAAGGGTTTCAACCGCTCCAGGGAACCAAATCCTTCTATCGAGGACGCATCACCGACAGCGGCGTAGAACGTCTGATTAAACAAGAATTCTCACGCAAGAAATATATGTTCGGCAATTGAACAAGCCATTTGTTAAGTGATCTCATGCACTTCTCAACCCCACCCGCAGTACGCCCCGCCAGCACATCCACATCACCGTAGAACATATCCTGGCGCAACTCAGCATCCTGATACCCCCATGCCTTTCTCGGCGCTTATGAAGCGACTCTAAAGGGTCGACGGGTTTCTCGCCGGATGCGCAACGTACGAACGGTCGCCGATTACATGCTCAGTGTCCGGATAGGCATGACTCGTTGCTTGGTGGACAGCTCATCGCTCGTCTACCCGAGCGGATGCCTGATTGTTACGACGCAGGTCGATATCAGCGAAGTCCGCCCGATTCAGGGATCGGTTGCATCGCCACGGACAGGCGCTTCTTGATCGGCGGTGGTCCCGCTTCGAGCACGTCCTAAGTCAGGGCCCTACCACACTGTCGACCGCCAGTCGCCGCGCCATCTGATTGAGACGCTCTGCCGCGTCGGTCTTGACACCCACGAGACCATCGACCCAGAAACAGCCATGTCCCGGCAGGCACGCGTTCAGCATTGAAATCCGCGCCCGGGAACTCACTTGGAAAAACGCTGTCATTCATGGCGATTTTCATCGACCAATCGACCAATCACATTTCCCAAGGAGCAAGAACCACATGATCGAGGTTGACAGGCTCACGCGACATTACGACGACCTGAAGGCGGTGGACGATGTGTCCTTCCGGGTCGGCCACGGCGAAGTCGTCGGTCTGCTCGGCCACAATGGGGCCGGCAAGACCACCGTCATGAAAATGATGACGGGCTTTCTTGAACCCAGCGCCGGAAGCATCCGCATCGATGGTTTGGACATCGGCACGAACCGCCGGGCGGTGCAGGCGCGCATCGGCTATCTGCCGGAAAACTGCCCGCTTTACCCAGAGATGACGGTCATCGACTACCTGGAGTACCAAGCCGCCCTGCACGGCGTGCCCGCAGAGAATCGGACCGCGGCCATCCGCGGCGCCATCGATCGCACCGGGCTCGGACCCAAAGCCGCCGAAACCATCGGCACCCTGTCGCGCGGCTACCGCCAGCGCGTGGGCGTGGCCCAGGCCATCCTCCACAAGCCAGCCATTCTCATCCTGGATGAGCCCACCAACGGTCTCGACCCATCACAGATCCTGCACATGCGCACCCTGATCGGGGATCTATCTGAAAGCGCCACCCTGATCCTCTGCACCCATATTCTCCAGGAGGTGGAGGCGGTGTGCGACCGTGTGCTTATCATGCGCACGGGCAAGCTAGCCTTGGATGCTCGCCTCGACGATCTGGCCGCCCCCTGCCGCCTGCTGGTGACCCTGGACCGCGGCCCCCAGGAGGCCGAGCACCTGTTCGCAGACCTGAATACGGTCGCCTGCTGCACGCTCCTGGACGCGGATGGCGACCGCCACCGGTACGCCCTAGACACTGAGGACCCGGATGCCGCCGCTCCGCTGATTGCCCGCTCCGTGAACGCGGCCGGTTGGCCCCTCTACAGCCTAGCCCCCGAGACCCGCGATCTCGAAACCCTATTTGGCGATGTCAATGCGACCCGGGAGGTAGCCCATGTCTGAGATCACGCACGTCGCCCGCAAGGAGCTGTGGGGCTTCTTTGCCTCGCCGGTGGCCTACATCTTCCTCGGCGCCTTCCTGGTAGTGAACCTGTTCGTCTTCTTCTGGGTGGAGACCTTCTTCGCCCGCAACCTGGCCGATGCCAGACCCCTGTTTGAGTGGATGCCGGTGCTGCTGATCTTTCTTGCCGCAGCGTTGACCATGCGCATGTGGAGCGAGGAACGCCGCGCTGGTACCCTGGAGAGCCTGCTCACCCTCCCCGTCTCACCGGCGAGACTGGTGCTAGGTAAATTCCTCTCCGCCCTGGGACTGGTCGCCATCGCACTGGCCCTGACTCTGCCGCTACCAGTCACCGTCGCCATGCTTGGCCCACTGGACTGGGGGCCCGTGTTGGGGGCATACCTGGCCACCCTGCTGCTAGCGGCGGCCTACATCAGCATCGGACTGTTCGTCTCGGCACGGACCGACAACCCCATTGTCAGCCTCATCGGCTCCACGCTTCTGTGCGGCGCCTTCTATCTCCTCGGTTCCAGCGCCCTGACTGGGCTATTCGGGCACGCCGGCGGCGAACTACTCAAGCTGCTCGGCAGCGGCTCCCGTTTCGAGTCCATCACCCGCGGCGTAATCGACCTGCGCGACCTCTACTTCTATCTCAGTATCGTCGGTGTCTTTCTGACGCTGAATGTCTATATCCTAGAACGCCTGCGCTGGGCCGGCGACAAGGCCAAGCCGGAGCTGCACCGCCGTTGGGCCATCGTCACCGCGCTGTTCGCCGCCAATTTCCTGGCCGGCAACCTGTGGCTGCAGCAGATCGGCTGGGCTCGGGCGGATATCACCCAAGGCCGCGTCTACTCTATCTCGGAGGCCACGCGCAACTATCTGGCCCAGCTGCAAGAGCCCCTGGTCATCCGTGGTTACTTCAGCGCCCAGACCCATCCCTTGCTCGCACCCCTGGTGCCCCAACTGCGCGACCTACTGCGGGAGTATGAGATCGCCGGCAGCGGCAAGGTGCGAGTGGAATTTGTCGATCCCCTGGAGAACCCGGAACTGGAACGCGAGGCGGGCGAGAAGTACGGCATCCGCCCGGTGGCCTTCCAGACCGCCAGCAAGTACCAAGCAGCGGTGGTTAACTCCTACTTCGACATCCTGGTGCGGTACGGCGGCGAGTACGAGAAACTCGGCTTCCGCGACCTCATCGAGATCAAGGCCAGCGGCGAAACGGATCTTGATGTGCGCCTGCGCAACCCGGAATACGACCTGACCCGCACCATCAAGAAGGT
>Ga0316198_10001554_pt1 | contig 13551 bp, 9 predicted proteins | sample OudBieAanoxic_MG_FD_204935 | JGI IMG/M metagenome (GOLD analysis project Ga0316198, IMG submission 204935) | Coastal sediment microbial communities from Oude Bieten Haven, Netherlands - site A anoxic | ecosystem: Environmental > Aquatic > Marine > Coastal > Sediment | place: Netherlands...
GCACCAAAGCTGTTCAACGCACGCACAACAAGCGCCGTACTGGTCGCGCCATCAGCATCATAATCTCCGACGATCAATATTTGCTGATTATTGACTACCGCATCTGCCACGATATCCGCTGCAGTATCGATGCCCTTGAGCTGCTTGTAATTGGCCAGGCGATCCAGCGAGTAATCGATCTGGGCGAGGCTGTTTATATGACGATTGGCATATATTTGCTTCAACACCGGATGCAGAGATGCATTCTGGATCTCATCCGACATACCGAGGTTGCGGCGGTGTATTTTACGTACCCTGTTATGTATCGACATGGTCCTGCAGACGGTCCTTTTTCCAGAACATCAGCTTGCTGATGTTGAATTTATTATTATTGTTGAAATGATAACGCACACCATTACAGGGATAAATACTGACATCCGTATCCAGGCTTGTTGCCGTTTCGATGATCGGGTTGAGCCAGTCTTCAACGACTTCCAGCATTGCTTCGAGCCAGGCCGAAGTATCCGCATAATTGCAGGGCCCATCCAGTTGATCGATTACAACCAGTGAATGACCATCATGCTGCATGGCATAGGCAAGCACAATCGGATCAGTCAGTGCCGAATGTTTGATGTGATTGAGTTTTGCGAGGCCTGTTGTTACAGAATCATTCGCATACACGTGAGTGACATCCGTACTGCCCCGATGCGGCAACACGCCTTCACCCCATAACCACAGGCTGTTAACTGCTGCCAGACCCCTTTGTTCACGCAGTTGATTGACTTCGCTGATATGCAGCAGCATTTGAGCTTCATTGAGCAGACGCCGCCAGCTGGAGGCAGCCTCGCCTGTCGGCATCAGATGATTAATATTCCTTGCCACCGCCCGGCGTAATGGCGTTGTTTCAAGATCGCAAGCTTCCAGCCTGATAAACCAGTTATTTTCGTCAGCCATGACCACGGATAGTTCGTCAGCTGCAAAATGTGCATTGAGCTCGTTAACCAGTTTTTCAGCCTCATCCTGCCTGATATGCAGCGTCTGGCTGTCACTCAAAATGGCGCGCTCCATATCAGCCTGAAGGTTGACCGGGTCCGCATGTATCCAGCAGCTGTCGCCGGGTTCGATGTCATGTGCCAACAGGGTCAGTGCCGCGTACGGAAAGGATTTTTCAATCTTCAGGCCGAACAATGCTGCTAACAGACCCGCATAGCCAGCGCCTGCTGCACTTTCTTTACGCATTGGTTTCAACAGCTCGAGCAGTGGTGCGGCCGATGATTCAATGTCATCCAAACCGGGTAACGGCCCGCACAGCCCCGGAACAACCAGACTGAGCTTATGGGGCATTGCCTGCCGCCAGTTTACGCCGGTATTCAAACAGGCAAACACCGGTAGCCACGGAAACATTCAGACTTTCAACCTGTCCCTGCATCGGGATATAGATCAGTTCGTCACAGGCTTCGCGGGTGAGCCGCCGCAAGCCCTCGCCTTCCGACCCCATGACAATTGCAAGCCGATTGCTCGCAGTACTGTCATACAGGCTGGTGGCGGCTTCACCCGCAGTACCCACGATCCAGACATCATTGTCTTTTAACTGCTGCAGCGCCCTGGCCAGGTTTGAGACCTGTATAAAGGCTGTGGTTTCAGCGGCACCGCTGGCGACATTACGCACCACTGCTGTCAGCCCGGGAGATCGATTTTTCGAGACGATAACAGCATCGACACCGCTGGCATCAGCCGAGCGCAGACAGGCGCCCAGGTTGTGCGGGTCCTGTACGCCATCGAGCACCAGCAGCAGCAATTCCGGCCTGGCGAGAATATCTTTCAGCTCCGGCTGTGATTGCTTGCCGGCACGGATTCTTGCCACCACGCCCTGGTGTTTCTGTTCAGCGCTCTTCTTCTGCAGGACATCGCGCGAGCAGGTCTCAACCGAAACACCGTGCGTACCCGCAAGGCCCAGTATCGTCTGCATGCGCTTGTCTTTTCTACCTGCCTGCACCCAGAGCTGCAACACCTGTTCAGGATTGCGCTTCAATGCAGACTCGACCGCATGAATGCCGAAAATGATTTCAGTCTTGTGTTTAGCCATGTTTAAAAACCGGGTGCTGATTATTTATTTGCATATATTCGATATTCACCAAAAATATGCAGTCACCCGTAGGAGCGGCTTTAGCCGCGAATAATGCCAGGGGCGCGAACAACTTTCGAAGGTAATAGCATCTCACGTTATTGACATTACTGGTAAACGATAAACGACATTAGCTCGGTCAGCAGAATTCGCGGCTAAAGCCGCTCCTACATCAGTTATAAAATCTCTGCGTCTCCGCGCCTCTGCGGTTAGCCTATTTAATCAACTCAAAATCGATGCGGCGCTCATCCATGTCGACATTGGCCACACGAACATCGACCTTGTCAGACAGGCGGAATTCCATGCCGCGGTTTTCGCCAACCAGCCGATGTGAAATGGGATCAAAGTCGTAATAGTCTTTCGGCAGGCTGGTAATGTGAATCAGCCCTTCGACGTAATGTTGTTCCAGCTCGACGAACAGTCCAAACGATACGACACCGGTAACGCGCGCACTGAATTCCATGCCGACCTTGTCGAGCATGTATTCACATTTCAGCGTAAACTCGGCATCACGCGTTGCCTCGTCGGCACGGCGTTCATTGGTTGAACAATGTTCACCGAAGGTGGTCATCGTGTTCTGGTCGTAGGCAAAATCACGTTTGCTGCGTTTCTGAATAATGTGCTTGATGGCACGGTGTACCAGCAGGTCCGGGTACCGCCTGATTGGCGAGGTGAAATGCGCATAATGTTTCAGCGCGAGTCCAAAATGACCGATATTTTCAGGCCGGTACACTGCCTGTTGCATCGACCTCAGCATCAGGGTCTGTATCAGGTGGATATCTTCGCGTTTTTTAATCGAACTGGTCAGCCTGGCATAATCCCTCGGCGTTATCTTTCTTGAAGGCGCCCCAAGGCGCAGGCCGAGATCACCAAGAAAACCTCTCAACTCTTCAAGCTTGTCATCATCAGGCGACTCATGCACGCGGTACAGACCGGGTATCTTGTTGTGGGAGATGAAGCGCGCGGCACAGATATTGGCCGCGATCATGCACTCTTCGATGATCTTGTGTGCATCGTTCCTGATCATGGGTACGATATTTTTAATCTTCATATCGCCCGTGAACTCGAACTTGGTTTCGGTGGTGTCAAAGTCGATTGCACCACGTTTCTGCCGGGCCTTGTCCATTCTCCTGTACATGGCGTACAGGTCTTCCAGGTGCGGCAACACTTTAGCCACTGCTTTTATGGCCGCGGGCTTGCGTTCAACCACGGCGTCGGCCACTTTGTTATAGGTTAACCGTGCATGTGATCTGATGACTGCCTCATAAAATGTATAGTCATCGATTTCACCCTGGCTGGATATCTTCATCTCGCAGACAAGGCACAGGCGGTCCACTTCCGGGTTTAACGAGCACAGGCCGTTGGAAAGATTTTCCGGCAACATGGGAATGACCCGGCCGGGGAAATAGACCGATGTCGCGCGATCATAGGCCTCCTTGTCGAGTGCTGAATTGACCTGTACGTAATGTGCGACTTCAGCGATGGCAACGAGCAGGCGCCAGCCCGAATCCCTGTTATCGCCGGCAGGTTCGCAATAGACTGCATCGTCGAAGTCCCTGGCATCTTCGCCATCGATCGTAACCAGCGGTACGCTGCGCAGGTCGACCCTGCCCTTCTTGTCATTTTCGCGTACGCTAGCGCCCCACTTGTTGGCATCAGCGAGGACCTGTTCAGGAAACTCATGAGGCAGGCCATAACTGTGAATGGCAATGTCGATCTCCATGCCTGGAGACATATGATCACCCAGCACATCAACCACCTTGCCAATGGGCTGACGCTTGAATGTCGGCTGCTGGGTGATTTCAACTTTCACGATCTGGCCGCTGACAGCACCGCCCAGCGATCCTTCCGGAACAAGGATGTCCTGGGTGATGCGCTTGTTATCGGCGATGACAACAGCAACACCGCTTTCCACCAGCAGTCGACCGACAATGAATTGATTGGCGCGTTCGAACACACTAATCACGGCACCTTCCAGACGGCCGCGCCGGTCAACGCCGGAAACACGCACGATGGCCTTGTCGCCGTGCAGCAGCGTGCGCATTTGTTTGGCGTGGAGGTAGAGGTCGTCGCCACCGGTTTCAGGCACCAGGAAACCGAAGCCGTTAGGATGCGCGATAACACGCCCGCGCACCAGGTGTGATTCATCAACCGGCAGATAGCCACCCCGGCGATTCTGTACCAGCTGGCCGTCACGCACCATGGCCCTGAGCCTTCTGCCCAGCGCATCCAGTTGATCTTCCTGGCTGATATCCAGGTGCTCTACCAGTGACTGGAAGCTCAGCGCGCCTTCACGCCTGATTTCATCCAGGATGTGCTTTCTGCTGGCGATGGGGTTTTCGTATCTCTCGGCTTCGAGAGCCGCATCGGGATCTTTTTTGTATCGCTTTGCTGGAGCGTTTTTCCCGGAGGGCGCCTTTTTCCTGGAGGGCGCTTTATTGCCTGAGGTGGCTTTTTTCCTGGCAGTTGTTTTACGGGTTTTTTTCTTCTTTTCAGGTGAATTACGGGTCATTATTTCGATATTTTGTAACGGGTTAGTTCAAATTGACAAGCACAGGGTCGCAGGGTAAAGTTCGCGGCCTGCAATCGCAGGATTTAGCCATGCCGAGGTGGCGGAATTGGTAGACGCGCTAGCTTCAGGTGCTAGTGGGGGTAACCCCGTGGAGGTTCAAGTCCTCTTCTCGGCACCACATCTCCTTTATATTCAATAAGTTATATTTTATTTCCCGGGGTGTTTCCCGGCAATTGGGCGTAAGTCTATCAGCTATCTAGATTGCGCGCTTGTTAACAGGGAATGACTTCAAACTTTTCAATCCAGAACCATCAAATAACGTTGCCCGAATATAGCTGGGGACATTGAAAGGTCTGCAGGATATTCGCAATAGCTAAAGGATTGTTTACGATCGAGTGGGAACACTCCTCGTTTTCCTGGATGTGGTTTTTATAACAAATACTCATACAGATGTAGAGTGGCCGGAGCAATCCATCCGCTCCGCCCGGAATAAATCCAGGCAAATACATTTGAGTGTTTGTACCGCAGTTATGTGCAGCCGGTACAGGACACGGGGAATCCAGAGACACAGCCTCTATCTTTATTAGCCAAGGCTAATGCATTGGGTGAAATATGCGTCTTTTGATTGTTTTGTCCGGCGGTTAGTCGATATACTAGGTTTTATCATTCGAACTAGACCTTGCAGGGAATTAATTAGACTTTAGGTCAGGGACACATCATGGCGTACGAGTTAGTCTGGGAAGATAATGGCGTGTATTGGAAATACAGCGGCAATGTCACGGGCAATGAAATCATTGACGCTAGTACGTCTATTTATGGCGATGCACGCTTTGTTACATTGAAATATAAATTTGTGGACTTTATTGATGTAGAAGATCTTCAAATGGATAAAAGTCAGCTGGCCCTGGTTGCCTATCAACACCTGGCAGCTGAACGGGCCAACCCATATCTCAAAAATGCTATTTTGATAAAAACGGGCCACAAGATGGCACAGATGGCGCATGAGTTTGCTGCTTTCTTCGGCAAATCAAGCTGGGAAGTCAAAGTATTTACGAACCTGGAAGAAGCAAACAAATGGGCTGGCAGATAACAGGGCTGCAGCAAGCACGGATCGACCCGGACGATGTATTCATCACAGCTGCAGCTTGGCCAACACGGTCATACTGCCTGTGCTGATGGCCTGGCATCCTGTTTTCTCGCCAAGGCGCAAAGCACGCAAAGCACGCAAAGGTGTTTGGGGTAAGCACAAAAGAAACATTGAAGTTCCTGGCGATGTTGGCGGCTTTGCGAGAAAAAATACTACAAACCACTAAATCAGTCCGGTTTAGATCATGCGAAATCTGACAGAAACTTTCAGATCAAGTCTGAACTACTACAACTTATCGCTGCTTTTGTTCCGCACTGCCCACACAGTACATTCAGCATAGCGCGCCATGCGGCGCGTAATGGAACCCATCAGAAAATTCTTGATAGCACTCCTGTCCTTACAGCCGAACATGATCAGGTCACTTCCTTCCTGTTCTGCGGCAGTGAGTATTTCGTCACTCACGTTATCTGCTTCGCGTAATTGAGTCGTTACATTCGGTATTGCCCACTGTAAAGAGCTGACCGCCTTTTCAAGTTCTGCCTGCATAATCTGTTTTTTCTGTTGCCAGATGCTATTTATATGCTGACGGATATCCTGGCGATACGCAGTGATCAGCGGCATCACATAGACCACGTTGATTGCTGAATTATTTTCCAGCGGTAATGAAGAACACTGTTTAAGTGCTTCATGGGCAACATCAGAATTGTCATAGGCCAGCATGATTCTATAGGGTGCATTGGTACCTGGCTCGATCGCCGCTTCGCCCTCTTCCCCGGGCTTTTTCTTCACGATTAAAACCGAGCAGGTCGCATATTCCAGCACCCTGTCGGACACGCTGCCAAGCAGAAAGCGTTTGGCCATGCCGATCCCATGTGAGCCGAGCACGATCAGATCGGCATCGATTTCCCGGGCAACATGCAGGATCTCATTAACCGGGTTGCCATTGCGCACCATGGTTTCACCGGACCAGCCATCATCACGCAAGCGCTCGCCTTCACGAGCAACCAGCTCTTTCGCATCTTCCACCAGGCGCTTGTTGGCCTGATTCAGGGCTTCTGTTTGTGCCTCATCGATGACATCGAGTTCCGCCGGCAGCATCGGTATGTCTGTAACGACGGTCAGCACGGTCATTTCAGTATCACGAGGAAACGGGAAACGCAGCATGAAATTCAATGCATTGCTGGCATCTTCCGAACCGTCTGTGGCAATCAGTATATTCATATGTTGCAGTCTGTCTTTCCCTTTTGTGTATTGATCATCACTAGTGGGCACTCCCAATGTTAAGGGTATATTGAAGTATTACATAGCACAGGTACACACCCAGCAGCCAGTATCCCTGCCAGCGATGAAACACGCCTTCCTTGTTCATCGATATGAACACCCTGAAAGAGTACAGGATAATCAGCATGGCGGGAAAATGAAAATAGAAAAAGTTCATTGGAATGAGCAGCGGCGATGCAGCGGCTGCGGCACCAATCACGAACAGTACGTTGAGCACGTCGGCACCGACAATATTGCCGACGGTGATCTCCGGGTGACCCTTGCGAATGGCCGCAATAGCCGTCATCAATTCCGGTAGCGAGGTGCCGAACGCGACCATGGTGGCAGCTATGACATCATCCGGCACGCCGACGCGCATCGCGATCTCGGAGGCGCTCGGCACCAGCACACGGGCGCCGAGGATAACCAGGAACAGGCCGCCAACGATCAGGATCCAGCTCTTGCCGACACTCATCAGTTCATGTTCCGCGATTTCATCTTCGGGCAACACACCACTGCCCTGCTTGGCCCAGACATAGGTGATGTACAGGTACAACACCAGCAGTGCCAGGAACAGGAAGCCGACCCAGCGATCGAGTTGTGGCCCGCGATCCGAAAGCAACAACACACCGATGGAGATCAGCACCAGCAAAGTGGCAGAGCCGACCTGCACCCAGCCGGTACGGTTGAGAATGTAACGGTTGACCGGCACTGCCGCAAGAATACAGGTCAAACCGAAAATGAGCCCGGTATCGGCGATGATCGAGCCCACGCCATTGCCGAGCGCCAGTCCGGGGTTGCCCATATAGGCTGCCATCACCGAAACGAACGCTTCGGGTAATGTCGTACCCAGTGAAACCACCGTTGCCCCGATAACAATCTTGGGCAGGCCGGTGCGCTCGGCAAGATCGACCACACCATCGATCATCCAGTCCGCACCAAATGACAGCATCGCGATGCAGAACACGATGATTAACAGCAGAACGATCATCGACTGGCCGGCAACCAGGCCCTGTAATACCGTCTCATCGCCTATCCAGCTCAATACCGGGTTATTCATTGTTGCTCATTTACGCTATGTTGTTTTTTGTCGGTTCATTTCGTTACCGGCAGGAATTTGCACCCGTCATATATATGATGAAAGAATTCACATAACTTTTGTGAAGATAATACATCAATTATCCAGACTTCATATAACTACTATTGATCGTGTAACAATCCTGCAACCTTTCTGTAACACTTCGTAATAAATCTGTAATATATCTGGATTAAAAAAAATATATGATCGATGAATAAAATATTCTAACCCGATCAGGACAGATACTCTGTGTCAGTTGCTTCACCCGCGTCAGCGCATCTCGCAGTGGTACACGCCAGTGTAGCGGGCAGAACACGCTTCGAAGTAGCAGGACTTTACCGCTCTACCCGGGTCAAACAAAAACTCGAAACTGCACTCAGTGATGTTACTGGCGTCAACCGGGTCACCGCCAACAGCCTCACCGGCCGTGTGCTGGTTCTGTATGATCCGGGTATCGACATGGCAGATATCATCGACGTGATCGAGCAGCATCTCGATAGCGGTGTCAGATTAGGCCGCAAACCACAACGGCCTGCATCGGAAGACACGCTGAATATCAAGGATAGCCTGAACATCAAACAGGCCTTTGATAAAGCATCCGCCATGCTGGGCGGCATCCCCGCGCTGCTGTACTCGTTACCGATATTCAGGCCTGCGCCGGCGCAGACCGGCAACAATCCGAATACGGAATTCCAGGACCTTGAAGCCTGGCATCTGAAAAGTCTCGATGAGCTGCTGCAAATACTCGATACTTCACGACAGCGGGGACTGGATGATGATGAAGCCTCGCGGCGCCTGCAACGTTACGGCGCAAACAGCCTGACCGCCAGCGCGGCGCGTTCCGACCTGGCCATCCTGCTGAGCCAGTTCAACAGCGCACCCGTATACATGCTCGGTGGCTCTGCGGTGATCGCCATCATCACCGGTGGTATGATCGATGCTGGCGTGATCCTGGGCGTCGTCATCATCAACTCTGCCATTGGTTTTGTCACCGAACGCCAGGCCGAGAAAACCATCAGCTCGCTATCCGATACCGGTGTACGCTCGGTACGCGTGCTGCGCAATGGCATGGAAACCGAGATCGATGTCGAGGCCATCGTTCCCGGTGATGTGCTGATCTTCAGCCCCGGCACCTATGTTGCTGCGGATGCACGCATCCTGAGTTCACACCGTCTCAGCGTTGATGAGTCCGCGCTCACCGGTGAAAGTCTGCCGGTTAACAAGAATCATCTGTTCGTCGCCGAAGAACATACTGCACTCGGCGACCGCAGCAACATGGCTTACATGGGCACCCACATCAGCGGCGGCAATGGCAAGGCGGTTGTTGTCGCAACCGCGGCAGCCACGGAACTGGGCCAGATCCAGACCATGGTGGGTGAAGCGGAAGCACCGGAAACACCGATGCAGAAACAGCTGGATAAGATGGGCACTACGCTGGCGATTCTCAGCGGCGCGGTCTGTGCCGGTGTCTTTGGCGTCGGCGTGATGCGCGGTTATGCGGTACTGGAAATGCTCAAGGCATCGGTTTCACTTGCGGTCGCGGCGGTGCCGGAAGGCTTGCCGGCGGTTGCCACCACCACCCTGGCCATGGGCATTGCCGACATGCGGAAACACAATGTCGCCGTGCGTCATCTCGATGCTGTCGAAACCCTGGGCTCGGTACAGGTGTTCTGCATGGACAAGACCGGCACGCTGACGATGAACCGCATGGCTGTGGTGTCTGTTTACAGCGGTGAAAAGACCTATGCCATCGCCGGCCGGCAGTTTCTCCACAATGGCGAGGCGATCGACGCGGCGCAACAGCTTGAAACCGTGGAATTGATGCAGATCGTTTCGTTGTGCAGCGATACCGAGTTCAATGAGGTTGACGGCAACAGAAAACAGAGCGGCTCGCCGACTGAAATGGCTCTGGTCGACCTGGCACTCAATGCCGGTATCGATGTCGAGGCCTTGCGTGAACAACACCCGCGCCTGCGCAGCCGTGATCGCGCTGAAGGCCGGCCCTACATGACAACCCTGCACCCGTGGAAAGCAGGCAGGCACCTGCTGGCGGTGAAAGGCAGCCCGGAAGAAGTGCTGGCCATGTGTGAAGCACAGATTCGCAATGGCCGGCGCGTGCGACTCAGCGACAAGACACGTGATGCCATCATGACTGCAAATGACCGCATGGCCGGCGATGCCCTGCGTGTGCTCGGCGTCGCCTATCGCGAGCTCGACGAAGACCGCATGCCCAGGAAGACCGGGAAGCTGGTATGGCTCGGCCTGGCCGGCATGGCGGACCCGATGCGCGAGGGCATGGACACGCTGATTGCACAATTCCACCAGGCCGGTATCAACACGGTGATGATTACCGGTGACCAGGCGGCAACCGCCCAGGCCATCGGCAAGCAACTGGGGCTCAGCGGTGACAAGCCGCTGCAGGTACTGGAATCGAGCAAACTGGAGAATGTCGAAGCGGAATTGCTGGCCGGCCTGGTCAAAAATGTGCACGTGTTCGCCCGCGTCAGCCCGGCGCATAAATTACGTATCGTGCAGGCTTTCCAGGATGCCGGACTTGTCGTTGCGATGACCGGTGACGGTATCAATGATGGTCCTGCATTGAAGGCAGCCGATATCGGTGTCGCCATGGGTGAAAGCGGTACCAATGTCGCACGTGATGTATCGGATGTGGTGCTCGAGGATGACAACCTGCACACCATGGCGATTGCCGTCAGCCAGGGACGCACCATTTACAACAACATCCGCAAGATGATCCATTTCATGGTCTCGACCAACCTGACCGAGATCGAGGTTATGCTGGCCGGCATCGCCACCGGCATGGGCCAGCCGATGAACTCGATGCAGTTGTTGTGGATCAACCTGGTCACCGATATCTTCCCGGGTCTGGCATTGTCGATGGAGCCGGAAGAAAAAGACATCATGACGATCCCGCCACGCAAACCCGAGGATGCGATTATCAGCGGCAAGGACCTGAAGCACATGACCATCGAATCCGGTATTATCGGTGTCGGCACCATGGCGGCCTATATTTACGGCCTGAGGCGCTACGGTCCGGGCGCAGCGGCGAGCACACTGGCCTTCAATACGCTGACCCTGAACGAACTCGCGCATGCCTACAGCTCGCGTTCCGAACACCGGCACGTATTTAATCGCAACAGTGGGCTGCCAGCCAATCCGCATTTAAACAAGGCCATTCTGGGCATGGCCGGCTTGCAGGCGCTGGTCAGCTTCCTGCCGGGATTCAGGCGCATACTGGGCACGGCGCCAATGGGCGTATTTGATATGCTGGTGATTGCCGGTGGTGTCCTCGGCCCACTGGTAGTCAACGAGGCAATGAAACCGGCCATGCCCGCAGTAATTGATGTGGACCCCGAAATTAACGATGTGGATGAAGAAGAGAACCAGGCGGATGATTTATCATGACGAGTAATTTTATATTCACCTCGGAGTCCGTTACTCGCGGACATCCGGATAAAATTTGTGACCAGGTCAGCGATGCCATCGTTGATCACTTTTTGAAGCAGGACCCTGACGCCAGGATCGTTGCTGAATGCGCCGTGTCCAGCGGCGTGATGTTTATCTCTACGCATTACGCTTCTTCCGCAACCTCGATAGACGTTTCAGAAATCGCGCGTCGCACGGTCAGCGAAATCGGTTATCCAAAGGAAATCTTCGATGCCAATGACTGCACCATCCTGTCCAGCATCATGGACCACAGTGAGACGGACTACACCCCGCTGGACCTTGACGCAATGTCTGACAAGGAAATCGATAAAATTACCGCGCGTCAGCAGACCAGCGTGTTCGGTTATGCCTGCGACCATACCGAAGATTTGCTGCCATACCCGATATGGCTTGCTCATCGCCTGGCTTATCGCATGGACGTGGTACAGTCTATTAAAAAATTGCCCTACCTGCTGCCTGATGCCGAAATCCAGGTCGGTTTCAAATTTGAGGATGGCCAGCCTGCACGCATACACAGCATCACCCTGGTCGCCACACAGTCTGAAAACAGCGAGGCTGACATAGAGGGCCTGCGCAAGGACATGATTGATAAAGTCATCAAACCTGTAATGAAAAAAGAAAGGATAAAATCAGATGAAGACACCATCATTCATATCAATCCCGGCGGCATACGCAAAGGTGGTGGCCCCTCGGTACATTCCGGCCTGACCGGACGCAAGACGGGTATCGATACCTATGGCGGCTATGCACGTTCCAGCGGTGCCGCACTAAGCGGTAAGGATCCGATGCGCATCGATCGTGTAGGTGCCTATATCGCGCGCTATGCTGCAAAGAATGTGGTTGCTGCAGGGCTTGCCGGGGAATGTGAAGTACAGCTGAGTTATTCGATTGGTTCTGCCGACCCGGTCAGCATTCGGGTACGAACCTTCGGCAGTAGTGAACTGGATGACGCAGTCATCGCTGATCGTCTTAAACAAGTGATCGATTTTCGTCCCGGCGGTATCGTACGTGACCTTGGCCTGAAAAAACTCAGCGCCCAGTTAGGTGGTTTTTATCGCAAGCTTGCGGTTTATGGTCACATGGGCCGCAGGGAATTAGAAGTTCCCTGGGAGAGCACGGCAATCGCCAGCAAGCTGAAATGATGCCGGCCGAAGTTAACTCAAACTTTTGGTGGAAGATTCTTGCTCAGGGCACCGATCAATACACCACTGACCACGGAAAATGCACCGGTTACTGCAGCGATCTTGACCAGCTCTTTGGGTGGCGGCAATTCGAAATGTGCCTGCTTGCCCATCTTGCTGTCTTCCTTTGCACGACCCATGTTGTAATGAATCAGGGCCTCTGCCATGAAGACACCGAAGGTGATTCCGGTTACTAAGAAGCGTCCCATAGTTTATCTCTCATCGCATTATTTACCGTTCAGTATACACCACTCTACCAGACTGACATAGACATCCAGCATGACATCCAGATGACGCATAAATTTCTATTCCGGTTGAAGAAAACCAGCCCGCATATTGCATGGGAATGTAGACAATAATGAATCTTTGTAGAGATACTGCTCTTAACGCAAAGGCGCGAAGACGCAAAGAACGCAGAGAGAAAAGATTTTGTTGTACGGTATTGCCATGTCATACCATGACCATAAACACGTAGGCAGCAGCCTTGCCTTCACCTGTATTGAAGCAAGACCAAAGATTTTACTTTGCGGTCTCTGCGTCTTCGCGCCTTTGCGTTAAAAAAATCAATGTTATTAAACACATTGTTTCAACAGGCGGATTACCCGTGGATAATGATTAATGAGTTGCCATGCCTGGCGGAACATCATAATGTATGATGTCTCGCAGACTTCTAGCGGATGGGACAAATATGGCGACGATTCGTATCAAAAGAGAACATCACCTTGATCATGAAACAATCCGGAACGAGGTGCAGAATCTTGCAGAAAAGCTCAGCAAGGACTTATCGGCCAAATACAGCTGGGAAGGTGATCGCCTGGTTTTCAAACGCAGCGGCGCCAGCGGGCATATTGATATCGCTGAAAA
>Ga0316198_10001555_pt1 | contig 13551 bp, 10 predicted proteins | sample OudBieAanoxic_MG_FD_204935 | JGI IMG/M metagenome (GOLD analysis project Ga0316198, IMG submission 204935) | Coastal sediment microbial communities from Oude Bieten Haven, Netherlands - site A anoxic | ecosystem: Environmental > Aquatic > Marine > Coastal > Sediment | place: Netherlands...
AACCCCATTCCCAAATGCACCACGACCCGCGGGTTTGGGGGGTTGCGCGGGGCCTCCCCCCCCCCCCCAACCCCCCAATGACCGTGCAAGGGCTTGAAGCGCGAGGCAAGAGCTGGCCGTGCGCGAGCGCCTGACGGAGCCCATGTCAGACGCTTCCGGAGAGAGTGGAGACGAGGGGACTTGAACCCCTAACCCCCGCCTTGCAAAGGCGGTGCTCTGCCAGTTGAGCTACGTCCCCGGGGAGGGCCCGCCTGCAGCAGCGGGTTCGTCGCGGCTAGCGAAGGTCGCGCGGCGGCACCGGGTCGGTCGCCTGCGACCAGACATCGTTCTCAGCCTGCTGCTCCGACCACTTCTTGTAGCCGAGGTAGCCGGCACCTACGAGGGCCGCGAGGATCACAATCTTCTTCACGTGGGCCTAACTGGACTTGAACCAGTGACCTCTTCCTTATCAGGGAAGCGCTCTAACCGTCTGAGCTATAGGCCCGAATCAGCGCGCAACGGTACCGCACGGTCCGTGGCCGGAACGAATCGCTTAGTCGTCCTCGGCTAGGGTGATCTCGAAGCCGCCCAGCAGGGCGGCGGACAGGTTGTAGAGGAACGCGAACAGCGTCGCCAGTGCCGTGAGCAGCACGACGTCGACGACCGCGATGACGGTCGCCAGCCCGACGACGCGGGAGAACCCGATGTAGTCGGTCACCTCCACGCCGGCCGTTCCCTCGGACTCGGTGAGGTCGGTGATCAGGCCGCCCACGACCTCGAAGACACCGGCCGCGTCGATGATCGACCACAGCGTGGCAGTCGCGACCACGAGCGTGATGCCAATGGCGATAGACAGCACGAACGCGCTCTTCATCACCGACCAGGGCTCGACGCGCAGCAGACGAAGCCGTGCCTTGCGCACCTTGCCGGTCCGCCGCGCCGCGCGGCTGACCCGCCGAGACGGTGCGACGTCGTCCTCGAAGGGCGCGGACGAGTCCAACGGCGAGGCGGCCGCTGCGCCCGCCGACAGGGCGCTCACCCCGCGGGGGTCGGTGCTGGTGCCGGTGTCAGCATCCGCCCCTGGTCCGGCGGAGGGGTCACTGACGGGGACCGACTGCGTCACGTCATCGTCTCCGATGCCGGTGGACGGCTGGCGACTACTCGTCACAGCTCTGCATCCTCCCCGACGCTTGTGCTGGGTGCACCCTCGTCTGCGTCGTCGCTGCTCGGTTCCGTACCGTCGAGATCGTCCTCGACCACCCGAGTGATCGCAACGACGGCATCGTCACCGGCAACGTCCACGAAGGTGACGCCCATGGTGTCACGACCGGTGGTCCGGACGTCAGCCACAGGGCTCCGTGTCACGCCACCGGCTGCGCGGATGCTGAGCACCTCGTCTCCTTCGGCCACCGCCAGCGCCCCGACGAGGCCGCCACGCGCCTCGGGCAGGCGGGCCGCCTTCAGCCCCAGGCCACCACGTCCCTGTGACCGGTAGTCCGACAGCGGGGTGCGCTTGGCGTAGCCAGCGTCGGTGACCGTGAACACGAATGTCTGGTCCTCGTCGAGACCGGAGGGGATCACCGTCATGGACAGCAGGTCGTCGTCGCGCCGGAAGCGCATGCCGCGCACGCCCCGGGTGTCGCGCCCCATCGGTCGCAACGCCTCGTCGTCGGCCTGGAACCGGATCGCCATTCCCTTGCGCGAGACCAGCAGGACGTCGTCGTCCGACGTGAGCAGGTGTGCCCCGATCACGACGTCGTCGTCGGTGAGCGAGATCGCTTTGATGCCCCCGGACAACCTGGTGTCGTAGGCAGTGAGTCGGGTCTTCTTGACCAGTCCCGAGCGCGTCGCCAGAACCAGATAGGGCATCTGCTCGAAGTTCTCGATCGCCATGACCTGGGCGACGTGCTCGTCGGCCGGCAGCGAGAGCATATTGGCCACGTGCATGCCGCGGCCGTCGCGCGCGGCTTCGGGAGCCTCGTAGGCCTTGACCCGGAACACTCGGCCGCGGTCGGTGAAGAACAGCAGCGTGTGGTGGGTGGTGGTGCTCAGCAGGTGGGCGACGACGTCGTCGCCGCGCAGGGCCGCCCCACGCACGCCTTTGCCACCGCGCCGCTGGGAGCGGTACAGGTCGGAGCGGGTGCGCTTGACGTAGCCGCCGTGGGTCAGGGTCACCACGACGTCCTCGACCGGAATGAGGTCTTCGTCGCGCAGACCGCCCTCACCAGGAACGAATCGGGTGCGTCGCTCGTCGCCGTAGCGCTCCACGATCTCGTCGAGCTCGAGCTGGACGATCTCGCGCTTACGCTCGTCGCGCGCCAGGATGTCTTCCAGGTCGATGATCTCACTCATCAGCCGGTCGTACTCGTCCTGAAGCTCCTGGCGCTCAAGAGCAGCCAGCTTGCGCAGCTGAAGATCGAGGATGGCTCGGGCCTGCAGCTCGTCGATCTCCAGGAAGTCCTGAAGCGCCGCTTGGGCGGCCGAGGCCGAGGCGCTGCCGCGGATCAGCGCGATCACCTCGTCGATGACGTCGATGGCCTTGAGCAGGGCCCGCACGATGTGCACGCGCTCGCGCCGCTGCCGGAGTCGGTACTCGGTGCGCCGGGTGATCACCTCGAGCTGGTGGGCGATCCAGTGCCGCACGAACCCGTCCAACGACAGAGTCCGAGGCACTCCGTCGACCAGCGCCACCATGTTGCAGCCGAACGTGTCCTGCAGCTGGGTGTGCTTGAACAGGTTGTTGCGCACGACCATGGGGACGGCGTCGCGCTTGAGCACGATCACCAGGCGCCGACCGGTGCGCGAGGACGTGTCGTCGCGGATGTCGGCGATACCGCCGATCTTGCCGCTGTCGACGAGCTCGGCGATCTTCACCGCGAGGTTGTCCGGGTTGACCTGGTACGGAAGCTCGGTCACGACCAGGTTGGTGCGACCGCGACTGTCCTCCTCCACCTCCACGACCGAGCGCATGGTGACCGAGCCGCGCCCGGTCCGGTAGGCCTCCTCGATACCACTGCGCCCGACGATGAGGGCGCCGGTGGGAAAGTCGGGGCCAGAGATGCGCTCCATGAGGGCGGCGAGCAGCTCCGGCCGACTCGCCTCGGGGTTGTCCAGCGCCCACCCGACACCCGCCGCGACCTCGCGCAGGTTGTGCGGGGGGATGTTCGTCGCCATCCCCACCGCAATACCCGCACTGCCGTTGACCAGGAGGTTCGGAATGCGGCTGGGCAGGATCACCGGCTCGGACGCGCGCCCGTCGTAGTTGGGCTGAAAGTCGACCGTCTCCTGGTCGATGTCGCGCACCATCTCCATCGCCAGCGGCGCCATGCGGCACTCGGTGTAGCGCATGGCGGCCGGCGGGTCGTTGCCCGGCGACCCGAAGTTGCCCTGCCCGTCGACCAGCGGGTAGCGCAGCGACCACGACTGGGCGAGACGCACCAAGGTGTCGTAGATCGCGCTGTCGCCGTGCGGGTGGTACTGGCCCATCACGTCACCGACGACGCGCGAGCACTTCGAGTGCGCGCGGTCGGGCCGGTAGCCACCGTCGAACATCGCGTACAGCACGCGGCGATGCACCGGCTTGAGCCCGTCGCGCACCTCGGGCAGGGCGCGCCCGACGATCACGCTCATGGCGTAGTCGAGGTAGGAGCGCTCCATCTCGGTCTGCAGGTCGATCCCGCGTACGCGCAGGTTCTCACCACCTCCGTCGGAGTCGTCGGCCTCGGGGACTCCGACGGGTGGGTTCGTGGGGTCGGTCACTTCTCGGTACCTCTCAGATGTCCAGGAAGCGCACGTCGCGGGCGTTGCGCTGGATGAACGCGCGACGGCTCTCGACGTCCTCGCCCATCAGCACCGAGAACGCCTCGTCGGCCGCGGCAGCGTCGTCCATGGTGACCTGCAACAGGATGCGCTGCTCCGGGTCCATGGTGGTCTCCCACAGCTCGTCGGCATTCATCTCGCCAAGCCCCTTGTACCGCTGGATGGGGGCGGTCGCCGGCAGCTTGCGCCCAACCTCGCGACCCGCGGCCAGCAGCGCGTCTCGCTCGGCGTCGCTGTAGGCCAGCTCGTGGTCACCGTGGCTCCACTTGATCTTGAACAGCGGAGGCTGGGCCAGGTAGACGTGGCCCGCCTCGATGATCGGGCGCATGAACCGGAAGAGCAGCGTGAGCAGCAGCGTGCGAATGTGCTGGCCGTCCACGTCGGCATCGGCCATGAGGATGATCTTGTGGTAACGAAGCCGCGCGATGTCGAAGTCGTCGTGGATGCCGGTACCGAGGGTCGTGATGATCGACTGCACCTCGGTGTTGGCCAGGATCCGGTCGATGCGCGCCTTCTCGACGTTGATGATCTTGCCTCGGATGGGCAGGATCGCCTGGAACTTGGGCTCACGCCCGCCCTTGGCCGACCCACCGGCGGAGTCGCCCTCGACGATGAAGACCTCGCTGGCCTCGGGGTCGGTGGACTGGCAGTCGGCCAGCTTGCCAAAGCCCGCGCCGCCGAGCAGGCCCTTGCGTGAGCGGGCGATGTCGCGGGCCTTGCGGGCGGCGATGCGCGCGGACGAGGCCTGCTGAGCCTTGCGGGCGATGTCCTTGCCCTCGGTGGGGTTCTGCTCGAACCAGGCACCGAGCTGGTCATTGACCAGAGTCTGGACGAACGACTTCGCGTCGGTGTTGCCCAGCTTCGTCTTGGTCTGGCCCTCGAACTGGGGTTCGGAGATCTTGAGACTCACGATGGCGGTGAGGCCCTCGCGCACGTCGTCACCGGTGAGCTTGGCGTCCTTCTCGCGCAGCACACCCCAGTCGCGGGCGAACTTGTTGACCAGCGTGGTCAGCGCGGCGCGGAAGCCCTCCTCGTGCGTGCCGCCCTCGTGGGTGTTGATCGTGTTGGCAAACGTGTGCACCCGCTCGGAGAAGCCGGTGTTCCACTGCATGGCGACCTCGAGGCTCATGCCCCCGACGGTGCCCTCATCGGCCTCGAACGCGATCACGCTGCGGTGCGCAGGGTCGCGGCCCCGGTTGAGGTGCAAGACGAAGTCGACCAGGCCACCGTCGTAGCGGTAGCGCTTCTCGCGTGGCAGTTCGTCGTCGGGGGTGTCGAGCGCGGCATCGGACTGCCCGCTCTGGCCGTCGGCCGCCGACCCGGGCTGCGTGACCTCAGGTAGCACGGTCACCTCGTCGACGGACCCCTCGGCGTCGACGGCCAGCGGGCGCCAGTCCCGAAGCACGATCTCAAGGCCCCGGTTGAGAAAGGCCATCTCGCGCAGGCGGGTCTGCAGCGTCTCAAAGGAGAAGTCGGTCGTCTCGAAGATGTCGGGACTCGCCCAGAATGTGATGGTTGTGCCGGTCTCATCGGTGGGCTCGCGCCGCTCGAGCGTCCCGATGGGCTCGCCGAGATGGAACGCCTGCCACCAGACGTAGCCGTCGCGGCGCACCTCGACCTCGAGTCGCTCCGAGAGGGCGTTGACGACCGAGACACCCACACCGTGCAGACCGCCGGAGACCTTGTAGCCGCCGCCCCCGAACTTGCCGCCGGCGTGCAGCACGGTGAGCACCACCTCAACGGCGGGCCGCTTCTCGATCGGGTGCATGTCGACGGGGATGCCGCGTCCGTCGTCACGAACCCGCACACCACCGCCGTCCAACAGGTCGATCTCGATGGCGGTGCAGTATCCGGCGAGGGCCTCGTCCACGGCGTTGTCGACGACTTCGTAGACGAGGTGGTGCAGTCCGCGCTCGCCGGTCGAGCCGATGTACATCCCCGGACGTTTGCGCACCGCCTCCAGGCCCTCGAGGACGGTGATGTCGCTGGCGTCGTAGCCCGGCTGGGATGCGGCCTCGAGCGGGGCGTGCGTCACGGGCAACAGACCTCCGGGGAGTGGGCGAGAAGACTCCCAGTCTACGGCACTGACGTGCAGATCAGCCGTATGTGTCCCGGGGCCCGCGACCCTTCACCCGACGGGGTCCGCGCACCCACGAGGGGGCATCCGGTCCCTTCACCTGAACCGAGCGCACGACCCCCTCGCCGGCCTCCTCGGCCAGTCGCGACATGAGCGTCGGCACGAGCATCCGCAGCTGCGTCGCCCACGCCGTCGAGTCGCACCGCACCGTCAGCACGCCGTCGATGAACGACTCGACGTGGCTGTGCTGCGCCACGGCCGGCCCAGCGATCTCTTCCCATCGCCCGGTCACCGCGTGCGCGGACAGCTGCGGTCCCCAGCCGCCTGAGGACACGAGCCCGTCGAGCACGGAACCGGCCGAGATCGGGTCACGGGCACCGGGGCCGGCGCCGCTCCACTGGGACTCCTCAGCCGTGCGCGGACGACGTCGCCGGCGCGACGCCGACCGGTTGACCAGGGCGACCTCGCCCTCCACGCCGGTGCGGGCACGCACGAAGGCGCACGCCAGCTCCACCCCGTCCGGAGACCACTCACCCGACGGACGAAGCCGGGTGTGCTCAGTCGACACGGTCGACCCGCCCTGCGGCCACGTCGTAGCGGGTGCCGGCAAGCCGAGCAGGGACGTCCGCGGCGACGGCGGCGGTGACGATCACCTGGTCGGCGTCACCGACACGCTCGGCGAGATGGTCACGGCGCCGGGCGTCGAGCTCGGCGAAGACGTCGTCCAGCATGAGCACCGGCGGGCTGTCGGACTCGTCTGTGAGCATGTCGAAGCTCGACAGACGAAGCGCCAGCGCCATCGACCACGACTCGCCCTGGCTGGCATAGCCGCGCGTCGGTAGGTCTCCCAGCGAGAGCACGACATCGTCGCGGTGCGGGCCGACGAGGCACTGCGCCCGCTCGAGCTCGCCGGCCCGGGCCTCCGCGAGGGCCGCAAGGAGCAGCCCGGCCCACGACACCCCATCGGCGCCGGCCGCCCGGACCGCCTCGGGGCTCACCCCGAACCCCGCCACGCTCGAGGCGTAGTCGGCCCGTGCGATGGCGCCGCCGGGTGCCAGCTCGGCGTAGACCGACGAGAGCCGCTGACCGAGCTCGTCGAGGAGCGCCACTCGGCCTGCCACGAGCTCGCCCCCGGTACGGGCGAGGTGTCCGTCCCACACCTCGAGCGTCGAGAGGTCGACCGCGCTCGACCCGCGCTGTCGGCGCAGGGCGGCCGCAGACTTCAGCAGGGCCGTCCGCTGCTTGAGCACTCGGTCGTAGTCGGCCTTCACCCCGGCCAGACGCGGACGCCGAGCGACGAGCAGCCGATCGAGGAACCGGCGACGCTCGCCCGGGTCACCCTTGACGACGGCAAGGTCTTCCGGGGCGAACAGCACGACCCGGAGAAGGCCCACGACCTCGCGGGTCGTGCGAACCGGTGAGCGGTTTACTCGAGCCTTGTTGGCGCCTCCGGCGTGGATCTCCAGGTCGACGGCCAGGGACCGGTCACCAGCGTGCAGCCGGGCCGCCACCTGGGCCTTGCCCGCTCCGGCACGTACGAGGGGTGCGTCGGTGGCGACGCGGTGGCTCTCGAGCGTGGCCAGGTAGTGAAGAGCCTCCACGACGTTCGTCTTGCCCTGGCCGTTTGACCCGACCAGTACGGTCACCCCGGGCTCCCACTGCAGGTCGACCGCCTCGTAGGAGCGGAAGTCACGCAGTGAGAGCGACGAGACGTGCACGCGTGCGGCTCACCCGTCGGCGCGCGGTTCGACGGCGTGGCCGCCGAACTGGTTGCGCAGGGCGGCAACGGCCCGCATCGCCGGAGAGTCGTCCTGCCGGGAGGCGAAGCGCGCGAACAGCGCTGCCGTGATGACCGGCATCGGCACTGCGTTAGCGACGGCCTCGTCGACCGTCCAGCGTCCCTCACCCGAGTCGGCGACCACTCCGCGCAGGTCGTCCAGGCCCGGGTCCTCATCCAGCGCGCGCACCATCAGGTCCAGCAGCCAGGACCGCACCACGGTGCCGCGCGACCAGGCCCGGAAGACACCGGGGACGTCGGAGACGACGTCCGAGGTGGCCAGCAACTCGTACCCCTCCGCGTAGGCCTGCATCAGGCCGTACTCGATGCCGTTGTGCACCATCTTCGCGTAGTGACCCGCCCCGACCTCCCCAGCGTGCACGAAGCCCAGCTCGCGTGGGCCCTGCGGGCGCAGCGCGTCAAACACCTCCATCATGGCCGCGACGTCGGCCTCGTCCCCGCCGCACATGAGGCCGTATCCGTTGTCCCGACCCCAGACGCCACCGGAGACTCCGCAGTCGAGGTAACGCACACCGCTGGCCGCGAGCAGCTCGGCGTGCGTGCGGTCGTCGACCCATTTGCTGTTGCCTCCGTCGACCACCAGGTCGTCGGGGTCGAGCAAGCCGGCCAGCTGCTCGATCGTGAATCGCGTGGCCGCGCCGGCCGGCACCATCACCCAGAGATGCCGAGGTCGCTGCATGCTCGACACCAGATCAGCGAGGTCGGCGACATCGCTGAGTGCGGCGTCTCGGTCGTACCCGATCACCTCGTGACCCGCGTCGACCAGGCGATCTCGCATGTTGGCGCCCATCCGGCCCAGGCCGATCATTGCCAGCTGCATGTGTCTCCTCCTGCTTGGCCTGCTTGGCGAGTGCGCGCTCGGGTCGGCGGGCCGACCGCGTCAGCCGGCCAGACGTACCGGCATCAGCAGGTAGCGGTAGTCCGGATGGGTCGGCGAATCCATGTCGTCCGCGCCCTGCAGCACAGCAGGACGGCCAGCCTGGGTGAAGCTCAGGACGGCCACCGGGGCGTCGATCGCCCCCAAGCCGTCGAGCAGGTATCCCGGGTTGAACCCGATGGTCAGGCCCTCGCCGACGACATCGGCCGGCAGCGACTCCGAGGCCTGGGCGTCCTCACCGCTGGACGCCTCGAGCGTGACGTCGTCATCACCGAAGGTCAGGCGCACCGGCGAGCTGCGGTCGGCCACCAACGCCACGCGCTTGACCGACTCCACGAGGGACGCGGTGCTCAGCCGAGCCACGGTGGCCGACTCGCTGGGAAACAGGGTGCGGTACTTGGGAAACTCCCCGTCGATGAGTCGGGCCGTGCTTCGACGGTCGGTCGTGGAAAGACCGAGCAAGCCACTGCTGCCGAGACCGATCTCGACGTCGCCCGACCCGAACGACTTGGCGGAGTCGGCCAGCGACCGGGCGGGCACCAGGGCAACGGCTGACGTGCCTGGGCGCACCGGAGTCCAGGCCAGCTCGCGAACGGCCAGTCGATAACGGTCGGTGGCGGCCAACGTCAGCCGGTCGTCCTCGATCTCGATGCGGATCCCGGTCAGCACCGGGAGCATGTCGTCGCGGCCTGAGGCGACGGCGACCTGCGCGACCGCCTCGGCCAGCACCGGGCCGGGGATGGCACCGACGGTCTCAGGCACGTCCGGCAGCGTCGGGTAGTCCTCGACAGGTAGGGACTGCAGCGTGAACCGGGACGACCCGCAGGTCAGCGTCACCTTTCCGGCCTCGGCCACGAGATCCACCGGACGCGACGGCAGGGCACGGGTGATGTCGGCGAGCAGGCGGCCCGACACCAGGGCGACACCGGAGTCGGCCACGTCGGCGTCGAACGCGACCTGACCGAACACCTCATGGTCGTACCCGGCGACTCGCACGGAGTCGGCGTCTGCCTCGATGCGTAGCGCGGCGAGCACGGGAAGCGTCGGCCGGCTGGGCAACGTGCGTGCCGCCCACGCGACTCCCTCGGCCAGGACGTCGCGTTCGATTCGGAATTTCACTGCAGTCCCCTTCTGACCTGCCGGCGCCTGCGACAGGGTGGTCGTGGCGATACTTCCACACACCGCGCCCACACCCATGAAGCACACATGTCCTTCTGCGATGTCTGTCCCGTCGTCGTCGTAGGCGCGGTGGATTCTGTGGACAACGCGCCCATGGGCTGGTCGAAGCCAGTGCGGGCGGGGGACATCATGTGGACGACGCCAGCCGTCGGCGTGGATGCCGGGCGGTGCGGTGGGGACGACGGCACCGGCGCCACCATCATGTGTCGGCCGGCCACAGCTCGTCCACAGGGTTGTCCCCGGTCCCGAGTCGGTCGTCCACAACCGGCCGCCGAGCGGCCGCGGTCGGCCATGAGCGGACTCACGCGCCCCGCGAGCTCTGCCGGATGCGGTTGGTCAGCTCCGTCACCTGGTTGAACACCGAGCGGCGTTCGGCCATCAGGGTTCGGATCTTGCGGTCGGCATGCATCACCGTCGTGTGGTCGCGGCCGCCGAACTCCTGCCCGATCTTGGGCAGCGACAGGTCGGTGAGCTCGCGACACAGGTACATGGCGATCTGACGTGCCGTGACGAGCGTTCGGCTTCGGCTCGCCCCGATGACGTCGTCGATGCTCAGGTCGAAGTAGCCCGCCGTCTGCGCGATGATCGTGGCGGCGCTGATGTCGGGGGCCGCGTCGGTCGGCATGAGGTCCTTGAGCACGACTTCGGCCAGGGCGAGGTCGACGGGCTGCCGGTTGAGGCTGGCGAAGGCGGTGACGCGCACGAGCGAGCCCTCGAGCTCACGGATGTTGGTGTCGATACGGCTGGCGATGAACGTCAGTACGTCCTGCGGTACGGCCAGGCGGTCAGCGGCGGCCTTCTTCGACAAGATCGCGATCCGCGTCTCGAGGTCGGGTGGCTGGACGTCGGTGATCAGGCCCCAGGTGAAGCGGTTGCGCAGCCGGTCCTCGAGTTCGGCGAACTCCTTCGGCGGCCGGTCGGAGGTGATGACGATCTGCTTGTTGGCGTTGTGCAGCGCGTTGAAGGTGTGGAAGAACTCCTCCTGCGTCTGGATCTTGCCTTCCAGGAACTGGATGTCGTCGATGAGGAGAACGTCGACGTCGCGGTAGCGGCGGTGGAACGCCGAAGCCCGGTCGTCGCGGATCGAGTTGATGAAGTCGTTGGTGAACTCCTCGCTCGACACGTAGCGCACGCGGGTGCCGGCGAAGAACTCGGTGGCGTAGTGGCCGATGGCGTGCAGCAGGTGGGTCTTGCCCAGCCCTGAGTCGCCGTAGACGAGGAGCGGGTTATATGCCTTGCCGGGTGCTTCGGCCACCGCGACCGCAGCGGCGTGGGCGAACCTGTTGCCGGCGCCGATCACGAACCGGTCGAAGGTGTACTTCGGGTTGAGCGCCATCGCGTCACGGCGCAGCGTCGGTCGAGGCGACGACAGCGGCCCGCCACCATCGCCACTGGTGGTACTGGCAGCCGGAGGGTCTGGTTCACCGCCACCCGTGGTCGCCGCCGCACTCGTCGAGGGCTCGGGCTCCCCAGGCGGCGTTGCCGTGGGCGTCCCCCCGCTGCTCTCGGGTGCTGCCGCGGCGCTCCCCCCGGTCACCACCTCGATCACGACGCCTACCGTGCGGTTCAGCCGCTGCGACAGTGCCGAGACCAGCAAGCCCTGTGCCCGGCGCTCGAGCTGGTTTCTTGCGTACTCGCTGGGGGCGACTGCCACCACCGTGCTCTGCACCATCGCGACCGGTCGGGCCTGAGCGAGAAAGGCGGCGACTGCCGGCCCCACCTCGGGGCCGATCGTGGACACCGCGCCGTCCCAATGCCTGGTCAGGTCAGGCCCGGACAGTGGGGGACCCTCCCCGTTCGCTGCGGCGTGCTCACTGCCTCGCCGAGCATCCTCGGCGGCCAACCCCACCTGTCCCTCGTCCGGCTGAGCGCTCGTGCTGCTGGGCTGGTCCTCGGCCTGATCGGCGGGATGAAGCGTCACGAGTCCCCTGTCCACACCGTTATCCACAGGCTGGGGACGGCGTTCGTCGCAGCAGTCTCGAGTAGCGTGCTCAAGGGCCAGACGGCGTCGTCGTTGCCGTGTTCGATGTCTCGTTCTGTCAGTGCCCGGACGTTGAATCAGCCGAGCAGGCGGGTGACGCTACCGCGCAGTACCGCTCCTGGCAACGGCCAGCTCGCCCTCGACCTGGCGGGATCGCCCACACCCGACCTCCTTCGCTTCGAGGCTGAGTTTGACCCGCTGATCTGCGGTGACGTACGCTCAATGATCCTGTACGTCCTGCCTCACCCAGGCCCTGACAGACCTGTCCACGTTCATCGGCGCTGATCAGTACGGATCGGCACCCGTCGGTGAATGGTGGTCTGCCCTGGCAGGCGAACAACTGCTGACCCACTGGAGCCCTGACGTGAAGCGCACCTTCCAGCCGAACAACCGTAAGCGGGCCAAGACGCATGGCTTCCGAGTCCGGATGCGTACGCGCGCCGGGCGTTCCGTCGTCAAGTCCCGCCGTTCCAAGGGCCGCGTCCGGCTGACGGCCTGACCCTCGTGCTGGCGGCTCCTCACCGGCTGCGTCGCTCCGACGACTTTCGCCGCACGGTTCGTCGGGGGTCCCGCTCGTCGCGATCCACGATCGTTGTGCACATGCTGCCGCCCGAGCACGACGCCGGGTCGACTGGTTCGACTGCCGAGCCGGCCAAGGTCGGTTTCGTCGTCAGCCGCGGGGTCGGGCCGGCTGTCGTGCGCAACCGGGTGGCTCGTCGGCTTCGGCACCTGGTGGGCGGCCATATCGCCGAGCTCGAACCGGGCAGCCACCTCGTCGTGCGTGCCACGCCTCGGGCCGCTGCCGCGTCGTCCGAGACTCTCGGCGACGACCTGCAGGCCTGCCTGGGCGCCCTGCGCCGCCGCGGGGCTGCGTCACCGACCGCTGGCAGCACGTCATGACCTGGCTGCTGACCCGCTTGCTGCGCCTGTACCAGGTCACGATCAGCCCGCTGCTGGGCCCGTCGTGTCGCTACTACCCGACGTGCTCGGGCTACGCGCTGACCGCTGTCGAGCGACACGGGGCACTGCGTGGCTCGTGGCTGGCCGCGCGGCGAATCGGCCGCTGCCACCCCTGGACCCCCGGCGGCGTCGACCTGGTCCCCGAGCCGGAGGACTACCGTTGGTGGGGACGGTGCGCCGGACACGACCCTGACATCTCGTCACCGTCCGTTCACCACGAGACCCCGCAGCAGCGCGCAGCGGCCGAAGGAGCCTGACCCACCCGTGGACACCGTTCTCGCCCCGCTCTACTGGGTCGTGTCGTGGATCATGATCGGCTGGCATGAGTTCTTCAGCCTCTTCATGGACGCCGACGCCGGTGGAACCTGGGCGCTGTCGATCATCGGCCTGGTCATCGTCATGCGGATCCTGCTGATCCCGCTCTTCGTCCGCCAGATCAAGTCGATGCGCAACATGCAGCTCATTCAGCCGCAGATGCGCGAGCTTCAGGCCAAGTACGGCCACGACAAGGAGAAGCTCAGCCAGGAGATGATGAAGCTGTACAAGGAGACGGGCAGCAACCCGTTCTCCTCGTGCCTTCCCGTCCTGGCGCAGGCCCCGTTCTTCTTCGCCCTTTTCCGGGTGCTGAACGGGATCGCCGAAGACGTCCCCCGCGGAGCGTTCGCCGACTACCCCGCCCTGTTCACGTCGTTGTCGGAGTCGACCGTCTTCGGTGCGCCCCTTGCGGCCTCGTTCGCCTCGGCCTACGACTACCCCAACGCCACCACCACTCGCATCATCGCGGCGGTGATGGTCGTGCTCATGACGGCGACGACCTTCTTCACCCAGCGCCAGCTCATGCGCCAGAACATGCCGAAGGCGGCGCTGGAGGGCCCGTTCGC
>Ga0316198_10001556_pt1 | contig 13549 bp, 12 predicted proteins | sample OudBieAanoxic_MG_FD_204935 | JGI IMG/M metagenome (GOLD analysis project Ga0316198, IMG submission 204935) | Coastal sediment microbial communities from Oude Bieten Haven, Netherlands - site A anoxic | ecosystem: Environmental > Aquatic > Marine > Coastal > Sediment | place: Netherlands...
GCCCGGCTCTGCTCGGCGGCAAGCGGACGGACACTCTGTTCGTCAACGCTCGTGGACTGGCGCTGACGAGACAGGGCTTCTGGAAGATGATCAAGAGATACGGCGTGAGCGCCGACATCGGCACGCCGCTCTCACCCCACGTCGTCCGCCATTCGTTCGCCACGCACCTGCTCGAGAACGGGGCCGACCTGCGTGCGGTGCAACTGATGTTGGGGCATGCGGACATCTCGACGACGCAGATCTACACCCACGTGAACCGGGAACGGCTGCGCCGTCTGTACGAGGACTTCCATCCTCGCGCGTGACGGGTCCATGCCGCGACACGAGCCAACACGATCGGACCGGGGCCTGGCCAGACGCACGCTGAGACGGCGGCTCGGTCAACGGCGACTCGAACTCGTCGAAAGGATGGGTGACGTCGCGGGCGATCGGGGTTGGGCGACCTTCCTCGTCGGTGGCGTCGTCCGCGATCTGCTGCTGGGGCGGCCGACGAAGGATCTCGACCTGGTCGTCGTCGGGGACGCCCGAAAGGTCGCCAAGATCGTCGCTCGCGAGGATGGGGCGAAGATCACCGAACACACGGCCTTCGGGACGGCCTCGATCGAGTTCGAAGATGGATTACGGGTGGATCTGGCCACGGCTCGACGCGAATCCTACGCTCGACCGGCGGCACTGCCCAGCACCTCACCCTCGAACCTGATCGACGATCTGGCGCGCCGCGACTTTTCGGTCAACAGCATGGCCCTGGACCTCTCGCCTGCCGGCTTCGGAGCCATCATCGACCCCTGCGGGGGACGCGAAGACCTGCGCCGAGGATCGATCCGCGTCTTGCACGATCGGTCCTTCATCGATGATCCGACCCGTGTATTTCGCGCGCTACGGTTTGCCAGCCGATTGGATTTCGAGATCGAATCCGGCACCGCAAGCCTCATGCGTCAGGCGATCGGCAGTGGGCTGCTCGATCGACTGTCCGCAACCCGGGTCCGCCACGAGATCCATCTACTGTTCGAGGAGAGTGAATGGCCCGACCTCGCAGGGAAACTCGGCGGGTACGGCGTGTGGTCGGCCGTCGAGCCGTCTCTCGGCTGGCGACGTGGAGACGGCCCACGGCTCGAGCGTGCGGAGAACTGGGCCGATTGGTACGGCCAGATCGACGGAGCGGACGCGGTCCACCGCTGGGCGCTCGGATTGGCCGTTCTGGCCCAGCCCTCGACCCGGCGCGAGCGTGAGCGCGTGGTCGCGCGCCTGCGCCCCGACCGGCACGACACTTCGACGCTGCTCGACTCCTCGGAGAGGGCACGGGAGATACTGAGGAATCTGAGGGCGGCCCGTCATCCGCGCCCGAGCCGGGTTTACGGGGTTTGCGAAGGGGCCGCCGTGACGACCTGCTTGCTGGCCCTTGCCGAGACGCGCCCCGGTGCGATCCGTCAGGCGATCTGTGCCTACCTCCTGCGATGGAGGTCTGTCGAGACCGACATCTCCGGCGACGATCTGATGCGCGCGGGCGTACAGGCCGGCCCCCGGGTCGGTGTCGGCCTGCGGGCCGCTCTCGAGGCCAAGCTCGACGGCCGGGCCCCCGATCCCACAAGCCAGTTGACGATCGGAATCCACGCCGCCCGTACTCGCGCTTGACATCACGCGTGGAGTTCGACTATCCCTGAGGGGCAGCAGCAGTCGAGGTAGGCAGAGTGGAAGAAGAAAACTTCGAAGAGCCGATACTGGATCTCGAACGCCGGATCGAGGCCTTGTCCGGGGTGGGGGAGGACGCCGCCTCGGAGCGTCAGCGCGAGCAGTTGCTCGAACAGCTGGAGGCGTTACGCACCGAGATTTTTGCCACGCTGACTCCGTGGCAAAAGACTCTGGTCGCGCGCCATTCGAAACGCCCCTACACGCAGGACTACGTCGAACAGCTGCTGGACGGGTTCCAGGAAATCCACGGCGACCGCAGGTACTCCGACGATGCGGCGATCATCTGCGGAATGGGCGTGTTTCGCGGGCGACAGATCATGCTCGTCGGGCACCAGAAGGGACGCGACACCAAGGAGAAGATCCACCGCAACTTCGGCATGCCCAGGCCGGAGGGCTACCGCAAGGCGCTGCGGGCGATGAAGCTGGCGGAGAAATTCGGACGCCCCATCGTCGCCTTCATCGACACTCCCGGCGCCTATCCCGGGATCGGGGCCGAAGAACGTGGCCAGGCCGAGGCCATTGCTTTCAACCTGCGAGAGATGGCGCGCATCAAGGTGCCGATCATCGTCACCGTGACCGGCGAAGGCGGCAGCGGCGGAGCGCTGGCCCTGGGCGTCGGCAACCGGGTCAACATCCTCGAGTTCGCGATCTACTCGGTGATCAGTCCCGAGGGCTGCGCTGCGATCCTGTGGCGCGACGCATCGAAGAACCGCGAGGCGGCCGCGGCGATGCGGCTGACCTCGGTCGATCTCGCGCGCTTCGACATCGTCGACGAGATCATCCCCGAGGTCACCGGGGGCGCGCACGTCGATCCCGTTGCCCAGGCCGCGCTGGTCGGGGATGTCATCGAACGGCAACTGGCGGAGATGGACGGCCTTTCAGGAGAGGAACTGGTGTCGAGGCGCTACGATCGCTTCCGTCGCCTCGGTGTCTTCGAGGTCGGTTAGGGCCCGGTATCGGGGGACCTCTTCGCGGCGTTCCACAACGCCTCCAGGCGCGTCACGTCCTCTTCGTCCACGCGCTTCCGCTCTTTGCGTAGTTCCCTTTCGATCCAGTTGAATCGTCTGACGAACTTCAGATTGGTCCGTTCCAGGGCACCTTCGGGATCGACGTCGAGCTTCCGCCCGAGCATGACCAGGCTGAACAGCAGATCGCCGAGTTCCTCCCGGATGGCGGCACGGTCCTGCTGTTCGACGGCCTGGCGCAGCTCACCCAGCTCCTCGTCGATCTTCTCCAGCACGTCGGCGGGCCGTTCCCAATCGAAACCCACCCGTGCGGCCTTGGTCCCGAGTCGCTGGGCCTTCAGAAGGGCGGGCAGGGCGATCGGCACCCCGTCGAGGACCGAATGTGGAGACTCTCCCGTGCTGGCTGCCGAATCGTCCAGTCCCTTTTCCTGCCGCTTGATCTCTTCCCAGTTTCGCAGGACCTCCTCCGGCGTATCGGCGGTCGCATCGCCGAAGACGTGCGGGTGCCTGCGGATCATCTTCTCCGCGATCCCGCGCACCACGTCTGCGGCGACGAAATGGCCCTCTTCCTTGGCCAGCCGTGACAGGAAGACGATCTGGAACAGCAAGTCTCCGAGTTCCTCGCGCAGGTCCCTTCGATCGCCACGATCAAGCGCGTCGGCGACCTCGTAGCACTCTTCGATCAGATAGCTGCGCAGTGTCTCGTAGTCCTGTTCGCGATCCCAGGGGCAACCGTCCGGTTCGCGCAGGCGATCCATGATTTTTACCAGAGTTTCGAAACTTTCGAGGTCGTTCACCCCACCCGCTCCTGCTTGACTTGGACTGGCCCCGAGCACATGTTTGAAATCGGCGTGGGAGTCCCCCTGGAGAGCCTTGGCAGGCTCTGACAGGCCCTCCGCGAGGCCGCGTGGCGGGGTTCGTTGAAACCCCGAAAAGCCGAATGGTACCATCCCTGGCTTGCCACGACGGTCGACGGATGGCTGTAACCGGGGGAAACCATGGAACGAGACGAGCGAGACGAGCGAGACGAGAAACGAGGAGAGCAGACGGAGGAAAGCGAGCTCAAGGTCAATGATCGGCGGTTGTTCAGAAGTGATGGCACCCTGCGGGAAGAGCTGGAAGAGGACGAGGCAACGCAGGAAACGGCCGAAGAGGTGAAAACACCGGCCCTCGAGACCCCGCCGGGACCCGAGGTCCCGGGCTTCGAACACCGATCGCTGGACGAGCCTGAAGGGGTCGATTTCATGATGTTGATCAACGCCATGGCTCAGCCGGCGTTGATCTTCCTTGGCGAAGTTGACCATCCAGGTAGCGGCAAGCCCGAGATCAACCTCGAGCAAGCCCGCGTTCAGATCGACATGCTCGACATACTCCGGATCAAGTGCCGAGGAAACTTGACAGCCGAGGAGGAGAGCCTGCTGGACCGCGTTCTCTACGAACTGAGAATGCGATACGTGGCGCGGTCCAGTCAGCCCAGCGAGTAAGCCCGGTCCCCGGACCGGTCGGCGCTGCTCCTCGAACGCGAGAAGTAACGGAGCGGCCCGGACCGACCCGGGGACGAAGATTGAGGCGATCGCATCGGATTCTCTGTGGTGGGCTGCTGCTGGGGGCACTCCTGGCGGCCTGCGGCGTGGTGGTCGCCCAGACGGACGGCGGCGTCATTCGACTTCGTCCGTCACAGACCGGCGCGGCCCCCGACGTCCCGACCGAGACCCAGGAGAGTCCACCCCAGGGCAACGAGGACGTCACCGGTCCGCGGCGCGGCTTCGACTACAACGCATTCGAGGCCCGTCTGGAATCGCTCTGGTTTCAGCGCAAGACGATGCTGGCCGACGGCCGCCACAGGGATGCCGCCCAGCAGTCGCAACTCATCAGATCGTTTTGCATGGAAGAGGGCGTGGGGCGAGTCGACAACCTCGCCGGAGCGCTCATTGCCGAGGCCGATCGGTTTGTCGAGCAGGGCCACTACAGCCGCGCCCTGGAATCGCTGGAACTCGCCGAGCACTTCGACCCGGGCCGCCCGCAGCTTCACCTTGCTCGGGCCGCCGTTTTCTGGAAGGCGAAACAAGGCGTTCTCGCGACGGCGGGCCAACTCGCGGCCGCGGGTCGAGCGGCGCTGCTGCGATCGATCAAGGACCTGACGCTCTTCAACCAACTGGCACTGATCTTCGTCTCCGCCGTGGTCGGCTGCGTTCTCGTCTTCTCGGTGCTGATGGTCGTGCGTTACCAGGTGCCCTTCCGACACGAAATCGAAGAACTGATCACGCAACTCCTCGGCGACCGCTGGGCGCGAGCGACCGGCTGGGCCCTGCTGTTCCTGCCCGTCGTGATCTGGTTCGGCGCGGGCTGGCTCGCGTTGTACTGGATCCTGATCACGATCCGGTTCATGCGTCGGGGCGAGAAACTGGCCGCCGTCGTTCTGCTGTTCGCCAGCGCTCTGGTCGTTCCGGCTTATCGGCTGGCCGTCACGGCGTACGGGATGACGGCGGATCCGGTCGTGCGCACCACCCTGGCTTCAGCGGGCGGAGAATACGACCCTGACCGCATTCTCAAGCTTCGTCAACTCGTTCAGGCACATCCTGACGATCCGGTCTACCGGTTCCTCCTGGCCGGTCTGTACAAGAACGGCCGCTACTTCGAAGATGCCTTCGCCGAGTACCGTGGGGTCCTCGAATCCGATCCCGCGATGGAGCAGGCGCACATCAACATCGGCAACATCTTCTTCGCCACCGGACAGCACTCCGAGGCCATCGCGAGCTACAACAACGCGATCCAGATCAATCCGCGTTCGATCCTGGCCTACTTCAATCGCCACCTGGCCCAGTCCGAATCGTTCCGTTTCAAGGACGCCGAAGCCTCGCTGGAAGAGGCGAGACTCATCGACTCCAAGGCGTTGGCCCAGATGTTTGCCTCGACCGGTTCCCAGGATGAACGTCAGGCGGTCGCCGACGCGACATTGCGCATGGAATCGGTGTGGGAGGCGGCCCTGGCCGGCGGGCAGGCCAACGATCCTCCGGCGGCGCACGTCCCCGCCTCCAAACTCGACTCTCTGCCTCGCCGGCTGATCAATCCCGTCAGCATCGTGTCGCTGACCGTCTTGCTGGCCTGTGGCCTCGCGCTGGTGCTGACCCGCGGCGGAGAGCCGGCCCGTCGTTGCATTCGTTGTGGAAGACCCTTCTGCCAGTACTGCAAGAGTAGTCGCGAAGGAAACGAGTATTGCAGCCAATGTCTGCACCTGTTCGTACTGGGCGACGGACTGGCGCCTGAAACGAAGACTCGCAAACTCTACGAAGTCGAACGGCACGAGCGGATCTCCCGCGGTGGTCGACGACTCGTCTCGTTCGTTCTGCCCGGCGCGGCGCAACTCCTCCGCGGGCGCGCCGGGCGTGGTTCTCTTCTCGTCCTGCTTTGGCTGGCCGCCTTGCTGGCCTGGCAGCCCGTCGGTCTCGTCCCCCTCGAACGGTTCATCGGTCTCGACCTTCCGCTCAATCTGCTGGCCGCCCGCAGCGTTCCCACGGCCTACGACCTGCAGCCATTGGGGATCTTCGCCGTCATGTCGATGGTGCTGATCTGGATCATCGGCAACGCCTGGCGCTGGCGCCGACGGGAACTCTGAGCCAGCCATGGCGCTGCAAGGCACACTCAAGGACTTCGGCCTGGGAGACATCTTCCAGCTGATCGGCATCCAGCGGAAGACCGGAATCCTCACCCTGAGCGGCCACGAAGACACGGTCACCGTCAAGTTCCTCGAGGGGCAGGTGGTCGGGGCCGATACCAAGCAGCGGAGCGTGGAGGAACTACTGGGCGCCGTGCTCGTTCGCACGGGGCGGATCACCGAGGCACAACTCCGAGAGGCTCTGCACACCCAGAAGCAAACGCTTCAGCGGCTGGGTTACGTGGTGGTCAAGTGCGGACTGATCTCGGAGGAGGACTTGATCGAGGCGCTGCGCGTGCAGTCGCTTCAGATCATCTACCGACTGTTCCGCTGGCGCGCCGGGGAATACTGCTTCCGCGGCGTCGAGGACCTGGAATACGACGAGCGTCACTTCATCCCCATCAGTGCCGAGACTATTCTGATGGAAGGCGCGAGGATGATCGACGAGTGGCCGATCATCGAGCGCCGGATCAAGACCGGCCGCATGGTGTTTCGCCGCACCGAGGCTGCCGAGCAACTCGATCTGGCCGTCGAGTCGATCGTGGACCGGGACATCGAGATCGACTTCGGATTCACCGACGCTCCGGAACAGCCCGAGCCGGCCGCGGAGGAGAAGCGGCTCTCGCTTTCGCCGGAAGAACGCGAGGTCATGAATCTGATCGACGGCAAACGAACCGTCGAGGAGGTCAACGACCGCTGTGCGCTGGGCGAGTTCGACACCTATCGGATCCTCGCCGACCTGCTGACTCGAAATCTGATCGAAGAGATCAAGAAGATTCCCGTGCCCTCGGTCGGCGGATCCCGCGACCGGCGCATGGTGGACCACCTGTTCAAATGGACGCTCGATGCGTTGGTTCTGGTCGTGGTCATCGCAGGGCTGGTGGGGTTGCGCGCCAACTCGTTGGCACCGTGGCGCGTGGGTCCGGTGGTGGGAACGGCTCAGCAGCTGCGTGTCCACGCCTCCCAGGTACGGCTGGAACGACTCGAGAGTGCGGTTCAGGTGTTCTACCTCGACGCCGGGACCTTTCCCCAGTCGCTGGATCTTCTTGCGGTCAACCGGTATGTCACCGAGGAAGACCTCGTCGACCCGTGGGGCAGGGTCTACGGTTATCGGTTGTCCCGTGGTGGATACCAGTTGTACGGATGGGACGCGGACGGGGAGTTGCGCCCCGATCTGACGGTCTCGCACCGCTTTTCCGGTCTCCAGCGCATGCTCAGCGGCGTTGCCAGCGGCGAACCGGACGGCGAAGAATAGCCCAAGTCATTACATCCAAGTCATTTAGGGATCTCGCTGCCAATCGGCGGCGCGCAACGGACTTTCCTCCCATCACCTTGACAGTGCGGCACTCAGGTCTTAACAAATCGGGTGCTTCAGTTATTTAGACTTCAAATCGCATTGTCAGGGAGACGGACACAATGGGCAAAATCATAGGAATCGACCTGGGCACCACCAACTCGGTGGTGGCCGTGATGGACGGCGGCAAACCGACCATCATTACCAATCCCGAGGGCAGCCGAATCACGCCCTCCGTGGTTGCGATCAACGAAAAGGGCGAGCGCCTGGTCGGCCAGGTCGCCAAGCGGCAGGCGATCACGAACCCCACGAACACGGTCTATTCGATCAAACGTTTCATGGGGCGTAAGTTCAACGAAGTTCAAGAAGAAACCCGAGAGGTTCCATTCGAGATCGTGCCGGCCGACAACGGCGACGTTCGCGTGAAGGTCCGCGACAAGCTGCTCTCGCCGCCTGAGATCTCGGCGATGGTCCTGCGCAAGCTCAAGGAGGCGGCGGAGGCCCACCTCGGTGAGACGGTCGACGCGGCCGTGATCACCGTCCCGGCCTACTTCAACGATGCCCAGCGGCAGGCGACCAAGGACGCCGGCCAGATCGCGGGGCTGAAGGTCGAGCGCATCGTCAACGAACCCACCGCGGCGGCGCTGGCCTATGGCCTCGAAAAGAAGAGGGACGAGACGATCGCCGTCTTCGACTTCGGCGGCGGAACCTTCGACATCTCGATCCTCGAGGTCGGCGAGGGAGTCGTGGAGGTCAAAGCCACCAACGGCAACACGCACCTCGGCGGCGATGACCTGGATCAGCGTTTGATCGACTGGATCGTTTCCGAGTTCAAGCGCGACCAGGGGATCGACCTGTCCCAGGACAAGATGGCGCTCCAGCGACTGAAGGAAGCCGCGGAGAAAGCCAAGTGCGAGCTGTCGACGACGACCGAAACGGAGATCAATCTGCCGTTCGTCACGGCCGACGCAAGCGGTCCCAAGCATCTTCAGCTGAAGATCAACCGGGCCAAGTTCGAGCAACTCGTCGAGGACCTGTTGGACAAGACGCTCGAACCCTGCCGACAGGCGTTGACCGATGCGCGACTCGAGCCGAGCCAGATCGACGAGGTCGTGCTGGTCGGTGGCTCGACCCGCATCCCGCGCGTGCAGGAACTGGTCCAGGAGCTGTTCCAGCGCGAGCCCCACAAGGGCGTCAACCCCGACGAGGTCGTGGCGGTCGGCGCTGCGATCCAGGCGGGTGTGCTGGGTGGCGAGGTCAAGGACATTCTGCTGCTCGACGTGACACCGCTGACGCTGGGGATCGAAACGCTGGGTGGCGTCTTCACCAAGCTGATCGAACGCAACACGACGATTCCGCATCGCAAGAGCGAGATCTTCTCCACGGCCTCCGACGGCCAGACCAGCGTCGAGGTCCACGTGTTGCAGGGCGAGCGCGAGATGGCGACGTACAACAAGACGCTGGGCAAGTTCCACCTGCCCGGCATCCCGCCGGCGCCTCGTGGCGTGCCGCAGATCGAGGTGGCGTTCGACATCGATGCCAACGGCATCGTCAACGTCTCGGCCAAGGATCTCGGCACCAGTAAGGAGCACAAGATCACCATCACTGCGTCGTCCGGTCTGTCCGACGACGACGTCAAGAACATGGTCTCGGATGCAGAATCCCACGCCGCCGAGGACCATAAGGCTCGCGAGGCGGCGGACGCTCGCAACCAGGCGGACCAGATGGTCTACCAGGTCGAGAAGATGCTCCAGGAGAACGAGGCCAAGCTAGCCGGGGAAGACCTGACGGAGGTCCGTGAGGCACTGCAGGCGACCAAGGACGCCATGGAGAAGGGCGAGGTAGATGCGATCAAGTCGGCGACCGAGAGGCTGGAGAAATCCACGCACAAGCTCGCCGAGGTGATCTATCGTACCCAGGAAGCCGCCGGTGCCGCCGGTGCGGGAGCGCCCGGCACGGAGCAGACGCCGGCGACCGGCGAGGGTGAGGGTGAGGGTGACGTGATCGACGCCGAGGTCGTGGAAAGCGAGTCGGCGAAGAACTGATTACCGTGAGGCAAACAGGAGGAGTCGGGAGATGAAGCGAGGTGCGGACATGAACCCGCTGTCGGAGCTGCAAGGCGTTCAGAAGCGGATGAACCAGCTGTTCGAGTCCGCCCTGGCTCGTTCTGACTTCGAAGACCAGGAAGGGATCGGTGTGTGGGCCCCGGTGTGCGATGCTTACGAGGCGAGTGACGAACTGGTCATCTGCCTCGAGCTTCCGGGGCTCAAACGTGAACAGATCCAAGTCCGACTCGACGGCGACGAACTGGTCGTCGAGGGCACGCGCGAGATGGGGCGAGAGCAGGAAGGCGAGCAATTCCACCGGGTGGAGCGCTCGCACGGTAGGTTCTCGCGCCGTCTGCGCCTGCCGTCCACGGTTGACCGCTCGTCGGTCAGCGCGACCTTCCGAAACGGTGTGCTGCGCGTGGTGTTGCCGACCCGGGGTGGCGAGGCCCGCGGACCGATCAGTGTTGACGTCTCCTGAATCGCCGTCGTCCCCGAGGCCGACACCGTCGTCGCCAGGGCGGCGATCGCCGTCGCGTCGCATCGGCGACGTGGCCCGGGCATTCGGTATCCACCCCCAGACGCTCCGCCTCTACGAACGGGCTGGCCTTCTACGGCCGCCCCGTTCCACCGGCAACGTTCGACGTTACGCCGAGGACGATCTCGTAAGACTGAAAACGATCCTGCAATTGACACGTGAAAGAAGGGTGAACCTCGCCGGCGTGGAGATGATTCTGCAGTTGCTGGACCGCATCGACGACCTGGAGCGAAAGCTCGCGCCCGAGGCCGGGGGGGCCACGGGCTCGACTTTCGATTAACGAGAGCGTCCTCGCGGGTGCCCTCGGGGCCGCGATTTGCGGCGGACGCAACGTGCTATACTGCGGCGTTGTCGGCGGGGAGTGAATGGAACGAGAACGCGACCAAACCCGTAGTACCAGTACGGGATCCGAATCCCTGAAGAAGTACCTGAAAGAGATTTCGCGCCTTCCGCGGATTACCGTGCCGGAGGAGCGAGAACTGGGATTCAGGATTCAAAAGGGCGACGCCAAGGCGCTGCGACGGCTGGTAGAGGCCAATCTGCGCTTCGTGGTGTCCTACGCCAAGCGCTACCGCGGATGCGGTCTGTCCTTTCTCGACCTCATCAACGAAGGCAACATCGGTCTGATCGAGGCCGCCAAGCGATTCGACCCGGACAAGGGCGTCAAGTTCATCACGTACGCCGTGTGGTGGGTCCGGCAGGCGATCATTCACGCGCTTTCCGACCAGAGCGGTGCCTTTCGCCTTCCGCAGAAGCAAGCGAACCTGCTCTACCGGATCGGCAAGGCGCAGTCCAACCTGCGTAGCGAACTGAAGCGCACGCCGTCGACCGAAGAGATCGCTACCCGGATGGAAATCACGGTGAAAGAAGTCAGCAACCTGCTTCAGGTTTCCGACGACAACATCTCGCTCTCCGCCGTGATCGACGAAGAGCACGACTTCCACCTGTCGGACAAGCTCGAGCAGGAAACGATTCCGGCAGCCGATCTGGTGATGCTCAAGAACTCGCTCAGGGGCCTGCTGCGCAATGCCCTGACGGAGTTGGACCCGAAAGAAGAACGTGTCTTGCGATTGAGATTCGGCCTGGACGGAACCGACCCCAAGACTCTCAAGGAGATCGGCGAGATGCTGAGTCTCTCGCGCGAAAGGATCCGTCAGATCGAAGCCCAGGCGCTGGAAAAGCTGAATCGATCGCACAAGTGTCAGCAATTGCGGGGTTACCTCAACTAGCTCCCCGCCAGAGGTCCGCCGTCCCAGACCCGGTGGGGGAACGGAGTTCCAGCAATGCCTTCCGAGTGCCCGAAGTGCCACGGGACCGCATTCGAACTCCGGACCGATGAGGACGGCGTCGTATCCGCGGTTCGCTGCGACTGCAATCTCGACCGCATGGGGCGCGACATGTTGCGCCAGGCGCGCATCCCGCGGCGCTACGACCACTGCACTTTCGATGAATTCAACATCCAACCGGGCGACACGGGCCACGTCGCAGCCAAGCAGGCGGTACGGGATTGGGCCGAACTCTGGCCTGCGGTCAATCACGGCCTGATGCTCCTCGGCCCCCCGGGGACCGGCAAGACGCACCTGGCGGTTGCCGTTGCGCGCGAACTGATCGAGACCAAGCGAGCCCGGGTCGTTTTCTACGAGCAGCGCGATCTACTGAAGTCGCTGCAGGGCACCTTCGATTCCGGCGGAAGTCAACGCGAGGCCGACGTATTCGGCCCCGTGCAGGACGCCGAGGTGCTGATCCTGGACGACCTCGGCGCGGGGAGAACGACCGCATGGGCCCGAGACGTGATGCACGACATCATCGCCCACCGATACAACGAGCAGAAGCCGTTGATCCTGACCTCCAACCTGGATATCGGGGACGAGGCACCGGCGCGGCGAGCGAGCGCCCGACCGGTCGAGGCCCCGTTGTCTCTAAAAGACCGGCTGGGCGATGCCTTGATTTCCCGTCTGTACGAGATGTGCAAGATCATCCACCTCACGGGAAGGGACTTCCGGAAGACCATCGGACAGGTGAGCCGGGACTACAAGTAGCGTCCGCTCCTCGCCGCTCGAACCCTTTGGAAATACAATGGAGATCGACACCATGGGAGTCCACGACTTGAAGAACGTGACGTACGAGGCAGACGCCGGGGCGGCCTGGATCACCATCGATCGCCCCGACAAGCTCAACGCGCTGAATCGCGAGACGGTTCAGGAGATCGTGGCCGCCGCGAGGCAGGCCCGCAAGGACGACGCGGTTGCGGCGATCGTATTGACCGGCGCCGGAGAGAAAGCCTTCGTGGCAGGGGCCGACATCCCGGAAATGGCGCAGATGAGCGCCGCCGAGGCGCAGAGCTTTGCACGGTTCCTGCAGCACAGCCTGGATGTCCTCGAACGCTCGGCCAAGCCCGTCATCGCCGCCGTCAATGGTTTCGCACTCGGAGGCGGTTGCGAGTTGGCCATGGCCTGCCACGTGCGCCTGGCCGCGGACACGGCCCGCTTCGGCCAGCCCGAGGTCAATCTCGGGTTGATCCCCGGAGCGGGCGGCACACAGCGATTGCAGCGTCTCGTCGGGCGTGGCCGCGCGCTGGACCTGATTCTCAGCGGGGAGATGATCGACGCCGCGACGGCCGAGCGAATTGGCCTGGTCAATCGTGTCGTTCCCCGGGCCGAGCTGAAAGATGCCGTCGCCTCGTACGTGAAGGTGCTGAAAGGAAAGAGCCCCATCGCCCTGACCCGCGCCATCGAAGCGGTCGTCTCGGGTGGCGAGATCAGTCAGGCCGAGGCGATGCGACTGGAAGCCGGACTGTTCGGGCTCTGTTTCGCCACGGAGGACATGCGCGAGGGAACGAGCGCGTTTGTCGAGAAAAGGAAGCCCGACTTCAAGGGACGGTAAAGCAGATTGCGACGCCTTCGTTTCTTTCGGGTCCTGCTGCCCGCAGCGTTGATCGTCTTTCTGGCGGTGCTGTACATCTCTTTGCGTGAGCGCCCATCCGTGCATGGCATTCCCGCCGGGGACGCGACGCAGACCGAGCGCAGCGCGACCGGCGTGCGCGCGATCCAACTCGTCGGTGAAGAGCAGGGCGTCGAATTCGAAGCACAGATCGTGGAGCCTCGCGCCGACGGGGGTTACCACCTGGAACTGATCGACCGCCTGGCCATCCCCCGAGAGGGAAAGGGGCCGCTGATCGTCCAGGCCAAGGGAGCAGACATCGACGGGCCCGAACAGGGGCGCAAGATCGTCGCCCGGGAAGAGGTCGTCGTCACCGACCCCGACGACGGTCTGACGTTGCGCCTCCCGCGACTGGAGATCGACGAACTTGCCGGGTGGGCACGTTCCAAAGGAGAGATCGTCTTCGAGGGGGCCGGCTCCAGC
>Ga0316198_10001557_pt1 | contig 13545 bp, 11 predicted proteins | sample OudBieAanoxic_MG_FD_204935 | JGI IMG/M metagenome (GOLD analysis project Ga0316198, IMG submission 204935) | Coastal sediment microbial communities from Oude Bieten Haven, Netherlands - site A anoxic | ecosystem: Environmental > Aquatic > Marine > Coastal > Sediment | place: Netherlands...
GAGTGTGCCTGCGTGTCTGTGCACGGGGCGAATCGTCTGGGCTGCAACTCATTGCTCGACACGCTGGTTTTTGGTCGCAGATCCGGTATGGAAATCAACCGTTTTGTTCAAAGTACTGATTTTCAGAAGCCGGCCGCTGATTTTGAAAAAACGGCTGCCGCCAAAATATCAGACTTGATGGAAGCGACGGGCAAAGAGAAAATCGGCGACATCATGAGCAGCATGCAGGAAGTTATGATGGAAAAGGTATCCGTATTTCGCATGCAATCTCCGATGACCGAGGCCTTGGAAAAAATAAAGGAGCTTAAAGAACGTTATCGGATGATTGCTTTGCAGGATAAAGGCAGCTGTTTTAACCGGGACCTATTGGATGCTCTCGAACTGGGTCACATGCTTGATCTGGCCGAGGTTATTACCCTGGGCGCTTTATACCGCCGGGAAAGCCGCGGCGCCCACTCCCGGGAGGACTATCCGGAGCGCAATGATGGGACCTACCTTGTGCACACTCTTGTGCGCCATACGGATAAGGGGCCCCAGATTTTTACGAAGCCCGTCACCATAACCCGATTTCAGCCCAAAGAAAGGAAATATTAAAATGAAATGCAACTTTATCATTTACCGTTTTGATCCGGCGGTTGATAAAGAAAACCGTTATCAAGAATATACCGTAAATGCCGAACCGACTGACAAAATTTTAGATTGCCTCAACAAGATCAGATGGGAACAGGATCCCACCCTGGCTTACCGTTACTCATGTGCCCACGGCATATGTGGTTCGGACGCTCTGGTCATAAACAGCCGGGTTGAATTGGCCTGCCAGATGCTCATCAGGGATTTTAAGACCGGCAACAATTTCGTCATCGAGCCATTACCCTTTTTTAACGTTATCAAAGATCTGGTCGTTGATTTGAAACCCTTTTTTGACAAGCACCGCTCCGTCCGGCCGTATCTGATTTCCGAGCAAAAGCCACCGCAAAAAGAACGGCTGCAGGACAGCCAAACACAGGCGTTTTTTGAACCCGCCCTGAGATGTATCCTGTGTGCTTCCTGTACTTCGTCGTGCCCGATTACGCGGACCAACCCGGATTATGCGGGTCCGGCGGCCCTGCTGCGAGCCTTCCGATATATTTTTGATTCTCGCGACACGGCCACCGATGAAAGATTGGATAAAATCGACACTGAAGATGGGGTCTGGGGCTGCAAAAGCATGTGGTGGTGCACGGATGTCTGCCCCAAAGGGATACCGATTACCAAATGTCTGGGACAAATCAAACGCGTACTAAAGAAAAAGGGAAAGTAATTAGCTAAATTGAATTTTTTTGGGGAAAACCACTCCGTCTACCCTTGCATCCGAGGACGAACGTATTTAGTGTTTGGTATACCGTATTTGTGGAATTCTGAACCAAAACCTTATACCCAATACAAAACACCAACGATCAGGAGATAATCATGTTCAAACTCAAACCACTATCCAAAGAAGCCATTCCTGAGGCCCTCGAAAAAGCCAATTGTTACCGTTTTTTGAACGAACCCGTCGGGGCGGAAAGCATCTGCCTGGATATTCTGGAAGTTGAGCCGGACAACCAGCAAGCGATTATAACGCTTCTGCTGTCTCTGACCGATCAGTTTGAGCATGATCTTGGCGTCTCATTTACCAAGGCGCGTGAACTTTTTCCTCGACTTAATGATGAATACAACCGAATTTACCATCGTGGATTAATTTGCGAACGTCGCGCCAGGGCCCATCTTGACCGGGGAGGACCGGGTTCCGGACATTTGGCGTACGACTGGTTCCGACAGGCCATGGAAGCATACGAAACCGCTATTGATAAACGCCTGGCCGGAAACGATGATGCCATTTTGCGCTGGAATGCCTGTGCTCGAATTATCATGAATAATTCTTCGGTGGTACCTGCCAGAGAAGATAGCCGAGAGTCGATGCTGGAGTAGCATGGGTTCAGAGGTTCCTATATTTTCCCTTTCAGTTTTCAGTTCACAGGTTAGGATTATCGGCACGGGTCTCAACGATTCACTTCAATTTTTGATTATCAACTAGCTACGCCCGAAGGTAAAACGCTTGTCAGATTAAATAGCTAACAATGTTGCAATCAAATAACCCTGAACCCTGAACGTTGAACCCCTTAAACGGAGGTCAATCAGATGGAAAAAAATATTCTGGCAGGTTTCAAATTTTTCAGTGAAGTGCCTCCTGATACGCTGGAGGCGATTGGCAAGAAAGGGGAGTTACTCGAATTTGGCCCCGATGATATTGTTTTTCATTTTGGTGAGCCTGCAGAGCATCTCTATGGACTCGTGGAAGGAGAAGTTGATTTAAGCATTGTTTTTAAAGATAAGGTATTGACGACCGAAATCGAATACGAGGAAGCTATTCAGGCCAGTATAGTAGACCAAGAGAAGTCCATCGTCATTGATACGGTTTTACCGAACCAAATATTTGGATGGGCATCTCTGGTCGGCCCCGAGCGGCGCACCGTCACTGCCCGCTGCACAGAACCCAGCAGGGTAATTGCCATTGCGGCCGAAGATCTTAAAGCGATGTTCGGCGAGGATCATTATCTGGGCTATGTGGTTATGACGAAATTATGCGCTATTATTGCCAGGCGACTTAAAAAACGTACCGATAAGTTGATTGAAACCTGGGTGGAGGCCTTTGATGGGGACGCGATATAGGGAATGACGAATGACACAGGAATAAATAAGCAATTCTATCTAATCTAAATTGATGGAGCGAAGCGACCCCACAATTAGTCATTCGTCACTCGTCACTCGTCATTTTCTAATTTGGGTGATTCCGCAGAATCAAAAATCATGCCGGAGTTGAGCTCCTATAATAACGAGGTGGCTAGATATGAAGGCTCTTTATTTTGATAAACATGGTGAATTGGATGTTGTAAAATATGGCGACGTGCCTGATCCCGAACCCGGGCCGGGTGAGGTGTTGATTCGGGTCCATGCCTGTGCACTGAATTTTTTGGACATCTGGGTTCGAAGAGGATGGCCGGGCTTAAAACTGGATATGCCTCACTGGTGCGGAGCTGATGTTGCCGGTGAAATTGTTGTGCTCGGTGAAAACGTTTCCGGCTGGCAGGTGGGCCAACGGGTCGTTGTTGACCCCGGTGTGAATCTGGTTGAAGACGAATATACCCGCCGCGGCGAAGATAGTGTCAGCCCGGACTACCATATACTCGGAGAACACCGGCGCGGTGGGGCTGCCGAGTATTTGGCCATATCGGCAGGCAATCTGGCCGCTATACCCGATAACATTGACTATCCGGATGCAGCAGCACCGCTGCTCGTCGGTCTCACTGCCTGGCGCATGCTATTGCGCCGTGCCGGATTGCGTGCCGGAGAATCAGTTCTGGTTGTTGGCGCCGGTGGAGGGGTCAACAGTATCGCGATTCAGCTAGCCAAACTGGCGGGAGCGACCGTTTATGTCGTGGCCAGCAATCCTGAAAAAGCAAAACGGGCGCAGCAATTGGGGGCCGAAATTGTCCTGGATCGATCCCGGGTTGACTGGGCCAAAGAGATTTTCAAACTCACCTCCAGGCGGGGCGTGGATGTCGTGGTGGATAATGTCGGTCAGGCTACTCTTACCAAAAGCATGCAGGCCGTTGCCCGGGGCGGGCGGATCGTGATAGTCGGAAACACCAGCGGCCCTCAGGCTGAGATCGATATCCGCTTTATATTTGGCAAACAGATCAGTCTGATCGGCAGTACCATGGGGTCACATCAGGATTTTCATGACCTGCTCGATTTATTGTGGTCCACAAAAATCAAACCGGTGATTCATTGCGTCATGCCCTTAAGCGAAGGATGTGACGCATATAAAATGATGGAAGCGGGCAAGCATTTCGGGAAAATCGTGTTGGCGCCGTGAGTATATTCTGTTAGATACAAAATATGATATCTGCTCTGAGCCATTTGTTCACCCGCCGTTGCGGATGGCGGGGCCTGTGAGCATCATTCTTTGTCATCGTCATCATAATACAGAAAGGCCATTACGGTTTTTAGGTGGTAGATCAAAAAGAACACTATCAGCACAGCGATGGTGATCCCGCCCCATTTTCTCAGTGCGTCAATATGAATGTACTGGTTGATAAAGTTGATGATATTGTTGCCGATAAGGGCATAGATCAAAATGGAGGTAAGGGTCCCGCTGAACACAATCAGAAAATTATTGATTGGCCTGTAGTTCAGCAAGTACCCGATGATGGCCCCTATCACCGGTCCTGTCATGAAAAAGGGGAACATCACAAACAGGAAAAGCCCGATAGAACCGTACTTTTTAATCTTGGTCTTCTGGTTCTGGGCGGTGAGTTCCGCCTGTCGGACAGCACGGTCAAAGAGCTTTGGCTGGATGATGTTTCGCATCACCAGGACCACAATGCCGTATGCAATCAAAACAATAACGACTTCAAGGAAAAAATTGTATAAAATGGTATAAAAAAGGGAGATGCCTGCAGAAAGACAGGTGACAATTCCCAGAGCCCTTCCCCCCATAATATGGATGATGGCGGTTGAAGACAGCACCTTGTAGAGGCCGGGGTCTGTAAAAAGAAGATAGAGAAAATAGATCCCGGTCAGCGCCGTCAGAACAAGCCCGAGCAACAGGATTTTCACCTCTATCATATTCAGGCGTTCTCTTATAAGATATGCCAGTTTTTTCAGGCTTTTATTACACAGCGAGAACAGCCTGTTAAAAATTTTTTTCATATTATTCTACTAACATTAAAATTCGGGTGCCAAATACCTTGTCCATGTTCAAAATCCATTTAAAATTAAACAGGTTGAGATACTTTATCCGGCTCCCATCACCCTGTACCCGACACCTCACGCCTGTCGTCATAAACCGGTTAATATCCAGCAACAACAGACCACCGCCACGGGCAATTGACGCTATTGATATCGCTTGATAACCTCCCGAAATATGATTAATTTTTGCACATCCTGGGTGCCTTCTCCCAGTGATGACCCCCAGACATCCATGGGATATTTGTGGATGGGATGCTCCAGGATAACGGAAGCAGCGCCGAAAATATCGGCCGCCCAGAGGGTCACTTCCCTGGCAACTTCAACACTCAAATATTTTGCCAGCGAGCTTGCCTGCCGAAAATCCTCTCCCCGGTCTATAAGCCAGCATGCCTTATAAAGCATGAGACGGGCTGACTCCAATTTTGCATAAAAATCGGATATTTCAAAAGCTTTGGCCTGGAAACTGAGGATCTCTTTTCCGAAAATTTTGCGCTTTTGCATATGTTTAACGGCCAGATCAAAGGCGCCGGCGGCACTGCCCAGGGTAAGGGCGGTAATGGGTACCCGGCTGTTGGTAAAGACATCCAGTACTTGATGCAGACCCCGCCCCCGGGTGCCCAGGAGGTGATCATCCGGCACAAAGACGTCGCTAAAGCTTAATCGTGTCAAATCCGACGGTATCCACACCTGCTTGTTCAATTTTTTTCTGCGAATGCCGGCCGCACTTAAATCGACCAGATACATGGATAACCGTTTCTTTCTCTCAGCCCCGGGGTCGGAAACGGCGGTAATAACGGCCCGGTCGGCAATCAATCCGTTGGTGACATATGCTTTGGTGCCGTTCAGTTTCCAGCCGCCAGCGGTCTTTTCTGCGGTCATAGCAATACCGGCAACATCGCTGCCGGCAATATTTTCAGTGTTCCCCAGGCACATCACCGTCTTGCCTTCAACCGCCGAAGCTCCGTAGCTGTGCTGAAGATCCTTTGAGCCGAACAGGAAAAGACCCATAAGCCCTAAGTCAATATGTGCCAGGGCGGCGATGGCGACACCCGGCGATATGCGGGCCAATTTTTCCGCAATTATTGATTCTTTTAAGGCTGACCCACGTATCAGGGTTCCGTTGTCAAACCTCAAACCATACCAACCGTTCTTTCCCATATGATGGAAAAAAATGCGGGGTAATTCCCGTTGATTACTCCAATCGGGTAACTTCGGAACGATATCGGTTTTGATAAATGCCTCAAATTTATCTATATCTTCGGCAAACTCAGCCGGTATCGCAAAATCCATAGTAGTTCCTCCTGTTTAATTAATCCGCCCTGAAAAATAGCATATTCAATAATAATGATTTGAGTTAACCTCATGAACATATAACAAATACCGGAAAATACAAGACGGCGCTCCAACCGAGCAATCCCTCACTGGGCAGACGGATAATTGTTTATTAAGATCAGCGTTTGAATCGACAAACATGCTGCCTACGGCATTTTTTTATATAAAATACATGGTTTACCCCATTTACAAATGAAACGGATACCTTTAAATATAAACGGTTAATGCTGTAAATATCATTCACCGACCGATTAATTTAGTATAACGGTCATGCCTTTTTAAAATATATACAGCTCTTTCTGTGCTTTTTAAACGATTTTTGAAGCTTTGACACTTTTATTTTTTAGGCTCATACGGGGGTTAATCAAGGAGATCGGCAATGAAAGAACTGATCGAACGTATTGCTCGGGCACTGGTAGACAAGCCAGAAGAGGTGATGGTGACTGCATTGAAGGGCAGCCAGTCAACGGTTCTGGAACTGAAGGTTGCCAAAGACGATCTGGGCAAAATTATCGGAAAACAGGGACGCACAGCCAGATCATTGCGGACAATTTTAGGGGCCGCCTCCGCCAAGGAAAGAAAGCGTGTCGTATTGGAAATTGTAGAATGAGTGGCACAACTATGTTTGTAAAACTGAAGAAAAATTATTAGAGCGTTTGAATCAAGCCATATTGGATGTTATCGACAGCTCAAAGAAAACCCAACAAACCACCGCTAGCGGAACGTTATTCTGACAAACGCCATAGTACCAATCAACATTGAACCTGTCGATTTTTGAAATCCCCGCCGGATTACTTCATCTCTATTTGGTATCCTAGATACTGTCAACCGTCACATTGACATGATTCAGTGTCACCTCAAAATGAACGACCCCGCCGCCCCGAGCAGCCGGATCTCCGCTTCGCCACGACAAGCGACGAGGTATCAAACGGAAAATTTTTTACGCCCCAAGGGGCGGGGAATTAATACTTTATCCGCCGCAGGCGGATTAATATTGATTTCAGATAGTTATCTGTGCTCACCTTGACTTGGCAGAAAATAGCAACATATTGTTTTTGTTTAAGATCACCTGAGAATAATTAATCGCGGGTCAAGTGGACGTCAGTACTTTTATCGTTGAATTTACAACCGGATGCGGAGTACGCGGTTTGTGCGTCAAGAAACATTTGTTCGCCCAATGCCTTTCTGCAAAAAGGAGTTATAGGCATGCCGAGGAAAGAAATACATATTCCTGACAAAATCGAATATATTTCAATATTGAATGAAAAGGGCGAGTTGGACAAGGCACTTGAACCGGATATTCCCGAGGAGCTCCTCCTCAGGCTGTTTCGCACCATGCTCCTGGCTAGAAAATTTGACGAACGATTACTCAGTCTCCAGCGTCAGGGCAGAATAGGGACCTTTCCGCCGATAAGCGGACAGGAAGCCGCTCATCTCGGAGCTGCGGCAACGCTGTTGTCTTCGGATTGGTTTGTTCCGGCCTTCCGCGAGACGGCGGCCGAAATCTGGCGGGGCAGATCCCTTGAAAGCGTCATTCTCTACTATAATGGATTCAACGAGGGTGTCGACATACCCGAAGGCCGTAATGATCTCCCGACATCCGTTCCCGTCGGATCCCAGATTATTCATGCGGTGGGCCTGGGTTGGGCAGCCAGATACCGCCAGACCGACAATGTCGCCATGGCCTTTTTCGGTGATGGCGCGACCTCGGAGGGTGATTTTCACGAAGGGCTGAATTTTGCAAGTGTCTTTCAAGTACCGGCGATTTTTGTGTGCCAGAATAACCACTGGGCCATTTCTATTCCGCGCTCAAAACAAACCCGCTCTAAAACGCTGGCCCAAAAGGCGTTGGCTTACGGCATGCCGGGTATCCAGGTGGATGGTAACGACATTCTGGCGGTATACGTTGCCGCGCAAGAGGCGGTCAAGAGAGCACGATCCGGAGGAGGCCCCACCTTAATCGAGTGTGTGACTTACCGGATGGCGGTTCATACAACGGCTGACGATCCTAAACGTTACCGTACCGAGGAAGAAGTCGAACAGTGGAAAAAAAAGGATCCAATTGCTCGATTTCAGAAATATCTGCTGAACAAAGGCGTCACTACACAGGATATCGTCGACGGTCTGGATGCTGAAGTAGCAGAAGAAATTCAATCTGCAATAGACCGTGCTGAGGAGCAAATGAAATCCCTGGGAAATCCCATCGACATGTTCGAACACGCTTATGCTGAAATGTCGCCTCATCTGAAAGAGCAAAGAGAATCATTGGCCAAAGAACTTGCAGAGCAGGAGAGCGAGCATGGCTAAGATGACAATGGTTCAGGCCCTCAACCTTGCGCTCCGGCAAGAAATGGAAAATGACGACAGTGTCATATTGCTGGGAGAAGATATTGGGGTGGACGGCGGTGTTTTCAGGGTAACCGATGCGCTTATTGACCGGTTCGGAGAAAATCGGGTGCTGGACACGCCCCTGGCCGAAAACGCAATTGTGGGCATGGCCATCGGCATGGCGGTCTATGGTCTCAAACCGGTATGCGAAATTCAATTTTCGGGCTTCAGCTATCAGAATTTCCACCAGATCGAAAACCATGCCGCCAGATTGCGCTGGCGGTCGCAGGGCCGATATGCTGTGCCGATGGTCATGCGAACCCCTTACGGAGGCGGCGTCCGCGCCCTTGAACACCATTCTGAAAGCCGGGAGGCCTACTGGGCCCACACCCCGGGCCTTAAAATGGTGATACCATCCGGTCCCAGAAATGCAAGGGCGCTGCTGGTTGCCGCCATCCGTGATCCGGACCCGGTGATATATTATGAGCCCAAAGCAATTTATCGGGCGTTTCGTGAAGAAGTTCCTGAGAAAGAGGAAGTTTTGCCTATTGGAAAGTCGCAAATCGTTCGTGAGGGCAATGACCTGACGATGATCTCCTATGGCGCCATGATGCGCCCGACCCTTGAAGCCGCGGCTGAGTTGCAAGAAAAATCAGGGGTGGAGGCAGAAGTTATTGATCTGTTGACCATTGCGCCCCTGGACGATGAATTGTTTGTGCAATCCGTCCTGAAAACCGGTCGCGCGGTGATAGTTCATGAAGCACCCCGCAGTTTCGGAGCAGGTGCGGAGGTTATTACCCGGATAATGGAAAAGGCATTTTACTACCTGGAAGCACCGATTGAACGGGTGACCGGCTTTGATATCATCATGCCGCTGTTCAGCCGCGAAAAAGCTTATTTGCCGGATGCACAACGTATCCTGAGGGCAGCCAACAGGGTACTGGGCGCATGAATTCCTCTCCTTAGTAAATTGGATTCGTAACGATAGATAGAAGAGGTATCAGGTGTCAGGTTTCAGTTGACAGGAAAAGCAGGTTTCAGGTGTCAGGTTTCAGGAGAGACATGTTGCCAACAAAGACATATCAGAAACGCCGTCGTATGAACCAAAGCAGGGGTATTACCGGAGAGAGGGGTTGCAATTTATTAATAATCAAAATTAGAAGATAAGGGAAACGATGTCTTGGCTTTAGCTCTTGCTCTCTTAACTACTGAACTGACACCTGAAACCAAAAAGTATGAAGTAAAGCGAGAGAGAATGTTATCCATAAGTGGATCTATGTGCAGGGAGAAATGTTCTACCCTGAGGGGGGATTATGTCCCGTTCGTTTAAACTGCCGGATTTGGGAGAAGGCATCCATGAAGGCGAAGTTCTATCTGTCCCGGTTTCCGTCGGACAGGCGGTAAAAGAGGGCGACATCATTTTGGAGGTTGAAACCGACAAGGCCGCGGTAGAAATCCCGTCTCCTTATACCGGCAGCGTTCACGAAATTTTCGTCAAACCGGGAGATGTCGTAAATGTCGGCGATGTCATGATGACTTTCTCAGGTGGCGAGGAAGCTAAAGAAGGTGAAGAGAAAAAACGAACCATAGAACCGATACCTCCTGCCGAGGCAATAACGGCGGCAACTCAATTCCCGGCCGAGACAAAAACAGGACCGGTTCCGGCGTCACCGGCCACCCGGCGTCTGGCACGAGAGTTGGAAGTCGATCTGCAACTGGTCACACCGACAGGACCAGCAGGATTGGTGACGGCCGAAGATGTGCGTGCGTTTTCAGCGCAAGGGGCGGCGGGGACCAAAGACAGATTGGCTGCTCCCGGGCTGTCGGTTGAAGCTCGCCCGGCAGTGGCAGCAGAAACCGAATTGCCGGATTTTGCGAAGTGGGGTTCGGTGGAACGCGTTCCGTTTCGTTCCATCCGCCGAGCGACCGCCAAACAGATGTCTCTGGCCTGGTCGCAAATACCCCATGTCAACAGCCAGGATGTGGTGGACGTCACGAAACTGGAAGCCTTTCGGCAGAGACACAAAGCCGAGATTGAAGGTATCGGCGGCAAATTGACTCTCACGGTTTTTGCGCTCAAAGCCATTGCAACGGCCCTGAAAACCTATCCTAATTTTAATGCTACCCTGGACACAAACAATTCTGAGATCATCCTTAAACACTATTATAATATCGGTGTGGCGGTCAACACCGACAGTGGCCTGATTGTTCCGGTGGTCCGCGACGTGGACCGCAAAAGCATCAAAGAACTGGCCGTCGAGTTAAACGATTTGGTCCAAAGAACCAGAGCACGAAAAACAACGGTGGCAGAAATGCAGGGCGGCACCTTTACGATCACCAACGCCGGGGCCATGGGCGGTGGATTCTTTGCCCCTATAATTAATTATCCGGAAGTTGCCATTTTGGGTGTGGGCCAGGCGCGCATGCAACCGGTGGTCCGGGAAAAAGAAAAGGGCAATTTCGTGATGGTCCCCCGGTTGATGATGCCGGTTGCACTTTGCATCGACCATCGGGTGCTGGATGGTGCTGATGCCATCCGCTTCCTCAGTATCCTCACCGATACCCTGGAAGATCCGGATGAACTCTTAATTAGTATGGTATAAACTGGTGGCTGGTCTCTTGTCTCTGGTCGCTGGTTTCTAACTACTTTCAAGTTAAAGGTGTCAGGTTTCAGGTGTCAGGGCCGAATGTCAGAAACTGACACCTGAAACCACAATAAATTGATTGATAGCAGGGACCAGACGCTAACGGCAAAGAACAACCGAAAATAGTTGAATATGGAGGATGCGCAATGGTTATGGGAGAGTTAACCCAGGAAGCCGAGCTTCTTGTGGTTGGCAGCGGGCCGGGCGGTTACGCGGCGGCCTTCCGGGCGGCCGATCTGGGACTGGATGTTACCATGGTTGACCCTGCGGCCCGGCCCGGGGGCGTATGCCTTTATAAAGGGTGCATTCCTTCCAAAACCTTTCTCTATCTTGCAGAACTCATTTTCGATGCCGCCAAGGCCGGATCCATGGGAGTGGCTTTCGATAAGCCGCGCATAGATCTGGAGGCCTTGCGGTCCTGGAAAGGAAAGGTCATCGACCAGATGGCCAACGGCCTGGTCAGTTTAAATAACCGTAGAGGCGTTCAACTAATAAGAGGCCGGGTGGAGTTTGAAAGTTCTGATACGGCGCGAATTCATGACGCCGACGTCAGCCACATCAAATTTCGGCATGCCATCCTGGCAACGGGCTCCCGGCCCATTCCGTTTCCGGGTACCATCTTTAAGGCCGGCGGCCGGATAATGAGTTCCACCGGCGCACTGGCCCTGGCGGATGTGCCCGGGAAGCTTCTCGTTCTCGGTGGCGGCTATGTGGGGTTGGAGCTCGGAACCGTCTACGCGGCCCTGGGAAGCCGGGTCAGTCTGGTGGAACTCGAAGACAGACTGCTGGCTGGAGTTGATCAGGATCTGGTGGCGCCGCTGCACCGGAAACTAAATAAGATATTTGACAGCATGAACCTTAAGACCAAAGTCGTTTCGATGGCGGAAAATGAAAACGGGGTCGATGTAACCCTCGAAGGTGAGATCGACGAACCGCAGCAGACATTCGACCGGGTACTGGTAGCTATTGGCCGCAAGCCAACTTCCAGCGAGATCGGCCTGGAAAACACCAGAGTTGAAGTGGGTGAAAAAGGATTTGTCATCGTGGATGACCGTCAGCAGACCACCGATGAACGAATCTTTGCTGTCGGCGACGTTGTCGGGGGCATGATGCTGGCCCACAAAGCCACCCGGGAAGGTAAGGTGGCGGCAGAAGTCATCGCGGGTGAGCCCTCAGCCTTTGATGTCCGGGCCATTCCGGCAGTGGTTTATACCGATCCCCAGATTGCCTGGTGTGGTATGACCGAAGAACAGGCAGGCAGGGAGAATCGATCGGTAAAAGTACAGCGATTTCCGTGGAAATTTTCAGGCCGGGCCTCCACCATGGGTGCTCCGGAAGGTTTGACCAAAATAATCGTTGATCCGGCCAGCGGTCGGATTCTCGGGGTGGGCATCACCGGTCGTGATACGGAGGGATTGATTTCAGAAGGTGTGCTGGCCATAGAAATGGGGGCACTGGCCGAAGACATGGCTCTAAGCATTCATCCCCACCCGACGCTTTCCGAGACCGAAGGTGAAGCAGCGGAGCTCTTTTTGGGTAGTGCTACGCATATTTTGTCAAAGTCGATACGACCTAAAGTTTGACATCATCATCATCGCAACCTCTAATAGACGGAGAATGGGCAGTAAATTCGAAACACGAATTTCGAAATCCGAAACAAATTGTAAATACAAATTTTCGAAAATTTAAAACATTACGTTGCACTAATAGACTGCTATAATTTCAGTTAGATTTTCTATATTAGTGCTTCTGATTTTGGTCATTTTAGATTCGGATTTGTTTCGGATTTCGGTTTTCGGATTCCGAGTTTATTAATGACGAAAACTATCACTATTAAGGCGGAAGTTAAAGATAACCCAGCTCTGAAAATTAGGGGAAAGGGTATTATGAAATCAGATCAGGAAAAATCAAAAGATGAGTTGATCGAGGAGATCAAGGCCCTCAGGCTACAGGCTGCCGGAACCGAGGCATTACGGAATCACCTGGCGGATGTTGAAAAATCTTATAAGGATTTGCAGGCCAGCTTTGAGGAACGCACCCGGGCCCTCGAGCGCGAATGCCTGGACAGGGATCAGACCGAAGAGGCCCTTCGTATGGCCGACGTAATTATCGACAACAGCCCGGCTATTCTTTTTCGGCGCATAGCCGGTGATGAACCGCGGTTGGTCTACGTTTCCGACAATATCCGCCAGATGGGGTATACGGCCGAAGAATTCATGAGCGCAAAAATACATTTTCGTGATATTGTCCATCCGGACGACATGGATATGGTGGCAGAGGACATCCGGGCCTACGCCGAAAAAGATGTGGAAGAATACACCCAGTTCTATCGGGTTGTAACCAAAAGCGGCGATGTTCGCTGGGTGGAAGACCAGACATCGGTGGTCCGAGATGCGGATGGGAATAAAACCCACAATCAGGGCATTCTGGTGGACATCACCGAGCGTAAACTGGCGGAAGAAGAGCT
>Ga0316198_10001558_pt1 | contig 13543 bp, 14 predicted proteins | sample OudBieAanoxic_MG_FD_204935 | JGI IMG/M metagenome (GOLD analysis project Ga0316198, IMG submission 204935) | Coastal sediment microbial communities from Oude Bieten Haven, Netherlands - site A anoxic | ecosystem: Environmental > Aquatic > Marine > Coastal > Sediment | place: Netherlands...
CCACGGTCGCGATTCCCAGCGTGAGGGCGAATCCCTTGACCGGCCCGATCGCGAGCAGCCAAAGCAGGACGGCGGCAAGGAACGTCACCGTGTCGCCCTTCAGGTTCGTGCTGAAGGCTCCCGGGAACGCGTGGTCGATCGCAGGACGGAGTGGCCGACCGGCGTGGTACTCCTCCTTGATGCGCTCGAAGTACACGATGAATGAGTCGAGAGTGATTCCGATCGACACCACAACACCCGTCACGCCGGCAAGCGTCAACGTGGTGCCTTGCGTCTCTCCGAGCAAGATGATGGTGCCGACGAGCAGAGAGCCAAAGACCGTGAGGCCGACGACGGCGATCACACCGAGGACCCGGTAGTAGATGATCATGTAGACGGCTACCAGGGCGAGACCCATCAGGCCGGCAATGAGTCCGGCCCGCAGCGAGTCGGCACCGAGCGATGCCGAGACCGATTCGACCCGTTCGCGTTCGAACGTGGTGGGGAGCGCACCGTAGTTGAGGATTGCCGCAAGGTCCTCGGCTTCCGCTTGGGGGGAATCCGATGAGCCGATGGTGATGACCACTTGATTCGGATCGAGGCCCTCGGCTGGGTCGACTTCTTCGGCCACGAAGGGGGCCGAAGAGACGACGCCATCGACCACGATCGCGAGTTGCCGCTGCGGTGAACCAACCGGATAGGTGGCGAGTTCGCCGGTGGCGGCACGGAACTTCTCTCCGCCTTCGCTGGTGAACTCGGGAACGACGACCCATGCGCCTGCTCCGCCGGTGCCGCCGGTACCGCTGAACTGGGCACGACCGCCTTTCATGTCAACGCCGGTGAGGAATGCCGGGCCGACGACGTACACGCCAAAGCCGTCCTCTGCTGCCAAATAGGCGAATTCAGCGTTGGCGTCATCAGGATCGGAGAGACCGGTGAGCGGGTCCAGGTTCTCCGGGTGATCCCCGTCTGGCTCGGTCAACGCCGGACTGGTCTGGACGACCGAGTAGACGGGCCGGAACGACATCTGACCCGTGGTGCCCACCGCTTCGAGCGCACGTTCTCGGTCATCGACGCCGGGAAGTTGAACCACGATCGACCGCTCGCCTTGCACGGAGATCTCCGGCTCCTGGACGGAGCCCAGACCTTCGATGCGCCGCCGCATGATCTCCACTGCCGTGTCGAGCGTGTCGGGGTCGGTGCCCTCGGGGCCCACGAGTACCACGGCAAAGCCGCCCTGCAGGTCAAGACCGAGCTTGGGTGCCCATCCCGCGAGGAGCATCGCTCCGAGCGACCCCCACGCGATGGCAAGCGTCACGACGAGCGTGATGAGCGCTTTCTTGCGATTCACTCCGGATCATCCCCGATGCGTTCGGAGATCGCTCGCTTCGCCATCCTGATGGTGTTCCCGCCGCCGATGTCGATCGTGAAGGTCTCATCGTCTTCGGAGCGGATCGTTCCGTAGATGCCACCGATCGTCCTGACTTCGTCGCCGACGGCGATCGAGTCGCGCAGTTCCTTCGCCTTCTTCGCGCGGCGCCGTTGCGGCATCACGAGGAGCAGGTAGAAGAGTCCACCAAGGACCACAATCGGCAATAGGAACCCGAGGGCACTTCCGCCGCTCTCGGTCTGGGCGATGACGATCGTCGAGATGCTCGACAGATTCAACACAGGATCCTCCGTTCGATGACCGGCTTACGCCGCCGGGAAAGCGCCGGAACTCTAGCCGCGAGAGCGGTCTAGTCCCCCATCCTGGCAGCGACGACGCCGCTCCGAAAGTCGGAGAATCGACCAGCGGCGATCGCCTCGCGAGCCCCCCGAACCAGATCGAACGTGTAGGTGAGATTGTGAAGGCTGAGGAGTCGATGCGCGAGCGGTTCCTTCGTCGTGTAGAGGTGACGGAGGTAGCCGCGGCTGTACCGCCGACAGGCGAGACATGAACACGCAGCATCCAACGGTTCCTGGCTGAGGATCCACTCTGCACGCTTGATCGAGATGTCCCCGGTACGCGTCAGTGCCTTGCCGTGTCTGGCGAGTCGGGTCGGAATGACACAGTCGAACAAGTCCACCCCGCGCTCGATCGCAGCGAGGATCCCCTCCGTATCGCCAAGGCCCATGACGTAGCGGACGGCCTGCGGGGGCAGGTGGGGTATGGCGGCGTCGAGTGCCAGGTCGCGCTCCTCCGGCGTCTCGCCGACTGCAAGGCCGCCGATTCCGAATCCTGGGAAGCCGAGGCCGCCAATCTGCTTGGCCGACTGCTCGCGCAAGTCGGATTCGGCGCCACCCTGCACTATCCCGAAGAGCGCCCGATCGTCGCGACGTTTCGCAGCGAGTCCCCGCTCGGCCCATCGGTAGGTGCGGTGCATGGCTTGCTCTGCGTCGGCGTGACTCGATGGGAGCGGCACGGGGACGTCGAGCGACATGGCGATGTCCGAGCCGAGCGTCTCCTGCACGGCCACGGCCCGTTCAGGGGTCAACTCAACCCGGGCCCCGTCATAGGTGCTGCGAAACACGAGGCCCTCTTCGCTGATCTTCGGATTGAGCGAGAGCACTTGATAGCCGCCGCTGTCGGTGAGGATCGGACCACCCCATGCCATGAAGCCGTGGAGTTCGCCGAGCCGGGACACGACCTCCTCCCCCGGCCGCAGCATCAGGTGGTAGGTGTTCGAGAGGACAATCTGAGCGCCGATGAACTGCAGATCCTCGACGTCCATGGTCTTGACGGTTGCGCGCGTGCCGACGGGCATGAAGTTCGGTGTCTCGACCTCGCCGTGCGGCGTCACCATCGAGCCGGTCCGGGCCTTCCCGTCGGTGGCAGCGGAGCGCCAGGTCACCGCCGTCATTGATTGACCTCGATGAACATGGCATCTCCGAACGAAAGGAAGCGGTAGCCGAACTCGATGGCGTGATCGTAGACCTCGCGCCACTCGGGACCCATCAATGCGGCAATCATCACGATCAAGGTTGTTCGTGGGGCGTGGAAATTGGTGATGACGGCGTCGACGACGCGCGGTCGATAGCCGGGGCTGATGAACAATTCGGTGGCGCCGGAGCCGGCGCGGACGGAGCCGTCTGTTGCGGCGGCGGTCTCGAGGGTGCGTACCACCGTTGTTCCCACGGCAACGACCCGCGAGCCGCGTTCCTTAGCTTCAGCGATGGCGGCAGCCGCCGATGGCGGCACGGTGTACCTCTCCTGGTGCATCTCATGGTCCAGGATCGGACCGTCGTCCATCGGACGGAAGGTGTCGAGTCCGACCTCGAGATCAACTTCGGCGAAGTGGATTCCCCGCTCGCTCATCGCTGCAACGAGCGTTGGTGTGAAGTGCAACGCCGCTGTGGGGGCCGCGGCAGAGCCGATCGTGGCGGCGAACATCGTCTGATAGCGCTCGTCGCTGTCGAGCACGCCGTGGAAGTAAGGCGGAAGCGGGATCTCACCGAGGGTCGTGAGGACGTCATCGACTGGTTCGTCTGACGCAACGAACAGCGTGACAATCCCGCGTTCGGGTTCCGTTGTGACGGTCATCGCCAACGGACCGGCGGTGAGCTTCGTTCCAACTCTGATTCGTCGAGCGGGTCGAACCATCGACTCCCACTCGGTCTCAGAAATCCGCTTCGTCAGAAGAAGCTCGACCCTTCCCCCGGTCTCCTTCAACGCGTGGACACGAGCGGGGCGGACTCGCGTGTTGTTGACCACCAGGAGATCACCAGGTGTGAGGATCTGTGGCAGGTCGATGAACGCCCGATCCTCCATGCCCCTCGCCACGAGCAGCCGCGCCGCGTCACGCGGTTCGATCGCCTCCTGGGCGATGGAACTCTCTGGCAGGTCGTAGTCGAAGGAAGAGGTGTCCATGGAGAGAGGAAGATAGGGCCTTGCGGAGCTTCCAGCTGCCAGCTGCCAGCCCGGAACCTGCGTACGGAACGCTCGCCGAGAAGCTCTCTCGCCGTCGACGCCATCCGGCGCACGGAGTAGACCTGAGAGGATCCAAGAAAGACGAGGCACCGTTCTTGCTGGTAGCTGGTAGCTGGTAGCTGGTGGCTGGTAGCTGGTGGCTTGCCACCTAGTCCAACAACGTCCCCTGGGATTCTGCGACAACGTCGCGGGGGATGCCGAGATGCGCGTATGCGCGTTCGGTCGCGATTCGGCCTCTCGGCGTTCGTTGGAGGAATCCTTCGAGGAGGAGGAACGGTTCGTAGGCGTCTTCGACGGTCTCGGGGTCCTCACCAACGGCGATCGCCAGTGTCGAGAGTCCGACGGGGCCACCACCGAACTTGTCGACGATCGCGTAGAGGATCGCACGGTCCACCTTGTCGAGGCCCATGGCGTCAACCTCGAAGACTTCGAGGGCGCGATCGGCCACCTCGTCGTCGACGTGCCCGTCGGCGCGGACTGAGGCGTAGTCGCGAACTCGCCGGAGCAGACGATTCGCCACCCGAGGTGTGCCGCGGCTCCGTCTGGCAATCGTTTCGGACCCGGACTCGGTGATGTCGACATCGAGGATCTCTGCCGAGCGGTGCAGGATGGCGGCGAGGTCGTCGGGTTCGTAGTAGTCAATGCGAGCGACGTATCCGAACCGGTCCCGCAACGGCGGGGCAACACGGCCGACGCGGGTGGTCGCTCCGACGAGCGTGAACGGCGGCAGGTCGATCTTGATCGAGCGGGCAGCCGGCCCCTTCCCGACAACGATGTCGAGTTGGAAGTCCTCCATGGCCGGATACAACACCTCTTCGACCTGACGTGGCAGACGGTGAATCTCGTCGATGAACAGGACATCACCTGCTTCGAGATTGGTGATCACGGCAGCGAGATCGCCGGGGCGGTCGAGCGCAGGGCCGGAGGTGCCGCGGAACTGGGCATCCATCTCCTCGGCGAGGATGCCAGCGAGCGAAGTCTTGCCGAGGCCGGGAGGGCCGGAGAAGAGCACATGGTCGATCGCCTCTCCGCGTCCCCGCGCTGCTTCGATCAGAATCGCCAGACGTTCCTTGAGGGCGCTCTGCCCGACGAATTCGTCCATCTTCCTGGGGCGCAGACCGACTTCGACGGCCACGTCCTCCGGCGTCGGAACGGCGGTGAGGAGACCCTCGTCTCTCATCCTTCACCTCGCTTCCCGAGTGCTCGGAGCGACTCGCGCAGCATCTCTGCCACGGGAAGATCCGGCGGAAGATCACGCAGCGCCACGGTGATCTCCTCAGGCTGATAGCCGAGGCCTTCGAGGGCGGAACGAACCTCGGAGAGCGGACCCGAGAGTTGGAGATCTCCGTCGGGGACCTCGAGCTTCGGACGCAATTCGAGCAGGAGCTTCTGGGCTGTCCGCTTGCCGATGCCGGGGACCGAGGTGAGGGCTGCAACGTCGTCGGTGGCTACGACACGGCGCAGATCATCGGCCGACATCGTTGCGAGAATCGCCAAGCCGACCTTCGGGCCGATCCCGGACGTGCCGAGCAGCAGGCGAAAGAGATTGCGGTCATCCGCCGCGGTGAAGCCAAACAGCGCCATCTGGTCTTCACGCACGTGGAGGTGGGTATGCAGCACAATCTCGGAGCCGAGCGACGGGAGTTCCAGGAACGTGCGACTGGTCACTGCGACCTCGTAGCCCACCCCGGCCACGTCGATGACCACGGTATCGCCGTGGACCGAAGCGAGGCTGCCGCGCAATCGCCCGATCACGACACCCTCGCATTCAGCGTCCGATGCTGAAGGTGGCACAGCGCGACGGCCAGCGCATCTGCTGCGTCTGCAGGGCTGGGAGCGCTCGGGAGATGCAGACGCATCGCGACGACGCGCTGCATCTGCTGCTTGTCGGCCACGCCGGAGCCGGTCAATGCCATCTTGACGGCTGACGGTGTGTATTCGGCCGTCTCGAGATTGGCCTCCGACAAGACAAGCAGCGCGATCCCGGACGCCCGGGCGACGGACATCGCCGTCTGGAGGTTGTTGTTCACAAAGACTTGTTCGATGGCCGCGGCCTGTGGCTCGTACTCGACCACGATCTCGCGCAGGTCACGGGCGAGTTCGACGAACCGTTGGCCGAGCGGCTGCGCTGGGTCCGTTCGAATCACGCCGGCGGCAACCGCCCGCTCGGTGCTCCCGGAAGCTTCGATGATCCCATATCCGGTGCGTGTGAGGCCCGGGTCAATACCCAATACGAACATATGTTCTCCATCGTAGCGGGCGATGGCGGTTGAACCCAAGGACGCCTCCCAAACCGGGCCATACTCCGCTCTCACGGAGAACGCCACGGCCTCCTGGCTGTTTTGGTCGGCTACTCGAGGCTTGCGAGCACGTCGTCGGAGATGTCGAAGTTCGCGTGGACGCCCTGGACATCGTCGAGATCCTCGAGCGCATCGACCAAGCGCAGAACCTTGGGCGCCGTCGTCTCGTTGACCGGTACCGAGACCGAAGCGATCTGACTGACCTCACCTTGGTCGATCGTGATCCCTTCATCCTCGAGCGCGGCACGGACGGACGGGAGGTCGCCTGGCGAACAGGTGATCTCCCACTGGTCGTCTGATTCCTCAACGTCGTCGGCGCCCCCGTCGAGTGCTGCCATCATCACGGTGTCCTCGTCGCCGGTGACCAACAGGTACCCCTTCTGCTCAAAGAGGTAGCCGACCGATCCGGGTTCGCCAAGGCTGCCACCGTTCTTCGTGAACGTAGAACGCACCTCGGCCGCGGCGCGGTTGCGGTTGTCGGTCAGGATCTCGACGTAGAGAGCTACTCCCCCGGGTCCATAGCCCTCGTACCAGATCTCCTCGTATTCGACCCCATCATCGTCCCCTGCACCGCGGGCGACGGCTCGCTCGATGTTGTCCTTCGGTACCGACGCGTCCTTCGCCTTCTGGATTGCCGTTGCCAGCGTCGGGTTCCCATCCGGATCGGGCCCGCCGTTCCGGGCGGCGGCCTCGATCCCCTTGATGAGCTTGGCAAAGAGCTTGCCCCGCTTGGCATCTTGACGTCCCTTGCGGTGTTTGATGTTTGCCCACTTGGAATGTCCAGACATCAGCGCTCCTCGGCGATCTCGATCAGCATGGTGTGAAGACGGTCGTCGTTCGTCAACTCAGGATGAAATGATGTGGCAAGGATACGGTCCTGTCGGACGACAACGGGGTGCGCTCCTCCCCCGCCCGGGTCTTCGACCGCAGCGAGCGTCTCGACGTCGGCTCCGACCTTCTCGATCCACGGGGCTCGGATGAAGACGGCACGCATCGGCTCGTCGAGACCGGACACGTTCAGATCGGCTTCGAACGAGTCAACCTGCCGTCCAAACGCGTTCCGCTCGACGACGACATCGAGCACCCCGAGTTGGGGTTGGACCGGACCGGTAGTTGCGGAGGCGAGAAAGATCATGCCGGCGCAGGTCCCGAATACGGGCATGCCGTCTGCGACCCGGCGTCGAATCGGATCAATCAGGCCGTAGATTGTTGCCAGGCGGCCGATCGTTGTCGACTCGCCGCCTGGGATGATCAGGGCCTCGACGGACGCGAGCTCTTCCGGCGTCCTGACTTCGGCCCCGCTGTAGCCGAGCCGGTCGACGACGGCCAGATGCTCACGGAAGTCGCCCTGGAGGGCGAGCGCACCGATCCTCACGTCAGTCGCCCCGGTCTTGCATCCGGTCTTCGGCTGGCATGGTGTCGATGTTGATGCCGACCATCGCCTCGCCGAGATTCTTGGAGACTTCCGCGATCTTGGCGGCATCCTGGTAGAACGTCGTCGCTTCGACGATCGCTCGCGCTCGTACATCGGGATCATCCGACTTGAAGACACCTGAACCGACGAAGATCCCGTCGCATCCGAGCTGCATCATCAGCGCAGCATCGGACGGAGTGGCGATGCCACCCGCAGCGAAGTTGACGACCGGAAGCTTGCCGGTCTCGGCGACTTCACGCACCAGCTCGATCGGAGCCCGCAGATCCTTCGCCGCGTTCATGAGCTCGTCCGGGCCCAGCGTTGTGAGCCACCGGATCTGGCTGGTCATCAGCCGCATGTGGCGGACGGCTTCGACGACGTTTCCGGTGCCAGGCTCGCCCTTGGTGCGGATCATCGCTGCGCCCTCTCCGATCCGGCGGAGGGCTTCCCCAAGATCCTTTGCCCCGTTGACGAACGGGACCGTGAATGCCCGTTTGTCGACGTGGAACTCGTCAACGGGCGTGAGGACTTCCGATTCATCGATGTAGTCGACGCCGAGGGATTCGAGAACCCGTGCCTCAACGAAGTGCCCGATCCGCGCTTTCGCCATCACTGGGATCGAGACCGCGTTGACGATCTCCTCCACCTTGGCTGGGTCGGCCATACGGGCCACGCCGCCGAGCGCCCGAATGTCGGCGGGGACACGTTCCAACGCCATCACAGAGACAGCACCAGACTCTTCGGCGATCTTGGCCTGCTCTGCATTGACCACGTCCATGATGACGCCGCCCTTGAGCATTTCGGCGAGTCCGCGCTTGACGCGGTCAGTGCCGCGTTCCGATGTCGTGTCCACGGTGTTCTCCTCGGTCTTCGGTCCTGCAAGTGTACCGACGCACGACCCCGTAGAACCGTGGTGTCACCGACCCCCATGCCGCACGATCGCCTCTTCGTACGCGGAAGCGAACTGTGCAGCGACGGTCGCCCCATCAAACTGAACGACCCGTTCGGCAGCCTCCCCGCCGAGACGCCGCGCCGTAGCTTGATCGGTGAGAAGTCCCACGAGTTTGCGTGTCAGGCACTCGATGTCTCCAGGGTCACAGAATCGGGCGGTTGGTCCTGCGACGTACTCGAACGCCGGAATCGATGATGCGACCACCGCGCACGCGGCGGCCATCGCCTCGGCGAGGGTGATCCCGAAGCTCTCGCCTCCGAGGTTTGGGGCGCAGAAGACCGCCGCCGTCGACAGCACCTCCCGCTTTGCGGCGTCGTCGACCCAGCCGAGATACGCCACGCCATCGCCCGCGTCGCCCCGGTCGGCGCCCATCACCGTGAGGTGAGCTTCCGGTACGGCGGCTCGCACCGCGGGCCACGCGGCGAGGAGCACCGAGAGGCCCTTGCGTTCGTCATCGCGTCCAAGGAACGCCACGCTCACCGAATCCTTCGGCCCGGTCGTGTAGTCCGCAACGTCGATGCCGTTCGGCACGATTCGGTAGTCAACGATCCCCTCAATCGAACTGCCCGAGATAGGACTCGTCACCGTGATAACCGAAGCATCGCGCAGCACGGCTCTCACGCCCGAGCGTCCGTAGCGGTAGAGGCGCCGCGCCCACACCGGAGGATCGGCATGAAACGTCGCGACCTTGGCCGGACCCTTCAGCCGCATGGCCGCGGTCGACACCGCCGGCATCAGCGGTTCGTGAACGTGCAACACATCGACCCGGCCGAGCGCGGCCTCGAGCTTCCGCCCAACGCGAGGGTCGAGCCGGATCGGTGTCTGTGCTCGGTTCGCAGTGATCGTCGTCGTGGGCCCGAGCAAGATCGCACCGTCCGGACCCTCAGTCCCTGGTCCGACGATGACCGGGTCATGCCCTGCATCTGAGAGCCATCCCGCGAGGCGAATGACCTGGTCCTGGACTCCTCCAGGTCGCCCGAGGTCGTACGGCGACACGAGCCCGACCCTCATTCGGACGGTTCCTGCAGTACGGCGTCCGATGGCCAGTTCGGCTGGAAGAGATGCCAGTCGGTCGGCTTCTTCAGAATGATGTCTTCGAACTCTCCTGCAAGTGCCTGCGTACCGAGTCGGATCCGTTCCGAACGCTCATCGGCATCGGGGAGTGGTAGCTCCGGATGCACTTCGAAGAGGTAGCCGGCACCGTCGAAATAGCAGCCGACCGGGAACAGCGCCGATCCCGTCAACTCCACCAGCGAGAACGGTCCTGCCGGCATCGTCGTCATCTCACCAAAGAACTCGACGTCCACACCTCGCCCGCTCACATCGCGATCGGCCACCAGAGCTACGACTTGCCCACCCTTGAGGGCAGCAACGAGTCCCCCCATGACCGAACCTCGGCCGTGGATGAGGACGTCGATGCCGAAGGAGGCACGCGTCCTGACGAACCAGTCCGTGATCCGAGCGTTCGGAAGATCCTCAGCCACCGAAAGAACCCGAAGGTTCAGCTCCTCTGCGACGGCCCCAGCAACCTCGTAGTTGCCCATGTGCGGTGACACCATGACGACGCCGCGCCCCGCCTGTTGCGCGGCGTACACGTCGTCGAGTCCGGTGGTGGTTGCCTGGTCGATCATCCACTGTCGGCGCCGCGGGCGGAACCAGAACACCTCCGCCCAGTAGCGACCGTACGAGGCGAACATCGCCCGCGCTGCATCGGTGATCTGCTCGTCAGTCGGTTCGGCCCCCAGGACGCGACGCATATGTCGCCGAAGGAGCCGCATCCGCTTGCCTGCGACAAAGGACAGCCCAAACCCGACGCCGCTCCCGGTTCCGCGCACGGCGCGCGCGGGGAGCAATCCGAAGAGCCCGGAGAGAGCCCGATACAAGAGGTAGCCGGGGAGACCCTTCACCCTGGCAGTTGCTGCAGCGTGCGGCGGGTGCGCTGCACCACTGTGAGGCCGGTCAGTACGACGAAGATCCACAGCATCGGCTCGAGAACCTCGAGTCCGAAACCGGCGAGGATGACACCGATGAGGCAGAGCAGCATGCGCTCGGCCCGACCCATCCATCCACCGCGACCCTCCGCCCCCCAGGACTCAGCCTTGGCGCGGACATACGGGATGAGCAGCGAGAACGCCATGGCAACCAGGCAGAGAATCAAACCGACCGAGTCATCCCGGAGATAGACACCGAGGCCAACCCACACGGCGACCTCGCCGAAGCGATCGGACATCGTGTCGATGAACGCGCCCCGATCGGAGGAGGTCCCCTTGAAGCGGGCGAGCGGACCGTCGAGCGCATCGAGCAGCACCCCGAACGCTGCGGTCATGCCTCCCTGCCAGAGCAAGCCGTTCGCGATGAGCGCCGCGCCAGTGACCGTGATTGCCAGACCGAGCACGGTGACCATCGTCGGAGTCACGCCGGTCTTGGCCAGCACGCGCGCGATCGGTTGGAGGATTGGGGCTGCCTTCTTGCGCGCTTTGAGGTCGATCATTCGTTGCCTTTCGACGCAGCGAAGGTAGCACAGCCACTTCGGCTGCCGTCTGCCGGTACAATGGTACGTCCCAGGCGGCGCTCATGGCCACCCGGTGCCGCCGGCGAACAGAAGGAAGTGAAACGATGCCCGACCGCCACGCCCAATTGAGTTTCGACGGGACCGAGTTCGAACTCCCCGTCGTCGAGCCGACTATCGGCAACCCGGGCGTGAACATCGCGACGTTCCGAAATGCGAGCGGTGCTGTCACGTTCGACCCCGGCTTCGCCAACACCGCGGGCGCCCGTTCCTCCATCACCTATATCGATGGAAGCGCCGGCGTGCTGCAGCACCGCGGGTACTCGATCGAGGATCTCGCCGCGAATGCGACGTTCCTCGAGGTGGCATACCTCCTACTCTTCAGGAAGCTCCCCACGAGGGCCGAACTGGATTCCTGGGAGGACTCGGTTCGCCATCACACGCTGCTCAACGAGGAGATGAAGCGATTCTTCGACGCATTCCCGAAGAGCGCACACCCGATGGCGATCCTGTCATCAGCCACGAACGCGATCTCGACGTTCTACGAGGAATTCCATGACCCCACCGACGAGGACATGTTCCACGAGAGCGCCCTGCGACTGATCGCGAAGATGCCGACGATCGCGGCATGGGCCTACAAGAAGTCCATCGGGATGCCCTACTGCTACCCGCGCAATGATCTGGCCTACGTCGAGAACTTCATTCACATGATGTTCCACCTCCCGGTTCAGCAGGAAGAGATCGATCCGGTCCTCGCGAAGGCACTCAACGTCCTCCTCATCCTCCACGCCGACCACGAGCAGAACTGCTCGACCGCGACCGTTCGCGGCGTCGGGTCGAGCCAGGCGAATCTCTTCGCGTCCGTGTCTGCCGGGATCGACGCGTTGTGGGGGCCGCTCCACGGTGGCGCCAACCAGCGTGTGATCGAGATGCTGAGGGCGATCGTCGAAGATCCAAATGCTTCGGCAAAGTCAATGATCGAGCGAGCGAAGGATCCCAACGACCCGTTCCGCCTCATGGGATTCGGTCACCGGGTCTACAAGAACTACGACCCACGGGCACGGGTGCTTCGCAGCTATGCCGACGAGGTCCTCGAGAAGATGGGCATCACCGATCCCCTGCTCGACGTCGCGAAGGAACTCGAGCAGGCGGCGTTGGAAGATGACTACTTCGCCGAGCGCAAGCTCTACCCGAACGTCGATTTCTACTCGGGCCTCATCTTCCGAGCCCTCAAATTCCCGACCCGGATGTTCACGGTGTTGTTCGCTATCGGGCGTGTGCCCGGTTGGATGGCGCAGTGGAAAGAGATGACGGAGGACCCCGAGACGCGCATCATGCGTCCCCGTCAGATCTACATCGGCGAGATCGACAAGCCCTACCTCCCGATCTCGGAGCGGTAGGCACGTCGGCGCCGGAGCTACTCGGTCCCTGCGTCTCGCTCGGGTTCCGGAACCGGTTCGATGTAGTGGTCGACGACGGTCCGGTCGATCCCGTCGATCCGCACAAGGCCGCGTTCTGAGGGCGGTTCGTCCGCGCTGAACACGAGGACGTTCCACACGGGTCGTGCCCGCCATCCGGTGAACCCGAGCGACGCCGACGCATGTCCGACGGGGAACGCTACAGAGCGGTTCGCGATCTCGAGCGCCTCACCTTCTCGCACCTCGAGGTTCCAGCCCGCAATGAGGTGGTAGACGCCGACCATGACGAGGATCGCGGCGGCGGTCCACAGCATCGCGGACGGCATCGCACCGAGTGCGATCAAGCCGACAACTGCGGCGGCTCCAACGAAGTAGGCGAACGCTGCACGCCGTCGGCGGTTCGTGTTCGGTACGTGATACTCACCGACCACATTCGAGTCGAGATCCTCGGGAATGGCTGCCGTTGCGGCGACCTCAGCCGGGATCTCGATCGAACGACGGTCTTGGCTCACGCGGGAGTCTCTCCAAGGGACTTCTCGACCAATTCGGGATCGAGCGTGGCTTCACCGCGATTGCGGTGCCAGCGATCCCAGACGACGAGCATCGATGGCAGCACCAGCATCGCCGAGAGCAGCGACAGCAGGATCGTGTAGGCCGTGACGAGGCCGAACTGACGGAACGGGATCGTCGTCGATGTCATCAGGATGCCGAAGCCGAAGATCGTGGTCATGGCGGACCCGGCGAGAGCGCCTCCAGTGTGGGTCAGCGTCGACTCGATGGCATCGTTCTCGTTGTCGTTGCGGATGCGGTCCTCCTCGTAGCGATGGGTCACATGGACCATGTACGGGATGCCGATGCCGACAGCGAGTGCGGCGACGGTTGCCGTGATCGGTCCGAATGGGATCCCTGCCGCCCACATGATCCCGAAGGACAGCAGGACGACGAGTACGACGGGCAGTGTGGTGATCGCTCCGAGCATCGGGCGACGAACCTCGTGCCAGTAGTAGCCGACGAGCAGAATCAGCACCGCGACCAGCGTGTACAACAGCGACGAGAGCTGA
>Ga0316198_10001559_pt1 | contig 13537 bp, 14 predicted proteins | sample OudBieAanoxic_MG_FD_204935 | JGI IMG/M metagenome (GOLD analysis project Ga0316198, IMG submission 204935) | Coastal sediment microbial communities from Oude Bieten Haven, Netherlands - site A anoxic | ecosystem: Environmental > Aquatic > Marine > Coastal > Sediment | place: Netherlands...
CTGGTAGAACCGTCTGATCAGTTCTAACACAACATCCAGGTTAACCAGGTCACCAATGGCGATGTGCAGTTCACTCTCCCAGCCCGTTGCCACGCGTTTCACCCGGTCCTCGAGATTTATTGCTGCGTTCAACAGGTGGCGCCCTTCCTGCAACAGTTCTTTTCCTGCCGGGGTCATCACTGCGCGATGACCGCTGCGATCAAACAGAGTTACACCGAGGTCATCTTCAAGCTTACTGATGCTGTAGGTGACGGCAGAGGGGACACGATGCAATTCCTCAGCCGCGGCAGCAAAACTGCCGCGGCGGTCAATGGCATCTATAACAGATACAGAATCAAGAGTTAATCGCATGTTCAGAAATATTGAATTACTTTATCAAAATTATTCGCTATCAGGGCAAAAGATGCAAGCATACAATGATTATTAATTATTCAATATAATTAAATGAATTATCTACATTCCAATCTAAACAGGTTACTTATGGAGAACATTATGAACAATGCAATACAGCAGTGGGGACCACTGACAGGCCGTATTCTGATCAGCCTGATCTTTCTGATGTCCGGCTTCGGCAAAGTATTTCAATTTGACGGCCAGGTAGCCTACGCCGCCTCCCAGGGTGTGCCGCTGGCCAGTCTTGCCATCATCATCTCAATCATCGCAGAGCTTGCTGCCGCAACGATGATAATTATCGGATACCGGGCGCGTCTTGGTGCACTGATACTGCTCGTCTGGATGATCCCGGTAAGCATTATGCTGCATGCCTTCTGGAACATCGAAGACCCGATGGCCCAGCAGATGCATATGATCATGTTCATGAAAAACCTGGCAATGATGGGTGCCATGCTGCTAATCATGTCTTTTGGCCCTGGACCAAAGAGCATCAATAACGACTAGAGATATTCTATCGAGTAAATTCTATGAGGGCAGGGAGCAGGCATTCAGCCTGACCCCTGTCATGTTTCTTAAACAAACGAGGTAAATAATATGGGACTTATGGTAGACGGGAAGTGGACCACTGACTGGTATCAGCCTGACAACAAGGGACGCTTTAAGCGACCACAGACTAAATTTCATCAACGTATCACCGCAGACGGCTCCAGCGGTTTTAAAGCCGAGACTGGGCGCTATCATTTATATCTGTCACTGGCCTGTCCCTGGGCACATCGAACGTTGATCATGCGTAAGTTGAAAAAGCTTGAAGAGGTGATCAGCGTGTCTATCGTTGACCCTTTGATGGAAGATGACGGCTGGATGTTCAGCTTTTATCCCGGCGCTATCCCTGACACAGTCAATGACCGAAAATATTTGCGCGAAATCTACACGCTGGCTGACCCACATTACAGCGGTCGCGTCACCGTGCCTGTTCTCTGGGACAAAAAGACAAATAGCATAATTAACAACGAATCTCGTGAGATCATGCGTATGCTCGACAGTGAATTCGATGCGTTTGCTGATCCAGCCGTTACGTATTGCCCGGAAACGCTGCAGGAAAAAATTGATACAACGATTACCGCAATTTACGAACCGATCAACAACGGAGTCTATCGAGCAGGCTTTGCCACCACGCAAAGTGCTTACGATGATGCAGTAAAAGAATTATTTGATGCCCTTGATCACTGGAATGATGTCCTGCAGTCGCAGCGATATCTTTGTGGAGATGTGATCACCGAAGCGGACTGGTGCCTGTTTACTACCCTGGTAAGGTTCGATCCCGTTTACGTCGGCCATTTCAAATGCAATTTACGGCGCATTGTCGATTACCCGAACATCTGGAACTACCTGAAAGAGCTCTACCAGGTGCCCGGAGTTGCGGAAACCTGCAATTTCGACCACATAAAGAAGCACTATTACCAGAGCCATAGCGGCATCAATCCAACACGAATTGTACCGATGGGGCCGGTCATTGATTTTTTTGAAGCGCATAACCGTGACCAGCTGCCGGTGCAATCTGCTGCATAAGGCACTGGACTAACAGCAATTATTGACAGAGGTGAGAAGTAAGCGTATGGATAATCAGGATTTATACATAGCGATATTAAATGCATGATATCCTGACAATATGAATTAACGAAGAGACGAAGACTGTAGAGCAATGCTTAATTCCTATAACCGTTTTGCCCTGATTATGGCCGCCATTGTCGGTGCATGGTGTGTAGTACTCGGCATATGGGCCAGGAGCCTTTTCCTGCTGCTGGCTGGAGGAGGCATTTTGTACACTGTGATCAAGGAATTTCGTAAGGATAAGCAAGATAAACCCGATTAAACCGATCGGGTCAGTTCACCAGCTCATCTTGCCAGAACGCAATTCGTCTAATTTTCGTCAGCTTTAACCGGTTCCTCCATCCTTTCTTGTCAATCCACGATTGAATCCAATCTCATCAGCTGAACACTGTCACCTGAGTGTCAGCTGGTCAAACCTTAGAGAAGACAGGGAGGCAGCATGAGTCCCAGAATCAGGACATTGCAGCAACGCATTAAGGCACAGACCACCTCTGACGGTGATGGTGTGCAGATATACCGCATCGCTGGCCGACAGCTGAATGATTCGCTTGATCCATTTCTACTGCTGGATGAGTTTCGTTCTGACGATAGTGCTGACTACATTGGCGGCTTTCCCCCACACCCCCACAGGGGCTTTGAGACCGTCACTTATATGTTAAATGGGCAGATGCTGCATCGAGATCATATGGGAAATGAGGGCCTGCTGACAGACGGTGGCGTGCAATGGATGACCGCAGGCCGTGGCGTCATCCATTCAGAAATGCCGAAACAGAGCGAAGGCCTGATGCACGGCTTTCAACTATGGCTGAACCTGCCTGCCAGTGAAAAGATGAAACCGGCCCGTTACCAGTATTTTTCCGCAGATGACTTTCCGCTTGTTGAGCTGACAACTGGCGGTAAAATCAAGGTGCTTGCCGGGCAGCTAAGTACCACTTCAGACCCTGATGAACCAGTTATTAAAGCAGCAAATGAAGTAATTAACGGGCCAGTCAAGGGTGTCGCAACTGATCCTGTCTATTTCGACCTCCAGTTAAACGCAGGTGAACAGTGGTTACAGTCTGTCCCGCAGGATCACACGGTGCTGCTTTATGTCTACCAGGGATCAACCGCTGAGTTATCACAACAAGAGTTGGGTGTTTACACGAATGGCAATACAGTAAAAATCATGGCTGGAGGCGAAGGAGTCAAAGCTTTATTTCTGGCTGCTCAACCGTTGCGTGAACCAGTTAAACAATATGGCCCTTTCGTGATGAACACAGATAAAGAGATCAGGCAGGCCATTGATGACTACAGAATGGGCAGGTTGACAGAATAAGTGCATTTTCATTTTCAACGACATGCAGGGCAGAATTGAGGGCTTGGGCCAGGCTTGCACTGGCGCATATCAAGACGATGATGGCGACTGCTTCGCATACTTCAGATTCTACGCCCCAAAGAAGGCGTAGATCGAGAGAAGCTGGGTACTGCCGGACATTGAAAAACTCAAGTTGGTGAAGTAAGTGTGATCGACAGCGAACAAACGATGGTATGTGCGGTAGAATTGGAATTGCGACGGACATCCGTGAAATTCGAGAGACGGAGACTGTAAATTAAATTGTGTATCTGCTTATCATTTACCCACTGAAAAGGGAGATAAGCAAAATGAGCAAGAAAGAGTTAGAAGCTTTTGCCTGTGACGCAGCCAATGAATATTTATCAAAAAATCACGTCAAAAAATGGATGCCGTTTGAATGACGTAATTATGGAGGGTTTTCTCAAACACTACCAACGTGACGATATCCTGAAAACCCATTTATTTGGCGGTCGCTACGAAAACATTTATCTAACCGAGCAGCACATTCCAGCCCTGGGCTCCTTAATCGTTGAAGCAACTGATCATGCTGAAGAAATCTTGCAACTTAAAAACTTACGTGCAGGATTCTGGTTCAATTTCATGCCACCTGAATCAGCCACTACCTTACATACCCACGATGACGATGATGAGCTGCTGTCAGCGGTCTATTATGTAGAGGCTGCAGAACATTCAGGTAATCTGATTATTTATGAAACATCGAATATGCCTGCTCCACGTAAGATTGAGATTACACCTGAAGCGGGTGAGTTTATCTTTTTCAAACCCGATGTTCCTCATGAAGTAACCAGGAACAACAGCGCACAGTCTCGCCTTTCCATCGGCTTTAATTTCGGTCAATTATGAAATTTAGTTGCTCATTGTATGGCACGAGCACAATACGACTTGATGTGTATAAAACGCTAGCTGCGGTAGGTTGAATGTCTGTAATGCCAAGAAAAAAGGAGCCCAGAGGCTCCTTTTTACGTATTGATCGCAGAAATGGGATTAATATCCGCCTTTGCGTGTACTCTGTGGGCAGCCACCAATTTTCAGGCCTTGTTTGGAAGGCATTAGTGGGAACATTTCGTACATGAGCTTTGATGTAACCTTTTCACCCCAGAGTTTGCCCATGGCTTTCATGATGCCTCGCTCATTCGGTTCATTACCGTCCAGGGTCTCTGCACGGACGTACTTCACAATATCCCAGTGCCTCTCGGTTGGCTCGATACCTTCCTCGGCAAACAGTTCAGTTGCAATTTCTTCGTTCCAGTCATTAACGTTGACCAGGTAACCATTATCGGTTCTTTCTACGGAATCAAGTGCTGACATCAATTTATCCTCTTTTATGCTTGAATGATTGATATATGGCAATAGTGTTAGATGACTTTGCCCGTGAAATTTGCGGCGGTAATGATATATCAGAATTTGCTAAAATTCTACTCTAAAAGAGCAACCTGAAACGATGGGATAAGGTCTAAGGTTCTAGCCCGTATCGTCAGGATTGGCTGCAGGGGCGGCAGATTACCGAATTAGTTGTATTTTCGATTCGAACGACATGTGGTGCCTGGTTGCACGCGATGTCATGCAATGACATATAATGAAAGTGGATTTTTATTGAGGGGTATTCATGCGTGGTTTTACTATAATTTCAATCGTTCTCGCGCTGGCAATCGGTGTCTATAGCTGGCAAAAAATGCTGGCGAAAAGCACACCTCGGCAAATATATCAGCCTGCTGAATACTCACCGGCACTTGGTGGAGTGGAAAGCGATGATGATTATCTTAGCGAATGTGAAGATCATAAAACCCGTACGCCGGACTGCGAAATCGAAATAGAATCAGATATAAAATCAGAAGAGCAGGGTGAAATGGTCGAGCAGCGCAGCAGCTCGCATGACACCATGATGAAATCTTTTGATCAAAAGTATGACAAATACAAAGATCAGATAAACGGGCGTCAGTAACTAGTAGCGACCGTTAGCAGTTGTCAGAGAATTCCCCGGTAGAGCATTCCAGTTGTTGAAGAAAACCGTTGTTGAATATATAAAATTCCCCCGCACATTAAACATATATTAGTGATTAGTACACAAACCAGAGATGAATTAGCGCTCCTGTAGCAGGCATGATCAGTTAAAATAGGGCATTCTGATCCGGTAGTGCGAGGTAGATACAATGTTATGGTTAAGTGAAGTATTGTTGCAGCATCATGAACTGACGACTTTTGATGAGTTGCTTGCTGTGGTGAAAAATGGCGGTGGTAAAGGTGAAATGTTCTTTCGTATGGATGTGAAACCACCCTTTCTTGATACCCCGGATAACTGGGAAGAACAGCTCGAAGCTTCATTTACTTCCAAACGATAAATCTGACGGGCTGCTGCTATGTACTGGACTGAAAATGCTGACAAAGAGAACAAGATCAAGATTCCTGATGATGTCGTTGATCTAAGCTTCAAACTCGATTGCAAATGCCTGGCCAATGACCATGTCTGGGAACTAAGCCAGTCGGTGCAGAAGATTCTGCCATGGCTGGCAGATGAACCGCAGGCGGGGATTCACCAGATACATGGTGCAGAATCAATGAATGGCTGGAACCGGCCTGAAGAACCCGATTCCCTTATTCATCTCAGCAGACGCTCAAAAATGACTCTTCGGGTTCCCGCCACGCATGTCAACAAAGCATTAGAACTGGAAGGTAAAACATTAACTATTGGTGATAACTCTCTGATTATAAAGAAGGCAGAGGTAAAATTACTCAGTCTTTATGAAGTGCAGTTTTCTCGTTATGTGATCACCGAGCCTGGTATTGAGGAGGAAGAATTCCTGCACAATGCGGTCAAAGAGCTAAAAGCGATCAACATACCGCCACGTAAATTGCTAAGCGGTAAATCCCAGTCATTCACCACGCCTGACGGTGATGTCACGACGCGCAGCCTGCTTGTTGCTGACCTCGAACCGATGGAAGCGATCCGTTTACAGGAAACGGGTATTGGAGAAGGGCGCCTGCTCGGTTGCGGCCTGTTTGTTCCACATAAAGGAATAAAACATGCCAAGGAATCTTGACAGCGATTCTTATGTCATCATAAAACAGATTAATTGACGATCGGGCCCGACTATTCGACAATATTAATGTTTAATTATATGCTGAGCTAGATTTATCAGGAGTGAAATAAGTGTGGCTATTAATTAGACTGGACAGTCAACAAGGTACGGGCTAACCCCTTTGGGATATAGCGCCACCTACGATTAATGGCTATAGTTCCAAAACTACTATTTTGAATTGATTACTCAGCGGAGACGATCAGATGAGCACTAAACAGGAAAAAATTCAGCAGATGCTGGATATGCAGAAGAAATTCATTGAAAACGAGCAGAAAAACGGCTTCGATGCGCAAAAATACTATACCCCTGAATCAGGATCTGTTCTTGATGGTTACATCGATACCTACGATGAGCTGGCCGTCGATGTGATGAACGATGCTCATGGCGAGCGTGGGTCCAAGCGCTAAGCTAATCCTGTTTATAAAGGATTTATAGAAAAGGCCGCATTAGCGGCCTTTTTGTTTTCTGGGAAAATCAATAGAAAAGATTTATCCAGATAATTTCAATAATACTCGTCATTGCGAGGAACGAAGTGACGCGGCAATCTCTAAGCTATTGATTCTATTTCATGAGCTTGCCGTACATCTCAGCTAGCGACCACAGCAAATGCCCGAAGGGTGTAATGGCGAAAAGAACAGAGCTGCCTTGGAGTGAAATCATTGTTTACTCATTTTAAGTTGCTGAGAGTTTATATTTCAGCCCACATCCTGACGAGGTTGATATACGTGGTGCTTATTTTCTGCGTTACTTCACTTTCAGGTTCACTCCTCAGCAACTGATCCCGTGCCTGGCTAAGGTTGTAAAGTAATTCCCGCTGAGCCGGATCCCGTACCATGCTCTGCGCCCAAGTTACGGCTACCAGGCGTGAGCCTTTGGTAACAGGGGCTACCTGGTGCAGGCTGCCAGACGGGTAAAGGATGGCATCACCCGCTGGCAGCTTGTGCTTTACTTCACCAGTTGCTGTCATCAGTGTCAGGTCACCGCCTTCATACTCATCCGGCCCATTCAGAAAGACCGTGATTGATACGTCAGTGCGATATCGGTCAGCCTGGCCCATGATCGGGTCATCGACATGATAGCCGTATTGATTTCCCGGGGTATAGCGTGCATAGAAAGGGGCGGCTATCCGGTGAGGCAGTACACCGTATTGATATGTCGGATGGTTCACCAGCAGACCCATGACAATATTATTCAGTTTTGCCATTTCCGGGTGGTTTTGCGGCAGCTCTTCGTTGTTTTTTACACTAACAGCCTCTTTCCCCGCAGAGAGTTTGCCATCAATAAAATCAGCCGAGTTGAGGATTCCCCTGACAATTGCCAGCTTGTCAGATGGAATGAGCCCCTTGATACGTAGTAACATAAGCCAGTTTTGAATTTAATTAAAAGTGAACCCTTATGATACTTAAAGTTTTTCTTGAAGACCAAACCTATCCGATTGAAATTCCAGATTATATAGTGAACGAGGCTGAAGACTTCTTCAGCATACTGGATAATGACATGAACCAGGGCTGGCAAATGAGCCATATCTGGATCGACGAGCCGGATGCGCATCAGCGTTGCCAGATTGTTGCAGATAAACTTCTTACCGCATTGACCAACGATGATCAAAAAACCGGGGTCATGCTGTCTGCCTATATTCTCAACCGCATGCCGGGTACGAATGAAGTTCATTTATCAGTCACCGGGGACATGAATGAACATGTCATTTCAGGAGATTGAGCCTGGACCCGGACGATACCAGCTGGTGCGTCTACATCGTACAGTGCTGTGATGACAGTCTCTACACTGGAATCACCACCAATATAGAAGCCAGGATTTCACAGCACAATAGAGGAAAGGGAGCCAAGTACACACGCTCCAGGTGCCCGGTAACTCTTGTCTATACAGAAAAATCTGAAAGCAGGAGCACAGCATTGCAGCGCGAAATTCAAATTAAAAAAATGACTTCACAGCAGAAACATGACCTGGTCGCAGGAAATCAGTAGATTTCAATATACTGATTCATCAGTTTATCCATTGCCATTTCGGGAACTTGTCATGGAATGCAATGACAAAATGTATAGAGTAATAACATATTCCTTAACACTATTATTTTATGAATTCCGCTGAACAACAGGGTACACGCCGAATCGGGAAATGGATGATGTTTTCAGCCTGGCTGCTGGGTTTTGCCATGTTGCTGCTTTATTTCAATCATTTCCTTGAAAAAGAACTAAACCCTAACCAGTCTGTTTACAGCAGAACCGGCGAATCCGGCCAAACGGAAGTTGTACTGCAACGCAACCGCTATGGACATTACGTAAGTAATGGTCAAATTAACGGTTACACTGTCCAGTTCATGCTTGATACAGGCGCAACAGACGTAGCTATTCCCGAGAAACTCGCCAACAAGCTGTCTCTCAGTAAAGGAACTGAAAAGCGCTACATCACCGCGAATGGGACGGTGACTGCCTATTCGACGATGCTCGACAGTGTTTCGATTGGTCCTATTGTCATACCCAATGTCAGGGCTAGCATTAACCCCGGCCTCAAAGGCAACCAGATCCTGCTTGGGATGAGTGTACTTAAACGCATTGAATTCACCCAGCGTGGTGATACATTGATCTTACGGGCACCTTGATTTAGACAACATCTAATAGTGAAAACTATCAGGGATGTTCATTACCAACATACATAGCGAACGTTATCGTGACCAACCAGGATTCTTTTGCAGACAATATGAATTTAGAACGAACTATCGGCTTCAGGCAGCCAGGTGAAATTGATGTCGAAAACGAGCGCCGCAAGCTGCAGCTTTATATCAATCTCAAGCTGGCTTCATCCGGACAGCCTATCGTTGCCGGTGATAATGAAGAGTTTCTTAAAACTGCGCAGGACCTGTTAAAAAGCTACCGCGAAAAAAATCGTCTGCTAACAGATTATTACTGTCCCTCAGATCAACGGATTCAGTCATTCCTCGAGCGTTATCTGTCCGAACTGCCAGAAATAATGGTTCCACGACTACCGGGCATGACCTTTGTTCTTGATCGCCATGGTGTGTCTCGCGAATTGTCAATCCCGCTGGGTGAGGATGAGTTTCACTCTGATATCGTCAACAGTTACCGCGTAAAGCAGGGTGTTTTGCATAACCCGGCCAGTGATCGCAGGACAACGGAAGGGTCTTTCCATATCGCGGAAGGCGGTCTGCCCATTCCCGGTGATAAAAAAAGCGTTCCGCTGGCAACATTCGCAATGCTGCTGAAGGAAGCGCTGTCTCCACCTGATGAGCTGTTAAAAATTCCCTTCACAGCGAATCTAGATAAGCCGGCCAGGATGTTTGTCTCGCTGCTGCTGCGTCCGACCGTCTGTCCAGAAGTTCCAGGGCAGGACGTCGGAAAAAATATGGAAATCCGGTTCTTTGCACCGGGCAACCTGATCAGTAACCTGGACTTTGTTGAGTCCATATTCGGCAATGGCGGCAACCCATTTCTTGCTGAGTTTGATGCTGGTCTTGATGTTGAACACTGGACAGGGCATACAGGTTGCGTGATTCTCGCACCACATTTGCCACAGCTGACAAAAAAAGCGGTCGGTCTGCCTCACTATAATGATGCAAATGCACGTCAGCGAACACAAGGCATGTGCTGGAAAGACGAAAGCGAACTGTATAACAATGGAATGCCGTTTAAAATCACGGCACGTGATGAGAGCGGGGTAATCGTCACCATACTGGCTGATAACTATTATGGCTATTGCAAAAAGGAGGTAAAAACCCAGATAGGCTTTTCCGCTAACCTGTTCGGGCTAGCCGAGGAAGAGCATGCCGGCGGTGCGCTCGCTTTCCCGCGCAGAAACCATGGCATCGAGTTTGGTGCAGATTCCAGCACACGCGAGCCCGGCTACAGTTTTGACGATGTGATTGAGCGCTACGGCGAAATTATGCAACTGCACCCCGAAGGCTACGGTATAGATAAAAAGTATCCTGAGGTCATCTACGTTCGCCAGGATCTTTGCATGGACCTGGAAGCACAAACCATAGAATGGCAGGTGGACGGTAAAAAACAGTCCATACGGCTGCAGCCGGGGAAAACCTATATCCAGCCGAACGGATACAAAGTGGAAATGCAGAAACACCCGTATGCACCTTCCTGGCGACTGATTGGCACAGATCCTGAAGGCACTCTTTGCCATAAGCCGTGCACCGTTTCCGGTGGCGGTAAATCTGAAATTTCCAAGTCGATAGACGACACGGTGATTTACGGGCCGTTGTTTGTCGATGATCTGCAGACAGATCTGGATACCGTTGAGGAGATCTACAGAAAAGATTACAGCGACCGTTTCAAGCCGGGCTTTGAATCTGAAGACAGGGATCCGACACGTTCACCGATCAGTTTGAAGAGAAGCCTGGGTTCAGTCATCAAGCTGCTGACGCCATCACCGAGCTACCGCGATGAATACAATGAATGGCTCGCCACCATCCCGCCCAGGATCCTTGCGCTGGTGTTCATCATCAAACGCTTCTATCGCGACTCCTGGGGAGAAGACTGGCGTGACTATATAACTGTCGACGAGATTGATGGCGCTTCAGGGCATGAGATCAAGATGTACGGGCGTAGAATCATTGCATCCTACCTTCGTGTAGGCTTTGATGAGGCAGGAAAGTGGCGCATTTTCAAAGTTCGGCAGGACTTTATCGCTACTGAGAAGATTCAGAAAGAAGATGACATAACGGCATCTATCGTCGTCCCTGCGCGATGCCTGGTAGGCTGTCAGGATACACTCAAGAACGAAAACAGTGTCAAACTGGTCACTAACTGCGAATACAGACTGTTTCAGCGACCTGATGATGCCATCATTCCGGGCTTTGATACGCAGGCAGAATCCGACATCGCCAAAGCTGGAAACTTCCTCGCCAATTATCAGCCGTTGAAGGGTGAGCAACTGGCAGCGGTCGTCGAAGACGTGCTTACCTTCGATAATTATTCAACACCGATGAAGCAATTATTGCAGCAGGCCTATGATGAATCGAGTGGTTATGTAGTTTCATCTGCCCACCCCAGGCTAGTGGATGGCAAACCGAGTAAAAACCCAAGGTACCTACAGGCTCGGCAGGACCTGGTAGAGCCTGTCCGCAACTATGTTGCCGAAATGGGCACACGCTTTCATCGAAAACTACCGCTGCAGCAGCCGATTTGTCATCCAGTGGATGCCGTATTGACCGGGCGCCGTAACAATCCACCGGAAGCGGGCGTAAGGCCACTTGCTGTCTATAACCCGATCCATTACCAGGAACTACCGGAACTGTTTATGGATTTCATCTGCAGTCTGACGGGGAAATCACCGTCAACAACCGGTGCCGGCAGTGAGGGCGCGCTGACCAAGGGACCATTCAATGCGCTAAGGCCGACGGTAGATCTGAATAATGCACTCGTTTCCTATATCCTGACAGGCTATGCCGGTTATTCCAGCTCTGCCGGTCATGTCGGGCCAAATGTAAAAGTTAATCATGATATCAGCCTGCTGGTTCCGGAAATCTGGTCTCGTTTAACGGATCAACAACGTAAACCGGAAGTGATGCTTGAAAAGGGTTACCTTGAGCAGCTGGAGGATTTTGAACACCAGGGACGCACAGTCCTTGCAAGCAGGCTAGGCTACCGTATCACAGACCGCTTTGTGCATGGTGTACTGGGTAAAATCTTTGATAACCCGAATGCGGTCTTTACTGAAGCCATCCTGAAACCCGAGACGCAGGACATGGAAGTTTTTGTTGATGGCATCGATAACATAGTTGAAGCACAGTGTAATGTTGCCCGTCAGTATATCGATGACGGCAGTATCGAAGATGCCTGTCCACCGCTGCATGCGTTGCTGCATATCATGGCAGAAGGTGAATACCAGGGCATGGATGTCCGTCATCCCGAGATACGAAAAATGTTCACCCGTGAATACCTGCTGCAATCGAACTGGTACAGGAAACGTCTCAAGGCCAAGCAGCAGAGGGAGTCCAGGCTATGGCAGAACCACGTTTCATATCTCGAAGGCTTCATCAACAAAAACGGTTATGCCGATGTCGTTGAAGAATTGAAGATTGCTGACAAACTTGCCGCCGCACATCAACGGCTGAGCTATGTGCAAAGCGACGACTACCTGGTGAGGCTCGAAGGCACACTGGGTGCGGATACTTTAGAATCGCATCGGCATGAATAATATATGAGAGGGTGGCTTCACGGTTACCCACCCAGCTGATATCTGTCGCGATAAATCTAATCGAACAGATCACCGGGAAAGTAGTCGAAAGTGCGGTCGTTGAGGTTTATATGAAACTGACTGTTTCGAGGCTTATCATACCTGTTACTAGACTAATTGATGTTGCTGTCTCCACTAACCCGCTATTGCACCAATAACCTGTTATTCCGGCCTATGCCAGAATCCAGTGACTTTATTGACGATTAATATCAAAACAATGGATAGCGGCCTTCGCCGGTATGACAGGGGTAGGTTAAATACTTAAATTAGTTTAATTATTTCTTCGATATTCCTGTTCAGTCCTTCTTCAACTTTCGAATTTGATCGAGTATTTCAGGCGCATCCCAGTCACGGTCACCAATGGCCTGGTAGACAATTTGACCCGCAGGATTAACAACATATGTGGTGGGTAAACCGCGCACCTTCCAGTTGCTGACGACCTCGGATGTTTTGTCCATCAGTAAAGGGAACTCAACCGGGTATTCAGCAGTAAAGGCGAAAATAAGGTCGCTGTCTTCGCCAACATTTACTGCAAGCATTGCTATGTCTTCTTTCTTCAATACTTCCCATGCGCGTTGCATAGATGGCATTTCCTTACGGCAGGGCGGACACCAGGTGGCCCAGAAGTTGACGATGACGACTTTGCCTTTAAGATCAGATAATCGGATGAAATTTCCATCCTGATCTTCCAGATTAAAATCGGGTGCTGCCGGATTACCCGCCACCTTGGTTAAGGTATGATTTCCACTACCTGTTTTCTGAGCGGCGAGGGCATTTATGCTCTGCAGTGAAAGGAATAAGGATAGTGTTAAAAGAAGTGTTATCAGTTTATTCATGGATAATCCGGTATACAGTTTGTATGGTTGGTAATGATTGA
>Ga0316198_10001560_pt1 | contig 13536 bp, 12 predicted proteins | sample OudBieAanoxic_MG_FD_204935 | JGI IMG/M metagenome (GOLD analysis project Ga0316198, IMG submission 204935) | Coastal sediment microbial communities from Oude Bieten Haven, Netherlands - site A anoxic | ecosystem: Environmental > Aquatic > Marine > Coastal > Sediment | place: Netherlands...
CAAACCTAGGGGGTTGAGAGTGTCCGGCCTCGCGCTACGTTTCGAGCCTCATCCAAACCGCTGGCCGCAGCTGGGGCATCTGGGGTCGTCTTCGCGGGTCTGGGCGTTGCACCAGGGGCAGGGGAGGTCGGCTTGGTAGTCGGCGTCGATGAATGCGTGTGGGGAATGGGGTCCGGAAGCCAAGGAGCCGTCGGTGTTCCGACGGGCGACGACGGCGACTCCTCCGGCCACGAGCGCTCCAGCTACGAGAACCTCTACCACGGCATACTCCCGTATCGACAACGGAGTTGAGCGTAGATGGGTTAAGGCAGTTTTTCGCGGATTTCCGAGCCAGGAACGACCGCGTCAGTCCGACCTGGGAGCGATTAGGCCTCGGCCGGCGCCGGGCCGCGGGCTCCGGTGATGGCGCGCTGCAACTCGGCAACGAGATACTCGAAGCCGCCGCTGCCGGAGCGCAGTGTGTTCTCCGCCTCGAAGACGAGCATCATCCCTGCGTGGTAGACCGTCCAACGATCGAGTTGGATTGGATCCAGAGCACGCCCGTAGCCCTCCATCAGAGAGCGCGATGCCGACGGCCCGGACTTGATTCCGATCAGCCATGAAGCCTTGGAAAGATCCCACTCCGGCGGTGCCAGCGTGGCCCACTCCCAATTGATCAACGTCACGTTGCCGAGATCGTCGACGATCAGGTTCTCGGGTTCAGGGTTGGTGTGCGACGAACGGGGTTCGGAAGCAAATGGCGGCCTGATCTGGCGAGCCTGTTCGATGAGGTCGGCAGAGATTCCGATCTTGCGGCGGTAGCGCTCGAGACGGCGGAAGGTCGAGACGAAGTCGACGGCGACCCAATCTTGATCGATGCCGCGCGAGAGGTTTGACATCAACCCAGCCGATGAGTCGTGCACGCTGCGAAGGATCTCACCGACCTTCCGAGACAGGCCGGGGTTCTCCGGCAACGTGCCGATGCTCCACTTGCCGGCGTCGGCGAACAGCGCCCAATGCAACTCGCCGTCGGCACCACGATCGATGACGGCGGGGAGACCCTCGACGTCGGCCAGGGCGTCGAGGGCATGGCGTTCGCGGCGTTCCCGAGCTTGGGTTCCGTAGATCTTGAGAACACGGGAACCGTTATCGCTGAAGAGGCGGTAGACCCGGTTCATCCCGAGTGCCTTGCCTCCCGAGCTGAGTTCGTGGATGCGGCCGCCTTGGGCCAACCGATCCGCGACTTCAAGTGGTTGCACCATCGAAATTGCCTCGACTCATCTTGCTCGACGTCATTGTCTCATCTATCGGTCGGCGGTGGGGTAATTCCGAAGTACTCTTTGCCGACCTGATCCGTGAGAGGAATACATCGTGCCCGTACACCTGACCTTCCCCGATGGCTCCGTCCGGGAGTACCCCGACGAAGTCACCGGAGCCGAGGTTGCCGCCAGTATCGGCCCCCGCCTTGCCAAGGCAGCGGTTGCCGCCAAGCTGGATGGCGAATTCGTCGACCTGGACCGCCCGATCTCGTCCGACGGTTCGTTTGCGGTGGTCACCGACACGACCGAAGAGGGTCGCCACGTGCTGCGCCATTCGGCGGCTCACGTGATGGCGCAAGCGGTGCTTGACCTCTACCCAGGCGCCAAATTCGCGATCGGGCCTCCGATCACCGATGGCTTCTACTACGACTTCGACATCGGACGTCCGTTCGATCCCGACGACCTCGACGCGATCGAAGTTCGCATGGCTGAAATCATTACGGAAAATCAGCCCTTCCAGCGCGAGGTGCTGACGGTGCCCGAGGCGCTCGAGGTGTTTTCCGGCCAGCCGTTCAAGTCCGAGATCATCGAGGGGGTCGAGGAGGCTGAGGGCGCCGGGGGGTCCGAGGTGACCGTGTATCGCAACCTGGGCTTTGTCGACCTATGCCGTGGGCCGCATGTCGGCTCAACGGGAAAGCTCAAGGCCGTCAAGCTGATGCGCACCAGTGGCGCCTATTGGCGCGGCGACGAACACAAGCCCCAGCTCCAGCGGATCTACGGGACTGCCTGGGAGTCGCCCAAGGAGCTCGAGGCCTACCTGTTCCGTCTCGAGGAGGCGGAGCGGCGGGACCACCGCAGGCTCGGGCAGGAACTCGAGCTCTTCTCATTCCCGCCCGAGCTGGGCAGTGGCCTCGCCGTGTGGCACCCGAAAGGCGGGATACTCCGCACCGTGATCGAGGACTACAGCAGGCGGACGCACCTCGCTCATGGGTACGAGATCGTCGCATCGCCGCATGTCGCCAAGGCGGACCTTTGGCAGACATCGGGGCATCTCGACTTCTACGCCGAGGGCATGTATCCAGGGATGGTCCTCGACGAGAACACCGAATACCGGCTGAAGCCGATGAACTGCCCCTTCCACATCCTCATCTTCGGGAGTCGGGGGCGCAGCTATCGCGAGCTACCGCTGCGGTTGTTCGAACTGGGGACCGTCTACCGCTACGAGCGGTCCGGCGTGGTCCACGGCTTGCTGCGCGCCCGAGGCTTCACCCAAGACGATTCACACATCTTCGCCATGGAGTCCCAGATCGGCGAAGAGCTCCAAGGCCTTCTCGACTTCACGCTGATGGTGCTGCGGGACTTCGGCTTCGAGGAGTTCGAGGCGGACCTCTCAACCCGCCCCGACAAGTACGTCGGCGATCCGGACCTCTGGGGCAAGGCCGAGGCGGCGCTTGCCAGGGCCCTCGACGTTGCCGAACTGCCTTACGAGATCGCTGAGGGCGAAGGAGCGTTCTACGGGCCCAAGATCGACGTTCATGTGCGCGACGCCATCGGGCGTCGCTGGCAGCTCTCGACTCTGCAGGTTGACTTTGCCCAACCGGTCAACTTCGACCTGGTATACGCAAGCGACGAGAACACCCGAGAACGGCCGGTGATGATCCACCGAGCGCTGATGGGCTCACTCGAGCGGTTCATCGGGATCTTGGTCGAGCACCATGCGGGGGCCTTCCCCGGATGGCTGGCTCCGGTGCAAGCCACGATTGTGCCCGTCGCAGACCGCCACAATGACTACGCCTACTCTCTGCAGGCGGAAATGGCGGCCACTGGGCTGAGGGTCGCGGTCGACGACCACGACGACACTGTTGGAGAGAAGATCAGGCGCGCCATCACGCAGAAGAACCCGGCAGTGATCGTCGTCGGAGACAAGGATGTTGAGTCCAAGACCATGGGGTTGCGGCTCCGTGGCGAGGAGCACGAACGCCGCGGGGTGCCTGTGGCCGAAGCCGTCGCCGAACTCGTCGAACTCTGCCGGCCGCCGCGATGACCCGGCACGTCGTCGGCAGATGAGTCGACGCGAATCATTGACTTGATTGGCTCCGCAAGCTGCGTAGGCTCTGTGCCGCCGTTGCAACGGCTACCGCTACTCAAATTCGCCGCGCAAAGGGGCTCCCAACCGTGAAATGGTTTGTTCAACAACTCGCCTCCCTCGTCCGACGTTCCCCGTGGGGCGTGCTCGGCGTCGCGCTGCTCATCACTCTCATCCTTGGGTCGTTTGTACCCCAGCAAGAGCAGGCCAGCGGCAACGAGGGCTTCTCTCCCGATTCGCCGGAGTTTCTTGCCCTGGACACCATTTCGGAGTACTTCTCTGACAACTCCGAAGAGGCCGTTCAGATCCTGATGACGGCCAAAGCCGCTGACATCCTGACTGCCGACGGGTTGCGAGACTACGTCGAGGTCCAGGCGGCGATCCTCTCCAGCGAGGCCGCCACGCTGATGGTCGGTAGGCCGGGCGGCGATATTGTCGGCTACTTCGACCCGCTGCTGCAGGGTCTCCAGATGCGGGCCGACGAGATGGGCATTCCACTCGAAACGCTGCTGGCCAACATCACCGACGAAGACGTGAAGGCGGGCTTCAACCAGAGCCTCGATCAGGTGCCGCCGGAGTTCCGCGACCTGTTCTCCGGATTGCTCGGCGAGAGCTCAGACCTCACCGTGCCGCAGGCCCAGACCGGCTTGATGGTGGTATTCCTCAACGTTTCCGGTCTCGACGATCCCGACCAGACGATCCTCCAGGGGATCGAGATCGACATGCGCGACAGCATTGCTGCTGTGGACACCGTCGCGGTCGACGCCACGCCCTTCTCGTTTGCGCTCCTGTTCTCGAACACCGACCAATTCCAGTCCGAGATCGGCCGGCTGTTCGGGATCGCCTTCCTGATCATCGTCCTGATCTTGATGTTCGTGTATTGGGTTCATCCCAAGGGGCGGATGACCCGGTGGATGTCGCTGCGGCGCTCGGCCGCCGACATGGGACTCACGATGTTGGTCATCATCTTGTCGATCACCTGGATGCAGGGGATCGGCGTCCTCCTGGGACCCAAGTACCTCGGCATCATTGGGAACTTCAGTGAGATCCTTCAGATCATTCCGATTCTCCTGATCGGTCTTGGTGTCGACTACGCCATCCACATGACGAGCCGTTACCGGGAGGAGTTGGGTGCGGCCCAGGACGTTAGAAACTCGGCGTCGCGTGCAACTCTCACGGTAGGTATCGCATTGGTGCTGGCCACCGTCACTACGTCGGTTGGCTTCCTCACCAACGTCATCAACCCTGTGACCGCGCTGCGCGACTTCGGCATCTTGGCGGCCGTGGGAATCACGTCGGCCTTCATCCTCATGCTCACCGTCTTGCCGTCGATTCGGGTACTCCTGGATCGACGTGGCGAGGCCAAGGGTCACATCGCCACAGAGGCGTTTGGACACCAAGGTGAGCGCGTGCTGCCGAAGCTGATGGGCAATGCCTCGGTGCTTGCTCAGAAGTACGCGGTGTGGACCTTGCTGGTAGCGCTCGTCCTTGGCATCGTCGGCTATGTGGGCCTCACCAGGCTGAGCACCGAGTTCAGCTTCACCGACTTCCTCCCGGAGGGTGAACCGCTGCTCGAGGCTTTCGACGTGATCACCGAAGAGTTCGGCGGTGGCTTCGGAGAAGAGACCGAGGTGATCATCGAAGACATTGACGTCGCCACGCCCGAGATGCACAACGCGTTGCTGGCGTCCTGGCAAAACCTCGCCGGCGTGGACAATGTGATCCAGTTTGCCGGTGTTGCTGCGGCGGAGTCGCCGGTGTCGGTGATTGCGGGGATGGTGCTGCCGCCGGATGAAGGCGGCGACTCCGAGACGTTCAATCCCGACTTCGCGATCGTTGCGGTCGACTTTGGCCTGCAGCCCGACCTGTCGGTTGGGTCCGACGCTGATGTCGACGGGCTCTATCGCGCCGCGTTGGCCGCCGACTTCGACACCATGCGCCGGACCATCGCCGAGGTGGACGGTACCTTCCAATACGTCGATGTTGGCGTCTCAACTCAGGCCGGCGAGGCAGATGCGCAACAGTTGGCCGACGACCTGGCCGTGGCCTTTGTACCCGTCGCCGATACCGGAGCTGCGGTTGTCGCGACCAACCAGAACATCATCAGCGCAGGCGTTGTGACTGCGTTGTCCGACAGTCAGGCAACTTCGCTCCTGTTCACGATTCTGGCGGCCATGCTGCTGCTGGTCGTGACCTTCTGGATCGAAGCGAAGCGGCCCTTCCTCGGTGTCATCACCATCCTCCCGGTGGCACTGATCGTGTTGTGGGTGTTCGGGGTCATGGCAGCGCGTGGCATCTCCTTCAACCCGGTGACCGCGATGATCGCCAACCTGGCCATCGGTATCGGCGTGCCGTACACGATTCACATCACGCATCGGTTCCAGGAGGACCAGATGCGGTGCGACAACATCGATGAGGCGATTCGTTCGACGACGACGCACACGGGCGGCGCTCTCGCCGGTTCGGCATTCACCACGGCCGCTGGCTTCGGGATTCTGATGACGTCGAGCCTCAAGCCGTTCCAACAGCTCGGCGAGGTGACGTTCTGGGCGATTGTGTTCGCGCTTGTTGCCAGCGTTCTGGTGCTGCCGTCGATGCTGGTGCTCTGGGCTCGGTGGCACGAACGCCGCGGCGAGGAGGCCATCGACCCCGATGCCCTCAGGGGCGTGTTGGGAATGCCGGATGACCTCGGCGATGGCGTAACCCCGGTGTGACCGATCGCCGGCCGGAACGGCCCGAACTCCCGCGCATCGAAGTGCCTTCGGAAGTCGCCGACGCGGCACAGATGCCCGACGATCTCGATGCGAATGTGTTCGGCCCGTACGCGGTGCCGGACACATCGCGCCGACGTCGGGCCGGTCTCGTCTACCTCGTAGCCGCCGTCATCACAGTCATCGGCATCGCCCTGGGTCTCCCCACCGGGATGTGGGTGATCGTCGCCGGGTTCTTGGCAATCGCGGCATATCACCTGGCAGCCGGGTGGCACCTTGCGGTGCGCGAGGGCCAGGCGCTCGAAACGGCCAACCAAGAGACAACGTTCCCGGTCGGCCATGCCTCCGCGGCAGTTGGGTTCGTGGGCTGGCGCGCCAAGCCGGTGTGGAACGTGCTTGTCTTCTCCGCCGATGAACCGCCGACCGAGCGCGGCTTGGTGCGCGTCAACGGGATCGACGGCGCCGTCGTCGGACAGTACGTCGAGCCGATCCCTCCCGAAGAGCTCTAGCGCTCCGAGGCGCCGAAGCGTGGCTCGAGAGCAGTGCGCTCCTCGATAGGGAGAAACGGGCGAGCCGGCTCACCTAGGTAGAGCTGCCGAGGCCGAGCGATGCGGGTCATCGGGTCGTCGGTCATCTCTTTCCAGTTGGCGATCCATCCGGGGAGTCGGCCGATGGCAAACAGCACGGTGAACATCCGCGGCGGGAAGCCGAGCGCCCGGAACAGAATGCCCGAATAGAAATCGACGTTGGGATAGAGGTTGCGGCTCACGAAGTAGTCGTCCTCGAGTGCCAGCGCCTCGAGCCCCTGGGCGATCTCGAGCAGCGGGTCGTTGCCGGCCTTGGCGAGGACGTCGTCGGCGAATCCTTTCAACAGCCGCGCCCGTGGGTCGTAGTTCTTGTAGACCCTGTGCCCAAAACCCATCAGCCGGAAGGGATCGTCCTTGTCCTTGGCGCGAGCCATGACCGAGGCCGGAGTGGCTTCCTCGTCATCGTGGATGGTTTGGAGCATCTCGATGACCGCCTGGTTAGCGCCACCGTGCAGCGGGCCCCAGAGGGCACCCATGCCGGCGGCAACAGATGCGAAGAGGTTCGCTTGGCTGGAGCCGACAAAACGGACTGTGGCCGTCGAGCAGTTCTGACCGTGATCGGCGTGGAGGATCAACAGCACATTGAGGGCTTTGACGATAACGGGATCAAGGACCAGATCTTCGGCGGGCGTCTCGAACATCATGTTGAGGAAGTTCTCGGAGTAGTTCAGGTCGTTGCGCGGATAGACGTATGGCTGGCCGATTGACTTCTTGTAGGCCCAGGCCGCCACCGTCGGCATCTTGGCCAACAAACGCATGGCAGACGCGACGAAGGATTGATCTTCGCTCTGGCTGTCATCGACCGCGTCGTAGAACGTCGCGATCGCGTTGGCGGCCGAGGAGAGAATCGCCATGGGGTGAGCGCTGACCGGGAACGCATTGAAGAAGGCCTTCATTTCCTCGCGGATCAGCGAGTGGTGGAGCACCGAGGTTGTCCAGTTTTCCAACTGCTTGGCGTTGGGGAGTTCTCCAAAAAGAAGGAGATAGCAGACCTCGAGGAAGGAACAATTGGCGGCCAGGTCCTCGATCGCGTAGCCGCGATGCCGCAGTGTGCCCTGGGAGCCGTCGACATAGGTAATGGTGCTGGTTGTTCCGGCCGTGTTGGCGAAACCGGGATCGAACGTGACGTCTCCAGATGCACCGCGCAGACTTCGAATATCGATGCCTCTGTTGCCGATCGTTACCGGCATCACATCGAACTCGTACTGGTCACCGTCGTAGTTGAGGGTCGCCTTATCGGTCATTGGAATACCAGTTCCTCCCGCGTTTTCGTGGTTGAATCGGCCCGTCGGCCGCTCGCCGAGTGTAGCCAGCGTGCTCTGGCTCGGTTTCCGTCGGCTATCTTCCTCCCCCGGAAGGAGAAACGTGCTCGATCTCAGAGGCCGGAGTCGCATCGCTCCATTCCTCGACCCCATTGCGGCGGGAATGGCAAAGCTGAGGCTCACCCCCACCGCGGTGACGCTCATGGGTCTAGGCGCGACGTTCGTGGGTGCCGGCTTCATCGCCAATGAGATGTACAAGACCGGTGCAATCATCGCCGGCATCGGCGCCATCCTCGATGCGCTCGACGGGCCCCTTGCGAGGCTCCAGGGAACGGCCTCGATTCGTGGAGCGTTCATCGACACGATGTCGGATCGCCTCGGTGAGGTGGCGATTTGGGCCAGCCTCGCTTTTTCGGTGCGCGACGATGCAATGGCGCTGATGCTGTGTCTCTTCTGTCTGGCGTTCTCGCTGCTGACTCCCTATGTGCGGGCCAAGGCGGAGAGTTGGGGCGCAGAAGGTCGTGGTGGTTGGATGGGTCGGGCCGAGCGGATGATCCTGGTCTTGACCGGGGTTTTGCTCGAAGGCTTCGGTCTTCCCGTCCTCATGCCCATGCTGTGGGTCTTCGCCATCTTGTCCGGGTTCACCGTGGCCCAGCGGATCCGGCGCACGTGGCAGCAACTCGAGGCGTGAAGAAGCTCGGTGGATACTGGCTATTTCGGGTCCTGTCCGGGCTCTTTGGCCTTCTTCCCGAAGCAGCAATGCGCTGGACCGGGGAGCGACTCGGATGGGCCCTCTCGTTCGTAGCCCGAGACCGGATGACACTTCTCGAGCGCCACCTCGGCCGGGTCTTTCCCGAATCGAACGAAGATCTGACTCGCCGAGCCCGCGGGATGTTCGCCAGCTACGGCCGGTATTGGGCCGAGGTGTTCTGGATCCAGCCCCGGCGCAAGGCGGAGTTCGTGGCAACGGCCCGAGTCGACGGCCTTGACAACCTCCTGACGGCTGGGGCATCAGGTCGTGGCGTCGTGATCGCCCTTCCGCATCTCGGGAATTGGGAGGCGGCAGGGGCAAAGGCCGAAGACCTCGGCATCCCGGTCCTTGCAGTCGCCGAAAGCCTGCCCAACCCGCTCATCACCGAGTGGTTCATCGACGTGCGGAATCAGATGGGGATCGAGGTGGTCCTGACCGGCCGCGGCCACCCTCGGACCACACCGGCACTGATCGAGCGGATTCGATCCGGCGGAGCCGTGGCGCTGCTGGCGGATCGCGATCTGACGGGCCGCGGCATCGAGGTGGAGTTCTTCGGTGAGCGAACAACCATCCCGGCCGGCCCGGTGACGCTGGCGGAGCGGACCGGCGCGGTGCTGCTACCAGTCGGCTGCTACTTCCTCCCGGGTCCGGGTCACCTCTTTGTCGTACATCCGCCCCTCGAACTGCCTGAGAACGGGACCACCGAGGAACGCGTTGCCGAGGGGGCCCAGCTTCTTGCCGGTGTCCTCGAAGACATCATCCGCGAGGCACCCGAGCAATGGCACCTATTCCAGCCCAACTGGCCGAGCGATCGGGAGGCGTGAACATGAAGGTGGCGATCGTCTGCCCGTACGACCTTGGTCGCTTCGGCGGTGTCCAGGACCAGGCCCTTTCGTTGGCCGCCTGGTTGCGAGATGTAGGACACGAGGCGTTTGTGGTTGGACCGGGCGATGGGCCGGCCGGAACCGTTTCGGTGGGCAGATCCGTACCGGTGCCCGCCAATGGTTCGGTTGCTCCCGTTTCGCTCCGCCCCCGGCAGCTGAAGCGTCTCGTCGCCGCTACGGAAGGCGTCGACGTCGTTCACATCCATGAGCCACTGATGCCTACCGTCTCACTGGCAGCCACCCGGCTGCCCGATGTGCCCAAAGTCGGGACCTTCCACGCCGATCCATCTCGCACCTTGCGGCGTCTCTACCGATCTGCAGGGGCCGTGGCGCGTCGGATCGTCGCCCGGCTGGATGTCGTGACTGCGGTCAGCCCGGTCGCGGCCTCCGTCGTCGATGGGTTGGCGCCGGTTCGACTGGTTCCGAACGGGATCGACGTCGCTGCCTATCACCCTTCGCCCGGTAGCTTCGGGCGTGTGGCCTTTCTCGGGCGCGACGACCCGCGCAAGGGTCTCGATGTGCTCTTGGCGGCCTGGCCCCAGGTTCTCGCGGCCATCCCAGATGCGGAACTCGTCGTTGCGGCAGGGGAACGTCGCGAGGAATTGGCGGGGGTCCGTTTTGCGACCGTTCCCGAGGGTGAAAAGCGGGCATATCTCCAGGACGCCTCGATCTACTGCGCTCCCAACCTCGGGGGCGAGAGCTTCGGGATCGTGCTCGTCGAGGGGATGGCGGCAGGCTGCGCCGTCGTTGCCTCGGCGCTCCCTGCGTTCGCTCACGTGCTCGGGGACGCCGGTGTGTTGACCAAGCCCGGGGATGCCGACGGTCTGGCCGGAGCTCTGATTCGGGTCCTCGGCGACGCGGCCCTCTGTCGCGAGCTTCAAGACCGCGCGCTCCAGCGGGTCGCCCGGTTCGATCGCAGGGCGGTCCTCGATGGATACCTGGCGGCGTACCAAGCGGCGATGGCCCCGCACTCCTGAGATCGTCGCCCGGGGCTGGCCGGCACTGTTCGGTACGCTAGGCAGATCGCTGCCGTCCCGGAGCTACTGATGACCTACGTGTATGTCGAGACCACCTCCGAGCCACCAATAGGTCGGCTCATCCTGAATCGGCCTGAGCGTCGCAATGCGCTGAGCCTTGCCGCGATGGCGGAAATCACTCGAGGGCTAGAGGATCTGGCCTCGACGCCGGGGATTCAGGTGATCGTCGTCGAAGGGCGAGGGCCTGCCTTCTCCGCCGGGCACGACATCGCAGAGATGCGGGAAAGGGAACCGGTCTTCTACCGGGATCTGTTTGCCCAATGTACGGTCATGATGCAGACCATTCACCGTGTTGCCCAGCCGGTGATCGCCCAGGTGCGGGGAGTTGCGACTGCGGCGGGGTGTCAGCTGGTGGCGTCATGCGACCTGGTGGTCGCCGCCGAAGGGTCAACATTTGCCGCCCCAGGAGTAAGGATCGGGTTGTTCTGCACGACGCCGATGGTCCCGATCTCGCGGGCGGTGGGGCAGAAGCGTGCCATGGAGATGCTGCTGACGGGCGAGCCGATCTCAGTGGAAACGGCGCGCGACTGGGGGCTGGTCAATCGCATCGCTCCGTCAGAGCAACTGGACGCCGCCGTCGGCGAATTGGTCGGCCAGATCACCCGCTGGAGTCCGACGGTGATCGGTATCGGCAAGGACGCCTTCTATCGGCAGGAGGGGCTCGCCGAGGACGGGGCCTATGCGGTGGCTGAGCCGATCATGGCCGCCAATGCCGCGGCTCCGGATGCCCAGGAGGGCTTTGCTGCCTTCCTCGAGAAGCGTCCCGCCGTGTGGCCAAACCGGACCGGCGTATGACGACGGACGGGGAGCGGCGGTTCAGTCAGTCGGGCGGTGTGACTAGCGACTCGGGCACTGTGGAGGCCGCTATGCCTCGAACCACGCGACCACAGGGTCGGCCTCAGACTGAGGAACCCCGCCTGCCTCTTCCTGTGTGATGACGAGGCCTTCGAGGCCCTCCGGGTCGAGGTGGAACGGTACGACCTCAGGCCGGCTGCCGAGGACGCCGGCAGAAATCACCTTGCCGTCGACGACGGCCCACAGTTGGTACGTGGCGTCGGCGGGCAACGGATCGAGTGAGCTTTGGACGACGTATCCGGTGCCGTCGGGAAGCAACACGACCAGCATCGCGTCCAACGAGGCGTCTGTCGTCAGGCTCACGACCTGGGCAGCGGGGTCGGAAAGGGCGGCGTTGACCGCCTGATCGAGAGGCTCGGCCTGCAGTGTTGCGGCCAGGCTGGCGACCTGTTGCTCCCGAGCCGCCAACTCGGCTTCGGCGTCGCTCAATCGGGTCGACTGTACCGCCACGCCGGCTCCGAGCAGAAGGACAAGGGCGGCGGCGATGCCAGCCATCCACACGGCTGTCAGCGCGGCTACGGATTGCCGACCTTCGTGTTTCTGCGAGATCGGAGCGACCGGCGCGAGCCTCAAGGGCGGTGCCTCGGCGGTGAGTTCGGTCACGATCTGGTCCCAGATCTGATCAGGGGCCATGTGGGCGTCTCCCGCCAGCATGGCGGCAACCTCGCGATGTTCTTCGACTTCGCTTCGACAGCGTGGGCAAACCGAGATGTGCTGGTCGACCATGCGGCGCTCGTCCTCATCGACTGCATCGAGCGCGTATGTCCCGAGCAGTTCCTCGATACTGATGTGGGCCAAGTCTGATTTCATGCGTGGCTCACCCCAACCGAGGCCATGGAGGCTTGAAGACGTTTCAGACCGGACCGGATCCGGCTCTTGATCGTTCCCTCCGGCTCGCCGAGCATCTCGGCGACCTCCCGGTAGCTATGACCGCCGAAATAGGCGAGTTCTATGGCGCGACGCTCTCCCTCTTTGAGGTCCTCCAGGGCTTCCTTGACGTGGTCGGCGAGCGCCATCTGCCAGACCTCCTCCTCGATGCTCTGGCCCGAAGTGGCCGCCAGCCTGGCGTCCTTGTCTTCTCTTGCCCGGCGGGAGGATTCGGAGCGGATGACGTCGACACTGCGGCCATGGGTGTGGGCGAGGAGAAACGAACGCAGCGAACCCCGATTGGCGTCGAACTTCTCGGGGTGATCCCACAAGCGCAGGAAGACCTCCTGGGTGATTTCCTCCGCCAGCGTCTCGTCGCGCAGAATGCGCCGGGCCAAACCAAACACGGCCCCGGAATGGCGCCGGTAAGCCTCCGCCAGAGCTTCTTCGGAGAAGCGACCGATGGAGGTGACCAGGGAGGCATCGCTGAATGTCGAGAAATCTTCGGCAGACATGAAGGATCGTCCGATGCTCGTCAGGTACGATTCGGGCCAGACGCTAGTACTAATTGTTGCTAACACGAGAACCCCGTGTGGGTCGGGGGCAGAAGTCAGAACCGAGCCCTGCCGAAATGAATGATGGCCGCGATCAGACTTCGTTGGATGGTTGGCGTTCGGTTAAAGCGGTGGCCAAGCCGTCGACGGCGTTTGTGCCGACATCGTTCAGTTTGGCTCCCATGAAGGGCGTGAAGAGCTTGGCGATTCCCTTGAAGGTGAGGTCGGCGGTGTAGGTGATCTCAGTCCCTTCCATCTTGGCGGCGAACTCGATCGTGTCGACGGCCGTCAGCATGGAACCTTCTCCGACGAAGACGACGCGATGAGGCTGGTCGTATTCGGTGATGGTGTAAACCATCGGGATGCGACGGCTGCCAAAGGCGACGAGCACATCGAAGGCGGTACCGACGCCGATGGGTTCGGACCCGATCTGAGATGACTTGGCGACGCCGGGGTCCCAGTCCTCGATGTTGTCGAAATCGGCGGTATAGGCGAAGGCGTCCTCGAGCGGCACTTGGCTGATGGTGGTTTCTCGCAGGCGAGTGGTCATGGCTGCCTTCCTTTTCTTCTGCTTCTTGTACGTGTGTGAAGGTTCTACGGAACCGGCATCCGATCGGATGACAGAGAGTCTCTGGACGGCTCAGAAAGAAGCTGCTTGACCGGTACACTGAATCAGAGATCAAACGACGCACTGGAGCACCACA
>Ga0316198_10001561_pt1 | contig 13534 bp, 12 predicted proteins | sample OudBieAanoxic_MG_FD_204935 | JGI IMG/M metagenome (GOLD analysis project Ga0316198, IMG submission 204935) | Coastal sediment microbial communities from Oude Bieten Haven, Netherlands - site A anoxic | ecosystem: Environmental > Aquatic > Marine > Coastal > Sediment | place: Netherlands...
CCAACCACCGCGGCCTCGATAATCATGTTTACATCCTTGAGTGGGATGGCCATACCTGGCAGCGAAAAGTATGTCGCCCTGGCCATCACGCTTGCCTTCATGGTCGGAGTTCTGCAACTGGTGATGGGAATGGTACGCCTGGGAGCGCTGGTAAATTTCATATCACACTCGGTCGTGGTCGGATTTACCGCAGGCGCGGCTTGCCTGATCGCCGCCAAGCAGGCCAAGGAATTTTTAGGGATCGATATCCCTGACGGTATGCACCTGTTCAATACGATTGAGTTTCTCTGGGGTAACTGGGAAAAATTACATCCATTGGTAATGCTGGTCTCGATCATCACTTTGCTAACCGGAATTCTGGCACAGCGACGCCTGGGTGGCATGAGTATGATAGCCGCCCTACTGGTTGGCAGCGCCGCGGCAGGGTTGTTTAACCTCGCCTTTGGCGAACAGACTTCCGGCATCGGGATGGTAGGCGCCCTGCCTCAACAATTGCCACCGTTGTCGATGCCACAGTTTTCGTTCGAGATCTTTCGCCAACTGTCACCACTTGCCCTGGCGATGACGCTGTTCGCCTTGACTGAAGCGGTTTCGATTGCACGTTCAATTTCCCTGAAATCCGGTCAACCCATCAACGGGAATCAGGAATTCATCGGACAGGGATTATCCAATATATTCGGCAGTTTCTTTTCATCCTTTGTTGCCACCGGGTCATTTAACCGCAGTGGCGCCAACTACGATGCCGGAGCGCGCAGTCCGTTAGCAGCCGTAATGGCAGGCGTATTACTGATCGTACTCGTACTGCTGCTGGCACCATTGACTTCCCATCTGCCCAAAGCGGCCGTGTCCGGTTTATTGTTTCTGGTTGCATGGCGCCTGATCAATTTTGCACAGATTCATAAAATTCTGCGCGCTGATAGAAACGAGGCGATAATCCTTGGCGTCGTCTTTTTCGGCACCGTCTTTTTCTCGATCGAGTTCGCCATTCTTGCCGGGGTCATTTTGTCGCTGATGACTTTCCTGCGCAAAACTTCACGTCCCAGGTTATCACCGCGTGTACCTGATCCGAAATCGAGAACGCGCAAATTTGTTTACGGACAATTCCTTCCCGAATGCCCTCAACTCAAGATACTTCGCCTCGATGATTCGCTTTATTTCGGTTCGGTGGCGCATGTGGGTGAACTGTTTCGCCGCTACCGGGAACACTACCCGGAGCAGAAGCATTTATTCCTCTTAACCAAGGGTATCGCGCAGGTAGATATTGCTGGCGCCGAACTGTTGATCAAGGAGGTACGAGAAAGACGCGATCTCGGCGGCGATCTCTATATGTACCAACTCCGGGAAACTGCATCAAAGGTATTTAATCGTGGCGGCTATCGCGATGAAATCGGCGAGGCTAATATTTTCGACTCGAAGGAAGGTGCCTTATCGGCAATTTTCGACAGGCTGGACAAAAATATTTGCGCTACCTGCGAACAACGCATCTTTGTCGAATGCAAGTCGATCGAGAAACAGGTTCAGGACCCGGAAAAGTAACCAGTCATGTCGTTTGCTATAGGTCCCTACCGTTTTGCAAACCGCCTCGTGCTGGCACCTATGGCCGGGGTCACGGATCGTCCGTTTCGTCAGATGTGTCGACAACTCGGCGCCGGCATGACGGTATCTGAAATGATTACCAGTAGGCCGGATCTGCGTAACAGCCGCAAGACTCGGCTGCGCATGGATCACCAGGGTGAACCGGGACCGGTAATCGTACAGATCGCCGGTGGTATTCCCGAGATGATGGCGCAGGCCGCTATCTATAACGTCGATAATGGCGCCCAGATCATCGACATCAACATGGGTTGCCCGGCGAAGAAAGTATGCAAGGTCGATGCGGGGTCGGCTTTGCTCAAAGACAGCAAGCTGGTCGAATCTATTCTAAGCGCGGTGGTTAGCGCTGTTACGGTGCCGGTCACGCTCAAAATACGCACCGGCTGGTCGCGCCAGAACAACAACGCTCTTGAAATTGCAGGCATTGCACAGGACTGTGGAATCCAGGCCCTGACCATCCACGGCCGCAGCCGTGAAGACAAGTATCTAGGTGCAGCCGAGTACGAAACCATTCGTCAGGTCAAAGAAAATGTTCAGCTTCCGGTAATCGCAAATGGTGACATCGATTCTGTGCAAAAAGCACAAATGGTCATGGACTTCACGGCTGCTGATGCTATTATGGTTGGCCGTATCGCGCAGCAGCGTCCGTGGATATTCAGCCAGATCGAACAGTATCTGAGCACCGGCAAAGAACCGGAAGAGCCTGCAGACGAGCTAAAACAAGCATGGCTGACAAGCCATTTAGAAAATCTGTACGCGTTTTACGGGGAGCATCAGGGGGTGCAGATCGCGCGTAAGCATATCAATTGGCAACTTGGCCAAAACCAGGACTATAACCTGGTAAAGCCACAGCTAATGCAGGCACAAACAGCGGCACGGCAGCTGGAAACGATCGAAGCTTACTATAACGACTGCATTCTGAAGAGCTATGCCCGGGCATCCTGAATAGCGCCTGTGGCGAAACATGGTTAGTGAGCGTGGCGAAAAAGAAAAATACAAGCTTGTTGCAACAGTCGGTAGAAATGGCGATTCGCAAGTATCTTGACGATCTTGACGGCGAGCTACCCTGCAACCTGTTCGAGACCGTAATTTCTGAAATCGAGCAACCGATGCTGAAAACCGTGCTTCGACATTGCGATAACAACCAATCCAGGACCGCGTCATGCCTCGGTATTAACCGCGGCACCTTGCGCAAAAAACTTAAGCAATACCATATCGAACATTAATACTGTTGGTTTCGCAATCGGCTATAATGCCGTTTTTTTCAATACCAACCCGGACCCAATATGCCCCAAGCTATTCGCCGCGCACTCATCAGCGTCTCAGATAAAACCGGCATCGTCGAACTGGCTCAAAATCTACACAATACCGGCGTCGAACTGCTTTCCACCGGTGGAACGGCCAAATTGATCGCGCAACAGGGTATCGCGGTCACTGAAATCTCCACTCACACCGGCTTCCCCGAAATGATGGCGGGGCGTGTCAAAACATTACACCCCAAGGTTCACGGCGGCATTCTCGGGCGCCGCGGAATCGATGATGCGGTGATGCAGGAACACGGCATCGATCCGATAGATCTGGTGGTGATCAATCTCTACCCGTTCCAGCAAACGGTTGCCAATCCCGACTGCAGTCTCGAGGATGCAATCGAAAATATCGATATCGGTGGACCCGCAATGGTACGTGCCGCGGCCAAGAATCATGCCAGTGTTACCGTGGTCGTCGACCCAGATGATTACCCGGCGCTGTTGCAGGAAATGGAGGCCAACGGTGAAGTCAGCGACGCAACACGCTTTTCACTGGCGATAAAGGCATATGAACACACGGCGCAGTATGATGGCGCCATCGCGAATTATTTCGGGCACATGGTGCAACCACCGCAAGAGCAGACTTTCCCGCGTACCTTAAACCTGCAGTTTCAGCATGCGCAGGCCATGCGCTACGGAGAAAACCCGCATCAGGCCGCGGCTTTCTACACCGCGCCCGGCAACCAGGAGCCCAGTGTTGCCAGCGCTGTACAAATCCAGGGTAAGGCGCTTTCGTTCAATAACATCGCCGATACCGACGCGGCACTCGAATGCGTCAAACAGTTCGAAAAACCGTGCTGCGTAATCGTCAAGCATGCCAACCCCTGCGGAGTAGCGCAGGCTGACAACATTCACGATGCCTACCAGCGCGCCTTCAGCACCGACCCGGAATCCGCGTTTGGCGGCATAATTGCCTTCAATCGCCCACTCGATGCCAGCACCGCGCAAGCTATCGTCGACAAGCAGTTTGTCGAAGTCATTATCGCCCCGACGATAGCAGACGCGGCAATCGAGATAGTCTCGAGCAAGGAAAATGTGCGCCTGCTAAGCTGCGGGCAATGGGACAATGCGCAAACCCGCTTCGATTACAAGCATGTCAACGGCGGACTACTGGTGCAGGATGCCGACCAGGCACTCTACCAGGGTCTTGAAGTAGTCAGCGAAGTGAAACCCGATGACCGGCAAATGCAGGATATGGTGTTTGCCTGGCAGGTAGCCAAGTTTGTCAAATCCAACGCCATAATCTATGCGCGTGACAGTATGACCATCGGCGTCGGAGCAGGCCAGATGTCACGCATCAACAGCGCGCGGATTGCCGCAATCAAGGCTGCACACGCCGGCCTCGAAGTAACCGGTTCGGTGATGGCCTCGGACGCTTTCTTCCCATTTCGCGATGGTATCGATGCCGCCAACGAAGTCGGCATACGGGCTATAATCCAACCGGGTGGATCGATGCGTGACGACGAAGTCATCGCCGCCACGAATGAACATGGTATGGCCATGATTTTTACCGGAATGCGACATTTCCGTCATTGAGGCAGGCGTAAGAGATGAAAGTGTTAATCGTTGGTGGTGGCGGACGGGAACATGCGCTCGCCTGGAAAGCGGCCCAGTCGAAACTGGTACAGCAGGTATTTATCGCTCCGGGTAACGCCGGCACGGCGCTGGAAAATGGCATCGAAAACGTTGCTATTGGCGCCGAAGACATCGACGGCCTGCTGGATTTTGCCAGCACCAATCAAATCGAGCTCACCATTGTCGGCCCCGAAGCACCGCTGGTAGCGGGTATAGTCGATCGCTTCGAAGCCAGTGGTCTGACGATCTTTGGACCTCGTGCCAATGCTGCGCAGCTCGAGGGTTCCAAAACCTTTACCAAGGATTTCCTCGCACGCCACGAAATTCCAAGTGCTGCCTACCAGAGTTTCACCGATGTCACCGCCGCCTGTGAATATGTCGCACAGCAGGTCACTCCGATTGTGATCAAGGCTGACGGGCTTGCGGCGGGTAAAGGCGTGATCATCGCGCAAACACATGATGAAGCACGGGCAACGATCAAAGACATGCTTTCGGCTAACCGTTTTGGCGAAGCCGGTCACCGCGTCGTTGTCGAGGAATTCCTGGCTGGTGAAGAAGCCAGTTATATTTGCATCGTCGATGGCGAACAGGTATTGCCAATGGCAAGCTCGCAAGATCACAAAGCGCGTGACAATGGCGACCTGGGACCCAATACAGGTGGTATGGGCGCCTACTCCCCGGCCCCGGTGCTCAGCGCAGACATCGAAGAGCTGGTGATACAGGAAATTATTTTGCCCACGGTAAAAGGCATGAATGCCGAGGGTAATCGTTATCGAGGTTTCTTGTACGCGGGCCTGATGATTGGCGCCGACGGTACCGCCAGGGTGCTCGAATACAACTGTCGTTTTGGTGACCCTGAAACTCAACCTATCATGATGCGCCTGCAATCTGACCTGGTTGAACTTTGCCTGGCTGCCTGCCAGGGTGAGCTAGGCTCTAAATCCACACAATGGGACCAACGCGCCAGTCTTGGCGTAGTAATGGCTGCAGACGGCTATCCCGATAGTTATGCGAAAGGGGCCTTGATTGCAAATATTCCACCGCAGTCAGCGAATGGAAAGGTGTTTCATGCCGGCACCAGGCTCGGCGCAGACGGTAGCGTCCTGTCTGATGGTGGGCGCGTATTGTGCGCGGTAGGTCTCGGTGACAATATTAAGGAGGCACAATTGCGCGCTTACCAACTAATCGAAAAAATTAGCTGGGATTCGGCATATTTCCGCACCGATATCGGCTTTAAGGCCCTGTAAAGATGCTTGACAGATAAGTTGACTTAGGGAGGACTTGTGAAGTGATTTATGAGCTTGGTCGCGTAAATTACTGACTGCCATGAAAAAAATCACGTCCCTGTGAAATCGACACAACCACTACATATTGTATGTTTAAAAATTTAATACCGCAAGATATTGTGCTTTAGTATTTTGTGTCTATACTACGCGGAACCAGGTCAGGGATTCCCCATATGAAGTGTCCAAATTGCAATTCCCGAATGTTCGTCACCGATGAAACAGCTACTGCCAAGAGTTCGGTCACCTTTTATCGCTGCAGTATCTGTATCAGCGAACATGTTTCGTCTGAACCCGTGTTACAGGCTGCCAAGCACGAAACGACCGATTATCTTGACACTCAGGTTACCGAAAGAAAACGCTACCTGATGGTTTAACCGCCGGTAACGCGATTACCGGTACGGCCTTGACGAGCCTTGTCGCAGGAGAACATAGATGCAAACACCGGCACGTCTTTATCGAGCCAGGGCTATCGACACCTGGTTACGATTTTTGCATCGGTTAGTGTATCTACCCGGTGCCATGGTGCTGATCTATGGATTCTGGCTGTCGCTGACAGCCTGATGCAATCAGATTTTCGGGAATTCCAGGCTCGCTCTTAATCCACCTGATTTTGCAGCGCTAAAATCCAGCCTTATATTGTAAGACTCGACTATGTCAGCGACGACAGCGAGCCCGATGCCCTGTCCCTCAGTCGCCTGATCGAGACGGGTACCCCGATTCAGCATCTGCTCTACTTCGACAGCAGCCAGTCCTTCACCATCATCCTCAATGACTAAAGTCATCGCTTTATCTTCACTTTCCAGACTCTCGATAACGATTCTCTTTTTACCGTACTTGAAGGCATTGTCGAGCAGGTTACCAATCACCTCAAGGCAGTCGCCTTCATCCATTCGCAGCAGCATCTGCGCTGGCAGCTTACGCTCGACCCTGATTGCCTTTTCCTGATAAACCTTTTCCAGTGCCGACACCAGCTTGTCGATAATCTTAACCAGATCTACCGGCTTGCTAATACGGATATCCGCAACGCTGGTCGCCTTTTGTAACTGGTAAGAGACGATCTGGTTCATGCGATCTGTCTGTTCGCGCAGGGTTTCTATCTGCGACTGATTGATGTCATGCTGATCACCGAGACCGGTTAATACCGCGAGCGGGGTTTTCAGGCTGTGCGCGAGATCGTCCATCGCGTTGCGATAACGCTGGCGCTGGAACTGCTCGCGCTTTAACAGGATGTTCAGGTTCTCGGTCAGTGGCGCTATCTCGTCAGGGTAGTCCTGTTCAAATCCCGACTGTTGTTGATCTTCAATCGCCTTTACTTCGAGGCCTATTTTCTGCAACGGTCGTAAACTCCAGCGAGTAACAAGATACATTACCACCAGTAACAGCAAAGTGGTGACGATTAACCAGGCCCACAGGGTTTGCCGAAAGCGGCTTAGCTGTTCAAAATATCCAGCCGCGTTGCGCCAGACAACCACGTCGTAACGTTGTAACTTACTGTTGATATCCGGCCACTGCAGCGCAAAATTGAGTCGAAAGTACGGCGTTGCCAAATGCTCGACAATTTGAAATTCCCATTCCCCGAGTTCGGTTACTCCGATCGGAGGGAAGTTAATAGTGATCGATTCAGAGCGCCAGATTTCGCGCTTTTGCTGATCGTAAAGCAGCGCATACAAACCGGAATTTCGGGTGACCAGGCTGGGCTCGAACAACCGATCACCCGACACCGTAATACTGAGCCCCTGACGGTCCTGATCGACAGCGCCGAGCAAGCTGTATATGAGTAATTGCAGCCCGTCTTCCTCGGCCTGCAAGGCACGTTTTACCACGGCCCGTTCCAGCGCAATCGCTGTCAGCACCATAAATGCGACCAGTACCACCATCGACACGAGTGTCAGTCTGGATTTGATCGATTTCACTTTGGGTTAACCTGCATATTGCACGAAGGGAACGAATACCAGGGGAAATCTGGCAAACAAGGGGGATCGTTCAGGATTGGCAGCCAGATTTCTCCTGGTTTCGTTCAGGCGCATACTGTAATAAATAGAATTCATGATAAGTCGTTACTATCCCTCGTCGTATCAATTTCCTATGCCACTCGATGCGCCGCCTTCGTGCAATATGCAGGTTAGATCTGCTCCGCCCGCTGAAGAGTAAAACGATAACCCCGACCACGCAGAGTTTCTATGGGTTTCAAACTCTCATCCGGATCAAGCTTCTGGCGCAAACGACGAATAAAAACCTCGATCACGTTACTGTCATTATCGGATTCGTCATCATACAAATGCTCGGTTAATACCGTCTTCGAGATCACTTCACCGGCATGCAGCATCAGGTACTCGAGCACCTTGTACTCAAACGCGGTCAAATCCAGTTCGCGCTCATCGACATAAGTACGTTGGGTGGCGGTATCGAGACTCACCGGTGAACAGACAATCCGTGAATCCGACCAACCGGAAGCTCGCCTTATCAACACACGGATACGCGCCATCATTTCTTCGTGGTGGAACGGCTTGACCAGGTAATCGTCGGCGCCCGCGTCCAGACCTTCGACCTTGTCCTGCCAACGCCCCCTGGCGGTCAGGATCAGAATTGGAATATTATTTCCCTGATCACGGATTTGATTGATCACTTCCAACCCTGACATTTTGGGTAAGCCCAGATCGATGATGGCGACATCGGCTGGATATTCCTGTACCAGGTAAAGTCCTTCATCACCATTGCTGGCACTATCGACTGCAAATCCTTCAGACTTCAAACGCTCGACGATTTGCTGCTGGATATCGATATCATCTTCTATGACTATCGCTCGCATCGGAATTCTCGCTTTTCTGGTAACTAGTGTAGTGTCCTATAATGCAGCTGGGATTAAATCACAGGTGCAAACTGAATGCGCATTTTAATGCGCTTGCCGGGATCGTAGGGCATTTCAATCTGGTAACTGCTACCTCGGTACCTGTAGGTAACATCATAGCCGTCGATGACTTCCTCGTAACCGACCTCGTGCCGGGTCTTACAATGTTCCTCGTATCCAGCAACAGTTTGCGTGTCGTGCCCCGAATGTGCGTTGACCGCGTTGTGACCGATTTGCGCACCGACAATCGTGCCGACCACTATCGCTACTTTGTTAGTCCGGCCGTTACCGATCTGATGTCCGATAATTCCACCCGGCAGACCGCCGACCAACATGCCACCGGCAGACCGTCGTGGTTGGCTCCGCGTGTGATAGATCGGCTCTTCCCAGCATTCGCGTACCGGTCTGGATACCTCCACCTGGCGGTAAACAGGTTGCACACTGGTGACCCGGGCATATTCATAGAGATCATGCCGGGGCTTGTAGTTATGCTTCTTGTAGCCATGACCATTGTTGGCAGCGATAGCGGCATTGGCAAATATCAGCACTATTACTGCAATTGTCGTTTTCAGAGTTTTCATACCGGTCTCCTGCTCGACTAACGATGACTGGCAATATAAGCAGAATTAACTGAATCAAGCCTTAACGCACTATTTTCGATAATTTCTGGGGAATATTTATTTACAGTTTCGCACCCGGTTACTCCGGGAGAAATGGGGTTGCTTTTTAGAAGCGATTGCCTAAGCTTGTCGGCTGATTTGACAGCGGCAGCATGCATGTTTGCACTAGAAATAGAAAATCTGCACAAAACCTACGCCAGTGGCTTACAGGCGCTCAAGGGTATCGACCTGCAGGTCGAGACAGGTGATTTCTTTGCCCTGCTCGGGCCCAATGGTGCCGGCAAGTCAACCTGTATCGGCATCATTTCGGGCCTGGTCAACAAGACCAGCGGTAGCGTCAGGATTTTCGGTCACTCCATCGACGACGAATTCATTGTCGCCAAATCATTACTGGGCTCGGTACCGCAGGAATTCAACTTCAATACTTTCGAACCGGTAGAAGAGATCGTCATCAACCAGGCGGGTTTTTATGGGGTACCCGCTCGAATTGCAAGACAGGAGACCGAGCATTACTTAAAACAACTCGGGTTATGGCAGCAACGCAGATCGCAGGCGCGACGGCTATCGGGGGGCATGAAACGCCGCCTGATGATCGCACGCGCACTGATTCATAAACCGCGCCTGCTGATCCTGGACGAACCTACCGCGGGTGTTGATATCGAACTGCGGCGCACGATGTGGGACTTTCTCGATCAAATCAACGACCAGGGAACCACGATAATTCTGACCACGCATTACCTGGAAGAAGCTGAACGTATGTGTCGCAACATCGCTATCATCGACGACGGCGAAATCATCCAGAACACCAGTATGAAGCTGTTACTCAAGCAGTTGAACAGCGAAACCTTTGTGCTTTACCTGCGCGATGGCCTCGAGCAGGTTCCCCGGCTCGAAAGTTTTGCCAATATCGTTCGACTCGATCATCACAGCATCGAAGTCGAAGTGCCGGACAGCCGCTCGATCAATGATCTGATCCGCGAACTTGATGCGCAAGGCATAGTCGTAGAACGACTGCGCAACAAGGTCAACCGGCTCGAGGAATTGTTCGTCAAGCTGACGAGCAAAACTGACAGTTCGAGCGCCGCGTGATGATGAGACAATTCTGGATCGCTTACCTGACGATCACGCGCAAGGAAATAATGCGGTTTACCCGCATCTGGGTGCAAACCATCATTCCACCAGTGGTAATGGTCGCACTTTACTTCGTCATCTTCGGCAACCTGATCGGTCAACGCATCGGTGAGATGGACGGCATGAATTATATCGACTTCATCATGCCGGGGCTGGTGATGATGTCGATCATCACCAATTCCTATACCAATGTTGTCTCGTCTTTCTACGGCGCCAAGTATTCGCGTCATATCGAAGAAATGCAGATCGCACCGGTACCCGACCTGGTTATACTGCTCGGATTTGTTACTGGAGGCATGGTACGCGGGATCAGTGTCGGCATCGCGGTAACCCTGGTCTCGCTGCTGTTTACCGATTTCAGCATTTACAACCCGCTGGTGGTGCTGCTGGTCGCATTGCTGACGTCCTGCCTGTTTGCGCTGGCTGGATTGATCAATGCGATTTTTGCGAACAGCTTTGATGATATCACCATTATTCCAACATTCGTGCTAACTCCCCTCACCTACCTCGGCGGAATATTCTATTCGATCAAGCTGTTACCCGAGTTCTGGCAGCAGGTTTCACTGGGTAACCCGATTCTCTACATGGTGAATAGCTTCCGCTATGGATTTCGCGGCAGTAGCGATATCGATTTGACGACTGCTATCGCCGTTATCCTGTTTTTTATAGCGGTGTTATTTAGCGCCTGCCTGATCCTGCTTGGTCGCGGTACCGGCATTCGTCAATGATCGAACTGGTCGATGTTGGTGTCAACCTGACCAACAAAAGCCTGCAGCAGGATCTGGATGGCGTCATGCAACGCGCACGCGATGCCGGCGTTATGCAGATGGTGATAACTGGCACCTCGATCGCTGAAAGTCGCCATGCCATCACAATATGCGAACAGTATCCCGACCGCCTGGTCTCGACCTGCGGAGTCCACCCGCACCACGCCAGTGAGTGGAACGAAGATAGCCGGGCGGAACTCGAAAATATGGCCAGGCAAAGTTGCGTACGGGCAATTGGCGAAACCGGTCTCGACTTCAACCGCAACTATTCCCCGCAAGCGGCGCAGGAAATGGTGTTTCAGCAGCAAATGGAACTGGCGGCGACCCTGCAGATGCCGCTCTTCTGCCATCAACGTGACGCACATGAGCGTTTCGTGGCCATGCTGCTCGAACACCGCGGCGATATCAGCAAGCTGGTAGTGCATTGCTTTACAGATAGCCGAGAGGCGTTAATGGACTACCTCGACCTCGATTGCTACATCGGTATCACCGGCTGGATATGCGACGAGCGACGTGGACTTGATTTGCAACAGCTGGTGAAGTTAATTCCCGATAACCGGTTGTTACTTGAAACCGATGCGCCCTACCTGCTGCCCCGAAATATCCAGCCCAGGCCTTCGAGTCGCATCAACGAACCCGCATATCTGCCCCATATCCTCGAGAATGTAGCCTTTCACCAGGGAAAAACGGTTGAATTGCTGGCCCGGCAAAGCCTGCAAAACAGCCGGGCCTTTTTTGATCTTTAACCAGCATTCGGGCAAGTCTCAAAAACCCCATGGGTACTGGGATCCAGCTCTCAAAAGAGCATTTCAGGTGCAAAAATTCGTTACAAGTGGCGTTTTACGATCTAAACTCAGGTTTAAACCTGACGGTTTAAATCATGAATGATCAAGTAAAACTCAACTTTTTCGCATCGACCCCCGAACCCTGCAGTTACCTGGATAACCGCAAGTCGGTGAGTGCCTTCGCCAATCCCCATATGGATATGGACATGGGCACGTATAACGAGTTGATTCAACACGGTTTTCGGCGCTCCGGGGGATATATCTACCGACCCCATTGCCCGCAGTGCAAGGAATGTATATCAGTCAGAGTACCGGTCAAACGGCATCAGTATTCACGCAGCGAGCATCGTGTAATCAAGCGTAATGCAGATTTGAAAATCAGCATCATACCGGGCCGTTATCGTGACGAACACTTCGACCTGTATCGACGTTATATCAACAGTCGACACAACGACGGCAGCATGGCCAATCCCAGTAAATCCGACTACCATCGATTTCTGATTAGCGACTGGGCCGATACCCTGTTTTTCGAGTTCCGCCTGAACCGCATTTTAATGGCGGTCGCGGTTTGTGACGTGACCAGCAGCGGATTATCCGCGGTTTATACTTTTTTCGACCCAGACCACGAGGCTCGCAGCCCCGGTCATTTTGCGATCTTGAATCAAATCCATGAAACGCAGCTACGTGATCTCGATTACCTTTATCTCGGCTACTGGATTCGCGAGTGCAATAAAATGAGCTACAAGCGACGCTACAAACCGCTTGAAGCCTATCTCGACGACCAATGGGTCGCGCTAGATTAGTTGCTTTAATTTTTCCCAGTCGAAAGCAGGACCCGGGTCGGTTTTGCGTCCCGGCGCGACATCGCTATGGCCGATAATGGCATCGGTGTCGATGTCGGGATACCTGCGCCGCAATGCGATGATTAAGCTGGCGAGACTGTGGTACTGCGTGTCGGCATAGGCCTGGTCGTCGCAACCTTCAAGTTCGATACCGACGGAATAGTTGTTGCAAGCCGTTTCGCCGCACCACTGCGACTCACCCGCATGCCAGGCGCGGTCATTAAACGAGACAAACTGAATCACGTTTCCGTCCCGCTCGATCAGGCAATGGGCCGATACCGTCATACTGCAGATAGACTCGAAATACACATGCGCGCCCGCGTCGAGCTGATTGCAAAAAAACTTTTGAATATGACCACCACCGTATTCGCCAGGTGGTAAACTTATGCCATGTACGACGACCAGTTTTATGTTTGTGCTGTCAGGCCTGGCATCGAAATTGGGTGACCGAATCACTTCAACGGACTGCAACCAGCCAGCATCATCAATGGAAAGTTTTGTCATTCGCCGGTATTAACCCGTTATTACTGTTTTATTGAAATATTACTCGCCCCAGGCCCAATAGTTTAGCATCCTTGAACCTGCAAGATCTCAATCAGCCGCAACAACAGGCGGTAAAATGCATTGACCGGCCCTGCCTGGTGCTGGCTGGCGCCGGTAGTGGTAAAACCGGCGTCATCACGCGCAAGATTGCATGGCTGATCCAGCAGGGTTACGCCGCGCAGCATATTTGCGCCGTCACCTTCACCAACAAGGCGGCCCGCGAAATGCGTCAGCGCG
>Ga0316198_10001562_pt1 | contig 13531 bp, 10 predicted proteins | sample OudBieAanoxic_MG_FD_204935 | JGI IMG/M metagenome (GOLD analysis project Ga0316198, IMG submission 204935) | Coastal sediment microbial communities from Oude Bieten Haven, Netherlands - site A anoxic | ecosystem: Environmental > Aquatic > Marine > Coastal > Sediment | place: Netherlands...
GACCCGACACCAAACCTACACGCCCCGACCGATGTTCGACATCGGCCTCGAACCAACGCGCCCCAAAACAAACCACTTGACACAAAGAGGCTTCGATATGTGACTCTCCTGTTGGATGTGTGGGTCAGTTTCAGTGTGGGAGTTGTGGTGGGTGGCTGCCGAGGGCGAGCATTGCGAGGGCGATGAGGGGTTGTGGGCCGTGGAATCCGTAGGCGATTCTTGTGAGGAGTCGGATCTTGGTGTTGGTGGATTCGATGAGTCCTTGTGAGAGGCCGTGTTCGAGGTTCGCTTCGATCGCTTCGCGGTGTCTCGTGATCTTCTTTGCGAGGTAGATGAACGATTCGAGTTGTGATCGACGAGCCCAAGTGAGCCAACGGTCGAGGGCGTCTCTGCCTTGTTGTCCTCCGGCGGCGAAGACGTAGCGGAGTCCTTCTTTGAGAGGTAGGCCCGCCAGAGTTTCGGGTCGGTCTTCGCTATCCAATCGAGCTGTTGGCGTTGCCGGCCATTGAGATCGTCGGGGTTCTTCCACAGGGCGTAGCGTGACCGTGCGATCTGTCGGGAGTCGCCAGTCGTCCGTCCCCGTCGGCCAGGTGACTGTGGGGCCTTGCGACCTTTGGCTCGGTTCCAAGCGCGGCGGCGTTCGATGTCGAGCGCTTCGATCGCCCACGCCACGACGTGGAACGGATCAGCGCACCGCACAGCGTTCGGGGCACGGCGGGCGACCGTCTTGGCGATCCAGTCGGCCATGTCAGCGGACACGTGGGTGATCTCGGCTGCTCTCTGGTCTCCGAGTTCGTCGAAGAACACGTTCAATGCAGCCTCGCTGCGTCCAGGCCCTGCCCACACGAGGCGACCGGTGTCGTGATCGACAACAACGATCAAATAGCGCTGCCCACGTTTGTAGGAGATCTCATCGATCCCGATCCGACGCAAACCATCTAGGCGATCCACGACAGCTTCGACGTCACTGTTGACGCGGGTAACGATCGACCCGACCGTCCGCCACGCAACCCGCAACAGTTGACACGTCGCCGACTTCGATGTCCGCACCACAAGCCACGCCGCCATCGCATCGAAATCGCGGGTATGGCCCACGCCGTGTCGCGCCCACGAAACCTGGGTAACGGTCGGACCGTGCACCCGACACCGGACCCGTGGAGCGTCGGCTTCAATGAACACCCGGGTGGTGCCCGCATCGAGGCCACGCCAACGTCGCCGACCCGCCCCGCGGTCATAGCCCGCAGACCGGCGACCACACCGGCCACACCGACTCCGCGCCCTGGCGTCAGGCCGCACCGACACCACGATCGCCTTGGTGGTTTCGTCGAAACGAACACCCTCGACAACGGTGCGTGTCAACCCACACGCACGTCCCCATACACTGCTGATCTGCACCCTGTTCTGCTCCCCATGGTTCCGAGCCGTTAGACAGCGCGAAACCTAGAAGCAGACAGGGTGCAACAACGTCAACACCCCCCGAATCCTCCCACACATACAGCAGAAGAGCCCGATATGTGCGGTCTAGTTGGAGAGGTCCTTCCACCAGGTTTCTGGGTTGGAGGCGTCGATGTCGTTGGTGTCCATCCAGGGTTCGATCACGTCGTGACTCCACGAAAGCCATCTTGTTGGCGTGATCTTGATGGTCGTGTCTTCGTGGGCAGCGAGGAAGCGGCCCATCGTGGCCATGCCTATGTCGGTGAGTAACCGTTCTCGGACACGCTGGTTGACCTGTTCGGCTTCGTGTCCCTCGATCACCATCGCTTCCCCGTAGCATGACACCCAGCCGCTGCGGACGGGGACGAGGGCAGTCACAGATGCCCGTTCCCGCACATTCTTGATCTTCCTTGTCGGCCGAGGTGTTGGCAGGAGTAGGGAATCGTCAGCGTCAATCAAGAACAGAACGAGGGTCAGGTGGGGAGAGCCGTCGGGGTTGATGGTTCCGAGTACCAGGCGGGCCTGCTCGGACAACTCGTTGCGCAGCCGCTCGCTCAAACCGTGGGGTGTCTTGTATGCCTCCGGAATCGCCATGAAGTGAAACTAGCTCCTTGTACCTTCGTCGGGCGCAGCAAATCGCAGCCGAACGACGAGTACCCCGTCCACATCCCAAGATACGGCCGCCCATAGGTGCCGACATGGGTGGGTCGTGTTCAGTTGAGCGGAGTCGTTTCTATCAGCATGAAGCTGATGCCGGCTGGATCATTGACTGCTGCTCGGCGCCCCAATCCGGGGACATGGATTGCATCGTCATCGATGTGCCCGCCGAGTTCGATGGCCTTGGTTGTTGCAGCATCGAGATCCTCGACACCGATGTGCGCTCTCCACAATGGGTGGTCCTCACCGTTCGCCGAAGTGTCCGTCATTCCGCCCCGAAGCCTGTCGCCAGACCTGAACACCTGGTAGCTGCTGGAGCGCAACTCAACGGTTTCGTGGGTCCAGTCGAACAGACTGCAGTAGAACGAGGCCGCGGCGATCGGGTCAGGGGTCAACAGGTCGTTCCATGCCAGCGCGCCTGGCTCAGCAACGTAGGTTGCCCCAATGTGTGTCCCTGGCTGCCACAGCCCGCACACCGCACCAGCAGGATCAGAGAACTCCGCGACGGTGACCACACCAGGGACTTCAACCATGTCGGCGAACGCCGTTGCCCCGAGAGCGACCGCCTTGTCCAGAGTGGCCACAGCATCCACCACCGAGACATACGACAACCAGTGAGATGGGACTCCCGCCGCGTCGTCCGCAGCTTCAGCCGCATACATGCCCGCCACCGGTCCGCCTCGCATCAGGAACCTCGCATACGTCCCGCCATCGGGAAGCGTCCGTTGGTCCACCTCCCAGCCGAACAAGCCCTCATAGAAACGGCTCGACGACTCGATGTCCGTCGAACCTGATTCCACGAAGCAGAACGCTCCCGGTTGATGAGAAACTGACTTGACCATCCGTCCTTCATACCACAAACACTGCCAAGACTGGCCTTCCCGACGGGCCAACTCTGCCCGCAACCGGCACCCTGCAGTGTTGCCTCCCCTCCAGCAGACTGCCCATAGGTGCCGATATGGGCGGCTCTTAGGATCGGTCACGGACGGCTGATGCCGACGTACGCGACCGGGGTCTTGCGAGGTCGACGTCCCTTCAGGCCCGTGGGCCGGTGAGGAAGTACGTGGGCATCTCGCCCTTCCCTTTGATCTCGATCGAACCGCGGGGTTCGAAGGCGTAGCGATCGGCCAAGCGGGCCTGGACCACAGCACTGCAGTGGATCCGGCCGGCCTCGCCGTACGACTCCATCCGGCTCGCAGTGTTGACCGTGTCACCCCATAGGTCGTAGATGAACTTGTGGCGTCCGATGACGCCTGCAACCACGCTGCCCGAGTGGATCCCGATCCGAGCGGACATCGGAAGGTCGAACGCCACCCCGATCGCATCGATCACTGGCACCATCTCCAGCGCCATTGCCGCGACCCGATCCAGATGGTCTGCCTGAGGCGTGGGAACACCTCCAACCGCCATGTAGCTGTCACCGTTGGTCTTGATCTTCTCTACCTCGTACTTGTCAGCGATCGAATCGAATCGGGAGAACAACACGTCGAGGACCTGCACCACACGGGGCGGCGCCATGGTCGCCGAGAGCGTCGTGAAGCCCACGATGTCGGCGAACAACACCGTTGCATCCTCGAAGTAGTCGGCGATCAGCTCCTCGCCTGCCTCCAATCGCTTGGCGATCGGTGGCGGAAGGATGCTGAGCAGCAACTGCTCGGACCGTTCCTTCTCCGCGGCGAGCTCGCGGGTCCGGATATCAATCCGGTGCTCGAGCTCCCGATTCGTGGCCGACACCGATCCGAGGAACTGCTTGATATAGATGCCCGACAACGGGCCCGAGACGTCGATCTCCTCCGGCTGGTCGAACGTCGGCATCTCGATGACGCCGATGCGGTCGAGCGGTTCGAATGGATCAGCGACCTGACCGTGGTACTCGTCTGCATGTGCGATCGCATAGGCCAGCGCCGTCGCACAATGGTCGACGGGCATGAATCCATCGTATCCGGGGTTGTGGGCGACCAGTTCGAGGGCGGCCTCCTCGGTGATGTCCATCATTGCGGCGACCGTCGGGATGACGTACTCGTGCATCAGCGGGGTCGCCACGATCCCGGGGATGAAGGAGAAGGATGCAACTCCACTGTCGTTGCCCACCTCGCGGGCCACGGTGGTCGCCAGCGATCGCAGAGCGCTCTTCGTCCCCGAGTACGCGGCGGCGAGCGGGGACCCCTCGTAGGCGATCATGTTGACGATCGTCCCGTTGCCACGGGCGAGCATCCCCGGCAGCACGTGCTTGATCAGCAGGAAGGGAGCCCGTGCATTTGTCGCAAACGTCTTCTCCCATTCATCCAATTCGAGCGCAACGACGGGCGCGGAGTGCAGGTGGAGTGCGTTGTTGACGAGGATGTCGACGGACGGTGCGAGGTCGTCGAGCGTCGCGAGGGCGCGTGTGAGATCGTCCAGATCGCTCAGATCGCACAGGACGACCTCGACTGAGCCGCCGTTCGCAGTGATCGCCTCGGCGACCTCACGGGTACGTTCGCGCATGTCGACCAGCACCACCTTGGCTCCGAGCGCTGCCAACGTGGTGGCGACCCCCTCGCCAATGCCCCGAGCGGCGCCCGTGACGACCGCCGTCTGACCGGCGAATCGATCGAGCGGGATGTCGAACCGATCGATCAGGTCGGTGTTGATCTCGTACATGTCGCTCCTCAGTCAGGCGCGGACATGCTACGTGGTCAGCACGACCCGCAATCCACCGAACTAGAGGTTCGCCGGACCCGCACGCATATCCGGCTGGGTGTGCTGTTTTGCGATGATGTGGGTGGTGTTACACGCCCCGGTCGGGCGGTGAGGTTCCGGTTGAGCTTTTGATGCCAGCTCGGTTGTTCTCGGTCAGCCGTCCCATGGGCGTGTGCCACCCCTTTCGCTTGTTGGCGAGAGAAAGGGGCGGTCATGTCGATGGTATCTGGAGTGGTTGGTGGTGTGGATACGCATGCCGATATGCATGTGGCAGCGGCGCTCGATCAGAACGGTGACGTGTTGGGGATCGAGTCGTTCCCGGTCACCGAGGCCGGCTATTGCAGGCTCGCCGAGTGGGTCGCCGGGTTCGGTCCGGTCGTGCGGGTCGGTGTTGAGGGCACGCGGTCGTATGGCGTCGGTCGGGCCCGTCATCTCCATGCCAACTTTGGTTTTCGGCCGCTACCACCGCACGCGAGAGGAGATTCGCATCTTTCTCCTCGTTGACCTACGCGGCTCGACCCAGATCACCGAGCGGCTCGAGAACCTGCGCTACCACGGCTTTCTTGAGCGCTTCGTCAGCGATGTCACCACCAGCGCCATGCGCTACGGCCCCAATGGAGTTGTTTGCGATCACCCGCGCACATTGAGCCGAGGAGATTCGGGCGCCGAGACCAGGGACGTCGACGGTTCCCTGGTCGCCTGGTTCACACGAAAGCGGGCACCGATATGGAGAACCAACCCGCCGGACGTCACCAGATCATGACACTGAGCCGATAAGGGCGGGCTGTTTGGGACGCGGGCTGATGTGGGGCGTATGGTGGGGTAGTGGAGTTTCGGGTCCTTGGTCCGATCGAGGTGTACTCCGACGACGGCCTTGTTCATGTCGGAGGCGTGAAGCAACGCAGCATCCTCGCTTTCCTGATCGCCAACCATGGCCTCACCGTCTCGGCGGATCGGATTGTCGACGAGGTCTACGGCGAAGACGCTGCTTCGAGCGCGCGCCGGTCGGTGCAGACGATCGTCTCGATGCTGCGCCGGGACCTGGGTGATGTGATTGTTGGTACCGGTGGCGGATACCGATTCGACGCTCCGCGCGGCACGGTGGACGCCTGCCGATTTGAAGACGACGTCTCTGCCGGTCTGGGCCTCCTTGACAAGGACCCGAGCCAGGCGTCTTCACTGCTCGCCGATGCTCTGGGGATGTGGCGGGGTGACGCGTATGGCGGTGTTGATGGTCGGGGTGTGTTCGAGCCGGAGATCGCTCGCCTGACCGAACTTCGCTTTGCGGCACTTGAAGCACGGGTCGAGGCGGACCTGACTTGTGGGCGTCATCGGCAGGTCGTTGCCGAGGCGGAGGCGTTGGTCGCCGAACATCCGTTGCGGGAACGCCTGTGGGCGTTGTGGATGCTCAGCCTGTATCGGGTTGGACGCCAAGCCGACGCGTTGGCGGCCTATCAGCAACTCCGTACCGTGCTGGGCGAGCAACTCGGACTCGAACCGTCTACCGAACTCCGGGACTTGGAGGAGCAGATACTGCTCCAAGACCCGGCACTCGCTCTGGTCCCCGCAGTGCCGCACAGCCTCCCGGCACCGTTGACGAGCTTCGTGGGGCGGAGGCTCGAACTCATCGAACTCGGTGAACGTTTGGCCGAGACGCGTCTGGTGACGTTGACCGGGGCGGGCGGCTCGGGCAAGACCCGCCTCGCCGTCGAACTCGCACGGCAACTGCTCGACGACTACCCCGACGGTGCCTGGTTCGTTGACCTACGGGGCATCGATGCGAGCGGCGCGGCTCCGCTGATTGCGTCGACGTTGGGCGTTATTGCGTCGGGTGACACACCGATCGCTGATCAACTCGTCGACGCACTGGCACCTCGGGGTCTGTTGCTGGTGCTGGACAATTGTGAACACGTCCTCGACGTCGTCGCCCCGTTGGCGGAGCGACTCACTAGTCGGGACGGCCACGTCCGGGTGTTGGCGACGTCCCGCGAATCCCTCGGGGTGCCGGGCGAATCGATGATGCCTGTCCATCCGTTACCGCTTCCAGAGTCGGTCGAAGTTGAACAGGTTGCAGTGTCTGATGCGGTTGCCTTGTTCGTGGAGCGTGCGGGCAGCGCCCACCCGGGCTTCGTCCTCGAAGAACACATCGACCCTGTGTTTGAGATCTGTCGAGCCGTTGAGGGCCTCCCACTCGCATTGGAGCTTGCGGCGGCCCGGCTGACTGTGTTCTCACCCGAAGAGTTGGCGGATCGTCTCGATGATCAACTTGCCATTCTGAGATCGAGCCAGAGGGCTGGGGACCTTCGTCACGCGACGATCGAGACAACGATCGCGTGGTCCTGGGAGCTACTCGACGACGCTGAACGGGCACTGCTGCGTCGCCTATCGGTGTTTCACGGAACATGGTCACTCGACGCGGCGGAGGGAATCTGCGAGTTCGAGCCGATAGGTCAGGGAGAGGTCGTGGACCTGGTGGCCTCCCTCGTCGCCCGATCCCTCGTCATGGTCGACAGCGCAACCGGCGGGACGACGCGCTACCGGCTGCTCGAACCGATCCGCCAATACGCAGCACGGGAACTCGACGACCAGGCCACCGAGCGGCTCCGCTGCCGATTCATCGACTACTGGAGCACCACCTTGGCCGCCTCGTACGACACAGGCGGTCGGGTGACCCTGAGGAATCACGAACCCGCGTTGAGCCTTGAGGTGGATCAGGCCGACGCCACTGCCGCCGTTGAATGGGCGTTGGCCACGGAACGATTCGAAGACGCCATGGCGATTCTCGCCAGTCCTTTCGGTGATCTGCTCTTGTTGCAGGGTTCGGCCTCTGAACCGGTCTCTCGTTGGACGGACTTGGCCTTGGAGCACCGCGAGTCGATCTCGCCCGGGGCCCTTCTCTGGGCTCTTGAGGTTGCGGGCGGGATCGCCTGTTCAGTCTCCGACAATGAGACATGGTTGGGCCACGCCATGCTAGGAATCAAGAACGCCCGCAGCACCGACGAACGCCACTGGTTCGAACTGGACGCTGCCTTAGCAACCGACCGGTTGGGGCGACACGATGAAGCCGCCAAGATGCTTGATCGTGTTGTCAGCCAAGCTGATGACCCGGGCGTGACCGCGTCCGCTCTGCTCGCACAGGCCGAGCGCGAGGTTCCGCAGCAGGCATGGAGCCTCACAGAACGGGCGATGGAGATCTCGCCGATCGACTCGCTTGCGACGTGGACCGAAGAGTCTGCCGCGTGGGCCATTGGAAAGGCCGCTGCCGACTCTGGACGGTATGACGTGGCTGCCCAGATGGAGGAGCGGAGCGCTGAGCTCAGCCGGCGTTACGGGTGGCGCATGCAGGAGTGCCACGCCACAGCGGTGCTCTCCCGGGTCTATGCAGCCAGGGGTCGCCTCGACGAAGCTGCCACACTAATCGCCGAAGCCATGCCCGCAGCGCGGCGCATTCTTGGGCCGAACTTCACTGCCCTTGTCGTCTTGCTCAGGGCTGCCGACATCGCCAGACTCAGGGGCGATCTCAGCAAAGCTCGCGGCTATGTCGAGGAGGCTCGGCGGTCGGTCGAACGCCAGGACATCCAGGCGCAGGGTATGGTGGCAGCGACCTACCAGGCTGCCTTGATAGCGCGGGACGATCAAGACCAGGCAAACGCCCGAAAGCTGCTCGATGACCTGATCCGAACCTTCGTCGTGTCGGGCCAAGCATCTGAACGCGTGTCTCTTTCACAGGTCCACATCGCACGGGCCAGTGTTGAGTTGAGGAGGTCCGATCCGATCCGCGCGCTTGAGGACCTCGGAGAGGTATTGACAGAATCCCGCCAGCTCTCCCATCTCGACATGGTGGATGCGGTCGACCTCGTGGCGATTGCTTTCGCCCAACAGGGGAGAGCCAAACTCGCTGCGCGCCTCAAAGGCGCCATCGACCATGAACGCGACAAGTCCGGCTTGGCCGTCCACCCACCCGACGAGTCACTCAGAGATCTGTGGATGCGCCACGCCCAGTCCATCCTCATCGACGACTGGGATGCCGCCGTGGAACGAGGCCGCGCCATGGCACTCGAAGAAGCCGTCGAAGTCGCGACCACCGAAGCACACTCCAGTCGAGAGTCGCGGCCTGCTGCTCGACAGACTGGCAGCTGAAACGCTGCGATGCGGCCCCGCAAGGGTTCTGACCCGATCGTGTTCATAACGAACGTGGTGATCCGCGGTCTGGCGCGTCGCATCCGGGACCTCGACTACGAAATGCGTACCCGCCCAGGACCGTTCCGAACCGAGCCGGTCAGGGTTGTCACCCGCGGTGACCAACAAGGTGGCTGCGGTGACGCCCCCGACGCCGTAGCCGTCGAGCAGCGACGGCGCCGTGGTATCGATCAGTCCGGTGACGGCATCATCGAACGTGCGGCGGATGTGGTTGTCAGGACGTCGGTCGTCGCGGTAGACGGCGCCGGGGCGGTCTGGCTGGTCGGCGTGGCCGTTGAGCATGCCGACAACAACGCCACGATCGCGGTGAGCACCCAACACAGGCGCATCAGCAGCCCTCCATCAACACCGTCCACGTTCATTGCAGGAATGCAAGAGGGCAATCGTCACCCGCCCTGTGCTGGGCCAGGCTGAACCGCCTGTGCCGACCATGGGTGCCGATATGGGTGGCGCCACATGCGGCTGATCGCCTGTGTGGGTGGGCCAGCGGAGCTTCAGGGGATGATGGTGTCGTATCCGAGGTCGTGGAGGACCTCGACCTGGACGGCGACGCCGTCGGATGATGCGTGCCACCCGTCGAATGCGATGTAGCCCTTCTCCCGGGGGTCTTCGTCGTGATCGGGGCCGTTGAACTCGTCGTAGAACGACGCCATCACTACCCCGTAGTCGTCGGCGGCTTCGCGAAGCGCCTCGGATTCGGAGTCCCAGGTTGCCGTGCATTCGGCTTCGATCCCGGCTTCCCGCCAGTCGGCGATCAAGCCGTTGAATATGTCGAAGACCCGGATCACCGTCGGTTCACCGGCGCGCAGTTCGAACACGACATCGTAGATGTCGCGCAGCGCATCCCCGTATGGCGCGAAGTCAGCCGACGTGTACACGTTTGGCGGGTCGCGAGGGGTCGGCGAGGGTGTGTGGCACGTTCCCGTGTCTTCCGGGCTGGCGTATTGGGCGCTGCCGTACGCGACGACAATCTCGGCGTCGGCCACCTCTTCACGGATGGCCGCCTTTTTCATCAGCATGTCCCGGGCCTCCACAAGCGGCATACCGCCGATGGCATGGTTGTGCACTCGCACCTCGACGCCCTCGGCTTCTTCGATCCGATCGGCCCACGCCTCGGCGACTCCCGCACCCATCGAGTCGGTGATCCACACCAGATCCCACGGCTCGCTCGTATCCAACTGGGCGTCGGAGTCGCCACATGAAGCCAACAACAGCACCACCAGCGCTAACAAAGCCACCAACGGGAGAGAGTACGGTCGCCGCATGAGGACTCCTCAGTGTTGCCTAGCGCCGTCCCACAAACCGTACTCCCCTCAGCCTTCGGGTGATGGGCGAAATCGACCCAAGCGGACCGCCCACAGCCAGCCGGGGGTCACGATCTGGTGGGTGTTCCACGCCCCGGTCGGGCCGCGCATGGGTGCCGTTGTGGGCGGTCTCGACCAACGAAGGAAGGGGGTCCCACTCGAACCGTGGGACCCCTTTCAATCAGTCTGGTCTCTGACCAACCGACTACGAGAGCGTCGCCTGACCGAGATGTTCTCGCGGCAATGACCCCCTGACATCGCACCGCTCAGACCGGACTGGTCAAGGATATCCACCGTAAAGCTGAGGCCCCAGAGTGTCGATCCAAAGAGTGAACGAAGCCGATCAGGATCGCCAGTGAAACTCGGTCCGTCGCCCCGACTGATCGTGTGAATGCGGTGTCCTGTGCGCAATTTCACAGAACTGATCGGCGCTATCGACAAGAGGTGGATTGCCATGTCGCGAGTCTGGATCGTCTTGGTTGCTGTGATGGCGGCTTCGGTAGTGCTCTTTGCGGGTCCGCAAGCTGAGTCAGCGTCCGATGACGGGGATCAGTACGGGCTGGTTGACCCCCGCACCGGAGCCTGGCATCTCTTCGAAGACGGGAACGAAGTCGGCCGGTTCTATTTCGGGAACCCGGGGGACTCCCCCTTCATGGGGGATTGGACCTGCGACGGCACCGACACGCCGGGCCTCTACCGGCAGTCCGATGGTTACGTGTACTTGCGCAACACGAATACGCAGGGCAATGCAGACATCTCGTTCTACTTCGGCAACCCCGGCGATGTGCCGATCGCCGGTGACTTCAACGCCGACGGGTGCGACACGGTCTCTATCTACCGACCGTCGAACCAGACGTTCTACATCATCAACACCCTCGGAACGAACGATGGGGGGCTGGGTGCGGCCGAGTATTCGTACGTCTTCGGTAATCCCGGCGACAAGCCATTCATCGGGGACTTCAACGGGAACGGGCAAGATACGGCAGGGCTTCACCGAGAGTCATCCGGCCTCGTCTACTTCCGCAACACGAACACACAAGGGAATGCCGACCGCCAGTTCATCTACGGAGACCCAGGTGACCGTTTCGCCGCCGGCGACTGGACGAACAACGGGATCGATTCACCGGGTGTGTTCCGACCCTCGAATGCCACGATGTACCTCCGCTACGAGAACAGCCAGGGCAGCGCCGACGAAACGTGGGTCAACGGATCGAGTGCGTGGATCCCCGTCGCGGGACGATTCGGTGACGAGCTCCCTGCACCTCCTCCGGGTGGGGCGATCGTCATTGATCACACGAGCGCCGACCTCGATGCAATTCCCGCAGCGTGGCTCGACGCAGCTGCCGGTTCGGTGGTGTGGGCCTATGGATCGACTTCGCACGGTACGCAGCTCTGGGCCGGTGCGGAGGATCTGAAGGCGACTCGTTCGCTTCCGTTCTTGCGTGAACGGCGGTCGGTTCCCGACCAGTCCGTCCCCCCGGCGCTCCGGATGGCCTACGACTCCTCGTGGTCGTGGAATGCTTCCGCATTCGCTGATACGGCACGAGCACGGCTGGCACAGGCACCGGGAGCGAACGCCTTTATGTGGTCGTGGTGCGGCGAGATGTCGTATGTGGGGACCAGCGATGTCAATGCCTATCTCAATGCCATGTCGACCCTTGAACAGGAGTATCCACAGGTGCGGTTCGTCTATATGACCGGGCACTTGGACGGTGGGAGTGACAGACTCGCAGCCAACAACGGCCTGATCCGCAGCCATGTCGCCGAACACGGCGGGATCCTCTACGACTTCGCGGATATCGAGGCGCACGACCCATCTGGGGTCGAATACCCCAGCGAGACCGACGCATGCGCTTGGTGTACCACATGGTGCGATGCCCACCCGGACGACTGTGCTGAGCCGGCCGCTAGCTGCGCCCACAGCCACCCGTTCAACTGCCGCCGCAAGGGAATGGCCTTCTGGTGGCTGTCGGCTCGCCTTGCCGGCTGGCCCGGTGTCTGACGGTCTGTCGCTGAAACGGCTGCCGTGGCTCCGGCCCTCGACGGCACTGGCGGCGCCCTCCGCCTCGTCGTAGTCCTCGCCTTCACGCGTTCCTGATCTCGGATCCTCGGTGCCCGACCCCGGAACAGACCATACGTGAGGGCGAAGCCGACGGCGATGACGGGGACCCGCAGAAGTCGATGCCCCGGCCCGCGATTTCTTGGGTGATTCCGTCGCCAACCTGAAGACCTCCTCCGAATTCGCCTAGGCTTGCAGTACGGCGGCGGACCCGCGCGCCAAAGAGGAGGAAGAAGAACTTATGACACGTGCACGAACGCTTGTTGCAGCGATTCTCGCGCTTGCGCTGCTGGCTGCTGGGTGTGGCGATGACGATTCCGTTGACGCAGAATCCCTAGGTCTCATCAACGATGGGACGCTCACGGTCTGCACCGATTCGCCCTACCCCCCGATGGAGTACGAGGAGGACGGTGAATTCACTGGATTCGACATCGAGCTGATGCGTGCGATCGCCGACGATATGGGACTAGAGACGTCCGTAGTGAACATTGGTTTTGATCCGATCACGTCGGGCCTCGCCATGGACTCCGGCGAGTGTGACATTGCGGCAGCGTCCATCACGATCACCGAGGAGCGCGAAGCCAACATCGATTTCAGCGATGGGTACTTCTCCGGCGACCAATCCTTGCTGACCACCGAAGGCAGCGGAATCGCCTCGATTGCCGATCTGAGTGGCAAGAACCTGGGCGTCCAGACGGGCACAACCGGAGAACAGTATGCAGGCGAGAACGCGACCGGTGCCAGCATCGTCTCGTTCGAGAACCCCGGCGACCTCATCACGGCAATCAACGCCGGAGAGCTTGACGCAGTACTTCAAGACATCGTGACCAACGGTGACGCTGCCCTCAACAACTCCAACCTGGTGCTCGTTGAGATCTACACCACGGACGAGTTCTACGGCTTTGCTGTCAAGGAAGAGGGAGCCGAGGATCTGATGGCTGCGGTCAACGCATCACTGGCCAAGGTCCGCGACGACGGCACGTATGACGACATCTACGAGGAGTTCTTCCCGACAGGCTGATTGTCGCCACCCACTACGCAATGGCGGGGCGGTCCGATGGGGCCGCCCCGCCATTGCCGTCCGGAGGTGCCTCTGCGCGGGAGGGCCTCAACGCGGTAACGTACATGGTGAATGGCGGTAGCTACCAAGTCGAGCCGGATGCGTCGCGCCGAGATCAGACGGCGTGTCATTTACGTT
>Ga0316198_10001563_pt1 | contig 13530 bp, 12 predicted proteins | sample OudBieAanoxic_MG_FD_204935 | JGI IMG/M metagenome (GOLD analysis project Ga0316198, IMG submission 204935) | Coastal sediment microbial communities from Oude Bieten Haven, Netherlands - site A anoxic | ecosystem: Environmental > Aquatic > Marine > Coastal > Sediment | place: Netherlands...
TTTAAACGCCTCTTTGGGCCCCGGAAGATATCTCTTGTCAAATGTGTTGATGATGTTCCGCCCGGCATAGTAGAGGCAGCCGCCAAACCCCAACTTTGGCAGGAAGTGCCATGGTGTATTTTCGAGACCTCCAATCGGTCCCCACACGAACGGAAGGTCTAATTTCCATAAATGCCCGGGAAATCGAAATCCCACATAGGTAAGCTGGTGAACGATATCAAATTTAAATTCACAATGGAGTTCTTTAGCAGCCTGAAAAGCATCCCTTTGCCACAAACGGTATGCACAGTTCATTATCGGTTTAAATATGGATTTTTCAATAAACTGCCAGCTCTTTGTAGGAGAGAAATGCCAAGGCTTAGGCGTAACAAAATGAAATTTAAGATGAGATAAAGATTTTGTCGTGTCCTGAATGGCCTTTTCAATAGTGGTACGATGAAAATCGGCCGTAATAATCCATATATCATGGTGTTTGGTTAGGGCTTTCACCCAACCCCAACCGACACCTTCTTCGGATCCAGAGTAAGGATTGCAAGCAAAAGCAGACACCAAGACTTTCAGCCGATGTCCCAATCTGAATCCTCAAGAAATCTTTCTGAAAAATGCATTAATTACCATCCCCATATCCATCCGTTCAAATATCTTAAGGAAAAAGTATAGACCTCGCCAAGTTATATATGAAAGCGTAGCGTTGGAGATACGGTCTTCGATCCGACCTTTATTTACTTTCGTTACCGTTTCAAATGCCTCAAGTGTGAAGTCGTGTCGCTGGAAAAGTTTGATCAACCCCTTTTTGCTGAAAAAATTCAAATGTTCAGGAGGAGATATATACATATCATTCTTCCCTTGAATTTTTGATAAGGCGGAACCAAAATGCGGTACGGCAATTGCGGCGGAACCGTTATCACGTAACACTGTATAAATGTTTTGAACCATTTCATTTGGATCCACTATATGTTCAAGCACTTGACTCAATAATACGACATCATATTTTTTTTTATGATGGGATGCAAACTTTCTATCAAACCCACACGCGTCAGGTTTGAAGCCATTGGTTTGATAAAAAACAGCTCTTGCATTCCGGTTGGGCTCACAAGCGGAAACGCAAAATCCCCATTTTTTTGCAGCGTGGGAAAAAGAGCCAAACCCGGCGCCCACATCAAGAAAGTTGTCCCCCTTTTTTAAACTCCAACATCTATCAATAATTCGATTAGAATCAGCTGAGGTATCTGGATAATACCGCAGGTCAAGTCTACGAACTTGTTCTATGGTAAAATTGTTATATGAAGTATTTTGGTAATACTGTTCGATTTCATAGCTGGATGGACGCGGATAAACATATGCACATTGACAATCAGGGCAGCGCCTAATAGAAAACTCGCTATCCTGGGTTTTTTTCACAAAATAGCTACCCACAGGTTTATACGTGCAACAGATGCATGTACCACCTTCATCGATATCGTTCATTTTAATGTGTGGCTATATTGAGCTTAAGGATTAATGAAGGGTTGGTCGAATCCTTGGGAAATCTTTCAAAATCTTCTGCCATGAATAATATTTACCAATAATTTTTCTACCTTTTTCGCCAATTGATTCCAAAAGTATACGATCGTTCAATAATTTGCAGATTGCCTCTACAAATTCAACTTGTTCATTCGCAACTAAAACGTCCACACTATCTTTAACATTTATACCTTCTACCCCTTTAGCAGTTGAAATAACCGGTTTTCCGGCAGCCATGTACTCTAAAATCTTAAGTCTGGTTCCAGATCCCGAGAAAATTGGCGCGACACCAATAGTGCAAGCCTTAACAAACACAGGCAGCTGTTGAAAAGGGATGCATCCCGGAGTAATCAACCATGGTTTTTTCCAAGGTACTTCCCCGCCAACAATGGCCAACCTAGCATCCGGTTGCCGTTCTACTACATTGGGCATAACTTTCTTAATCAAAAAATCGATACCATTCTGATTCGGCTTATACCAATAGGAACCCACGAATAAAACAGTCTGATTGGTAAGGGCATACTTTTTTTTTTCGGTTTGAATTTGTGTGGGTGAAACTTGATCGAATGTATCAATATCAACTCCGTTCGGTAATATTTGTGGCTTGATGCCATACAAGTACTCAAATTGTCGACGATCTACATGAGAAACCGCGGTAGCGGTGTTAACTTCATGTAAAATTCTTCCTTCAGCCCATCGGGTGACTTCAGTGACAAACCGATTATGTTTTTCTTTCCGTAAATTATATTCTACATTATGGGAATGGTAGATCAACTCAGCAGGTTTTGCGAGCAGATGAATTACTTTCATTAGCAGCCAATGATACAGCACCCAGGAAGCCCCTTCAAGCACTACTATATCCGGTTCAATTCGATTTAGATGGCCGATTATCTTGAAGATCCAACCGGGTATCCGCAATATTTTTTTTATTCTATTATCAACAAAGCCTTGTAAGGTTATGATATTTATATCATTTTGAATACATAGGTCGCCGTCCTGAATGCCCATTTGTATTAGCGTTGTTTTGCCATCCACATGCTTGGCCATGTTCCAGGATACCGAAGCAGCACCACTTACAGGCGGATAGGCTTCATAAAAGCAGATAAATACAATTTTCATCGCACGAATATGGATCGTAATTTTAAGCGCTCAAAGGGGATTGATTTCCACTTAATAAAGCCCATCTGTACGGATCAACCATTGGAAATACTATATGGATTCTGACGTCTCAATCGATCTATATGTTCCAATGTTAGAAAAAAGTAATTAATTCTACGTTCTCCCGGGTACCATTTGGAAATTGAAACGCCGTCAAATATGAAGGGTTGATATCCATATTCTTTCAATATTTCTTTAAGCTGATAACCATCCGACTTTTTATTGGTAAAATCTGAAGAGATTTCTAATAGTAGCGCTGGCCTCCACCGAGAGATCGTTTCTCTTGCCCCTTTTATGCATGGTAATTCATGCTCTTCAGTATCAATTTTAATAAAGGTGACCTGCCGTTGATTTTTGGATAACATTTTATCAATTGTATTTGACTTAATTTGGTAGGTCTTGGATGAGGGACCTATCGGTTCTGTTGATACTTGTGCACGATAATGATTTTCAAGGCCGAATTTATTTCTCGGGACAGATAAGTTAAGCATACCCACCGTGTCTGAAATCGCACATTGACAGGGGTGAACATTCTGCAAGTGCAATCGATCAATATTATAAATCAGGTATCTGTATGTAGAAGGAATCGGCTCTATACTGTATACACGCCCTGAATATCCAACCCATTTTGATAAAATCTTTGTATATGTTCCAATATTCGCCCCAATATCAATAACATAATCATGACGATCAACTAAAAAACGGCCGATCTTCAAATCTTTAAGTTGTTTTTCGGTAATCGATTTAATCGCTCGGTAATAGTGTCGTTTCATTAGTTCTTCAAAAAGAACTGGAGGGACTAATTTTATAAGCCGGCCAAAGAGGGAGTCCTTTGCACTTATTTCCTTGTTGGTGACCCATCCCTTTATATTGGATTCAGAGCGCATATATACCGACTTTGTGAGTTTTTAGAAATTTATCAAGCATTTCAAGAATGCCCAAAGTAAAGTGATGAGCAGAAAATTTTTTCCCCTGCAATTTTAAATGGGCCCGCATGTCATTTTGTAACTTTTCATTGCTTAATACCGCATGAATCTTATCAACAGCATCCATTATCGAGGTGAACAAAAGTGCCGGATGATCAACGATTTCCCTTTGCCCTCCTCCCGCGGGAACAAACGGGATACAACCGGCCTTAACCATCTCGGCAATAGAGATGCCAAATGCTTCACCTTGGCAGGCATGAATCCCAAACCGATGCTGTGTGAGTATTTCCACTTTCTTGGTACCAAGTTGTTTGCCTTCTATTTGAATCCAATTCTTTTCAGATCGGCACAGATTTTTAACAACTCTTCCATAGGAATTGCTATCTATTTCGCCGACCAGGTGAAGGTGAATATCATGCCCTTTATTGCGGATTGCTTTGAGTATTTTAATCATTCGTTTGATTCGTTTCTCAGGAGAAATGCGACCAATATAAACAAAACCGCTTTCTTTTTTTTCAAGTGGAACTTTGGGGAAATGGCTAAAGACAGGTGGATAGAGGACATGAATATTCGCATGATATTTTTTTTCGATCACATCAGCCGACCAGTGGGAGTTGGCCAATATAAGATCTTCTCCTGAAAACAGATCCCTTCCAGAAGGTCGTGACATCACTTTTGCCAATTTTAGGTATGCTTTTCGAATAGCACGGTTTCGGTGGAAAGGACCTTTAAACCCTTGGGGGTCCGGATGCAACTTTTTTCGAAGCTGTTCGTCCCAGGAAAAATCGGCGATGCAATGAATTGCCGGAATGCCAAAGTCACATAAGTTATAAGTACTGATCAGGCCATCATAATCCTTTGCAATTTTCCGGCAGAATCGCTGAAACAATGCACCCCGAACGGCCGCAACATTAGCGTTTCTGGTAATGATGTGAGGAATCGGCGCGTTACGTATTGTAAATTCGTCATGACTTATTTCAGTTCCGTAAAAAGAATTCAAATCATCCAGATCAACCTTACCTGAGGTAATCAAATCTATAATGTAATCTTTCTTTAGGGCCTCGATGCTCCACATCGTCCTCGCTTCTGATCCACCTCTACCCATGCGAACACGGGTGATACCAATTTTAGGACGGGATCTCTTTACATTCCAGGTATTTCTTGAATTAAGTGCCATTTTATCTAATTAAGCCACCCATCAAACTTTCGACCCAACAGTCGCTCGAGTCGGCGAACATCATCAATAAAATGGCTCTTTAGAATACAGAATGTTTCTTTATCGATTGCTGGTCGCCCGCCACGAAGGCGGAAATGACTGCGAACAGCCTCTTTGACAAATGCAGGTAGAAATAGCGGCAACCTTACCTGCTGAGCAGCCCTGAATAGACTAAGCAGAGGTGCCGGTATATTTCCCATGGCCGAGTTAAACCGCCCACCGGCATCGAAGTGGACATTGGGTGTGACTTCTAAAAAACAATAAAGTTCTGATAAAATGCGTTTTGGCTCGGCAACTAGCTCATCCGCCCGGATTACTTGGATTTGTTCAGGGGAAAATAAGGAAAAATATCTGGTAAGTTGTTCGCCATAATGCCCAACGTCAATATAGAAAGGTTCCCCGATTCGTCTTTTTTGTTCAATCGTGCGAACTTGATTTTTCCAACGTGTTTCACCCTCATACCCCTCAAATCTATTTTTATCGGTAATGCATTTAAGATTCTTTAGAACACAGTCTCGGAAGGATCGCTTTTCAATACCTTTGCTATAGTACATCCACCAATCTGAATAGGCTCGTTCGATGGGATCGCGAAGAACGGCAATGAGTCGAGCATTTGGATAATGTTGGTTTAGTCTTTTGGCTACATAAGGAACAAAGAGGTAAGTTGGACTGGCTTCTCCAAGCGCTTTTTCACCTGACCAATGTCGAAACGCTTCTTCATAACTGGTTTGAAAATCACATCTATCTATAAGCTCAACATACCTGGGTTCTTTTGGTATTGACATGCATATGTCAGGATGATGGTTGAAGTAATAATAGAGGGACGTTGTGCCGCATTTGGGAGCGCCAATGATAAAGAATGTGGGAGAGTATCTTGGATCCGGCATTTTATCCTATATTCCGAATGAATAACTAATGAAAATCAGTGTCCAAACTATTTTTATAAAAAATAGCATGAATTTCCCCACCCCTTTCATGCGTTTTAACCTTACCGAAACCATAGGAGTGCAATAAGTCGAAAATCTTTGTTGAATTAATCGTTTCCGGATAAAGTGTAGAGTGGATTTCGCAGCAAACCAATCGACATTTTTTTTGTAATAACGTTTTTTTAAACCCTCTGATGACCGGATATTCAAACCCTTCAACATCAATTTTTACAGCACGGGGCAATGGAAGTTTTTCTTTTTTTACAATGTCATCTCCAGGAATGACAACAACGTGGTGCTTATCCTTTCCACCATTAAATTTTAGTAGGCTAGACGCTCCGATCCCAACTTTGGGTTGATTGTAAAGCATCCTAACCTCCATTTGATCCCCAAGCGCTTTTTGAATAAGTTTAACATTGTTTATATTATTCAGTTTAATGTTTTTTCTCAATGTTTTAAAGGTTTTATTTTCGGGTTCGAAAGCAATTATTTTCCCGGCATTTTTAACTTTTTTGGCCATAAAAATAGTGTGAATTCCTATGCTTGCACCTATATCATAAGCCACATCACCAGGGTGAATTGTTTCCATCAAGGGTTCTAAAATACGTTCTTCGAATTTTCCCCCATTGCTAAATACTGTTTCTAGAGCACGAAGTTCATAAAAATTCTGAGCATAGAAATCGGCATGTATATCTTGAAATCTTAATTTTTTTATATTTTTTGGGCAATTCAATTTATAGTAAAATTTTTTCAGAGAATCACCCATCCGAAGAATTTTTGCGGTTTTGATCAAAATGGGGTTTTGCCCTAAACGATTCATCCACATGGCAGATAATTCATCAGCAAACTATAGTATTTTCGTACTTTTTATACGGAAGCATCTCGTTCTGTGCATCACGATTCTAAATACCCCTAAACAATTGGAAGCTCTCTTTAATTATAATTTGCATCTTATATCTAAAGAATTTATCCGACAGATAAGTCATACCGAAATATATAAAAACTCCTACAACAATAAGGGTCACGAATTCAAGGATTCCAATATCCATTATCGTTTTTAACGTTAATACAAATAGCGCCGAAATGGTTGCATTCATTAAGGGAATTAATATCATCTTACCATAAATTGCTAACCCACATTCTGTTATTTGGATAGCCATGAAGCTAAAGCCGAGACATGAAATTAAAATACTTAATAATACCGCAAATGATGCACCTGTGATCCCCCAAGTAACAGTAAAAGGGTAAATAAAAATGACCAGTACAATCAAACGAATTATTTGGAGCCTAGTGTCATTTTTGGGTTTTCCAATGGCATAAAATAAAAAACCTGATGATGCTGCCACCGATCGTGTCAAACCCGCAAAAACCAAAATCTGCATCGCCGGAACCATCGGCATCCACTTTTCTCCTAAAAAAATATTTGTAAATTCCGGTGCCATTACAAAAATTAAACCCGCTAGCGGAAATGACAAGAAGGCTGTTAGTTGTAGAACTTTTAGATAAGCTTCTCTTAAACCTGGGAGGTTACCCTGTAGCTTGGAAAAGGCGGGGAAAGTGACTTGAGAAATAACCAGAGAGATTTCCGTTGCCGGTGTATTTGAAATTTTATATGCCATCTGGTAAAATCCAAGCATAGTTACGCCTAATATTTTCCCAACGAGAACATCATCTCCCTGGGTTATCAAAAAAACCAGGAGGCTGGAGCCTAAGACCCATTTCCCAAACCCGAAAAGTTCCTTTACTTTTCCCAAATCAAGGCTCAAACGGGGTCTGTAAGGATGGACGATATAGCTTGTGATCAATCTGACCGTATTTCCTGCGATTAAACCGAAAACAAGCGCCCACACGTTTCTTAATAATAAAGCCGCCGATACGGCGACAATAAAATCGGCCAATGTGCCACTCAACTGATAGGTAAATTGCTTGCTAAATTCCAGTTCCTTCTTGAAATAAATAATGCCGATATTTGTGAATGCTTTAATAAGAAATGAAAGTCCAAGAACTCGAATGATGGTTTTTGCCTGGGGGACTTCAAAAAATAGGGCCACGTAAGGTGCAATGAAATATAAAACCGAAAACAGGACTACACCTCTTATGATCCCCACTGTCCAGACCGAATTCAGATATTTTTTCGCATCCCCTTTTTTTTGAATAATCGCCGCTTCAAAGCCCGTTTGGGAGAAGTTCTCCAATGTCATCATAGCGAGCAGTGCAATTCCCAAAAGCCCAAAATCGCCTGGGGCAAGGATTCGCGCTAAAATGACGAGTCTTGCTAAGTATAAAATACGCTCGGTTATTCTAAGGGAAACAACCCAAATCCCGCTTTTTACGACACGTCGAGACAATCGTTCTTTAGTGTCTTTGATCATGGGAGGAGTTCAGGGCCAGATCGTTGATTTTAAGGTCCGCTGATAGTTGGTAAGGGTTCACCTGTTCAGCGGCATAAACGGCAATGTCGATGTCCATTCCGTGCCTTTTATAAAACAATCGAACCATAGAGATATGAAAAGATTACTCGGGCATCCTTTGTAAGTATATTGGCCATTGAATTGATGATATTCATTTTATTTTTCCGGTGGGAATCTGATGATCCCACAGCCTTTTGCTTCAACTTCCACATCCCATGTTTTCCATACCTGCCACTTGGAGGTAACAGGAAGAACCGCAACCGCAATACTTTTTCCCGAAACACGAGTAGTCCCCTGGGCGAATACATTGCCACCCTTAATCTCTGGATTCTTTAATTTTATCTTGATGTTTTCGGCGCTTTTATCCCCCAGATTCATTAGTAATACCCGCATGGTTTTGGGTTGAACGAGTTTACCCGGATCTTTCCGACTTCTATCGGGTTCGGCCCACCGGCCGCTTACAATAAGGGTCGGTTTTATTCGGGGTTTTGAGAATGTTTGATAGAGCGCCATCACATCATTGGGTAATCCGGAACCATCTGTAGGGATTTGGTCAAATCGCCCGCAAAGTTCATCGGCATATGCAAGCAGGCCGGGTTCGCCGCTATCAGCACCGGCGGCGAAAAAGGCGACCCCTGGTGATTCGGGTGCAATGAGACGTAAAAATCGAATCTGCAGTTCGAGCTCTTCTTTGGTTTCGGCCCAGTTTTCGCCTGGATTGCCGCCGATTCCCAGACCGAGACCGATAATCGTTTTGTGCATAAGGCCTTGGAGCTGAGCAGCCCGTACCTGCGTGATAATATGCCAGTAGTCTTTTTTGCCCCCCACATATGCCTCGGGTAGGATCAGGTCGACAACGTCCCGATAAGCATCTGCCAGCACCGGTGCGATGGGTCCCCGCATTTGCCAAACGACCAGGGATAAGTTCGGCGTTTTTGCTTTGGTCTTGCGCAGAATTTCGGCGGTTTTCTGATCGGTCTGCCCGCCGAAGTCAAATCCGAACTCATCGATGCAGATAACCGGCTTGGGGTTGCTGCCGTAATCGATGGTGGTGAGAATCTCAACGGCTTTGTCCACCGGATTTCGTAACAGGTCAAACCAGGTTTTCCCCTGGGATGGGATAACGCACTTGTTAACCCAGTATTTCCACTCATCTGGCTTGCTATGGACAAGGTTGGCCGAGCGGAGCGTTTTTGGGTCCGAGCCCTTGGGAAGGTAAAGAAATGCAAAGATCCGATCTTTGCCAAGGATTTTGATTTTCTCTCCAAATATAGCCGATGGAGGTAAAAACACTAGAGAAAAACAAAAAATGGCCAGAAGTATATATCTGTTAAACAGTGTTGTTTTCACATCATTTACTTTATTATTCCTCTAAATCATATGCAGGCTTTTTTCTCTTTATTGACCTGCCCTGCAATCCAGGCATAGGTCTTCCTCAATCCATCCTCGAGTTTGATAGCGGGTTTCCAGCCTATTTTCTTAAAGATGAGGCGGTTATCCGAATTTCTCCCACGAACCCCCAAGGGACCGGCCATGTATTTTTTAGATAGTTCTTTTCCGGAAACGGCAATGATCATATCGGCGAGTTGATTGATGCTCACCATTTCATCAGAACCAATATTCCCAGGACCGGTCCAGTTTGAGCGCATCAAGCGAATGCTGCCCTCCAAACATTCATTTATATATAGGAAGGATCGGGTTTGTTTTCCGTCACCCCAGATTTCAATTGTACCGCCGTCCTGTGCTGCGGCAACCTTCCTGCAAATCGCTGCCGGTGCTTTTTCCTTGCCACCCTGCCAGGCGCCCTCAGGCCCGAAGATGTTATGGTAGCGGGCAATACGAACATTCATCTTATAATTGCGATGATAGGCGAGGTACAATCGTTCGGAGAATAACTTCTCCCAGCCGTATTCGCTGTCCGGTTGGGCAGGGTAAGCACTTGCTTCGGTACAGTTGGGATTGTCCGGGTCCATTTGATTGTATTCCGGATAGATGCAGGCCGAGGAAGAATAAAAGATCCGCCGAATATTCCTTTTTTGGCAGGCATCCAGCATATTCAGATTGATTATGCCCGAATTGTGCATGACATCCGCATCGTTTTCACCAGTGAAGATATATCCGGCACCCCCCATATCGGCGGCAAACTGATACACTTCATTGAACTGCCGGTTTACGACAGACCGGCAAAGGGCGGGATCACGAAGATCGCCTATAACAAAATCGTCGGCTATTGTTTCTGAAAATTCAGGATATTTTAAATCAACACCCCGAACCCAGAATTCTTCCGATTTGAGTCTTTTGACCATATGGCTGCCAATAAATCCACCGGCACCGCAAACCAGAGCCTTTTTCATCGAATATTAAACCCCTTCATCATTGTATTCTAAATAACGTAAATAAATTATTAGCCACAGACTCACACAGACGTTTTATTTGGGAAGGGAGTGCGTTTTGCCAGGATAGTTGTTCATCCATTAATGGCATCTTTCGGCCCAGAGCTGCGTTTTCGTATTTTTGCAATCCTCGGAATAGGCCCACTATGACTGCGGTTGCAAAAACGCTCAGGCCTTGCTCTGAACCAAAATCTACTATTTCTGGATGGACACTAGGGTAGAATATCTGCCGAAGGTCCACGCCGCTATCTTGGCCGCGTCGGCAGATAAAATAGCCTGTTCCTGTCCGTGTCTGTCTGCGGCCAAAAGAATACCGGAATTGAGCAAACGGGAGCGTTTTTGAAAGGTCTCAATGCATAGCTTCGCCGGGCAGGTTACAAGTCGTTTAACTGTGTAACCCACCAATAATTCAAATCAAATGTTTAGAAATTAATCCAGGGCCGTTCCCCAGTCGTATTGTCGCTTGATATATTTAAGGAACAGGGATGTTTCGGTACGGATGACACCGTCGATGCGGTTGATATTTTCAAATATAAGTTCATTTAATTCATCCATGTCCCTGACGACGAATTCCGTTTCGATCCCCGTGCCCCCGGTTGACTGAACAATAAACCATAAAGGCTTTAATTTTTGCAGCTTTTTTATAATCTGATCCATTTTTTTGATTTCTACATAAATTCGAATATTTCCCACGATTTTAAACCCGAGTTTCATGGGATTGCTTACGGCAACGATTTGAATATAATTTTCTTTTACCAGGCGATCCAATCGGGATCGGACGGTCGCTTCGGAAATACCCACTTTTTTGGCGATATCGGTATTGGCGATGCGCCCATCCTTTTGGAGCAGTCGAATAATCTCACAATCGACGCTGTCGATCATTTTTTTCCGGGTCCGTTTTGTTCTCATCCCTCCTCCATGGTACGGGTATGATGTATTTACGCATCCATCAGCACCCTTAACCTGTGATGGAAAATATTACATTTATCCTGCCTGTTAATTTTACTGTGTAAATAAACAATATATTCTGATTTGTCATTCCCCTTGTAAAAGCGAACCGCCCTTCGGGGCCTCTGCTTGCACTGCATCTTCGCATAATATACCCCCTGATATAGCGAACTATAATCAGGGGGATATTTTATTCGAATCCACAACACATCCAAATGCTCACAGATTCAGGAACATCAGAATCAATGAGGCACTCGAAAAGCGGCCCCAACCGGTTTAAATTATCCGGATTTAGCCCGATATTGATTCATTGCTTATATTTTTTGTATAAAATTGGCTTTTTTCGTTAAATCTATCTAAATAAATTATACTTATCGTAGATAGCACACATAATCCCTTGACAAGCGGATACCATTCCACGTAAAAGAATTTAAGATACGCATATCAAAAACAGCCTGTCAAATGAAGTATTTACCATCAAAGTCATTTTGGGAAAAGATTAAACACTCAAAAGTAAAGGAGGATACGACATGTCATTGCCATTAATGAAAAATTATATTGACGGCGAATGGGTGGAGTCCGACTCGGCAACGATCGGAGATGTATGGAACCCGGCCAAGGGAGAAAAAATCGCTCAGGTGGCTTACGGTACCAAAAATGACGTGGATAAGGCCGTTCAGGCGGCCAAAAATGCTTTCTGGGAATGGCGTACCACGCCACCCTTGTCCCGGGCACGAGTTTTTTTCCGGCTGAAAGAGGCCTTTGAAGATAATTTCGAAGATATTGCCCGGACCCTGACCACCGAGCAGGGAAAATGTATCGATGAATCCCGGGGAGAGGTCCGGCGCATGATTGAAAACGTTGAGCATGCCACCGGCGTAACCACCCTGATGTGCGGCTATACCCTGGAAGATATCGCCGAAGGGATCGATTGTTACGGACACCGGCAACCCATAGGGGTTTTCGCCGCTATCGTTCCGTATAACTTTCCAGCCATGGTGGCCTGGTGGTTTTTGCCTTACGCGATTGTCAGCGGGAATACCTTCATCGTCAAACCGTCGGAGCAGGTACCCATGACCCAAACTAAAATATTTGAAATCCTAGACGATGTTGGCTTCCCCGAAGGGGTGATCAACATGGTTCACGGATCCAAAGATGTGGTTAACGGGTTGCTTGATCACCCTGATATCGAGGGGATTTCTTTCGTGGGATCGAGCCCCACGGCCAAATATATCTATGAGCGGTGCGGGGCCACCGGTAAACGGGTGCAATCGTTAGGCGGCGCCAAGAATATTGTCGGTATCATGCCAGATGCCAACCTCGAAATCGGCATGCCATCTTTGATTACCTCCTTTTTCGGATGTTCAGGTCAACGCTGTTTGTCCGGATCGGTACTGGCACCGGTGGGTGATGGCGCCAATGCGTTTATCGATCAATTTGTTGCCGCTACTAAAATAATGAAAGTCGGTGACGGCCTGGATGAAAGCGCCGCCATGGGACCAGTGGTCAGCGCGGCACACAAAGAACGGGTGCTCGGATTTATTGAAAAAGGAATCGAAGAGGGGGCTGATCTGATTATGGACGGAAGGGATTTTGTCGTCGATGAGTGTCCCAACGGTTTTTTTGTGGGACCGACGATCTTCGATAATGTCACCCCCGACATGACCATCGCCTCCCAGGAAATCTTCGGGCCGGTGGTAAGCATCGTGCGTTGTAAAGACTTGGACGATGTTATCAATCTGATCAATACCCGGAACTACGCCAATGCCGCCTGTCTTTATACAACCAGCGGTAGCGCCGCCCGGAAATTCAAATATCGGGTTAAACCGAGCATGGTGGGTATCAATATCGGCATTGCCGCCCCCATGAGTTTCTTCCCCTTTGGCGGTGCGGGCTACTCCATGTTCGGTGATACCAAAGCGCATGGTCAGGAGATTTTTCAGTTTTTCACCGACACCAAAGTCGTCATTGAAAGGTGGTTTTGATAAACAGAGAGGTTCAAAGGTTCACGGTTCATGGGTTGAATGGTACACTCACTTGACACCTCGT
>Ga0316198_10001565_pt1 | contig 13529 bp, 16 predicted proteins | sample OudBieAanoxic_MG_FD_204935 | JGI IMG/M metagenome (GOLD analysis project Ga0316198, IMG submission 204935) | Coastal sediment microbial communities from Oude Bieten Haven, Netherlands - site A anoxic | ecosystem: Environmental > Aquatic > Marine > Coastal > Sediment | place: Netherlands...
TCTTTTGTAGAAAAAACAGAACGTTAATGACTTTAGTATAGCACTTATACGGACGTCGTTTTGTTACCTGGAGTCAGGAAGAACCTCAATCTGAAGGGAAACGCTAGATTGTTGACCTTCGAAATGGCAATGTTAAGTTTAAGGCTCAACAACTGAAACGGCTCCTTTTAAAAGCCTGGATTACATTTATGAAAGCAATTGTCTATCGTACATATGGATCACCTGATGTCCTCAGGCTCGAGGATATACCAAAACCAATTCCCAACGATGATGAAGTTTTGGTGAAAGTACATGCTGTATCAGTAAATTCATGGGACTGGGACATGTTGACAGGAAGACCACTGGAATATCGCTTAATCAGTGGTTTGTTAAAGCCTAAAAGCAATAAATTGCATGGATGTGACATAGCCGGGCAGGTTGAAGCAACAGGTAACAACGTCAGACATTTTAAGGTTGGAGACGAGGTGTTCGGTGACCTGTCAGTGGGAGGATGGGGGGCTTTTGCTGAAAATGTTTGTGCGAGTGAAAACGAATTAATTCTGAAACCGTCAACGATGACCTTTGAGGAAGCCGCATGCCTCTCTCATGGGGGCAATCTTGCAGTACAAGGACTTATTGATGTGGGAAAGATTAAATCCGGACAAAAGGTTTTGATTAATGGTGGTGGCGGTAGCACTGGTACATTGGCAATTCAGATAGCAAGATTATTCGATGTTGAAATAACCGCTGTGGATCACACGGTGAAATTAGACATGATGCGAACTCTTGGCGCAGATCATGTGATTGACTATACAAAGGAAGATTTCACCCAGAATGGACAGAAATATGATCTGATTTTCGACGTAAAAACAGATCGTTCTGTTTTTGATTATAAGCGTGCATTATATAAGGATGGTATGTACGTAACGGTAGGAGGAAAAACTTCTCGAATCCTTCAGGTTGCATGTTTTGGAAAACTGTCAAAAAAATACCGAATGAATATTGTAGGATACAAAGCAAATAAAGATTTGAATTATCTCGTCGAGCTTTATGAGACGGGCAAGCTAAAACCGGTCATTGATAAATGTTTTCCTCTAGAAAAGACGGTCGAAGCATTTCAATATTTTGGCGAAGGACGTTTCAGAGGAAAGATAGTTGTGACATTGTGAAAACCACGGCGGGCAAAGTCATCTGGAAACACTCTCTAGGCAGATCACTTCAGGGCCGATATTCTCTACACCCTCTCGGCAACGACTGCAAATTCGCTTGATTCTTTATCAAACTGACTTCCTGCGACATCTGAATACAGCTCATTTATGGTAAAGCCAACTTCCAGGAACTCTCGTTCAAGGTCTTCGGGAGCAAAATGCTGTAGCCAGTTGTAGACCGTCCTGGTACGGTCAGACTCGATAATAGTGTACTTGTCCAGCACCACCTTTTCACTGTCGTATTTGAAGGTATTCAGAAAGCCATAATATTTGTCTGTAGACCAGAATCCATTGAGCTGGTTGAGCTCATATATGGAGACCTCTTCCCTCTTTTCAAATGCTACCAAGGAATATACATCCAGCACGACTGAGCCGCCCGGTTTGAGGATTGTGTAGAATTTCTTCAACAGTTCATTTCTCTGCGTCGGACTCAGGGCACAGAAGTCGCACATGATCATCAGTACCAGGTCGAAGCGCTCCTCGGTTTCAAATTCCAGATAGTTCTGGTTCACGTAGTTGATGGTCAGCTGCTCATCAGATGCAACTTGTGCGGCATAGTTGATGGACCTCTCAGAGAAATCAATACCGGTCACCTGTGCTCCTCGTCGTGCCAAGGGCGCTGCATACAACCCGGGGCCACAGCCGAAATCAGCTATGTTATATCCCCTGCCGACGCTGAAATGAGAAGCGATCCAGTTCACTGATCGCTCGATAAATTCAGCTTTTCGGGAAGAAACGTCGATGGCTTCGTTGAGGTGATAGGAAAGCATCTGTTGCGACGTGTGCTGATCGGTCCACAAATAGCTAGCGGTGTAAAACTGAAATGGTTCTGGCCGTTCGTTAATTTTCTCCAATTCTTTAAACATTTTCTTTCCTTATTTTATTTTCCAGCTTTGAGAAATAGATGATAGATCAACTTGGAATAAAAATTATTCAGAAACCGGGTGCCGTATTCAGGGGCAACCACTACCTTTTGCCGTTGTTTCCTATTTTCGAAAGTACGGCATCCGTAAGCAGGCCGACACCAAGCCCGATAAGGATGCAACCGACAAAGACTAATGCAGAGGTTTCCAGAAAGAAAAAACCAACTCCCAGTCCTGTCAATAGTCCGCCGCCCTCAGCCCAGGCACTAATATTCTCTTTCGTGTAAATCATTACGGATTTTTTCATAGCCATGACAAGTCATTATTCATATGCGAAGAATTACCGGCTCTTTCCTTTTAGGTGCAGGAGGGATTTGTTCCGGATAACCCAAGGTTATTGGTGCAACAATTGTATGATTTTCGGGTATCCCCAACTCATGCACCATATCCGGATCATGTATCTCAGTTCCAAGGTTTACCCAGCAGGTACCTAATCCTCTGGAAGCTGCAGCCAGCATAAAATAGCTAGCCGCCAACGCACAATCGACATACAAATTTTTAAGCGATGAAGCACCAAGGATCATCACCAGACAAGGTGCATTATAGAAGACGTTGAAGGATTTATTCTCCAGCATCCCTTTGTATTTGTGCGCGTAATCATCCGGATCGGCGGCAAGGCGGGCAAGGATATTCTTCTTGCTTTCATCCGAAATTTTTTTCAGCCATTCTCGATCATTGACAACAATAAATTTCCATGGCTGTTCATTCCCAGCGTTTGGTGCAAAGGTACTTTCCCTGATCATCTCTTTAACGATTTCATTGGATACGATGCTGTCCCGGTATTTCCTCACGGATCGTCGCTGTTTTAAAAGTTCTTCAAATGTCATGTTTAAATTTCCCTCCTGGCTGGCGAACAGATCTTATAACTCGAGCTGAAATTAAGCCGTTTATTCTATTTCAGATTTTCTTTTGTCCGCAGTGATATCGTCAGTCTATGTAACCGCTCTACCATTTTCTGATTGACCGGCAGCGGAGCATCCGGTTTAACAGATGGTAAAATATAGTTATACAGCAGATGCTCAGGCACCTGGCTTCTGACTTGTTCAAGCCGACCGGTGAATACAACCACCATGTTTTGGTCTCTCAGGACAAAGATTCGCTGACCATGTGCGCCGAGCGCGGCAAACCTTTCCGGACTCAAGATCCACCACTGGTAACCATATCCGTAAGTTTCGTAATTATTGATCTGCTTTCGGGTGGATTCCTTTATCCACTCCGGAGATATGATCTGCTGATCCTGCCATTTGCCGTCTTTGAGAAACAGGTAGCCGATTTTTGCCATATCGAGTGGACGCATGGTCAGATCACTGTAGCCGATTGTCAGCCCGTTACGGCTCTTCCAATGAGTGTCGGTTATTCCAAGCGGTGAGAACAGATGCTTACTGGCAAATTCAAAGGCGGTCTCCCCCGAGGTTTTCTGGATAATTGCGGTAAGCAGAGACGATGCGCCATTGCAGTATTGAAAGCGGCTGCCGGGTGTTTCGATCAACGGGAGATCGATCATATACTGCACCCAGTCGTCAGTCTGCCACATCTCCTTCAAACCTTTGAACTCGTGCGCTTTGGTGTCTTCACACTGAAAGCCGGCGGCCATCGTCAGCAGATGTTTCAATGTGATGTTCAGCTTATCGTTATCTTGAACCGTCGGAATCTTTTTGGGAAAAAACTCGAGGATGCCCTGGTCAACCGATTTTATATATCCCTTATCGATCGCGATTCCGATCAGTGCCGACGATACGCTTTTAGTGCACGAATAGACCTGGTGTTTGAAATGCGGCTCTGCAGTATACATGTACGACTCCAGAACCACATATCCGTTTCGGATTACGATTATGCTGTCGAGTCTGTGATCTTTTCCCTGCAGCGATTCCAACATATTCGACAAAACCTCTGAACTCATTCCCTGGCGTTCCGGCGGTGAAGTTCGCCATTGTTCCCGAGGCCAGTATTCGGAATAAGAAGGTTCAACCAGAGTGAAAAACACGATCAACGTGAAGAAGATCAAGCGAAATGAAAAAGAATATCCGGTATTCATTTTTTCAAGTTCTCAGATGATGTGGCGTCCATAGAACCGTTCTTTCGATCTCCTGAAATTGGGGCAAATATTTCTTATGTGGGATGATGCAGATGAACACCATTGACCACAACCATAATCCTTTCGGTCATTATGGTTGGTTTTTCCACACTGAGAGCACGGTCTGCTAATCTCGTCTTGAAAAAACTCTACGAGTTGTCCACAGGCTTCACACTCGATATCAAAAATTGCATCAGCGCCCCACTCCTGGGTGTTGTTTCCGGTGCATTTACGCATACTTTTAATTCTCCGGTGAAAATTTCTCAACTCACACTCCGCAGTCCCTGTCAGTCCTCAGGGAGTAAAAGATATCTGAAATCACAGATGTCTCCTCCCTGCATGATCGTCTTAGTCCTCTCCAATTTGAGTCTCGGATCTAGACCTTGTGCGAATGGTTTATCACGGCAACATGAGAACTCAGCACCAAACTCTTCCAGCCCCAATTCGCGATATTTCTCGTAGTAAGGACAACGGGTCACATTGAAGAAATAAGTAGTTGGTGTTTGTTCCAATACGTCCATTTCCCATACACCGTCCTCACCCCATGTAGCGATATCTTTTGCCAGAATTTCAATCGAATTTCCCTGGGTATGTTGGGCCACATTCCTGCCTCGCTCGAACGCTTCTCTTTGATTGATGTTTCTCAATAGAGCCCGTGCCTCTTTTTCTCCCAGTATTTTAGATAGTTCACGTATTACCGGTGCAATCGCCGAAGCTTCTATGGCCCTTTTTTCCAGCCGACTGATGTTCTTCATTTTTTCTCTCCTTAACTTTATGTATCCCGCTCAATCTGGAGGGGGAAAAATTTCGTCCTCTATCTCTTCTCTTGTATTGCGATGACCGACATGATCACCAGAGATGCCAGCAAAGCAATGGAAGAGGATATGGTTATGCCAGTCCATCCGTATGAGTGCCAGACGGGGCCTAAAAAAATAGAAGACAGGCTGCCTCCACCAATACAGAATAAAATGTACATGGATGAGGCACTGCCCAGTGAATCTCTGGAAACACTCTGCCCGATTATCAGAAACACCAGCGGCTGAACAGTATAGACTCCCAGAAACAGCAAGAGCAGGCCCAGCACGGTCAAGATAATAGACGGAAACCAGCCCATGAGCTGCAAAGACAATAGGCAGATCAATAAGCCCGTTAAAACGATTTTGTAGGTTCCGGTTTTCTGAGAGAGATTACCGGCAAAAGGTGCGATCAGAGCTGTAATTCCGGCAAAGCTTATCCAGCCGATTTCACCGGATGAAAAGTTGAAAGGTGGAGCTGCAAGCCTGTAGGTCAGGAAGGTAACCGTCCCCAGAAAACCGATAAACAGGAAGAAACCCGTCAGCAGCAGCGCCAGCACTCTGGGATCGAACAACAGCCGTGTCGAATTGGCGAATAACTGGGGTAACTTTTCACGATTATCCGGTTTCAGATCATTATTTCTAACGAGGACGAGGAAACTTACCACGGCGAGAACAAGCAGAACAATTGCGACCGACCTAAAGGAGTATTCCCAGCCAATAGCTGCCGTCTGAATGCCCATGGAAACTCTTCCGAAAATGACCCCCAGCGTACCTGATGCTACAATGGTTCCCATATACACCCCGGTGTTGTTGAGAGGAGATATCTTAGCTATGAAGGGAAACATCGATGCGGGCACCATGGCAGCTCCTATTCCGACAAAAGCCATGCCGATAAGAAACAGGCTGAAATTGTCAGTGTATGACGATAAAAAGACTGCGGAAGACAGCAGAAACGTGCCGGTACATGCCATTTTGGGTAAATCGAATTTATCAGCTGCGGGACCCAGAAAAAAGAAAGAGACGGTATAGAACAGAGAAACAACGCTGAACGCATATCGTGCCTTGGTAATATCTACTGCAAAGGCGGCAGAAAGGTCAGTAAATATCGGCTGGGTCATAAATACGGTAGAAACCGCCAGGAGATTGATCAGGCAGGCGATTAGCAGCTTCGCCCCCATGCCATATGTTTCACCCTTATTCTGCAAGAGACCACGGTTTGTTGAAATAGGTGGTTCTCACCTCAGCAGCTTTTGAGGTGGCCCATTGCTCGAGACCCATTCTGTTGATCAGGCAGAGGTTGAACACCTTGATATTGTGGGGCAGGGTTTGCGCCTTGTCTGCCAACGGATGAAGGTAATCACACGGGAAATCTTCACACTCGCCGCAAAATGCCACCTTCTTTTCCTTCGAGCATTCGTAGGCCGCACACCGGTGTTCATCACTGAACAGATGCTTCTGCAGGGGAATCTGACCATCATGATTCCGGCATCCCCGACACAGCATAGTAGCGATTGGAATATTTAACTGTTCCGACCATTTCTCAACCTGCTGCCTGGCCTTTTTTTCTTCCCGGGCCAGGTAGAATGTGCAGTTGAAACAATCAAGCCCGCATGGAGCAGTCATCTGTAAATAGTCCATTACCAAACCTCCTCTTTGGGTGGGATATTGATGGTGTCTTCTGCAAGTGTCAGCAGCAATGGTATTAACATCTTCATTGTTCTAATTTTCGATCAAACTCGTTGTGCGCTGCTATGCACTTTTGCAAGCCTCTCTAACATCTGGGCAATACCAACTCCTAGAGTATAGAGACCCTCAATTCCAAGGTTTGACTCGGCAGAATCATCAAAAAACAGTTTCAGCGATGATTCCATACCGTCCTCAGGGCACCAGTAGCATATCAGCATGGGTACCAGGGGGAGCGGTGAAAGAATAACGGAAACATCTGACCGGAAACGCTCATCAACCATTCTGCCCCGAAACATTTCCACAAGATCGGAGAAAAGATCCGGATATCTATCGGCAGTGGTTTTGAGTACCTTCTCGCACTGCTGGCCGAACAATCGGTACCAGTCTTTGCCGCTCGGCAGTTCCCGAAGCGGAACCCAGTTGGAAGTCAGAGATATGCCTTTCGAGTAATTGATATAGTGCATTACTGCTCCAAGGACCCAACTGTTGACATGAATGTCTGTAGTCACATTGGCATGCCGGTCAATAGTAAACAGCTTGCCAAGTATGGGGACGGTTATGCGGCCCTCTTTAAAATCGGCCCCTATCGTCGCGGCCCTGTCTTTCATGTCAAGTGCGAGGAGTCTGTCCTGCAACCTCTTCATCACGGAGGAAAGCTCCTCCTCGATCGGGTTGGTGTGTCTGCCGCCACGGCCATACTGTTGCAGCTTACTCTGGGGGACATAGGGACAGGAGGCGAGTTCTGCACTACCGGTAAATACCGCACCTGCAAGGGCCAAGCAGGTTTTCTCACCACACTCCTTGCAGTTGGTTTTAGGAAGAAACTGAAAAATCTCCATTGCGTTACAAGCTTGTGCCATTTTAAAGCCTCTTGATAGTTACCTTATCTGAAAACATTATATTGCTATTACAGATGCTTATCAGATAGTCGTGCAAATTTTCGTCCAAGTATTTTCATCAGCCTCAATGTCATACGAAGCTCTTCCCCAGACAAGGCAGACATCAGTTCAGCGCTGGAGTCGTAGAGTTTATCAAGACAATCCTTCCAGACCTCGGAACCTTTTCCCGTTTCTATAAGTATGGTGGATCGCCGATCGTGGGGTGCTACGGTGATGCTTATAAGTTCTTTCTCCTGCAGATTTTTTACGATCTTCGATACATTGGATTTTTCAAATAGAAGCCGCTCGCACAGTTCTTTTTGACTGAGTGGTCCTTGCTGTATAATTTCATGTAAAGCGCTGAACTGATTCGCATTCAGACCATGTTGCTGAGACAACTGGCTCAACTCTCTTTGCAGAAACAAGCCATTCTTGATCAGCAGCTGAATGACCTGTGCTTCGATTTCTCTTCTCTTTGCCGGTCGCTGATGTTCCGCTGTACTTATCTTCTTCGCCTTAGTTGGTTCCATAGTTTCCGCCATCGATGACCAAACACAACATAGTTTCCGTTTCAACTATTATCATATAATTGTTTCCATTTCAACTAAATTGCTTGACTCTCAATACCGGTGCCCTGGGAATCTCTCACTGAAAGATGCATACAATTCTTAAGCAGCGGTTCCTTATGGACGCAAGGCAGACGTTGCTGATAGTTTCTTCTTTGGTCGCATGCCGAAGAAGAAGCGTACGATATTGAACCGTCTAATCAGTAGCTCGTACAAGGCTATGATAAGGGCAAAGGAGATCACGGCGATTATCAGATATTTGGGCACGATGCCTATATCCCAGGGGATGACGATCCAACCGACGCAAAGAATGACCGTTTGGTGGAGCAGGTAAAACGGCAGTACGGCCTCGTTGCCGTAGACCAGCAACCTGTTGTTGAGATTCAGGTATTTCGCGCCTAAGCTCAGCATAAAAACAACAGCGCTCCAACTGGTAATGCTCCACACAATTTGAAAAAGAACGTATATTGGCGAGAAAGGCTCGTTACCTGGCGTCGGGTCATAGCCTAACCCCAACACAAAGAAAGTTATCCCACCAAAAAAGCCAACAAGCCACAGGGCCAGGCAGAACCACCCATATCGTTTGATGTTCTCGGTAAAACGACTGTCGGCCACCATTATGCAGCCTATGATAAAGAAGGTGGTATACGACAAGAAATCAGCCCAGCCTCTTCGACCATTGGAAAGGAAATTTAAGCAGATCAGGATAAGGGCCAGAGGGATTACAAACAGAAATATGCCACCTCGACGATCGCACCAACCTGCCAGTCTGTCTATCCAGTCCCGCCCCTGTTCTGATTTCAGATAGAGAAGCAGTGGTAGAGTCACCAACGAAATCATTAAGAGAAACAAGAGAAACCATAAATGACCGGAAAATGGGAAAGGCAGTAGATCACCAGGCCATTCCAAAGAAAGGTGTCCTAGCCCACTAAAATATTGCGGCAGCATCTCCCAGAAGGCACCACGGTAATCCGCATTGTTAAAGATTTCAAAATAGAACTGAGGTGGCAAAAGAATAAACAGGCCTACCGTATAAAGAGGGATCAGTAGCCGTTTGACCCTTTCCCCCAGAAACTGTCGGCCCGTTCGAGATGTTATCGCGTACCAGGTCCCAGCCCCGGAAAGCAGGAAAAAGAGTTCCATGACCCAGGGCCAGATCAAACCACTAGCCAGCACAGTTACCACAAGGCTTTGCTCTGCATTCTTTAAATGCCATTCCTCTAGATCGAAAAAGCGGGTGCAGTGATAAATGAAGACTGCCAGCATCGAGATAACTCGCAGCCAATCGATATCGTATCTTCGTTCCTGCATAGTGTTTAATCCCTCTGTATATCTCCAGACAAATGTACAGATGGTATATCAGGTGCTTGCCTTGAACCCTTCGTGAAACAAGACATTACCTTGCGGAATAGTTCCATCAAATGATAACGCGAAGAACACTTCCCGGGGAACACCCTCGTGAACCAGACCATCAACATTTTCAAACCCAAATTGTCGATAGTATTCTGGGTGTCCGACCAGGCAGCAACCTTTAGCTTTGAGATGTTTCAGGCGAGATAATCCTTCTTGAACAAGTAATTTCCCAATGCCCTTGCGTTGAAAATCTGGATGCACTGAAACTGGGCCAAGTCCATACCAATCCGTGCTGCCATCTGTTATTTCTACTGGAGAAAAAGCAATATGTCCGACAACAATGCCATCCACCTCTGCGACTAATGACACGCTTAAGGCTTTTGCTGACCGGAGCGCCTCAATGATAAATTGCTCCGCCTGATTACTCATCTCCATTGTTTCGAATGCTGCGGTAGTAACCTCGGAGATGGCGCCATAGTCATCGCTCTTCTCTTCTCTAATTAAAGTATCCTGTATCTTCATTGTAGTCTTCTCATCAAGATTTCATTTCTTCAATGCCGCCTTAAAATTGGCAAAAGACACGTTTCGCTGACGCTACCCGGCCCATATGATTTCCAGCACATCGTCAAGCGACCTGAAGTGTCGGTAAAACTGCATCCTGTTAATACCCATGATTTTACAGACATCCACCACCTTCGTATTTTCAAATCCTCTGGTTTGAAAAATGGTGGAGGCGGTCTCAACAATTCGTGATGGTAATTCAGATTTTGAGATTTGCCGGTAGTCCTCGAATCTGGAATTAAGATTCATATTCTTATTCCAGTTTAAAAAGCGTCTTCTTTCACATTCTTCCTGTATTTCTCTCTGCTGTTCTTTGATCACGCAATCAATATAGAGGAAATTCATTTTACCAGTCTCCCAACTTATAGGTTTCAGGTCAGAGAAAATCATTCTTTGACCCAGGCAAAAATGTATCCGGGATTCAGTCAATTATCAGGACTCAAAACAGGCCAAGAATCCGGGAGTGCATTCCATCCTGACAAATAGAAGATACAAATAATTGGCATTATTAATAGTGACAATTTTGAAAATTTACTATAATGACAATTTAAAAATTAGCGGATTATCTTAGTTATTATGGTCAATTTTACTAAATATCAATAATGACAATTGGGTGATATAATGAGAATGGCCATTGATCAAGAATCGAGTGTGCCTATTTACCAGCAGATCGTAGACTACTTTTCCGATGCCATTTTATCCGGCCATTTTGAAACCGAACTGCGTCTGCCTTCCATCAGGAAATTGTCTTCTGATCTGGGGGTAAGCAAGATTACCGTCGAAAACGCTTACGCCAGACTCGAGGCGGAAGGACTGGTAGGAAGCCGCGTTGGAAGCGGTACTTTTGTACTGCCGATTTACGATACGCAACTGATAGACGGTGCTGAAGAAAGCCCAACATGGCCGGTATGGCAGCAGCAGCCTATCACTAGCTTTCAGCGCACCGTACTAGAAAACGCCCATCCTCTGGCAGGGGCTAGTATTGGGGCGCAAGACACTATTAACTTCTCCAGTGGAATAGGTGATCCAAACTTGTTTCCGGTAAATGATTTTGGCCGGGTTATGCAGCGGATTATCCGGAGGGATGGAGTGGAAGGGCTGTCATATGGCGAGTTCAACGGTTACCTACCTTTACGAAAAACTATCTGCCAGATAATGGCAAGTAACGGAATGGCGATCAGCTCTGATAACATTCTTATCACAACCGGCTCTCAGCAGGCGATCAGCCTCGTTGCCCAGGCTCTTCTTAAAAACGGGGATAATGTTATTGTTGAGAATACCACCTACAACGGGGCGCTCGGCCTCTTTGAAGCGCTGCACATCAACCCGATTGGAATTGCTGTTGACGATCAGGGAATGTGCGTTGAACAACTTGAGCCGCTTCTCCAGACCTATCATCCGAAACTGATCTATACCATTCCAACCTTTCAGAACCCATCCGGAGTCTGTATGAACGGCTCTCGAAGGCGAATGCTTGTGGAATTGTCCCGACGCTACAATGTTCCGATCCTCGAAGATGATTATATCGGTGATCTCCGCTATGAAGGGGTCGCTCTACCGCCGCTTAAATCGATAGATACTGCCGGTAATGTCATTTATGTATCGACCTTTTCCAAAATACTTATGCCAGATTTACGAATCGGATTTCTTGCTGCCATGGGCCCCATATACGACAGGCTGGTCAGCCTCAAGTGCCTGAATGATCTGGCCACCCCCAATCTGTCGCAACGATCTCTCAATGCTTACCTATCCGTCGGCAGTTACCAGTCCCACCTGCGGAAATTGATAAGGATTTACAAAAAGAGAAGAGATGTCATGGTCGGCGCAATTACAAAGTATCTCGGCAGCCAGGTGGAGTTCCAGGTACCTCAGGGAGGGCTCTTTTTGTGGCTATCCCTCAAGCGACCACTCCCTGCCGAGGAGCTTTTCAAAAGGTGCTTTGAAGAAGGAGTGAGTTATGTGCCCGGGAATAGGTACCTGATCGATAAATCAGATTATGAGCACAATCTACGATTGAATTTCACCTATCAATCTGAAGAGTTTATTTGCAGAGGAATCGAGAGGTTCGGCAGAGTGCTGGATAGTTTCTAACAGGAGATCAATATCACTGAGCATTTTCGTCCTCTATGGTCTAGTTTCAAAGAGAAACGTCAATTCAATACTAATATTAGCATAGGTAGTTTCAGGCAATTCTACAATCTGCATTATGAAGGTGCTTCCTGATTACCCTCGGGCTCAAATCTTCCTAATAATCTAACCTTGCCAGTGGGATCCTCTCGTTAGGCGCATCTGTCCCTATTCTCAAATAATCAGGAACCATTAGTATTTTAGAGAAATAATTTAAGTGTATAAATTTGCAATGGAAAGTTGTTATTATCCTTCCGGAAAAAAAAGACACCGATCATGCCAGGTTTCGACATGATCGGTGTGGTGGTAGCGACCGCTCAGGGAGGAGAGTCAGAATGTGCGGTCGCCTTGGGGGTAATACTTTAATTATTACCAGTTCGGTCCCAATATCTGGCTGGTATCAAGACATTTGTCTTTTTCGTTATCAGAAACGTGATCCTGATCTTTCAGATCATTTGCGTAGCAGACATATTCTCCGCCTTTTTCGTCGCGTACAAAAACCATGCTCTGATATTCCTTTGAAATTAATTGTCCTCTCATACTCATGACAAACCCCCTATTGGTTTCATGTTGTGTTTTTCTTGTGATCCTTATTCAACCGTTTCGAGTAGATCCTCTCATTTTTTTATCTATGCTCGTCGGTGTACCTGAGACATTAAAACCGCCTCAAACAAAATCAATAGAAGTAAATTAATAGATAAAAGATAGTTATTACTATTGTTAATCTCGGCAAAAGGACTACACCATAGGCGCACGCTCTAAAGCAGCCAAGGCACTGGCCAAGAAACTACGCTGGTCCACGGCTGAGCAGGCAATCTGGCTGCACCGTGCAATCGATAGTGCGGTGGAGGATATAGCAGAAAACGCAAAACCATCGCCGCAAGCACTTGTAGACCCTAGGCAGATGATCGGGTGCGATCAACCCTGAGATCACCAAGAATAATCCAGAGCTACTTATGACCTAGTTGAACTGAAGATAAACGGACATTCAGGGATAAGTTCAACCTGAGTGGACTGGCGAAAAGGTGAAAATGTGAGACATAGTGGCTACCTTGAAAAATCGCATTTTCGCCCAAACTCTGCGTTGCGAATAAAAAATTTTATCATCCACATATCAGCTCGGCCTGCGGCAAAAGTTACATTCGCGCTCTGATAATGAACGAAAATTTCAATTTTAAGGTAGCCTAAAGACTTACAATTTATCCTGGTATGCTCCTGCAGAGTAGGTCAACTCATAACTATGGGAGTAAATCTCTATGAGATTTCCGAAAGGGTCTTCACAATACACCATCCGGTAGGGCTTTTCCCCTGGATAATACTCCCTTATCGGCATTCTCTGCTTACCACCATTTTCTACAATTTTAGCTGCCAGCCCTT
>Ga0316198_10001566_pt1 | contig 13523 bp, 6 predicted proteins | sample OudBieAanoxic_MG_FD_204935 | JGI IMG/M metagenome (GOLD analysis project Ga0316198, IMG submission 204935) | Coastal sediment microbial communities from Oude Bieten Haven, Netherlands - site A anoxic | ecosystem: Environmental > Aquatic > Marine > Coastal > Sediment | place: Netherlands...
TTCGCGAGGATCTTGTCGAGCTGGATCTGGTTCTGCACGAGGATCACCGGCGACCGCGAGTGTTCGATGACGTATGCGCACTCCTCGGGAGCGTTGGTCGGATAGATGCCGGCAGGTGTGGCACCAACCGCCATCGCGGCCACGTCGAAGATGACCCACTCCGGGGTGTTCGATCCGAGGATCGCAACCGCCTCACCGGGCTCGACCCCGAGAGCGATCAGCGAGCGCGCTGCTGCCTTGACCTGATTGACGTAGTCCTGCCAACTCGTCATTACCCACTGATCATCGCGACGCACGCCGTACGCGTTGGCGGAACCGCGCACCGGTCCGGCGTTCAAGATCTGCTGAGGGATCGGCTCGAATGGCATGAAGACTCCTTCTCGGCTCACACGCTGCTTCCGACAATCTACGCCAGTGCGCCAACGGATGTCGCCAAAATCGACGACCGCTTGGTCACCAGTGGCTGGATCCTGAACCGCGATACGTCGCAACAGCCCGGTATCCAGCTAGGGAGCGATCTCTCGTCTCGTCTTCCCTACGGCTTCGAGGAGCGGTTTCGCCTTGAGCCTGGCAGCGGTTCGTTCTGCGTCGTCCAAGAGCCTGGCCGGTTCGGGATCTCTCGGGTCGCGTTCGATGAGTGCTTGGGCCAAGCGCCATGTGCCCTTGGCCTTGAAATAGGGCACGTCGCTCCATGCCTCGACGGCAGCCCGCCAGAGATCGGGGTCGTTCTGACCGTGAGCGCGGGCGAGATCGGCGGTCGCTGAAGCGGCAAAACCGCTGGCGAGTGGCGTGGACGAGCCCTCTGTTGAGAATCGGCCGTGCCACTCGTTTGCTACTTCGATCCAAGCCGCTGGCGAGAGGCCTGATTCGACACCGTCTGCCACGGTTTCGATGCCGAGCGCCGCGAGTTGCATCGCATGCCTCCAGCCTTCGTCCCGGTCGAGCGCCTGAAGGCCCTCGTCGGCGAGGGAGTATGCGCCGGATACGTCGCCGCGCCACCGAAGATCGGAAACGCGGCTCGCCCAATACGGCCCTTGGAGCTGTGCGTCCAGATCGTCAACCACAAGTTCGCTGAGCCGGTCGAGCTCGCGACGCGTCATCTCTTCGTCACCTCGTTCAGCGGCAAGCTCCAGGATCCCCAATGAGACGTTGATGTCGGCAATGCCCATCTCTGCGGGGGGAGGCATGGCCGTCAGGTGCAGCTGCGCCTCTCCCCAGCGGCCCATTTCGAAAAGGGATCCAGCGGCGTTGCCGTGAAGCATCGTCTCCCACGCGATCCAGCCCACCTCGCGAGCACGAACGATGCCCCGTTCGGTGAGGTCGAGAGCCTCCGCCACGTGGCCGCGGTTGCCCAACACTGCAGCGCGGTTCACGAACACGAGGAGCTGGTATCGGAGAATCCCTAGTTCTTGGGACCGCTCGGCGAGACGATCGAAGTAGCGACTCGATTCCTCGGCTCTCCCGAGGTCGCCGGTCGCCGTCGCCAAGGCGGCCAGGGCCTGGAGTTCGGCCTTCTCGCTGCCCGTTTCCTGTGCGAGCGGCAGAGCATCTCGAGCCACGATGAAGGCCTCGGCGGATTGAGCATTCAGCATGAGTGATCCTGCCACGGACGCAAGGACCTCCGCGTGGGCTGTGTTCGGTTGATCCTTCGGCACCACGCGAAGGGCCTCATCACCCGTCTCTCGCGATTGCACCTGCCGACCTTGAATCCAAAGGTGCCGGCTCAACGACTTGAGCGCGAGTGCCCTGGTCTGATCATCGAGGTCGGTGCGCTCCAGTTCGGCGGAGATCCGGTCGATCGCCGTCTCCGTCGACACACCAACATCCCCTTGTTCGTCGGTGAGGCGGATCACAAGATCAGCGTGGGGCACCCCCACGACGCTTTGTGGATCCTCGACGTCGCCCCACAGGTCAAGCGCAAGCTCCAGATACACAATCACGTCAGATGACGCGAACAAGGTCGCCGCGGTATTTGCCGCAGCCAGTGCACATTCGAGGGCCTTTTCGGGTCGCTCAGCTTGGAGCCAGTGGTTCAGCAGGGTTGCCGGAGGCGCCTTCCTCCGCTCAAGGGTTTCAGCGACGGCGCGGTGAATGCGGGTGCGGCGCCTAATGGGCAAGTCGTCGTAGAGGGTCTGGCGAACCAGTGCGTGGGCGAACGCGAACTCGTCGGCGCCGTCGCCTTCGTCAATGATCCCTGCAGTGGTCGCCACATCCACAACAGCGTCGATCGCGTGTTCGTCAAGGTTGGCGATCGTTCCCGCAACGTCGATCGAGAAGCTCGGTCCGATCACCGACGCAACCTCAAGGGTGGCAACGGCGTCGGTACCAAGGCGGTCTACCCGTCGGCCGATGACCTCGCGCAACCCTTCCGGGATTCCGTAGTCGCCTATGGACGTGTCTGACTTCCACAGACCGTCGGCGTCGATAGCACCCTCCTCCTGGAGGTGGTTCGTGACCTCCTCGATGAAGAACGGGTTGCCCTGCGTCTCCTCCGATATCGATTCAACGATGTCTGCTCCCGCCCTCGTGCCGAAGTGTGTGGAGATCATCTCTTCGATCTCGCCATCGGACAGTCGCCGCAGAGGGATCCGCATGATCCGATGCTCTCGGCGTAAGTCGGTGAGGAGCCTCGGAAGGGGATGGCTTCGAACGAGGTCGGTGTCGCGGTAGGTACCGATGAGGAGCGCGGGGAGTTCGTCCTTGCGTGCGAGGTGGGCCAAGACCGCAACCGTGTGTTCGTCCGCCCAGTGGAGGTCGTCGAGCACCACCACGGTTGGAGATCCTCCATCGCGTGGTTCGAAGAGGGCTGCAAACGCCTCAGCCATCAGGTACTGCGTCGTCTCGACGTCCGTCTGGATCGGAACGGGAAGGCCCTTCAGCGCTCCAATCCCCGGCACGAGCTGAGCGAGGTTGCCAGCCGCCGGACCGGCCTCCAGGAGGAGTTGGGGCCGCACACCGAGCACGGCACGGGCGATCTCGATGAATGGCTGGTACGGAGCGGCAGCTCCCGGCGTGCATCTGCCGGCAACAACACTGCTTCCGTCATCGGCGGCAGCGCGGCACCACGCTGAGGTGAGCGACGTCTTGCCCAATCCGGGCTCTCCAATGACTGCGGCGAATTGCACCTCCTTGCGAGCCGACACGTGTGCCGCGTCGAGTTGCGCAAGTGGCTCTTCGCGGCCGATGAGGTGAGCGGGGATGCCGCGAGCAAGAAAGGGAGGGAACGGGAAATCGGCACGGCCCACCGGGTCCACGCCTTGCTGCGACTCGGCGATCGACCAGAGCTCAATGGAATCGTCGACACCTTTGAGACTGTGCGAACCGATCGATGCAAAACCGAAGTGGGCTCTCCGGCCGATCAAGGAACGCACCATGTCGGTGACGACAATCTGCCCGGCGTCAGCCGTGTCACACACCCTCGAAGCAACGGCCACGGGAAGCCCGATAACGTCGCCATTCTCCTTGGCGACCTCACCGGCGTTGATCCCGATCCGCACCCCGATCTGGCGGGCGTCGTCGGCTTGGCGGTTGTACAGCGCGATCCCCTCCTGGATGCGCTGAGCCGCCACGACAGCGTCGACGGAGGAGTCGAAAACTGCGAGGGCACCATCGCCGAGGTTTTTGACGAGGCGGCCTCCCGTTGAGGACAAGGCATCGCCGATGATCCGATCGTGTTCTGCGCCGATGTCATCGGCAACATCGTCGCCTAGCCGGTCGCGCATGCGCGTCGAACCAACAAGGTCCGTGAAAAGTACCGTCGCCAATCCGCTCGTCGCCATCAATCGGAACCTACCAGGACCACTTGCGGTACCCACCCAGGAAAGATGGATGCACGAGACGGTCGCCCCGTCGCTGGTGGTCAGTCCGACAGATGGTCAAGTTGAGACCAGCTCGAGGGTCATCCCGAGTTCTTCGAATCGTTGTGAGGCCTCCGCAAGTTTGGACACACCCTCGGTCCGGCCCGCAGCATCGAGAGCCATGGCGTAGGCGTGGATGGCCCTGGCCTCGTCCGGACGCGCTTCGATCTCGCTCAGGAGAGAGATCGCCCGCTCGAAATCGGTGAACGCTGCATCCCAATCCGGATTCGGCATTCCGGAGACCACAATGGCACGGTGGAGTCGAACGGCGGCCTCACCGGAACGTGATCCGGCGCCCATCGCCTCCTCCAAAGATGTGGAGAATCCTTCGGGATTCACATCGCCCATCTGGGCCTTGGCCGACGCGATCCAGGCTCTTCCCAGCATCATGAAACCTGCGGCATCACAGTATTCCCCCAATTCGAAGCTCTTCTCGAGGTGCGGGATCGCTGCTTCTGCCTGGCCGAGCCTGAGTTGTTGATCGGCAACCAGGAAATTGCCGACGAGTTCGCAATACAGGTTCTCTGTGTCGGCAGCGAGTTCCATGCCCCGCCGGGTATGTACCAACGCCTCCTCAACCTCACCCTGGGTCGCGAGCAGCCGTCCTCTGATGAGGTTCGAGTCTGCAATGGCCGTGGGATTGCCGCTGCGGGCCGCCAGACCGAAGCCTCTCTCCATCCACACGTGAGCCGCCTCGAAGTCTCCATTCTGTCCAAGGACATCAGCTGTGAAGATCGCGTTCATCGCCGCCTCGGTGATGAGTCCGGCCCTTTCGAGCGGGTCGACCGCGTCGCCCATCAGCGAAGCAGCTTTCACGTACTCGTCGCTGCTTCGGAGAATCTGACCCATCAATCCGGCAAGACTCGCTGAGAGTCCCTTGTCTCCGATGGACGGCGCGAGAGCGAAAGCCTTGTCCATAACCTCGCGGAAACCCTGGTCTCCATAACCCTCGGAGCCCATCGTGCGAACGGTCAGAATCAAGCTGTACACCTGGCCGGTGAGATCGTCATCACCCAGGTCCTCCGCGACTGTTCTCAACGCAGTCAGCTTCTCGAGGCTCTCATAACCCGGAGTGAATCGGATCCCAGCCCGGGCTTCACCGATACTGAGTTCGAGCCACGCCCGCGTGGAAGCCGGGTCGTCTGCCCGTTCGACGAGTCGGAGTCCTTGCAGGTAGAACTGGTGGGCCTCCCTCGTTGCGTGGCGCTTGAGAGCGGTCTCCGCGGCGGTGATCGTGTAGGTGAGCGCCGGCCCCTGCTCCCCTGCTTCAACGAAGTGCCGAGCGAGTACCGGCGAGAGTTCGTCGAGACGATCGGAGTACGTAGATTCGATGGCAGTCGCGACGTCGTGGTGGAGCTCCCTTCGGCGCCGTCGCAGAATCGATGAATAGACGACATCGTGAAGGAGGGCATGCCGGAATCGATAGGCGATTCTCGGCCGTGTAGCGACGAGCTTGACCACGCCGTGCGCTTCGAGATCAGACAGGGCAGCCCGCACATCCGCAGGCTGGTCGTCACCGTCGAGCACAGCACTCAACAGCTCGGTCTCGAATTCCCTGCCGATCACCGACGCGACCATGGCAATCGCTCGTGTGCCGGCATCGAGCGAATCAACCCGGCTGGCAAGGAGACCCTGGAGACTGCCGGGCACATCGAGATCAGCTATCTGATCTCTCGCGATCCATCGACCGTCCTCTTCCTCGATGAGCCGTCGATCGACGAGCATCCGGACGACCTCTTCGAGGAAGAACGGATTCCCCTCGGCCTTGTCGAGAATCATGGTCCGCAGCTCAGGAGCGAGAGATTCGATAGCAAGGAGGTTCGCGACAAGTTCACGGCTTGCGTCGGGCTCGAGCGGGGCAATCACGATCTCGGTCAGCGCGTCACCGAACTCGCGCCGCGTCTCTTCAAGGATCGCCCAACCGTGCGACGCTCGGTCTGGTCGAGTGACAAGCACGCCCAACACCGGCAGCACCTCGATCGTCCGGAACTGCTTCGACAACAGCTCCGCCGATGAGGCGTCGCACCAGTGTGCATCTTCGACAACGAGCACCAAGGGGCGGTTCTCGGCGGCAACGGCCGCCATCACCGCGCCAAACGCCTCGGCGTAGGCGTCGTGCCGAACCTCGGGGTCGTCGGCCACCCCGTCGGCAATCCCGATCATCTGCAGCAGGGCGTCGGCGTCGGCGGCCTGCGAGCCTCGCTCACACAACTCGTTCACGGCCTTGGCGATCACCTCGGGATCGTCCGACATCGAGACGTGGGCCATGGCACACACCAGCGATGCCATGAGGTGGTAAGGCCGCACCACATCGAACGATGCACACCGACCCACCGCCATCAGCGCCCCGTCCATATCGGCCACCGCGGTATCGAGTTCCGCAATGAGCCGGCTCTTGCCCACGCCGGGTTCACCGATCACGGCAGCGACGCGACCGGCACCAGCACGGGCGATGTCCAGGACTTCGGTCACCTTCGCGAACTCGGCATCTCGTCCGACCATGGGGCTGTGCAGCCCGGGAATTCCACGCCGGCGAGTGTTGGTGGTGACAACATCCACAACCTCGAAGACCTCAATCGCTTCGGTCTTCCCTTTCACCTCGACGGGGTCGAGTTCAACAACATCGATGTCGGATGAGATGAGGGCATAGGTATCTCGAGATATCAGAAGTGTCCCAGGCCGCGCCTCAGCCTGAATACGCGATGCGACATTGGTTGCGTCGCCAATCGCTGTGTACGTGCTCAGTTCGCCGGCAGCGACGTCACCGGCAACAACAAGTCCGGTGTTCACGCCAACGCGCACGCCAATGTCGACGCCGGTTGCCGACCGAATCTCGACAGCCACCCGCTTGACCGCATCGACGATGTCGAGGCCGGCGCGAACGGCTCGATAGGGATCGTCTTCGTGTGCGTGAGGGGCGCCAAACAGCGCGAGGACAGAATCGCCGCCGAAGTGCGTCACGGTTCCGGCGTAGCGCTCGATCGAAGAAGCCATCTCGCCGACAACTCGGTTGACGAGATCGGTCCAGTCTTCCGGATCCATGGTCTCGGCAATCGAGGTCGAATCGACGAGGTCGGCAAACAACGCAGTGACGACGCGCCGCTCCCCGATCCCGGATGTCCCTCGTGCAGTGATGCCTACCTCCAACAACAAATGTACCCGCGCTGCGGTCGTGGTCTAGTCCGAATTCGCCCGACTCAGCGATCAGCGGCTGTGGAGCAAGGTGGAGACGGTCCGGGTATATGCTCTGCACCAGGCCCTCGTAGCTCAGGGGATAGAGCACCGGTTTCCTAAACCGGGTGTCGGAAGTTCGAATCTTCCCGAGGGCGCTACCCGGAATCCCTTGCGGTGTAGGGGATCCCGGCCATCCACTTGTCCTGATATCGCGGCCCCCTTCAGTGGTGGTGTCCGTCGGCCGATCGGAATCAGTCGAATTCTGCCGCCAAGCCCAGTCGCTCCGCGGACTCGACGCCAGCAAACACAGGCGATTCAGGCGGGCCGGCTCTCGATTCGGCTCCTCTTGGGTCGCGACACCCGGTCTACGATTCCGGCTATCGGACCCGCTCGGTCCAGTGCGTCCGATTCCTGCTCGGGATCGGATCTCTCAAGAACGGACCGGCTCATTCGTCGAGAAACGAGTCCAGGTCATCGAATGCACCGGTGAACATAGCTTCCAGAACGGCCTCGACGCACGGCCCCGCATTGTCGGGATCATTGGCCATGAGACGAGCCGCGTGCTCTTCTGTATCGCTCACGAAAGCCGTGAGATCGTCGGCGGACGCGCCCGAGCTGATCATGTCTTGGACCTCGGCGGAATACTCTGCACAGGACGACGAAGACGTGGTGCCGCCACACGACGTAGCAACGACGGCTAGTACAACGAGCATTGATCGTATTCGTTCCATCCAAGGGCATCGGAAACGGATGCAACCTCCTTGACGGGTAGCGTCGCGAACTCAATCGGTAGCCGACCGGAACGTCCCGATCCACAGACCCTCCCGGATCGAGACAGCGACCTGGTCACCGTGCACGTCGAGCCCGTAGACCCAGTCATCGGATCCGTCGGCATCTGGCGTATCCATCAAGATCGGTGTGCCCTCCCAGCGGTTGGCGGACGGTGTGAAGACCCAGAGTGTCTTCGCTCCTCCTTCGGGTGGTTCTTCGCCCCACAGCGCATCGATGATCCGGGCGACGGACAGGACCTCATTGGCATGGATGAGCAGCAGTGCGAGAAGGGCTCGCTGTTTGGGGGGACCGAGTGGAAGGGGCGCTCCGTTCTCCACGACCTCGACGGGACCGAGGACCCGATACTCTACGACGCCACACTCCTCGGCTCGCAGCGCGTCGCTACGGACTCGTCCGTGCGGACGCTCTGTACGGGAGCCTACCGAATCAGACCTTCGCCGACCATGGTGCTCGGTCTAATGCCGTGCGTGCGACGGAGACGGGTGCCATATCTGCAGCGGGCGTCGAACGTCGGTCCAACCTCGTGGGCGCGCGACCTCGCCGCCGGACGCACCTAGTCTGCAGCACCGTATGGCTGTTGATTCCCGGGTACTCCGACCACCGCTCTGGTACAAGGACGCGGTTATCTACGAGGTCCACGTGCGGGCCTTCGCAGACTCGAGCGATGACGGCATCGGTGACTTCCCGGGTCTCACCTCGCGGCTCGACTACTTGAGCCGCCTCGGGATTGACACAATCTGGCTGCTCCCGTTCTATCCATCACCGCTGCGTGACGACGGCTACGACATCGCCGAGTACTACGACGTCCACCCGAGCTACGGAACCCTCGACGACTTCAAGGAGTTCCTGGATGCGGCCCACTCACGCAACATGCGGGTGATTACCGAGCTGGTCATCAACCACACCTCCGACCAGCACCCGTGGTTCCAGCGAGCACGGCGAGCCGAGGCCAGAACCGCCGAGCGCGACTTCTACGTGTGGAGCGACACACCGGACAAGTTCGCCGACGTACGCATCATCTTCCAGGACACGGAGACGTCGAACTGGGCGTGGGATCCGGTGGCCGGGGCGTACTTCTGGCACCGGTTCTTCTCCCACCAGCCCGACCTCAACTATGACAACCCACTGGTACGTGAGGCGATCACGGATGTGCTCAGCTTCTGGCTCGACCTTGGCGTCGACGGCCTGCGCCTCGATGCCGTCCCCTACCTCTTCGAACGCGAGGGGACCAACGGGGAGAACCTGGCCGAGACACACGAGGAGTTGAAGCGGCTCAGGGCTTTCATGGACGAGAACTACGAGAATCGCATGTTGATCGCTGAGGCAAACCAGTGGCCCGAGGACTCGGCCGCATACTTCGGCGACGGCGACGAATGCCACATGGCGTTCCACTTCCCGCTGATGCCGCGTTTGTACCTGGCGCTCGAACGCGAGAACCGGCTTCCCATCATCGACATCCTGGAGCAGACTCCCGCGATCCCGGAGGACGCGCAGTGGGCGATCTTCCTCCGGAATCATGACGAACTCACGCTCGAGATGGTGTCCGAGGAAGAGCGCGATCTGATGTGGCGGAGCTACGCCCCCGACCGCCGTGCACGTCTCAACCTTGGGATCCGTCGGCGCCTCGCACCGTTGCTCGAGAACGACCGCCGGCGCATCGAGCTGTTGTTCAGCTTGCTCTTGTCGCTGCCCGGAACCCCGGTCGTCTACTACGGAGACGAGATCGGGATGGGCGACAACATCTTCCTCGCCGATCGTGACGGTGTTCGGACACCGATGCAATGGAGCAACGACCGCAATGCCGGCTTCTCGAGAGCCAACTCCCAATCGCTCTATCTCCCGATCGTCGTCGATCCGCAGTTTCACTACGAGACGGTGAACGTCGAGGCGCAGCAGGCCAACCCGAATTCGTTGCTGTCCTGGACCCGAAGCATGATCCGGCTCCGCCAGCGTCATCCGGTCTTCGGGCGGGGAAGCATCGAGTTCTTGTCGCCGGACAACGAGCAAATCCTTGCCTACCTGCGAGAGGGTGAAGGAGAGACAATCGCGGTCGTCGCCAACCTCAGCCGCCACGCGCAGTTTGCGGAGTTGGATCTGAGCCGCTTCGCCGGGCAGCGCCCCACCGAGATGCTTGGCAGAACGGAATTCCCGGTAGTCGGCGAGGCTCCCTACCCGCTCTCGCTCGGCCCGTACGGTTTCTATTGGATATCGATCGACGGCCACGCTCGCTCCGTCGTCGACACCCGCGACGTGCTTGAAATCAGCGGCCCGCTCGAGGGCGCGTTTGCCAGCGACGGACCCCTGCCGGGCATCCTCGGTGGATTCGTTGCAGCACAGTCTTGGTACCAGGGCCGCCCGCCCAGGCGATCGCAGACTTCCGTAGCCGACCTGATCCCCATCACTCCCGGTGAACAGGACACGACGATGTGGATCGCCCTCGTCAGCATCGACCGAAGTGCGAACTCCCGCGATTGGTACGTTCTTCCGATCGGAATCTCCTTTGCCGCCGATCTCGACGTCCCCGAATCTGCCGTGCTCGCCCACGTGCGACGCGACGGCACCGACGGGATCCTGTTTGACGCCGTTCAGAACCCACAGTTCCGAGCCATGCTCCTCGAAGGCATCCTTGCCGGCGAGACACTTCTGGGCCGCGCCGGATCGTTGATATGCACCGCAGGGACCGCCCCGTTTGAAATCCCGACGGGCGAGCCGATTGAATCGACGGTATCGACCAACAATCTCGGCGAGACCTACATCGACTTCGGTCGAGGCTTCGCCATCAAGCTCTTTCGCCAAGTCGAACCAGGAGTGAATCCGGACCTCGAACTACGACGCTTCCTCACCGAGCGCACGGCCTTCGACGACATCGCCGACACCTACGGCGCCCTCGAGTACCAGTCCGGCGACACCTACACGCTCGGCGTCCTTCAGCAATCGTTCGCCGAGGACTCCACCGCGTGGAATGTCTTGGCCAGCTTCGCCCGAACCTGGCTCGACGCAACCGGAGACGAGGAGGCACTCGAGGAACCCGAGAATGCATTCGGGCCGGTAGACCAGTCTCCCGCCGTAGTTCTGCCAAATGCCCACCTGCTCGACCCGGCGCTTGAACTCACGACACGGCTTGGCCGAACGACAGCCGCCCTTCATCAGGCGTTGGGTTCGTTCAGCGAGGACCCGGACCTGAACCCCGAACCGTTCACGGAGCACTACCAACAGTCGCTGTACCAATCACTGCGTGCCGGCATTCGCCAGGAATTGCGAGCGATCCGCCGGTTACGGCACCGCGCCGAAGGTCAGGTAGCGACTGCGCTGGACGAACTCATTCAGGCAGAACAATCCTGCCTCGCGCGGCTTGGCGCCATCAGACGTGATCGAATCAAAGGATCGCGGATTCGCCTTCACGGCGACTACCGCCTCGACCAGGTACACATCGTCGACGACGGGTTCATCATTGCCGACTTCTCTGGCGACCACTCGCGTCCGCTTGGTCAACGACGGCTTCGCGGTTCACCGCTGCGCGACGTTTCTCAGATGCTTCGCTCGTTCGACTACGTTGCACTTGCAGCGGCACGCGACGGATCACCGAGTGAGCGACGCTGGGCTGCGTGGTGGTCCAGGGTGGTTGGACTCGCCTTTGTTGAGAGCTACCTCACCGAACTCGAGGACTCGCCTCTCCTCCCCGACTCTGTGGACGCTATCGATGACCTCCTCGATGCATTTGTGCTGTCGAGGGCGCTGCGGGAACTCCATTGGGAACTCGCGACTCGACCAGATCTCGTGCGTGTGCCGCTCGCCGGCCTCCGGCGCATGCTCGGACAGACTCCGTCGTTCGTCGACTGAGCGCTTCGATCGATGAAGTCGATTTGCCGGGGCACCGCCGTCCAGAACGTGATCCGCAACCTTGTGTGCGACCCAGCGGCCGGCACCTCCGTCTAGCATGTGACGACGCGGCAAGGGACAGTGGGCTTGGCCAACGAGTGCGAGATTGATGCTGCTGAGATTGATGCCGTCGTATTCGATCTCGACGGAGTCATCACCCGGACCGAATCGGTACACCACGCCGCCTGGGAGCAGCTCTTCAACGAGTACCTCGAGGGCCGGTCGGCGCTCCTCGGCGAGCCGTTCGAACCGTTTCAGCCTTCCGACTACCTCGAGTTCGTAGACGGCAAGCCCCGCTACGACGGAGTTGCGAGTTTCCTGGAGTCCCGCAACATCGACATTCCCTGGGGTTCAGCGGAGGATCCTCCCGAAGCCGAAACGGTATGCGGGCTCGGCAACCGCAAGAACGGCTACTTCCTCGACCGCCTCGACAGCGACGGTGTCGAGGCCTACGCCACGAGCGTCGCATTCGTCAGAGAGCTTCAGCGGCAGGGCGTCGAGACGGCGCTCATCTCGTCAAGCCGCAATGTCGATGAGGTCCTGGGCGCGGCCGATCTCCTGGACCTGTTCGCCGTGCGGGTTGATGGCGTCGTCGCGAACGAACTCGGCATACCGGGCAAACCTGACCCCGCTGTCTTTCTGGAAGCCGCATCGCGGGTCGGCGCCGAACCCGCCAAGGCCGCGATCGTCGAGGACGCCCAGTCGGGTGTTGAAGCCGGACGAGCGGGTGGGTTTCGTATCGTCATCGGCGTCGATCGCGGAGATCAGGCCGAAGAACTGGCTGCCGGGGGCGCCACGCTCGTGGTGTCGGACCTCGGCGAGCTCAGCGTGAAGCCGGTGGCGCCGGTTCCCCGTTCGAACCTCCCATCCGCTGCGGATCACCTCAGCGAGATTGAGGCCGTGCTCGGCGAGCGAGAGCCGGCGGTGTTCCTCGACTACGACGGCGTCCTCAGCCCAATCGTCGAACATCCGGATCTTGCCGTGCTGTCCGATGAGACACGTGCGGTCCTGACCGATCTCGCCTCCGTCGTCACGGTCGCCGTGGTGAGCGGCCGCGATGTCGCCGACGTTCGAGACAAGGTGCGGGTGCCGGGCATCTACTACGCGGGAAGCCACGGATTTGACATCATCGCGCCCTCCGGAGACCCCGTCGTCGACGAGCGCCTCGATCGCTTCACGACCTATCTCGCTCCCCTCGACACGGCAACCGAGCAGCTTGAGGATCGCCTTCAAGATGTCGCCGGTGCTCAGGTCGAGCGAAAACGCTTCGCGATTGCCGTGCACTACCGACGGGTCGCTGAGAGCGACTTCGCACTGGTCGAGGAAGCGGTCCGTGCCACAGCCCCATCCGTCCCGTCGCTGCGGGTTGCGACCGGCAAGAAGATCTTCGAGTTCCGACCGGACTTCGACTGGGACAAGGGCCAAGCCATGCGATGGCTGCTCGGTGAGCTTGGACTCGACCGTCTGTCGGTGACCCCCGTGTACCTCGGAGACGACACCACCGACGAGGATGCGTTCAGGGTGATCCGGAAACGAGGCATTGGGATCGTCGTGGGACGCGAGGGCGAACCATCCCTTGCACGTTTCGCACTCGAGGACACGGACGAGGTGACCTCATTCCTGGCAAGAATCGCTGAGGCACAGAAGCTGTGAGCCGCTGGACCCTGACCTACGAAGGGTTCGATCCCTCAGAAGAACCACTTCGAGAGGCGTTGTGCACCCTTGGCAACGGCTACTTCGCAACGCGCGGCGCCGCGCCCGAAGCCGCGGCCGGCGGCGTCCACTACCCAGGCACCTATGTGGCGGGGCTCTACAACCGGC
>Ga0316198_10001568_pt1 | contig 13500 bp, 13 predicted proteins | sample OudBieAanoxic_MG_FD_204935 | JGI IMG/M metagenome (GOLD analysis project Ga0316198, IMG submission 204935) | Coastal sediment microbial communities from Oude Bieten Haven, Netherlands - site A anoxic | ecosystem: Environmental > Aquatic > Marine > Coastal > Sediment | place: Netherlands...
TATAAAGAGTCTCCTAAAAAAATAATCATTACAGGTGGAATAGTATACAATGGAAAAAAATCAGAGGGAAGTGTATACAAAGAGTTGATGGTGGACTTAGGAGTCCCTGGCAGAGACATAATAATTGAAGGCAGGAGTAGGACCACAGAAGAAAATGCAGGATTAACAAAAGGTATAATGGATAAAAACGGGTATAAAAAAGCAGCTCTTATAACTTCTGCAACTCATATGAGAAGATCAAAATATGTTTTTGATAAATATGGCGTAGAAGTAGTGCCGGCTCCTACAGGATATATATATAGTTATAAAGATAGTTATGGAATTGACAGCTATTTTCCTGATGCAAATAATTTTGTGGATATAAGAAGTGCAGTTTGGGAATATATTGGATTAATATTTTATAAAATAAAATCTTAGTTTTGAATAAATTATGATTGAGAATAAAAAAAAATTTGAATTTATGAAGGGGCAATTCATGAATTGCCCGTACTTTAGGCGATAGGGAGGAATAAATATGTTGATGAAAGAAGTAAAATCAGTAAGAATAGCAGATAGATTTGAGATAGGTGGAAATAAAGGTAAATTTACCCTCTTAGCAGGGCCTTGTGCCATTGAATCTGAGGAGATGAGCATCAGAGTAGCAGGAAAGATCAAAGATATATGCAACAGATTGGGAATAAATTATGTTTTCAAATCATCTTTTGATAAGGCCAATAGATCATCGATCCATGGATTTAGAGGAGTAGGGATAGATGAGGGATTGAGAATTTTAAAAAAAGTAAAGGAAACCCATGATATACCAGTGATTACAGATGTACATGAGCCTTGGCAGTGTGAAAGAGTAGCAGAAGTCGTGGACATGATACAAATACCTGCATTTTTATGCAGACAGACAGATCTATTGGTGGCAGCAGCTAAAACTGGATTACCTGTAAATGTAAAAAAAGGTCAATTTTTAGCTCCCTGGGATATGAAAAATGTGGTAAATAAGATGCAGGAAGCTGGAAGTGAAAACTTTATGTTATGTGAAAGGGGTGCAACCTTTGGATATAATAACTTTGTGGTAGATATGAGATCATTTATGGAAATGAGAGAATTTGGATATCCTGTGATATTTGATGCTACTCATTCGGTACAAATTCCAGGGGGACAAGGGACTTGTACTGGTGGAAATCGTGAATATGTATTCCCACTTATGAGAGCGGCACTAGCTGTAGGAGTAGATGGAATATTTACAGAGGTACATGAAGACCCAGACTCTGCTCCTTGTGATGGCTCAAACATGTTGAAATTAGAAGATCTAGAGGAAATATTAAAGGTAGCACTAGAGATAGATGGAATAGTTAAAAGATAGAAAAAAATGTGAATAGAGAAAAAGCCTTCCTAAAAAAATTAGGAGGGCTTTTTTAATTATCTGAAAAAATATACCTGCAAGGAGCATCAGGTTAAAAATTATTAGAGCTCTTTTATTATAATTAAATATATTTTGTTTCCTTAATTTTTTTGACCTTTTCGATAAGAGCCTCTATATGATCGGCCATGGCTTTTTCTGCATCTTGAGGTCTTTTTTCAATTATAGCCGTGGCTATAATCTTATGTTCTTCAATGGTTTTAGTTCCCAAATTTTTTTCTATTTTTTTTAGAGTTGGTGTAAACCTGGTATCATCCATTACCATTTGAAGCATGAGTTCCAATATTTTATTTCCTGCAAGATTGGCTACATACTTATGGAAGGGAATATTGTATTCATATTCGATGAGATTTTTCACCACTTGTTCATGACTTTCTATAATTACCTTAAAATCTTTTTCAGTTTGAATATTAGATCTCGCAGCGGCAAATTTAGCCATCTGGCTCTCTATCACCTTTCTAGCTTCTAAAGCTTCCAAAAGCTCGTCGATTTCTTGGATATCCAGAACATTTAAAAATAATTCTCCCTTTTTTTTCCTATCTTTTTGCCTCTGGATATTCTTTAGGTAAAGTTTTCCCTTGTCGGTTATAACCCTTCCCCTATACCCATCTTTTAAAGTAAAGTCCATATTATCTAAATTGAAAAGAACTCTCCCAATGGTTGCCTCACTTATATTTATCTTTAAATTTTTAAGCTCTCTTTTTATTAGAGAAGCACCTGTAGGTTTTTGATGTTTTTCAAGGAGTTTCAATATAGAGTAATCATAGTTTATTTCATCATTGTTCACTTTTGTTCACCTCGATTTATTTAATTATATTTTAATTATACTTCTATTTTATCTAAAAACAAAATTTAGCTACTCATCTGTGAGGGGTGTTTTAAATCTGCAGAACAAAATCCTTGGTTTTTAAACACTTTAACTGAATGCCATGGAAATAAAGGGGACAAAAAAACTAATAAAAAATCATTATTTTTATAATAAAAATAAATATTACTTTTAGGTTGCTTTCATAGATAATCTCGGGCATATACTTATCATGTAATCATTTTATTAGGTAGATAAAAAAGGAGGTTATAAAATGAGGGTAGTTAATCATCCGATACTAGGTGAGGAAAAAAGAAAAGAATATGTCACTATTTATTACAATGGGAAGCCTTTGAATGCTTTGGCAGGTGAGACAATAGCGGCAACTCTTATGAGTGCAGGAATAAGAAAATTTAGAAAAACTCCTAAATATAAGAGGGATAGAGGAGTTTATTGTGGGATAGGAAGATGTACCGACTGTGTCATGGTAGTAAATGGTAAACCCAATGTCAGAACTTGTGTAACTCCTGTAGAAGAAGGAATGAGTGTAGAAACACAGATTGGATATGGAAAGGGGGAGGAGTAATGAAAGAAACTCAGGTTGTAATTATAGGGGGCGGGCCTGCAGGTCTTGCTGCAGGTATAGAAATTGCAAAATCCGGAGGTAAAGTTACTGTTTTAGATGAAAATAAAAAACCCGGAGGGCAGCTTTTTAAACAGATTCATAAGTTCTTTGGTTCTCGGGAACATCTGGCAGGAACCAGGGGGTATGAGATAGGAACCAAACTTTTGGAGGAGACAAAGGATTTAGGAGTGGATGTTATACTGGATGCTCCTGTTTACGGGATATTTGAGGGAAAAACAGTGGTTTATTCAAAAGACGGAAAACAGCATCAAATAAAAGGAGATAAAATCATCCTTGCAACAGGAGCCACAGAAAATACCCTTGCTTTTCCAGGATCTGATCTTCCTGGTGTTATGGGAGCCGGAGCTGCTCAAACAATGATAAATGTAAATAGAGTTCTTCCAGGAAAGAAAGTTTTGATGGTTGGATCAGGGAATGTAGGATTAATTGTTTCCTACCAGTTGATGCAGGCCGGTGCAGATGTAGTTGGATTGGTAGAAGCTGCTCCAAATGTAAGTGGATATGGAGTTCATGCTTCTAAGATAAGTCGTGGAGGAGTTCCTATCTATACTTCTCATACAGTAAAAAGAGCCATGGGAGATGGTGAAGTCAGTAAGGTGGAGATATGTGAGCTGGATGATAGATTTCAAATGATTGAGGGTACGGAGAAGATTTTAGATGTGGATACTATCTGTATTGCTGTAGGACTCAGTCCTATGTCTGAAATAGCCTGGACTATTGGCTGTGACTTTACATTTATTCCAACTTTTGGGGGACATGTGCCAAAACACAATGAAAATATGGAATCTACAATCCCAGGAATATATGTTTCAGGAGATATTTCGGGAGTAGAGGAGGCCAGTTCTGCCATGGAAGAGGGACGTCTGGCTGGTATAGCAGCTTCAGAGGCTCTGGGACTTTATAGTGAAGAGAAGGCCAAAGAGCTCAAAGGCCAGGTATGGAATAGATTAAATACTTTGAGAGATGGTGAATTTGGTGAAAAAAGAAAACAATCTAAAAATGTTCAGATAAGTAGATATATGGAGGATGCTAATGAATAGAGGAGTAAAGTTTACGGGAGTTCCTTCCATGGAGGAGATAAAAGCCTGCCCTGGAACTCCAAGTGAGGAAAGATTTGAAAAAGGGCCTGTTGTAGCAATAGAATGTGTTCAGAAGATACCGTGTAATCCCTGTGAAGCTGCCTGTCCCTTTGGTGCAATAGAAGTAGGAAGTTCGATTACAAATCTTCCTAAATTAGATGAGGAAAAATGTATAGGATGTGGAGTCTGTATTCCAAAATGTCCAGGATTGGCTATTTTTAAAATTCATAAAAACTATAGTGAAAAAACTTCAACGGTGGAATTTCCATTTGAATATCTGCCTCTTCCTAAAAAAGGAGATCAGGTGCCTTGTGGGGACAGGTTTGGGAAATATATTGCTGACGGTAAGGTATTAAATGTGAAAAATGAGAAAAAAAATGATGGTACAACTCTTATCAGCGTAGAAATTCCAAAAGAATATTTTATGGAAATAAGAACCATCTATAGGGGAGGTGAAAGATAATGTGTGATGATAAAGTTTTTGTATGCAGATGTCAGGAAGTAACGGTAGAAGATGTCAAAGAAGCTATAAAAGATGGAGCTACAACAGTAGCCGGGGTGAAAATAAGAACTCATGCGGGAATGGGTCTTTGTCAGGGAAGAAGTTGTGGGAAGATTATTGCCAGAATGCTCTCTGAAGTAGAATCTCCAGAAAAAATAACACCAGGTTCATCTAGACCCCCTGCAAGGGTAGCAAAGATAAGTGAATTTTTGGAGGTGAAATAAAGACTATGAACGATAAAAATATAAATGATACAGATGTAATTGTAATAGGTGGAGGTGTAATCGGTACTTCTATAGCCTATAACCTCTCTAAAAGAGGGAAAAAAGTAACTCTCTTCGAAAAATATGATCATGCCAGAGGTGCATCGGGTTCTAGTGATCAATTGGTATTGATGCAGTCTAAAAAACCAGGGGTGCATTTAGCCTTAGCCCTTGAAAGTTTAAAGATGTATAAAAATTTAGAAGAAGAATTGGGAGAACCGATACATTTTAGACAAAAAGGTGGTATGATTCTCATTGAAAATGAGAAAGAGATGGAGATAATGAAGGGATTTGTAGAAAAACAGAAAAAAACAGGCTTGGATGTTGATATTATTTCATTGGATGAGGTAAATAGACTTCAGCCTGGAATCTCTCAGGATATTATAGGAGCCACTTATAGTCCCATGGATGGAGAAGTTGATCCCATAGCTTTAAATATAGCTCTTGCAAAGGGTGCTAAGGCCAACGGAACTAAGATAGTGCTGGGAACTGAAGTAAAGGATATAATTACAGAGGGGAAAAAAGCAATAGGAGTAGAGACTTCAAAAGGGAAATTTTATGCTCCTATTATAATTAATGCAGCCGGTGTATGGGCTCCTCTTTTATGCGAGAAATTAGGAATAGATGCTCCTATAAAACCAAGAAGAGGTCAAATCTGCATAACTGATGAAGTGGATTATTTTATAGATATGCCTATTCTTTCAGCAAAATATATGATGGCAAAACATAATCCGGATCTTCTAAAGGATGCTCCTGAAATGATAGCTAAATTAGGAATAGGACTAGCTCTCAGTCAGTCTCCAAAGGGAAATATCATGTTTGGAGCTACAAGAGAATTTGTAGGTTATGATAAAAACGTTACCTATGAAGGAATAGGTGAGGTAATTAGAAATGCAGTCACTTATTTTCCTCAGCTAAAAGATATGAGTATAATCAGAACTATGGGAGGATTGAGACCATTTACTCCAGACGGTCTTCCCCTCATCGGATGGACTGAAGTAGAGGGGTTTTTCATAGCTGCAGGTCATGAGGGCGACGGAATCGCTCTGGCTCCAGTAACTGGAAAAGTCGTGGCAGATCTTATCATGGATGGGGAAACATTTGTGGATATGTCGGGTTTTGACCCAAATAGGTTTTCAAAATAAAAAGAACAAAGGCCGTCAAGCCTACTCATAATATTGAGCTCATAATGATAGCCTTTTTTCCCAATAAAATAGGAGGTATTTTATGAGTTCAGCATTAGTAGTTATAATTTTTTCTGTGATCATCATAGGTATAGGGTTTTCAATAACCTATGTAATCAGTAAAAAAACCAAGGGAAATGAAGAGGCGTGGGTCAATGGAGGAAGGTCACTTCCATTATATGTGACAATTGGTACACAGTTTGCGGCAATAATGGGTGGAGGTTTTGTAGTAGCCCATGTAGGTATAGGGTATACCCATGGGTGGAGTGTACTGACTTATGGAATCATAATGGCATCTATATTTTTCGTTTTATGTTTCATAGCCGATTGGTTAAGAAAAGAAAATTTTAATACCATACCAGATATTTTGGAGAAACTCTATGGAAAAAACAGAGTTTTAGCATTATTTTCTACCATAGCAGCAATAATAGTACCCTTTGGATGGCTATGTACACAACTGGTAGCTTTTTCCAAATTGTTTTCACCTATAGTTGGAGTAGATCCCAAATATATGATTGTAGGGTTTGCAACTCTTTGTCTGCTCTTTGTACTTCCGGCAGGGCTTTCATCGGTAGCATGGACAGATTTTTTCTTTGGGTGTATGATGCTGATAGTAACTACAGTATCTTTGTTTTTCCTCATAAATATGAATGGCAGTGTAGGGGAAATGATCTCCAGGGTGCCTAAAGACATGACGGAATTTCCAAAGGGAATGACACTTATCGGATGGGGGACAATACTTCTCTGGGTTACGTCTGTAATTCCCGGAGGAATTACAAATCAAATGGCTATCCAAAGAATATGTGCTATTAAAGATGCTAAAAGTGTTAAGAAAAGTCTGATTATAACAGGGGTAATAATAATAATAGTTGAAATATGGTCTGTAGTAACAGGAATAGGCGTTAGAAGTCTTATGCCTGGAATGGACGGAGAGATGGCTACTGGCTGGCTTTTGTCTCAATTTCCTAAATGGTTTATGGGACTTTTCTCAGGATTTCTCATGGTGAGCATACTATCTACGGTAAATGGATCGATCCAGTCTGTAGTAGTAAGTGTGTCAGAAGATTTTTTTAAGAAGGTAATGCCTTTAAATAATTTTCCCAATAAACTTTTAGTAACGAGGATAGCAGCAGTAGTAGTAACTTATTTAGCGGCTTTTCTTGCAATTTTATACCCGCAAGCCCTTAGATGGTTAATATTATCATATGGGTTATCAGCAGTAGTTCTATTGGGACCTATGTATTTAGGTTATATTTTAAAGAAACGAATGGTATTAAACTATAAGGGGGCTATCTTATCCATGGTTGTGGGAGTTTGTTTCACTGCATATAATCTTTATACAAATTCCCCCATACCATTTACAATAGTTGGGATAGGTTCTTCATGTATTGTACTTTATCTCTATCATCTGATTGCTGCTGAAAAAGTAGTTCCCAAAACTAAAATTGAAATAAAAGGAGAATAATATGAATATTAAACGACATAATACAAAAAAAAGAATGAGTCATGCAGTGATTCATAATAATGTAGCTTATTTATGCGGACAGGTTCCTAAAGATGAAACTAAGGGAATGGCAGAACAAACAAAAACAACTTTGGAAAAAGTAGATCAGCTTTTGGCTGAGATTGGGAGTCATAAGAGCAAGATTCTTTCGGCTACAGTTTATATTAAAGATATGGACCAATTCAAAGATATGAATGAAGTCTGGGATAGCTGGGTTGAGGAAGGGACTGCTCCGGCAAGAGCCTGTGTAGAAGCAAACATGGCCAGGGAATCTCTCTTGGTAGAAGTATCTGTTATAGCTGTTGTATAAATTTCATTGTAAAAATGTAAACCCCTCCTAATTTTTTAGAAGGGGTTTTATACTAATGAGATTAAAGAAGGTGGTTTGTTGTAAAAATTAAGTCTTCTATATATTTTTTCGATGATAAAAACACATCAATTATAAAAAAAGACTAAAAATAAATTTTATTTTTAGTCTTTTTAAATTTTAATGCTTATGAAAATTTAAAATTTTATAGGAGAAAATAATCAAAAAAATAAATTAATTTTTATTCATCTAAAATATCTTATAAATTCGTTTTTTTGATAATTCAGTGCTAAAAAAGTAACACAAAATCCTGAGTTTAAGACTATAAAGTTATAAAAAGCACAGTTTTTTTAGGACTATTAATTTGGATTATTAGAATATATATGCTATATATATAGTTATATGTATCATTAATGGTATGTAAAGCTAAGCAAAATTTAATAATAGGGGAGGAAAGAATGGGAAAGTTTATTTTTAAACGATTGGGTCAAATGTTATTCACACTGTATATAGTTATTACAGCGACTTTTTTCTTGATGCACGCTATTCCTGGGGGACCTTTTACAAGGGAAAAACCATTACCGCCAGCAGTAATAGCAGCATTAGAGGCCAAATTTAACATGAATGCACCACTCCATGTACAATATTTCGACTATATGAAAGGGGTATTTAGTTTTGATTTCGGGCCTTCATTTCAAAAAGTAGGAGTAAATGTAATTGATTTAGTACAATCTGGATTACCGGTATCTGCAAAGCTAGGGGGAACCGCTGTATTAGTAGTGCTCATAATAGGTATTCCCTTGGGGATAATATCTGCTATGAAGCAAAATAAATGGGAAGATTACGTAGTAACAATATTAGCGACTTTAGGGGTGACAATTCCAAGTTTTGTAATAGCGACTATGATCATATATGTATTTAGTGGGAAATTGGGGATATTGCCATCTTTTGGACTTACTTCCTGGAAACATTATATCGGACCAGTAATAGCTCTCTCTGGATTCTCTCTGGCTTTTGTATCTAAGCTGACCAGGTCATCGATGTTAGAGGTGTTGCAGCAAGATTATATCAGGACGGCCAGAGCCAAAGGGCTTTCAGAGTTTGTAGTAATAGGAAAACATGCTCTTAAAAATGCATTATTACCAGTAGTTACCTATGTAGGACCAATGATAGCAGGAATTTTAACTGGATCATTTGTTATCGAAAAAATCTTTGCTATACCTGGAATGGGGAAATATTTCGTAGAAAGTGTAGGAAATAGAGACTATACAGTTATCATGGGAGTAACAATCTTTTATGCAGGATTTTATATAATTATGGTGTTTTTAGTAGATATCATCTATGTATTGATAGATCCTAGGATTAAATTACATGATTAAGGGGGAAGGTATGGATAAAAGATGGGAAAAAGCATCGGAGGAGATCAAAGGCGAGAAGAAGATAAGACCTAGTCTTACGTATTGGCAGGATGCTTGGAGAAGGTTAAAACAAAATAAACTATCTATGATAGGGCTAGTGGTAATAATTTTGCTATTTATAACAGCCATTTTTGGACCTATGGTATCTAAATTTAGTTATGAAGATCAAGATCTTAAGTTTGGAAATATAGCTCCTAGATTTGATATATATGAAGTAGATAAATCAAATTATATATATGTACATCCAGAATATAAGTTATTTACTGTAACTTCTGACGGAGAACTGTTAGATTCATTGAGACCTGTGAAAAATGACATGATGAATTCACAAAAAATCTATGAAGTAGATGGAAAAAGAGTAGTATTGGATTATAAAAATGCTAAATTAGCTAAGAAGAATCCAAGCATTCAAAAATATAAAATATTAGTAGAAAATAAGGAAACTGAAGTAACAAAGAGAGTTTTTAATAAAACTTATTTCTTCGGGACCGATTCCCATGGAAGAGACCTATTCATAAGGGTTCTTTATGGAGCTAGAATATCACTTACAGTAGCAATAGTAGCTACTCTGGTAAACTTCTTTATTGGTATATTTTATGGGGGAATATCCGGATACTTAGGTGGAAGAGTAGATGCAGTAATGACTAGAATAATGGATATAATAAGTACAATTCCATTACTTTTATATGTAATCTTACTTATGGTAATTATAGCTCCAGGATTAAAAACAATTATAATAGCCATGGGAATCACCTTCTGGGTGAGGATGGCAAGGATTGTAAGGGGTCAAACTCTTAGTATAAAACAACATGAATATGTTATGGCTGCAAAAACTATAGGAGCTAAAAATTTTAGGATCCTTAGCAGACACATCATACCAAACGCAATGGGACCTATCATCGTATCACTGACTATGATGATACCAAATGCAATATTTACAGAATCATTTTTAAGTTTTATAGGACTTGGAGTAAGTGCTCCTCAAGCATCATGGGGAACCTTGGCCAGTGATGCCTTGGCAGGGATAAGAACTTATCCATATCAATTATTTTTTCCGTCAATGGCAATAAGTATAACAATGCTTGCATTTAACTTTTTAGGGGATGGACTTAGAGATGCATTGGATCCAAGATTAAGAAAATAGGGGGGGAACATGGAAAAATTAATAGAACTTAAGGACGTAAAAACTTCATTTTTTACCCATCTAGGAGAAGTCCAGGCTGTAAGAGGTGTAAGTTATAGTTTAAATAAAGGTGAAGCCTTGGGAATTGTAGGAGAATCAGGAAGTGGAAAGAGTATAACCTCTATGTCTATAATGGGACTGCTGCAATATCCAGGAACTGTAAAAAGTGGTGAGATAATATTTAAAGGGGAAGACCTTTTAAAGAAAAATAAGAAAGAGATGAGGAGTGTAAGGGGAAATGAGATAGCTATGATATTTCAAGACCCGATGACCTCATTAAATCCTGTATATACTGTAGGGGATCAGATTATGGAGGCTATTAGAAAACATCAAAATGTATCTAAAGCTGAAGCCCTGAAAAAGGCAATCGAGATGTTAATATTAGTAGGAATACCTGACCCGGAAAAAAGAATAAACGCTTATCCCCATGAATTCAGTGGAGGGATGAGACAAAGGGTAATGATTGCCATAGCTCTTTCGTGTGAGCCGGATCTGCTTATTGCTGATGAACCAAGTACAGCACTAGATGTTACTATCCAGGCTCAAATATTAGACCTTATGAAGGAACTGAAAGATAAGTTAAATACATCTATAATACTCATAACACATGATCTAGGAGTAGTAGCCGATGTCTGTTCGAGAGTATTGGTTATGTACGGTGGACTTATCATGGAGGAAGGAAAGGTAGAGGATATCTTCTACAATCCAAAACATCCATATACAGTAGGATTATTAAAATCTATCCCTAAGATAGAGCATAAGGAAAGACTGGTACCTATAGAAGGGACGCCGCCAGATCTATTACACCCTCCAAAGGGATGCCCCTTTGCAGCAAGGTGTGAACATGCAATGAACGTATGTATGGAGGAACGGCCAGAATTTTTCGAATGTGGAGAGGGGCATAGATCTATGTGCTGGTTGCTTCACCCAGATTCTCCTAAGACAGAATTAAAGGGAGGGGTGAGATAGATGGATAATAAAAACGATAATACTCTGATAGAGATAAAAAATCTAAAGAAATATTTTTCTAAAAATACAGGTTTTTTCAAAAAAAAGATGCAGCATCTAAAAGCTGTAGATGACATTAGTTTTCATATAAAAAAAGGTGAAACTTTTGGACTGGTAGGGGAGTCAGGATGTGGAAAATCTACAACTGGAAGAACTATAATAAGACTATATGATGTAACCGGTGGAGATATAATATACGATGGTAAAAATATAAGTCACCTGAATGAAAGGGAGTTAGAGCCCTATAGAAGAAAGATCCAGATGATCTTTCAAGATCCATATGCGTCATTGAATACCAGGATGACAGTAGGAGATATCATAGGAGAACCCCTGGATATCCATAACTTAGCAAAGGGTGAAGCGAGACAGAAAAGAATATATGAATTATTGGATACAGTAGGATTGAGTAAGGAACATGCCAGCAGATATCCCCATGAATTTAGTGGAGGTCAAAGGCAGAGAATAGGAATAGCTCGTGCACTGGCTGTAGAACCAGAATTTATAATCTGTGATGAGCCTATCTCAGCATTGGACGTATCTATTCAGGCTCAGGTAGTAAATATGCTGGATGACCTGCAAAAAAAATTGGGATTGACATATCTATTTATAGCTCATGATCTATCCATGGTAAAACATATCTCCGATAGGATAGGAGTACTATATTTGGGTAAGATGGTAGAGATAGCAGAATCAGATGCTCTCTACGACAAACCTCTCCATCCGTATACCAGAGCACTGCTTTCATCTATACCTATTCCAGATCCAGAGTTAAATGCCAAAGTGGACAGGGAAATATTAAAGGGAGATGTACCCAGCCCACTGAATCCACCTAGTGGATGCAGGTTTAGAACCAGATGTAAATATGCAGAAGGAATCTGTAGTGAAAAGGAACCATTGTTAGAGGAAATAGCTCCTGGAAGATTCGTAGCTTGTCATTTTTCCAGAGAATTTTATGAGGGAACAAAAAAATAAAGGATTCCGTAGAAGTAATAGGTATAAAGACTTATTGTTTTAATGATGAGGTTTTTTAGTAACAGCGTTTATCAATTTATTTGAGGAGGAAATTTATGAAGAAAATATTTTATGTAGTGACACTTCTAATGGCAGTATTGCTTACTGCTTGTGGAGGGGAAAAAGAAGAAACTAAAGAAACAGATACAGCAGCAGTGGAAAAACAAGTAGAACAGGTGATGGTATTTAACTTAGGAGCAGATCCAAAATCTGTGGATCCTCAGTTAAATTCTGCAACAGATGGGGGAATAGTTGTAAACAATACCTTCGAAGGTCTTATGAGGGGAGATGCCAACGGAAAACCTCAGCCAGCAGGAGCAGAATCTGTGGATATTTCAGATGACAAGATGACTTATACATTCCATCTTAGAAAAGATGCTAAATGGTCTGATGGAAAACCTGTAACAGCAGCAGATTATAAATATGCTTGGTCAAGAGCATTAGATCCAGCGGTAGCTTCGGAGTATTCATTCCAACTTTACTATATCAAAGGCGGACAGGAATTTTTTGAAGGAAAAGGGACTAAAGAGGATGTAGGTTTAGAAGCAGTGGACGACTTTACTTTTAAAGTTACTTTAAAAGCTCCTACAGCATATTTCTTAAACTTAGTAACTTTCTATACATTTATGCCAGTTAGACAAGATGCAGTGGAGAAAAAACCAGAAGGTTGGGCAAAAGATCCTAGTATCACACTTTCAAATGGTCCATTCAAGATTTCTGAATACCATATGAATGACAAGGTTATCTTAGTTCCAAATGAATACTACTGGAATAAAGACAGTGTTAAATTAGACAAGATCACTATGACTATGATAGTTGACCATGGAACTGCTATGACAGCATATGACAGTAATGAAATTGATGTATTAGATGCTGGACAAGTACCTACTCCAGAGATTCCAAAGAGACAGGTGGAAGATCCAACTTTCCATATAGTACCTTATTTAGGAACATACTATTATATCTTTAATGTAAATAAAGCACCAACGAATGATATCAACGTAAGAAAAGCTCTTACTTTAGCTATCGACAGAGAGCAAATTGTAACAGAAGTAACTAAAGGTGGGCAGCAGCCGGCTACTGGATTTGTTCCAACTGGATTAGTAGATTCACAAGGAAATGACTTTAGAGCAACAGCAGGAGATTATGGAATTTCAACTACTGCTGATATAGAAAAAG
>Ga0316198_10001569_pt1 | contig 13496 bp, 9 predicted proteins | sample OudBieAanoxic_MG_FD_204935 | JGI IMG/M metagenome (GOLD analysis project Ga0316198, IMG submission 204935) | Coastal sediment microbial communities from Oude Bieten Haven, Netherlands - site A anoxic | ecosystem: Environmental > Aquatic > Marine > Coastal > Sediment | place: Netherlands...
CCGCCACCCCTGCCCACTCAGGAGGAGTGCAGTTGAACCGCGAGATGCGTCGCCTTCAGGCGAAAGAGGACGAGCGCGCGAAGAAAAAGCGTCGCGAAGCCGCCCAACCAAAAAAGAAGAAGCGCGTGGGTGTCCGTCAGTACCTCCGTGAGGTTCGACAGGAGCTGAAGAAGGTCGCGTGGCCGTCGCGCGAAGAGCTCACGACCTACACCGTGGTGGTCTTCGCCGTCACGACCGTCATCACGTTGTTCGTGTTCGGCCTCGACTGGGCATTCTCGAAAGGTGTGTTGTTCTTCCTGGAGAACATGACCTGATGAGCGAAGCCACGCAGGACATTCTCGACGGTCAAGAGGACGACGCGGACGTAGCGGTCGAGCAGAAGCCGCTTAGCCCGTACGACCTGCCGGGCGGCTGGTATGTCATCCACTCGTATTCCGGATACGAGAACAAGGTCAAGGCGAATCTCGAGACCCGCGTCAAGTCGATGCACCTCGAGGACAAGATCTTTGACGTCGCCATTCCGATGGAAGACGTCGTCGAGTACAAGGGCGGTAAGAAAGTCACCGTCCAGCGAAAGAGATTCCCGGGGTACGTGCTCGTGCGTATGTACCTCGACGACGACTCGTGGTACGCCGTGCGCAATACCCCAAGCGTCACCGGGTTCGTCGGATCCCAAACCAAACCGACGCCGCTGTCTCGCCGCGAGGTCGAGCGCATCCTCGGAGTTGAGAAGGAAGAGGGCAAGAAGGAGAAGCCCACGTTCAAACCGGCCTGGGAGGTCGGGGAGACCGTGCGGGTAGTCGAAGGACCCTTCGCCGACTTCAACGGTGTCATCGAGGACATCAACGTGGACCAGTCCAAGGTACGGGTCCTGGTCGATATCTTCGGTCGCGAAACACCGGTCGAACTCAACTTCGACCAGATTGTCAAGTACTAGATCCCGAGCGAGGTTCCCTGATGGGTCGCAAGAAACTGATGACCGTGCTGAAGCTGCAGATACCTGCCGGCCAGGCCAGCCCTGCTCCGCCGGTCGGTCCAGCACTCGGCCAGCATGGCGTGAACATCATGGATTTCGTCCAGGCGTACAACAACGCCACGGCGAGCCAGGCGGGGACGATTGTCCCTGTGGAGATCTCGATCTTCGAGGATCGCAGCTTCACATTCATCACCAAGACCCCACCGGCCGCCGTGCTGCTTCGTCAGGCGGCACGCCTCGAGAAGGGTTCACCCGAGCCCCACAGGGAGAAAGTCGGCAGCGTCACGCGTGACCAGGTCCGCGAGATCGCAGAGATCAAGATGCCGGATTTGAATGCCAATGACATCGACGGAGCAATGAAGATCGTCGAGGGCACCGCACGATCGATGGGAATCGTTGTCAACGGCTAGCGCTCGACTACTGAATACTGACTACCGATACGTGGGAGGGGCTCATCGCCCCGTTTGGACCACAAGGAGCAACGATGAGCAAGAGCAAGAACCGCAAGGCCGTCGACCAAGGCTACGAGAAGCTGAAGCTGCATGACCCCGCAGAAGCTGTCGGCCTGGTCCGGAACTTCTCATTTGCCAAGTTCGACGAATCTGTCGATGCCGTCTTTGAGTTGGGAATCGACCCCCGGCAGGCGGATCAGATCGTCCGCGGGACCGTCAGCCTCCCGAACGGTACCGGCAAGGACGTCAAGGTCGTGGTGTTCGCCGAGTCCGATCAAGCACGCGAGGCCGAAGAGGCCGGAGCAGATTTGATCGGAGGAGCCGAACTCGCCGAGGCAATGCAATCCGGGAAGCAGGCACTCGACTTCGACGTCGTGATTGCCGTCCCGTCGATGATGTCGGTCGTCGGCAAGCTCGGTCCGGTGCTCGGGCCACGCGGACTGATGCCGAACCCCAAGAGCGGCACGGTCACGCAGGACGTAGGCAAGACGGTCTCGGCCTTCAAGGCCGGACGCGTCGAATACCGCAATGATCGCTACGGCAATGTTCATCTCCCGATCGGGCGAGTCTCATTCGAGGCAGAAGCGCTCCTCGAGAATCTGACTGCGGCTTCGGATGAGATCTTCCGAGCCCGCCCCGCTTCGACCAAGGGCAGGTTCATGCGCGGCGCGAGCATCTCGTCCACCATGGGACCGGGCGTGAAAATCGACACCGGACTCCTGGAGGACGTGGTCAAGGAAAGCCGCTAGGTCCGGCTCCGCCGGACCGGTAGTCCGTATTCCGTAGAGGCGGATTCCGCAGTACGGACCATGGAATACGGACCACGGACTCCGTGTCTGGCAAAACCAGTTGCTCCCAGGGGTTCTGTCCGCGATACTCCATAGCACATAGCGGGGGACGCTTGGAGTATCCGTTGCTGGAACGAACCACCACCGTTCCTGCCCTGGACCCCAACCACCCTGAACACTCGACCGGTCGGTCCCTACCACGGCTGGTCATGGGGTGGAGACGAGTAGATGGCTTCCTGGCCCGCCGTCTGCCCGAATCCTCGAGAGTGGGGTCCGCTCAGGACCCGAGCCCTCCGCGTGTAGCAAGTGCCCGGCCCGCTGCCGGGCGCTTGCGCGTGTGAGAGGTGAGTGAGCGGGCTCTGGCTCGTTGCCCGCCGTACTTCGGAATCGAGACCCGAGACCCGAGTCGTGTCTCGTGATTCATGTCTGAACCCGCAGCCTGATGGTGGCGAAGTCTGTACTGTCACGAACATGCAGGTCACCATCACCAAACTCGTTCACGCTTGTCTTCTTGTTGAGACCGCCGGGACGCGGATCCTCGTCGATCCGGGGACGTTCTCCTGGCAGGACGAACGGCTCTTTCCTTCGATGTTTGACGGCGTCGATCGGGTGTTGATCACACACGAGCACGCGGATCACGTCTCCGTGGAGTTCCTTCGCGCCGCCCTCGAACGATCCAACGATGCTGTGGTAGAGACAACGCCGGCACTCCAGTCGATCCTGGCCGAACACGGCATCGACGCGGTGACCGATGGAACACCCCAGTTCGCTGCACCCCACGAACGGATCCCGATCGGCCCCGGCCCGCAGAACGTCGGTTTCCATGTCGAGGGTGTTTTGAGCCATCCCGGCGACAGTCACAGCTTTGTCGAGACGATGCCAATTCTCGCGATGCCGTTCGCCGCTCCGTGGGGATCGCTTACGAACGGTGCCGACCGGGCCCGTCTCGTGAGGCCGAGGTATGTGGTCCCTGTCCACGATTGGTTCCTCAGCGAAGGCGGCCGCACCTTCATGTACCGGTTGGCGAAGATGGCGTTGGATCAAGACGGGATAATGCTCGTTCAGATCGAAGACTTCGAGTCGGTGACGCTGGAGATCTGAGAGCAAAGAGCAAAGAGCAAAGAAGGAACCGGCTTCGGGTCTTTGTTCTTTCCTCTTTAGTTCTTTGCTCCGGTTGGCCGGACGCACATTGCAGATACGACGGACACTGCTCTACGCTTCTGCTCACACAACCTCATCCTTGGCCCGAGACCGTCGGTAGGTGTAAGTCCGCATTGCGGCGCCGACGTAGGTCGTCCTCTCTGGAGGGCTCCCTGTCTCTTGCTGGGAGCCCGAACTTCGTTTTGGACCCCCGGCCACCTCAAGGGCGGGGACGTGTGCAAACAAGCCCGTAAAGGAGGACGACGAATGCCAAGACCGGAGAAGGTCCAGGCCGTCGCCGACATCAAAGAGCGTGTGGATGGAGCACAAGCCGTGTTCCTCGCCGAGTACGCCGGGCTTTCGGTTCAAGAGCAGCAAGCACTGCGCAGGGAACTGCGTGCCAACGGCGCCGAGTTCAAGGTCGTGAAGATGACCTTGGCTCGGTTGGCCGTCGCCGATCTGGAGATCGAAGATTTCGACGCTCTCCTTCTCGGCCCGACCGGCTTGACGTTCGCCGACGGTGACCCCGTCGGCGCCGCCAAGGTGTTGCGCGACTTCGCGAAGGCTCATGAGGTGCTCGTCGTAAAGGGTGGGCTCCTCGGTCGGGAATTCCTGACCCCGGAGCGCATCGCGGAACTCGCCGACATCGAACCCCGCGAAGTGCTGTTGGCCAAGATCGCTGGTGCCTTCGAAGCACCCATGGCGAAGATGGCCGGACTGCTCGCCGCGCTGCCGCGGAACGCGGCAACGGCGATGCAGCAACTGCTCGAGAAGAAGGAAGCGGAGAGCCCAGAGCTGCCAGCTGCCAGCGACGAACCCGAGGTGGAGTCCGACTCCGTCCAGGAGGACGTCAAGGAAGCTGTCGTCGAGGACGCCGTCATCGAAGAAGCCGCCGCCGAGGTGGCTGAAGCCGAGGAAGCTGTCGTCGAGGACGCCGTCGTGGAAGAAGCCGTCGAGGAGGCCGCTGAGGAAGCGGCTGTCGCCGAAGCTGAGGAAGCCGTTGTCGAGGAAGCCGCCGTTGAAGTGGCTGTCGTCGAAGAGGTTGCCGAAGTGGAAGCAGAACTCGAAGTTGCTCCCGACGAAGAGAGCGACGAACAGGATGCTCAACCAACCGAAAGTGACGATGAGGCGCCGGCTGCTGAAGCATCCGATGAGGATGCCGGCACCGAGTCCGAAGACACCGATGATGCGGCCGATGCGGCCGTTGAGGAGGAATAGAAATGGCTAAGACGACAACCGAGGATCTACTCGGTGTCTTCGAGGAGATGAGTGTCCTCGAACTATCCGAGTTCCTCAAAGCATTTGAGGAGAAGTTCGATGTGACCGCCGCGGCACCCATGGCGATGGCCATGGCACCCGCCGGTGGTGGTGGCGAAGCTGCCGCCGAGGAGGAGAAGGACGAATTCGACGTCGTTCTCACCGGCGTCGGTGACAAGAAGATCCAGGTGATCAAGGAAGTCCGCGGCCTCACCAGCCTCGGCCTCAAGGAAGCCAAAGCCCTCGTGGATGGTTTCCCGGCTCCTGTCCTGGAAGGTGTAGACAAAGAGACTGCCGAGAAGGCGAAGGAGACCCTCGAGGGTGCCGGCGCCACGATTGAACTGAAATAGCCGTATCGGCAGCTGTGCTGCCGGTGGAGCCCGGAGTTCATAGTCTGTACTCCGTACCCAGTACGCGACAAGGGGAGTGGCTTTGGCCACTCCCCTTGTCGCGCTCGCAACGGGTAGCCCGCCGCCGAGGGCTGGAAGCTCTTACCATCCTTGACTCCTGCTCGTGGTTCTTGGTATGTTGCACCTGGAAATTGAACGATCCTCCACGACTCTCCACCGGCAGAGGCGGGATAGCTGTGCGCTATCCCGAATTTGTGCTATTCTCAGTCGTTCCGTAGCCCTGCCCACAGCTCCCGCTGACCGCATCCATACCAGGAGGATCCTCCCTTGGCCCGTGCGCGCTCTTCCCGACTTTCCTTTGCCAAGCTGCCCGAAGTCCAACCACTCCCCGACCTCCTCGCTGTTCAGCGCGACTCCTTCGATAGTTTTATCGAGCGGGGTCTACGTCAGATCTTCGAGGAGATTTCGCCGATTGAGGACTTCACCGGCAACCTCGCTCTCGAACTGACCGACCACCGATTCGGCGATCCCACGGAGACGATCGAAGAGGCGAAGGACCGAGACAGCAACTACTCGAAACCGCTGTTCGTCACCGCCCGCTTCCTCAATCGCGAGACCGGTGAGATCAAAGAACAGCAGGTCTTCCTCGGGGATTTCCCGATGATGACCGACAACGGCACCTTTATCATCAACGGCACCGAGCGTGTTGTTGTGAGCCAGCTCGTTCGGAGCCCCGGCGTCTACTTCGATGTGACGCTCGACAAGACCTCCGACAAAGACATCTACTCGGCGAAGGTGATTCCCGGCCGCGGTGCGTGGCTTGAGTTCGACGTCGACAAGAAGGGCACCGTGGGCGTTCGTGTCGACCGGAAGCGTCGTCAGTTTGTCACCACGTTCATCCGGGCGCTCGGCCTTGCGGAGACCGACGAGGACATCCTCGCCCTCTTTGACGGTTCCGAGTTGATTCGAGAGACCCTTGCGAAGGATCCGACGTCCACGAAGGACGAGGCTCTGCTCGACCTCTACCGGAAGCTCCGCCCCGGCGAACTCACGACCGTCGAATCCGCGCGCGGTCTCATCAACACGCTGTTCAACAACCCCAAGCGCTACGACCTCACCCGCGTGGGCCGCTACAAGCTCAACCAGAAGCTGTCGCGTCCACAGATCGACGTGGATTCGTACGTGCAGAGCGAAGACGGACTCCTCTCGGATGAGGACATCCTCGACACGATCCGGTATCTGATCGCGCTCCACCACCGTGAACCGGGCTACCACACCGATGACATCGACAACTTCCAGAATCGTCGTGTCCGTACGGTCGGGGAGCTCATTCAGAACCAGATCAGGGTCGGATTGAGCCGTCTCGAGCGCGTTGTCCGTGAGCGGATGACCACGCAGGATCCCGAGGCGATCACGCCACAGACGCTGATCAACATTCGCCCGGTTGTCGCTTCGATCAAGGAGTTCTTCGGGACGAGCCAGCTGAGCCAGTTCATGGATCAGCCGAACCCGCTGGCAAGCCTCACCCACCGGCGCCGCCTGTCGGCGCTCGGTCCGGGTGGACTTTCGAGGGAACGGGCCGGCTTCGAGGTGCGAGACGTTCACCCGTCTCACTACGGTCGGATGTGTCCGATCGAGACCCCCGAGGGCCCGAACATCGGTCTCATTGGATCACTTGCGTCATACGCGAAGGTGAACCGGTTCGGGTTCATCGAGTCGCCCTACCGGCATGTTGTCAAGGGGAAGGTCACGTCGAAGATCGACTACCTGACGGCGTCCGAAGAAGAGGGCCACGTCATCGCACAGGCGAACGCACCCCTTAATGAGGACGGATCGTTCGTCAATGACCGCGTGCTCGTGCGCAAGACCGGCGGAGAGGTCGATTCGGTCGTGCCGGCGGACGTCGACTACATGGACGTTTCCCCGAAGCAGTTGGTTTCGGTCTCGACGGCGCTCATTCCGTTCCTCGAGCATGACGATGCCAACCGCGCACTCATGGGGTCGAACATGCAGCGCCAGGCCGTTCCGCTTGTCACGACGGATGCACCGCTCGTGGGCACGGGCATGGAAGGTCGGTCTGCGGTCGACTCCGGTGATGTCATCATCTCGCCGGTCGACGGTGAGGTTGTGACGGTGACCGGCGACGAGATCGTCGTCAAGGAGAAGGGCGCAAACAAGAAGCACACGCTCCGCCTCCTCAAGTTCGAGCGCTCGAACCAGGGCACGTCGATCAACCAGAAGCCCATCGTGGCTGAAGGCGATACCGTCAAGGCCGGCGATGTTCTGGCCGACGGTCCGTCCACCGAAGACGGCGAGCTTGCGCTCGGCCGCAACCTCCTGGTTGCCTTTATGCCGTGGAACGGCCACAACTACGAGGACGCCATCATTCTCTCGGAGCGTCTGGTGAAGGATGACGTCCTGACGTCGATCCACATCGAAGAGCACGAGATCGAGGCTCGCGACACGAAACTCGGCGCAGAAGAGATCACAAGGGACATCCCCAACGTGGCCGAAGAGGTCCTGCAGGACCTGGACGACCGCGGGATCATCCGCATCGGCGCGGACGTCGACCCGGGTGACTACCTCGTCGGCAAGATCACCCCGAAGGGCGAGACCGAGCTGACGCCGGAAGAGCGTCTGCTCCGTGCCATCTTTGGAGAGAAGGCCCGCGAGGTTCGCGATGTTTCGTTGAAGGTTCCGCACGGCGAGACAGGCAAGGCCATCGCCGTCAAGGAGTTCCGTCGCGACGAGGGCCACGACCTGCCGCCGGGAATGAACGAACTCGTTCGGGTCTACGTGGCGAAGCAGCGCAAGATCTCAGAGGGCGACAAACTCGCCGGACGCCATGGCAACAAGGGTGTTATCGCGAAGATCCTGCCGGAGGACGACATGCCGTTCCTTCCGGACGGCACTCCGGTCGACATCATTCTTTCTCCATTGGGTGTTCCCTCGCGGATGAATCTCGGTCAGGTCCTCGAGACGCACCTGGGGTGGGCGGCGTCACGCGGATGGGACGCATTCGACGATCTCGAGAGCCCGGCATCCGATGGGGCCCCGGCGTGGACGAAGATCGCCACACCGGTGTTCGACGGTGCGCGTGAGGACGAGATCCTCAAGGTGCTGGAGAACACGGTCCCGAATCGCGACGGAGAAGTGATGGTCGACGGCGTCGGGAAGGCGACCCTCTTCGACGGGCGCACCGGTGAACCGTTCGACTCTCCGATCACCGTCGGGTACATGTACATCCTGAAGCTGGTCCACCTCGTGGATGACAAGATCCACGCACGGTCGACCGGCCCGTACTCGATGATCACGCAGCAGCCACTCGGAGGCAAGGCCCAGTTCGGTGGGCAGCGCTTCGGTGAGATGGAGGTCTGGGCCCTCGAAGCCTATGGCGCGGCGTACGCCCTTCAGGAAGTGCTGACGATCAAGTCGGACGATGTGCGCGGACGCGTCAAGGTCTACGAGGCGATCGTCAAGGGTGAGAACATCCCCGAGCCAGGCATCCCCGAGTCGTTCAAGGTGCTGGTCAAAGAGATGCAGAGCCTCTGTCTCAACGTGGAGATGCTCTCTGCTGGTGAGGAAGTCGAGTTCAAGGAGCTCGAAGAGGACGTGTTCCGCACGGCTGCGTCGCTCGGTATCGATATCTCGCGGCCCGAGAAGGCCGAATCAGACGTTTGAGGGTGATGGGAGTAGATGGTGACACAACTGTTCGATGAACTGAAGATCAGCCTTGCGACGTCGGATCAGATCCGTGCGTGGTCCTTTGGCGAAGTGAAGAAGCCCGAGACGATCAACTACCGGACCCTCAAGCCTGAGAAGGAAGGCCTCTTCGACGAGCGAATCTTCGGCCCGACGCGGGACTGGGAGTGCTACTGCGGGAAGTACAAACGAGTCCGCTTCCGCGGCATTGTCTGCGAGCGTTGCGGCGTCGAGGTCACCCGTGCGAAGGTGCGTCGTGAGCGGATGGGCCACATCGAGCTCGCCGCGCCAGTGACGCATATCTGGTATTTCAAGGGTGTTCCGAGCCGTCTCGGTTATCTCCTCGACATGTCTCCGAAGGAGCTCGAGAAGGTCATCTACTTCGCCGCGTATCTCATCACCCACGTAGATGACGAGAAGCGTCAGGCAGACCTTCTCGACCTCGAAGATGCAACACGCCACGAGCTCGAGCTCATCCGCGAAGAGGTTGCCGAGTGGAAAGAGGCCCGTCTCGAGCGCCTCGAGCAGGAGCTCAACCAGATGGAAGAGGCCGGCGCGAAGACGCAGGAAGTCAACGCTCGGCGCCGTGAGGTCGAACGCGAGATCAAGGACCGCGAAGAGCGCTCCACGGTTGAGGAGGAGCTCCTCCAGGAAGCGTTCGACACGTTCCGCACGATGAAGCCGAAGCAGCTCATCGAATCCGAGCAGCTCTGGCGCGAGATCATCGACCGTTATGGCGACTACTACAGCGGCGGCATGGGTGCCGAGAACGTCAAGGATCTCATCAGCCGCCTCGATCTCGACGCAGAGATGGAGAACCTGAAGGCCGACCTCGATGCGACGTCGCAGCAGCGCAAGCAGCGTGCAATGAAGCGGATGAAGGTCGTGAAGCCCTTCGCCGAAGGGACCAACGATCCGAAGAGCATGATCGTTGAGGTTGTACCGGTGATCCCGCCGGACCTCCGGCCGATGGTCCAGCTCGACGGTGGCCGTTTCGCCACCTCGGATCTGAACGATCTCTACCGCCGAGTGATCAACAGAAACAACCGCCTGAAGCGCCTGATCGACCTCGGAGCACCCGAGATCATCGTCAACAACGAGAAGCGGATGCTCCAGGAAGCCGTTGATGCCCTCTTCGACAATGGTCGTCGCGGGCGTGCGGTGACGGGACCCGGCAATCGGGCCCTCAAATCGCTGTCCGACATGCTGAAGGGCAAACAGGGCCGGTTCCGCCAGAACTTGCTCGGCAAACGCGTCGACTACTCCGGCCGTTCGGTCATCGTTGTCGGCCCGCAGCTGCGGCTCCACCAATGTGGCCTGCCGAAGATCATGGCGCTCGAGTTGTTCAAGCCGTTCGTGATGAAGCGGCTTGTCGATATTGGCGAAGCGCAGAACATCAAGGCCGCCAAGCGGATGGTCGAGCGTCGCCGCAACCAAGTGTGGAACGTGCTCGGTGAGGTCATCGAAGAGCATCCGGTCCTCTTGAATCGCGCACCGACGCTGCACCGTCTCGGGATCCAGGCGTTCGAGCCGGTTCTCGTCGAGGGCAAGGCGATTCAGCTGCACCCGCTCGTGTGTGAGGCGTTCAACGCAGACTTCGACGGCGACCAGATGGCGGTGCACCTCCCGCTGTCGGCAGAGGCACAAGCCGAGGCCCGCATCCTGATGCTCTCCTCGAACAATGTGCGGTCACCCGCCTCCGGGCGTCCGATCGTGACGCCGTCGCAGGACATGGTCATCGGAGTGTTCTATCTCTCCGAGGTCACCGAAGACGGCAAGGGTGCCGGACGGGCGTTCTCCGACATCGACGAAGCGAGAATGGCGTACGAAGTCGGCGATCTGTCGCTTCATGCTCCGATCAAACTCCGTGTGGGTTGGCTCGCCGGAGATCCGGAGGTCCATGCCGACCTGAAACGATCGCTTGGCGCGCTGATTGCCGACGAGCCGGTCGACCCGGATGGACTCACCGAGACGACCCTCGGGCGTGCGTTGTTGAACGAAGCGTTCCCACCCGGGTTCCCGTACGTGAACGCACCCGTCTTGAAGTCGGATGTGCGCACGTTGATCGACGAGATCATCCGCAAGTACGACAAGCCGGACGTGGCGAACACACTCGACGCCATCAAGACGCTGGGATTCACATTCGCGACGAAGGCCGGTCTGACGATCGGTCTCGAAGACGTGAAGACTCCGCCGGAGAAGGCGGCCATCCTCGAAGCGTTCGAGAAGCGCGCCGACAAGATGGAGGGCCTCTACCAGAAGGGTGTCATCACCGACGCCGAGCGCCATCAGGAGCTCATCGAGATCTGGAATGAGGCGACCGATCAGGTCAAGGACGCCATGTCGGCGACCCTTATGGCGGAGAAGTTCAACCCGATGGACATGATGGTCCGGTCGGGTGCACGCGGGAACATCATGCAGCTCAGGCAGATCGCAGGAATGCGTGGACTGGTTGCGAACCCGAAAGGCGACATCATCCCGCAGCCGATCAAGTCGAACTTCCGTGAGGGCCTCTCGGTGCTCGAGTACTTCATCTCGACCCACGGCGCACGAAAGGGTCTTGCAGACACGGCTCTACGTACCGCCGACTCGGGCTATCTGACACGGCGTCTGGTCGATGTCTCCCAGGAGATCATCATCCATGATGAGCCGACCGAGGATCCCGGAATCGTGATCAAGACTCGGCAGGCCGATGGATCCGCCGTGCGGCATCTTCAGAACCACCTGTTCGGACGTATGCTCGCGGAGGATGTCAAGGACGGCAGGAAGACGGTCGAGTTGCCGGATGGCAGGAAGCTCAAGCAGGGTTTCGTGATCGACCGGGATGCCGTTATCGGGCTTGAAGAGCTCAGCGATGTCACCGAAGTCCGCGTCCGTTCGCCGCTCACCGACGAGTCCCGTTACGGGATCAGTCGCGATTCCTACGGGATCGACCTCGCCACCGGTGTCATGGTCGAGCCGGGGACTGCGGTCGGCATCATGGCCGCCCAGTCGATCGGCGAGCCGGGCACGCAGCTCACGATGCGTACGTTCCACACCGGCGGCGTTGCCGGTGAGGACATCACGCACGGTCTGCCTCGAGTGGTCGAGCTCTTCGAAGCTCGTACACCGAAGGGGAAGGCGATCCTCGCCGACGTTGGCGGTGCTGTGAAGTTCGAGACCGACGAGGACACGAACACCCGCTTTGTGGTGGTGGTCGACGGTGACGACGAGGTCAGGTACGCCCTGCCTCGCCGCGCACGCCTCCGCGTCTCGGAAGGTGACATCATCGAGCCGGGAACACAGATGACCGAAGGTCCGCTCGACCCGAAGGAAGTCCTGGAGGTTCAGGGGATCCGCGCCTGTCAGCGCTATCTCGTGGATCAGGTTCAGGAGGTCTACCGCTCGCAGGGCGTCGACATCCACGACAAGCACATCGAACTCGTCGTGCGGCAGATGCTCCGCAGGGTCCGCGTCGCCAATCCGGGCGATTCGCACTATCTCCCGAACGAGTTGGTTGACCAGAAGGAGTTCCTGCGTACCAACCGTGAACTCGTCGAAGAGGGCAAGGCGCCGGCCGAAGGCCGTCCCGAGCTCATGGGGATCACGAAGGCGTCGCTTGCGACCGACTCGTGGTTGTCCGCGGCTTCGTTCCAGGAGACGACGAGGGTGCTCACCGAAGCAGCGCTCCAGTCGCGTTCAGACTTCATGCGGGGCCTCAAAGAGAACGTCATCATCGGCAAGCTGATCCCGTCGGGCACCGGTTCCGACTACTACCAGGGGATCGAACCGATGCTGCCGGACGCCAACGTGGTGTCGGCACTCGGCCTCTTCGGTGAGGAGCCGCTCGAGTCCGCCGATGAAGGCCTCCCGGCCGACCCGGCCGAATGGCTGGCGTCGCTTGGTGGAACGTCGGATGTGGAAGATGACCTGGCGGAGGACCGCGACGAGTAGTCGAACGCAACAACCGTAGATGCTGGGAGGCGGTCCACTGGGCCGCCTCCTTCGCGTCGGCTGCCCCTATCGTTGTAGGGTGCTCAAGTTCCCGCTCTTCGGCGTCCCCGTCTCCGTCCACTTCTCGTTCCTGCTGGTCGCGTTCTTCGGCCTCGGGACCTATCAGGGGTGGGAGATCGCAGCATGGACGGGCGCGGTCTTTGTGGCCGTGCTCCTCCACGAGTCGGGCCACGCATTCACCGCGAGAGCGTTCGGCGGTACGTCGGTGTCGATCACACTCTTCGCCCTCGGCGGATTCACGTCTTGGGCGGCCACGCGGGACGTGGGTCCGGGCCGGCGATTCCTGATTTCGGCTGCCGGCTCGGCGGTGGGGATCGTGGCTGGGCTTGCGGTGATCGGCCTCGGGCGGGCTGGGGCGCTCGACAACCTCCCCGATCTTGTGATCACCTTTCTCGAGAGCTTCGTGTGGGCGGGACTGGTCTGGGGTGTTCTCAACTGGGTCCCGATCTTGCCGCTCGACGGCGGCCACATGCTCCAGCACGGCCTCGAGATGTTCACGCCCACGAAGGCAGCGGGGATCGCCCGCGTCGTCTCGGTGATCGCCGGCGTCGTCGCAGTGGCCGCGGCGTTCTACTACGGCCAAAGGTTCCTCGCCATCTTCGTCGGCCTGATCACGCTCATGGGCCTTCGGTCGGGGAACGCTGCAGAACCGCGACCGGCCCCTGCCGCAGAGCCGCCCGCCGCCGACGTTCAGTCAGAAGAAGAACCCCCGGCCTTCCCGATCTAAGACCCCGCCACCCGGCAGCGTTTCCCCTTCTCTTCCTCTCCACCACGAAGTGGGGGAGGGTGCCCGAGCGCAGCGAGGGCGGGAGGGGGCGGTCTGGGAGCTTGAGTCGTG
>Ga0316198_10001570_pt1 | contig 13491 bp, 13 predicted proteins | sample OudBieAanoxic_MG_FD_204935 | JGI IMG/M metagenome (GOLD analysis project Ga0316198, IMG submission 204935) | Coastal sediment microbial communities from Oude Bieten Haven, Netherlands - site A anoxic | ecosystem: Environmental > Aquatic > Marine > Coastal > Sediment | place: Netherlands...
AGGGTACCGCAATTCAGATAATAATGTATACAATTTGGATGATAATCATCTCCGTAATTCCGGTTTTTGGAATAACCGGGAGATTACATTTATCCATTCCTGCCGCTATAATAATCCTTATAATGGGGTTGGTAATGTTGGTTTTTGGCGTTAGGTTATTTGAAAAAAGAGATAATAAATCGGCCAGAAAACTCATGTTAATAAGTGTGAGCTATATCACTCTTATGCAATTGGTTTATGTTATTGATAAATTTTTATAGTTCATATGGATCTTACACAGGGGACAAATAAAGAAAAGAATGCCAGGGCAAAGAAAATGATGCTGTGGTTTGGAATAGCAAGTCTGCTAATGGGATTTGCGGGATGGACCAGCGCCTATATTGTTAGTAGTTCTCGTGCAGATTGGCTTAAAAGCTTTGAACTACCATCGGCTTTTTTGTATAGTACTGTTATTATCATACTTAGTAGTGGTACTTACATCCTGGCAAGTAAAGCAATTAAAGCAAATAAAAGTAGCGAGGGCACTAAATGGTTGCTGTTAACTCTGATACTCGGCATTGCATTTATTTTTATTCAGTTCTCCGGATTTTCACAACTGATTAACCAAGGTTACTATTTTACAGGTCCTACCAGTAATATTACAATGTCTTACATTTTTCTAATTGCAGCTGTGCATATTGTTCATGTCATTGCAGGAATTATTTCACTTTTAGTAGTATTGTATAATAACATTAAGAATAATTACTCCGATTCTAACACCTTGGGAGTTGAAATGGGGGCAACTTTTTGGCACTTTTTAGATCTTTTATGGGTTTATCTGATATTGTTCTTTTATTTTTTTACATGATAAATGAACACAAAATTTCATTTGTATCATAATTGGGCTTTTCTAGTGTTAAAAAAAATGTAAATTTGCCATTATTCTTATAACACGATATATTTGTTTATGGATTCTACGGTAGCAACGAGTACAGAAGAAAATGTTTGGGGGGGTGGAAACCGACCTTTGGGAGCAAGTTATGGAAAGCTAATGATGTGGTTTTTTTTAGTTTCCGATGCGTTGACATTTTCGGGATTTTTAGCCTCTTATGGTTTTTCCAGATTTAAGTTTATCGAAACTTGGCCAATAGCCGATGAGGTATTTACTCACGTACCTTTCTTTCATGGAAATTTCCCAATGTACTATGTTGCATTTATGACATTTATCTTAATTATGTCATCGGTTACAATGGTACTTGCAGTTGATGCTGGTCATAAGATGATGAAGAATAAGGCCATTATCTATATGTTTCTTACCATTATCGGAGGCGCCATCTTTGTGGGCTCCCAGGCATGGGAATGGGCAACATTCATAAAAGGCGATTATGGTGCAATAGAAACAAAAGGTGGAAGAATATTGCAATTTGTTAAGGCAGACACCGGTGAAAGGGCTGCACTATCAGATTTTTCTAAAACATTGCCATCTGAGCGAGTTGATCACGAAAACAAAAATGGAGTATGGTTTTACCAGGGCGAATCGCTTCCGTCGTATACTGTTAATGAGGTAGTAGAAGGGCTAAAATCAAACCCTAACATCCTGATAAGAACAGAAACCATAAATTCAGAAGGAGAAAAAACACTCTTGACCAGAGAAGAATCATTGACAAAAATCAAAAATGCAGAATTAGTGGTTGAAGGGGCCAATTTAGTGAGGAACGAATATGGAAGTCGACTTTTTGCGGATTTCTTTTTCTTTATTACAGGCTTTCATGGTTTTCACGTATTTTCAGGGGTAATTATCAATATCATTATTTTCTTTAATATTATCCTGGGGACTTATGAAAGAAGGGGGCATTATGAAATGGTTGAAAAAGTTGGACTTTATTGGCATTTTGTAGATTTAGTCTGGGTTTTCGTTTTTACCTTTTTCTATCTGGTTTAAAAAAAGAAGCGACGAAGTATTAAAAGATTATCATATTTAAAATAACACAATTTAGAATGGCACACGCACACAAGCTGGAGATTTTTAGAGGACTAATAAAATTTAAATCCAACACTCAAAAAATATGGGGTGTTTTGATCTTTCTGTCTATAGTTACCGCAATAGAAGTAGCATTAGGAATTTCGAAACCACATATTCTGGTGGTCAATACTTTTTTGGGAATGAAACTGCTAAATTGGATTTTTATAATCTTAACTTTGGTTAAGGCTTACTATATTGCCTGGGATTTTATGCATTTGCGTGATGAGAAAAGTTCCTTGCGAAGGGCTATCGTATGGACACCAATTTTTTTGGTAGCCTATCTTATTTTTATACTCTTGTTCGAAGCCGATTATATTTATAATGTGTTTAAAGATGGCTACGTAACTTGGAATTTCTAACAAGGAATTAACAGCACTTAAAGACGGTATAACAGCCGTCTTTTTTATTTTTGTAATGTCTAAACAATGACCAATGAAAAAGACATTCGTCTTAGTGGTTCTTTTTATCTTGCCACTGGTTGCCTATTTATTTTTTGCCTCAGGGGTAAATAATTTTGGCAAACTCCCTATACTAACCGAGGGGGTTTTGGATATTCCTGAAAATATTGATAAAATTACCTTCGAGAATAAGATAACTGTTTTGGGTTTTTTGGGAAATAAGGTTGAACTTAAAAAAGGCAATACATTTAATCTGAATCAAAAAATATATAAACCATTCTATGAGTTTAATGACTTCCAAATGGTGATGATTATGCCAATCGGAACTACGGAGAAAGTGGAGGAATTAAAGTCGGAACTTGGCAATTTGGTAGATATTAAGAATTGGAAATTTATATTTATTAAAGATGAAGAAATCAGGGCCATATTTAATTCACTAAAAACAAATCTCAGGCTTGACGAAAACTTAGGCACCGATTATGTTTTTATAATTGACAAGAATAAAAATCTCAGGGGCAGAACAGACGATGAAGAGGAGGACACTAAGTATGGCTTTAACGCAACCTCTGTTGCAGAACTTAACAATAAAATGGAGGATGATGTAAAAATTATTTTAGCTGAGTATCGCATGGCACTTAAGAAGAACAATGCAGATAGAAAGAATTAATGAGAAATAAATACACTTATGTCTGGGTATCACTTGTTGTCCTGGTTTTTGGGATCATTTTTATTCCAAAAATTATTGAGCGCATAAAGACAGGTACCATTATACAACATGATCGTATAAATCTTGCTGGTAATGATGAATCTCCTGGTTTTATCTATTTGAATAATGAGAAAAGACAGGTTCCAAATTTTTCATTTCTAAATCAGGATAGTCTTTTAATTTCTCAAAAAGATTACGAAGGAAAGGTCTATATAGTTGAGTTTTTCTTCACAACATGTCCTTCAATTTGTCCTGTTATGAATTCTAATCTGGTTGAAATCCAGGAAGAATTAAGGGATTTTGATGATTTTGGTGTAGCCTCGTTTACAATTAACCCGGAATATGATACTCCAAGAGTATTGAAAGAGTATGCCGAAAAATATGGTATAAATGATATGGATTGGCACCTGATGACGGGAGATCGTCAGGAAATCTACGACCTTGCAAACAATGGCTTCAATATTTTTGCTGCAGAAAATTCAGAAGTCCCTGGCGGATTTGAACATTCTGGCTTATTTGCATTGGTAGATAAAAATGGATATCTCCGCTCAAGAGCTGATGATTTTGGAAACCCAATTATTTATTACCGGGGAACAATTAGCGAGTCTCAGGGAGAAAATGATGAGGGAGAAAAGCAAGAGATTAGTATTTTAAAGGAAGACATAAAAAAACTTCTAAGTGAATAAACTAAACAAAACTCCAAAGGAGCGGAAGTTCAACAGAATAATTACCATAATATCAATTTTGGTTCCTTTGGTGGTAGCCGTTTTATTTGGTGTTAAAATTCCAAATTCTGAACCTTTAACATATCTGCCTCCTATTTACGCTTCGATAAATGGAGCTACGGCAGTCTTGCTTATTTATGCCGTTTGGGCTATTAAGAACGGTAAAAGAGTTTTGCATCAGAATATAATGAGCGCTTGTATTATCCTTTCTATACTTTTCTTACTTATGTATATTGCTTATCATATGACTGCAGATTCTACATCTTATGGAGGTGTTGGTGTTATTAAGTATGCTTATTATTTTATTCTTGTTTCGCATATAATTTTATCCATTGTTATAATACCGCTTGTTCTCAAGACTTATGTCCGGGCATACTTAAAAGATTTTAAACGGCACCGTCAACTTGCCAGATTTACATTCCCTATCTGGCTTTATGTGGCCGTTACCGGAGTTATTGTTTATTTAATGATTTCACCATATTATGAATACTAAAAATTTGTATTTTATATAATACCTAAATAGAAAAATATAATAGATTGAAAATTAAAAGCCTTATACTCGTAATTGTATTCTTTGTATTACCAAGACTATCAATAGCTCAATGCGCAATGTGCAGGGCAGTTCTGGAAAGTCAGGACGACAATTCTATGGCTGAGGGGATTAATAATGGGATTGTTTACCTAATGGCACTTCCTTACATTTTGTTGGGCGTCCTTTTTTACCTGGTTTACAGGAAAATGAGGTCATAAGATTAAAGGTTCAATTTTAACACTATTTTACAGTTCCAAGTGTAACAATTCCTTATTCTGGAAGTCTTATTTAATAGAAGTTATAACATCAATCATTAATCAACCAACTCCATGTTCGATCTCGAAAGATGGCAGGAAATTTTTGACACGATCCGTAAAAACAAATTGCGGACCTTCCTTACTGGGCTATCTGTGGCCTCAGGAATTTTTATACTCGTAATTTTATTGGGTTTTGGTCAGGGTATGCAAAACGGTATTGCCCATGAATTTGAAGAAGATGCGGCTACCAGCGTGTGGGTATGGCCAGGGGTTACATCCAAAGAATTTAAAGGACTTAATCCGGGTAGGAGTATCCAACTGAAAAATGAAAATTATGCATCTTCCTTGGCCTTGTTTGGAGATGAAATTGAATACAAATCGCCTAGGGTATTTGTCCGAAATGTATCGGTAAATTACGGAAAAGAGGCTTTGGTTTATGGGATACAAGGCGTTTCCTACGATTTTCAGTTTATCGAAAATGCAAAAATGTCTGAAGGGAGATTTTTAAATTACCAGGATGAAGTAAATACGGCTAAGGTTGCTATTATAGGAAATAAAATTAAGCAGGATGTATTTAAGGACGTTGAAACCCCTTTGAGTGAGTACATAAATATATCTGGTGTATTATTTAAAATTGTTGGGATCTATTCCGAGAGAGAGGACAGGGAGGAAGAGCGCATCTATATCCCTATAACTACTGCACAGCGAGTATTTAACGGAGGAGACCGAATTAATAATATGAGCTACACCATGCCAATAATGGAAAATTTTGACGAGGCTGTGGTTCAGGCTGTAGCTTTTAAGGAAAATTTACAGGCACACCTGCAGCAGGTTCATACAGTAGCACCCGAAGATACCGGCGCAATACAGGTATGGAGTGCCTTGGAAGAAGCGAAACGCTATTATAGCCTTACAGGAAATATTAAATTCTTTTTCTGGTTTGTGGGTATCTGCACAATCATTGCAGGGGTAGTAGGTGTAAGTAACATCATGCTGATTGTTGTAAAGGAAAGAACAAGAGAAATAGGGATCAGAAAAGCATTAGGTGCTAAGCCCTGGTCTATCGTAGGAATGATTTTGCATGAATCTATTTTTGTAACAGCCATCTCAGGCTTTGCCGGACTTATTTTTAGTATGGGGCTTTTGGAAATAGTAGGACCATATATAGAAGTAGATTACATTCTAAACCCTTCAGTTAATTTTAATGTTGCCATTTCTACTGTTATGGTTCTGATTTTTGCAGGAGCAGTTGCGGGGTTTTTCCCTGCATGGAGGGCGGCGAGTATTCATACTATCGACGCCTTAAGAGACGAATAATATATTGAGAATATGTTTAATCGAGATCGCTGGAAAGAAATTTTAGAAGTACTAACCACTAATTGGTTCAGAACTCTGCTTACCGCTTTTGGCGTTTTCTGGGGCATACTCATATTAATTATCTTACTTTCTGCAGGTAAAGGCCTGGAAAATGGTATAAAAGCAGATTTTGGAGATATTGCTACAAATACCATGTTTATGTGGACACGCAGTACCACAAAGGCGCATATGGGCTTGCCTATTGGAAGAAGATTTAGATTTAAGGTAGAAGATGTAAAGAGCATACGTGATAATATTCCCAATCTGCGGTTTATATCACCCCGAAACCAATTAGGCGGCTTCGGGAATGACAATAATGTGGTAAGAGGGCTAAATACCGGAGCATATAACGTATATGGTGACTATCCTGAGATAATTAACCAGGATCCCATGAGCATTACAGAAGGACGTTTTATAAATCAGAATGATATTCAGGAAAAAAGGAAAATAGCAATTATTGGAGCCGGAGTTAGAAATGAGCTTTATGATAAAGGAGAAGAAGTAATGGGAAGCTATATTAAGATTCAGGGTGTGAATTTTATGGTAGTGGGTACCTATAAGAAGAAGAGTAGTGATGGTGATGGAGAAGAGGCGCAAAAAGAAATATATGTGCCCTTTACTTCTTTTTCTCAGGCATTTAATATGGGTAATGACGTAGGTTGGATGGCTATTACAGCCCATGATGGAACCTCTATTTCGAGCATCAAAGAAGATATTGTTAATTTAATGAAAACCAAACACAAAGTACATCCTGAAGACACCAGAGCAGTTGGTTATTTTGATTTATATGAACAGTATAACAGAGTAGAAAGCTTATTCGGAGCAATGAGTTTTATCGCTTATTTCGTGGGAATTTTAGTCTTATTATCCGGAATTATCGGAGTGAGTAATATTATGTTGATTGTAGTTAAGGAAAGGACCAAGGAAATAGGGATACGAAGGGCATTAGGTGAAGATCCCTGGTCTATTAAAAAGCAGATTCTTTTGGAGTCGATTTTTCTTACGATTATATCCGGAATGGCCGGAATTATTATTGGAGCTCTGTTTATTTATGGCGTTAATGCCTTATTAGATGCCAATGGCCCAGTGGATATGTTCCTGAATCCGAGCGTAAGCTTAGGTGTAGTTATTGTGGCCCTATTCATTCTGATATTGTCAGGATTACTTGCAGGTTTTATTCCCGCTCAAAGTGCTATAAAAGTAAAGCCAATAGATGCTTTACGAACAGAATAAATTTGAAACATCAATCATATAAACTATAAAAAATGAAAAAATCAGTAACGATTATCATTCTAATAGCCATTTTTTTGGCTTTCGGAGGTTCTATGTATTACCTCTATCAAAAGAATGAACAAGATCCAATTGTATACGAAACCGAAAAACCTTCTACCCAGACCATTATCAAAAAAACCGTGGCTACCGGCAGCATATTACCATTAGAAGAAGTCCTGATAAAACCCAATATTTCAGGCGTTATTGAGGAAATATTTGTCGAGGGGGGAGATTTCGTAAAATCTGGTGACTTACTGGCAAAGATAAAAGTTGTGCCAAACCTTAATGCACTTAATGATGCAAAAAATAGTATTGATGAGGCTAAAATTTCATTGGATGACCAAAGGCGAAATTTTGACAGGCAAAGTGGTCTTTTTAACAAAGGGGTAATCTCAAAAGTTGATCTGGAAAGAGCACAGGTAAGTTATGACCAGGCCAAACAATCCTATAGTGCAGCAAATAAAAGATATGATATTGTTAAAACTGGAACTACCAAAGGTTATGGTAATGCAGCAAACACCTTGATCAGGTCTACTGTTACCGGAATGGTTTTGGAAGTACCTGTGGAAGTAGGTAACCAGGTGATTGAAAGCAATAATTTTAATGAGGGAACCACTATTGCAGCTATTGCTGACGTAGATAAAATGATTTTTGAAGGAAAGGTAGATGAATCTGAGGTGGGAAAGATAAAGGAGGACCTGCCATTGGAAATTACTGTTGGAGCACTTGAAAATGTAACTTTTGACGCTATTTTGGATTATATAGCTCCCAAGGGTAATGAGGAAAATGGAGCAATTCAATTCGAAATTAAAGGAACTTTAAAGAAACAGGATTCAATCTTTATTAGGGCGGGTCTAAGTGCAAATGCATCAATAATACTGGATAGAGCTGATAGTGTTCTTTCTATAAAAGAAGCGCTGGTTCAATTTGACCCTGAAACCAAAAAACCATTTCTGGAAATCGCTACCGGGGATCAGCAATTCGAAAGAAGGGACATAGAATTGGGAATTAGCGATGGAATTTATGTAGAAGTGAAGTCTGGTCTGGAAAAAGAAGATGAGATAAAAGTATGGAACGAGGTGAAACCCGATGAGTTTGAAGGATAGCTTTTTAACAAAATATTTTGAAGATTATCTGTAACATTTTCTCAACTTACCTGTCCTATTAATGCATTTGAATAACTTAAGACACTAACCACCATGATTGAAATAAAAGATTTGCACAAATCCTATAAGATGGGTAGCAATGTACTGCATGTTTTAAAAGGGATAAATTTTACTGTTGAAGAAGGAGAATTGGTTGCAATTATGGGCTCATCCGGTTCGGGAAAGTCTACCCTCTTGAATATTCTTGGGATGCTTGATGTGGCTGATTCCGGAGAATACACTCTGGATGGCGTGCCAATAAAAAATCTCAACGAGACTAAAGCCGCCAATTACCGAAATAAATTTTTAGGATTTGTTTTTCAATCATTTAATCTAATCAATTATAAAAGTGCTCTGGAAAATGTTGCCTTGCCATTGTACTATCAGAGAGTACCCAGAAAGGAACGACAAGAAAGAGCGATGAAATATCTGGACCAGGTGGGCCTGAAGGAATGGGCTACTCATTTACCCAGTGAACTTTCAGGTGGGCAGAATCAAAGAGTCGCCATAGCCCGGGCCATGGCCTCAGAACCAAAGGTACTTCTCGCAGATGAACCTACAGGAGCCCTGGATAGCACTACCTCTTATGAAGTCATGGATTTAATTCAGAAAATTAACGACCAGGGAAATACAATTTTAGTGGTAACCCACGAAGATGATATAGCCCATATGTGTAAACGGATTGTTTACCTAAAAGACGGTGTTATTGTTGAAGATAAAAAAGTAAAGCAAGTAAGAGCATCAGCGTATGTTTAGCCGGGACACCTGGAACGAGATATTTGAAACTATTCAAAAAAATAAACTTAGGACCTTCCTTTCAGGTTTTACTGTGGCTCTTGGGATATTAATTTTTGTTTTTCTTTTTGGTCTGGGAAACGGACTAATTAACACCTTCGACAAATTTTTCCAGGAAGACGCCACCAATGTTCTTTACTTATTTCCCGGAAAAACTACTCTCCCGTATAAAGGATATAAATCATCGAGGCGAATTGAATTCGAAAATAGCGATCTCGCCGACATTAAAAAAAACTTTCCAATGTTTTTGGAATATATAACCCCTAGGATTTCAAGAAACAAGTTAGTGAAATTCAAGGAAGAATCCGACAATTATAATGTTACCGGGGTAGATTGGGGCCATCAATTTGCTGAGAAGACAATTATTATGAAAGGCCGGTACCTCAATGTGGAGGATGTTAAAAAGAAAACAAAACATGCAGTGATAGGACGTTTGGTGGAACAGGACCTATTTGGATCTAAAAATGCGATTGGTAAATATTTGGACGTCGGAGGAAGTGTTTTTAAAATTATTGGCGTTTTCCAGGACGATGGAGGTGATAGGGAAGAACGTGGAATATATATCCCTTATACTTCGCTTCAACTAATTGAAAAAAACACAGATAAAATAGACCAAATGGTTGTGGCCTTCAAACCAGAAATGGGATATATGGGCGCCATGGCCTTCGAACGTAGTTTGGATAAGTTCTTTAAAGACAAGAAATTCATAAATCCGGAAGATCAAAATGGGATTTTTATCAGAAATGTTGCAGATCAATTACAGCAAAATCAACAATTTGCACGGGTACTTCAAATTATAGTAGTTTTTGTGGCTTTTGGGACCATAATTGCAGGTATCATAGGTATAAGTAATATTATGGTCTTTGTGGTTAAGGAGCGTACTAAAGAACTGGGTATACGAAAAGCTTTGGGTGCCACTCCAAAAGCAGTTATCAGCACTATTTTATTGGAGTCGGTGTTTATTACAACCATATCTGGCTTTACGGGAATGCTAATTGGAATTGCACTCCTTAGTTCATTAGGAGAGAGTATGGCGGAAGACTATTTTATTACCAATCCATTTATTAATACGGGCGTGGCTATTTCTGCAACCCTACTTTTAATAATGTTTGGGGCAATTGCGGGCTATATTCCGGCTAAAAGGGCAGCTCGTATTAAACCTATAATAGCTTTACGAGATGAATAGTATTCGTTTTCTATTTGATAAAAATACCTGGCAGGAAATTTTCGGATCTATCGGAAAGAATAAAACCAGGACTATAATTACTGTTATAGGTGTCTTATGGGGTATTTTTATCTATATCGCTCTTGCAGGAGCCGCAAAAGGGATGGACAACGGTTTTGAAAAAAACTTTGAAACGGTAGCCAAAAATAGTATCTGGGCCTGGTCTCAAAGCACGAGTATGCCTTACGCAGGTTTTAAAACAGGAAGAATAATAAGGATAAAAGTGGATGATGCTCAGGTCTTGAAAAATAGAATTCCTGAAATACAATATATAGCACCGGTAAATACCAAAGGAGCATTTGGAGGGGCGTCTGCGCTAACTGTAAGAGGGATTAAATCTAATAGTTATGCGGTATATGGCTACTTTCCGGAAATAGCAAAGATTGCTACCCAGAAGATTTATGATAATGGAAGATTTATTAACGATGAAGATATCGCTCAGGCTAGAAAAGTTTGTGTTATTGGAGATCGAACGCAACAGGAATTATTTGATAAGGATGAAGATCCTATAGGGGCTTATATTAGGGTAGAAAATATTTATTTTCAGGTAGTCGGCGTTCATAAATTCACTCAAACGACACCATTTGGAACAGACGGAGATATTTTTATTCCCTTTACTACTTTTAAAAAGCTTTACAATACAGGAGAGGAAGTTCAATTTTTTACAATAGCGGCATATGATGATGCCGATGTTATACAGGTAGAAAAAGATATTAAAGCCGTTTTAAGAAGTATACATAAGGTTCACCCGGAAGATGAACGCGCATTTGGGGCCTTTAATCTTGGAGAAATATTTAATAAGATTATGGGCTTTGCCAACGGGATAACCTTTTTATCCTTAATTGTTGGAATTGCCACCATCCTGGCAGGAGTAATTGGAATTGGTAATATCCTGCTAATATCTGTTAAGGAACGAACTAAGGAATTGGGTATTCGCCGGGCATTAGGTGCAACCCCAAGGGAAGTGCGTTCTCTGATTATTTTAGAATCCGTATTTCTTACGATGATTGCCGGAATTGTGGGTATTATACTTGGGGCAGGGGTTTTAAGTTTGATCAATAACCTCACTAAGGATATTAATTTTCCATATACGAATCCAACAGTTCCCATTCCGTATGTACTTGGGGCGTTAGCCATAATGATAATTTTGGGAACTCTAATAGGTTCAATTCCTGCACAACGGGCTGTGAGTATTAAGCCTATAGATGCTTTAAGAGAAGAATAAAAAAAACCATTAACTATATACTAACACATTAGATTAAGATGAATAAAATTGTAAAATATGTATTGATTGGGATTCTGGCGCTCGGAGCCTTGTGGGCAGCTGCTTTTTTTATCAAATCCAATAGCAAATCAGCCATAACATACGAAACAAAAAAACCATTTACCTCAAATATTGAGAAGAAAACGGTAGCCACCGGTAAAGTAATCCCTGAGGATGAGATTGAGATCAAACCTCAAATATCCGGAATTATTGAAACCATTTATCTGGAAGAAGGCGCTCAGGTTAAGGCGGGCGATTTAATTGCTGTAATAAAAGTGGTACCCAATGAGCAATCCTTAAATCAGGCCCGAGGAAGAGTAAGAAATGCAGAGATTGAATTACGCAATACTGAAATTGAATATAAACGGAATAAGGCCATATTTGATAAAGGGGTTATTTCCAGCCAGGACTTTAACGTCTTGCAATTAAGATATGATCAGGCCATTCAGGAATTAGACAATGCTCGTGCAGATTATCAGATTATCAGAAGAGGCTCTGCCGGAGGTTCTTCAAGTGCGAATACCAACATTCGGGCGACGGTTGCCGGTACATTGTTGGAAATTCCGGTAAGGGAAGGAGATCAGGTAATTCAGAGCAATAACTTTAACGACGGAACAACCATTGCAACCATTGCCGATTTGGGCAAGATGATTTTTGAAGGAAAGGTTGATGAAGGGGAAGTAGGGAAACTAGAGATAGGAATGCCCCTTGAAATTAGTTTAGGAGCCCTGGAAGATGAAAAATTTGAAGCAAAGTTAAAGTTTATCGCACCAAAAGGAATAGAAGAGTCGGGTGCGGTACAATTCAAAATAGAAGGCGATGTGGTTGTTGAAGAGGGCGTTATGATCAGAGCGGGATATAGTGCGAATGCCTCTTTGGTTCTTGAGAAAAAGGACAGCGTTATGGTAATCCCTGAAGCACTCCTGCAATTTGATAAGGAAACAGATGAACCCTATGTGGAAGTTGCCGTTGGTGATCAGAAATTTGAGCGCAAAGAAGTTGAAATAGGAATTTCAGATGGGGTTAACGTGGAAATTATCTCGGGAATAACCGAAGAAGATGAAGTAAAAGTCTGGAATAAAACCGAGCCGATTAAAAAAGGGGAAGACGAAGAGGAGGAAAGTGAAGAAGAATAATTAAGCTAAATACGAATAGTCAATCAATTATAATTATCAAAAAACGACAGATGAAATATAAAATAACTGTAGTGCTATTCCTGTGCATGACTGGAATAGCCTTTGCTCAGAAAAAAATATGGACCCTTGAAGAATGCGTTACCTATGCCGTGGAAAATAACCTTTCCATTCAACAATTCGAATTGGATCTGGAGAATGCTACAATTGACAAATCTGACGCAATCGGTAGTTTTCTTCCTAATTTAAATGGTACCTTAAATGTCCAAAGTAATACGGGTTTGTCTTTTGACCCAACCAACAGTCAACCTGTAAACACTAAACAAATAACATCCTCCGGGAGCGTAACTTCCTCCGTTCTTTTATTTGATGGCCTCAGGAATGTACACAGGCTAAACAGGGCGAAACTTAATGCAGTGGCCAATCAATACCGTCTGGATGACCTGGTAAACGACATACGCCTAAATGTAGCCATAAGTTATTTAAATATCTTATCAAATAAAGAGACTGCCAAAGTTGCCAAAGCCTTATATGCTGTAACAGAACAGGATTTAAATAGAACCAGAGAATTAGTAGAGTCCGGGGTAGTTCCAAAAGGAGATTTATTGGAAATAGAAGCAACAGCAGCAACCCGTGAGCAGCAAATCATAAATGCGGAGAACGATGTCCTTATATCACGTA
>Ga0316198_10001571_pt1 | contig 13489 bp, 14 predicted proteins | sample OudBieAanoxic_MG_FD_204935 | JGI IMG/M metagenome (GOLD analysis project Ga0316198, IMG submission 204935) | Coastal sediment microbial communities from Oude Bieten Haven, Netherlands - site A anoxic | ecosystem: Environmental > Aquatic > Marine > Coastal > Sediment | place: Netherlands...
TGGTAATAAAGATAGCGCTGCTACTGCAATTAACTTTTTCATATATAAATCCTTTAATAATATATTGAAGAGTGATTAATACTTTATTTTGATACCTGTTCACATTTAGTTGTCATGTAAACAATATATTAACGATAGCATAATAAATATATTACAACTACCAACAAATTAAACACTAAAAAACATTCTAGAATAATGTTTATTAAAAGAAAACAAAGAATTATAGGCAACAATTGTATTTGATCTGATTGTGAGCCGAATCTAAAAGCACATATAAAAACATAAAAGTTTATTGCATATTAATATTTTTATTCAGCACTTTAATCAATAAGAAATTTTTTGACGTGAGATGAAACTCTTTTAAAACAAGCCTGCAATGTATGTTATAAAAATGACCTAGAAAAATGAACGTTGAGAAAATAATTCTAACTTTATCAACATTAATACATATTTGGATAAATAAATGCTCTATTTAGGCGTTAGGTAAAAGAGATTAAAGCAAGACGTTGCAGTAACTATTTATTATAGTTGTACAAATTTATATGGAACGATTTTTAACAGCTTTAGCTGGCCACAGAGTATTGAAGAACAGGGCGTTCTGAATCAAATTTAAACTAAGCTAATGTTCACTTTAACCCGCATAAATGACTAGATAATTGCTTAGATTGGTCCATATCATTAATCACACTAATTAACTGATTAACTGATTAACTGATCTATTTTAGTTGTTAAAATAACTTATTTCTTCGTTGTAACTTTCATAAAGGAAACAACCATTTAGTTCAATTTACGTCTTGAACTAAGTCATTTTCTCTAGGTAAAATTTAGATCACTTATTTAATGTAATCGGTATAACTTCGTTAATTACACATAATTAATAACAAACAAAAAAGGCGACCATAAGGTCGCCTTTTTTTAAACGAAAGTTTAAATATCTACTTACGTGTTAACTTAATCGCACGTAACTGCGCAACTGCTTGCGCAAGTTGTGCTGTAACCAGTGCAAAATCAATATCCTTAGAAGGATTTGACATTTGTGCTTCTGCTGCACGTTTAGCTTCTTCTGCTTTCGCTTTGTCAAGATCTTGACCACGAATCGCAGTATCGGCTAATACCGTAACACCACCTGGCTGTACTTCAAGAAAACCGCCTGAGATATAAATGACTTCTTCGCCACCATTTTGCTTAACTAATTGAACCATACCTGGTTTAATTGGTGTCAGAAGTGGTGTGTGACCATGCATAATGCCTAGTTCACCTTCTTGACCAGATACTGATAAATGTGAAACTAATCCTTTAAATAAAGATTTTTCAGCACTTACAACATCTAAATGTGTGGTCATTGCTTTAGCCATAGTAACCTCCAGCTGTTACATTTTTTTAGCGTTTTCGACAGCTTCTTCAATTGCACCTACGTATAGGAACGCTTGCTCAGGAATGTCGTCGTATTCACCAGCGATTAAACCTTTAAAGCCAGCTAATGTGTCTTTAAGTGGTACGTAAATACCTGGGTCACCTGTAAATACTTCAGCTACATGGTAAGGCTGAGTTAAGAATTTCTCAACTTTACGAGCACGAGATACAATTTGCTTATCTTCTTCAGAAAGCTCATCCATACCTAGGATAGCAATGATATCTTTTAGCTCTTTGTAACGCTGTAAGATACCTTGCACACCACGTGCAATATCATAATGCTCTTGGCCAACAACGAGTGGATCAAGTTGACGAGATGTTGAATCTAACGGGTCAATCGCAGGGTATAGACCCATAGATGCGATATTACGGTTAAGTACAACTGTTGCGTCTAAGTGAGCAAAGGTTGTTGCCGGAGATGGATCCGTTAAATCATCCGCAGGTACGTATACCGCTTGGATAGAAGTGATTGAACCCACTTTAGTTGAGGTAATACGCTCTTGTAAAACACCCATCTCTTCAGCAAGTGTTGGTTGGTAACCAACGGCTGATGGCATACGGCCTAATAGTGCTGATACTTCTGTTCCCGCTAGTGTGTAACGGTAGATGTTATCAACAAATAAAAGTACGTCTTTACCTTCATCACGGAAACGTTCAGCCATAGTAAGACCAGTCAGGGCAACACGTAAACGGTTTCCTGGTGGCTCATTCATTTGACCGTAAACCATTGCTACTTTTGATAATTCAGGGTTTTCAACGTTTACAACGCCAGCTTCCTGCATTTCATGGTAGAAATCGTTACCTTCACGAGTACGCTCACCAACACCTGCAAAAACAGACAAACCTGAATGTTTAAGTGCGATGTTATTGATAAGCTCCATCATGTTTACTGTTTTACCAACACCAGCACCACCAAATAGACCGATTTTACCGCCTTTTGCAAATGGGCAGATCAAGTCGATAACTTTGATACCAACTTCAAGTGTTTCATTTGATGCTGACTGCTCTTCGTAAGAAGGAGCTGCACGGTGGATCTCATATTGCTCAGTTGCTGCAACAGGACCACATTCATCAATAGGCTCACCCAATACGTTCATGATGCGGCCTAATGTAGCCGTACCAACAGGTACTGTGATTGCATGTTTAGTATCAGTAACTTCTAAACCACGACTTAAACCTTCAGAAGCACCCATAGCGATACAACGTACAACGCCGCCGCCAATTTGTTGCTGTACTTCCATAGTTAGGTTTTTTGCAGTCACGATCAGTGCACTGTATATATTCGGAACGCTTTCTTGTGGGAATTCAACATCCACAACAGCACCGATAATCTGTACGATTTTACCTGAACTCATTTCTGATCCTCTAAAATCTTTATTTAAAATTATACCGCAGCCGCACCACCACAAATCTCAGATAATTCCTGAGTAATTGCAGCTTGACGTGCTTTGTTGGCAACAAGTTGTAAATCATCAATCAAGTCACTTGCGTTATCTGTTGCAGCTTTCATTGCAACCATACGTGAAACTTGTTCACACGCTAAGTTTTCAACTACCGCTTGATACACTTGAGATTCAACATAACGAACTAATAATGAATCTAAAATATCTTTAGCTTCACCTTCGTAAATGTAATCCCAGTGATGGGCAGCAACTTCTTTATCACTTTCTGCTTTTGGCAGAGGTAATAGCTGACTGATTGTAGGCTCTTGTACCATGGTACTAACGAATTTATTGTTCACTATATATAAGCGATCAAGTTGTCCTGCATCGTAAGCGTCTAACATTACTTTCACCGAACCGATTAAATCATCGATTTGGGGTGCATCACCCAAAGCCGTAGCTTGAGCAACAATATTAGCGCCTAATCCACCAAAGAAACTTGTTGCTTTAGAACCAATAACGGCTAAATCAACTTCAACACCAGCTTCGCTGTGTTTTTTCATTTCTTGGATAACCGGTTTGAACAAATTAATGTTTAAACCGCCACATAAACCACGATCACTTGAAATGACAATATAACCAACACGCTTTACATCTCTTTCTTCAAGATAAGGGTGATGATATTCCAAGTTACCTAGTGCGATATGACCGATCACTTTGCGCATAGTTTTTGCGTACGAAAGACTGCTTTCCATGCGCTGTTGCGCACGTCGCATTTTCGATGCAGCTACCATTTCCATCGCACCAGTGATCTTTTGAGTGTTTTTCACACTCGCGATCTTATTTCTAATTTCTTTATCGCCGGCCATTTCTAACTCCTAATTAATGCTTAATTAACGACTTTCGTCGTTAATTAATTACCAGGTTTGCGTCGCAACGAAAGATTCCAAGATAGCTTTAAACTGTGCTTCGATATCTTTGTTGTAATCACCAGATTCATTAATTTGAGCATAGAACTCAGCATGCTCATTTTTAGCGTAAGAAAGTAATGATGCTTCAAAGTCTAATACTTTTTCAACATCGACATCATTTAAGAAGCCTTTCTCTGCAGCAAATAGTGATAACGCTTGTTCAGTCACTGACATTGGAGCGTATTGTTTCTGCTTCATAAGTTCAGTTACTTTTTTACCATGATCAAGCTGCTTACGCGTTGCTTCATCAAGGTCAGATGCAAACTGTGCAAATGCCGCTAATTCACGGTATTGTGCTAGAGCAGTACGGATACCACCAGAAAGCTTTTTAATCACTTTACACTGAGCAGCACCACCAACACGTGATACAGAAATACCTGGATCAACCGCTGGACGTACACCATTGTTAAATAGTTCAGTTGTTAAGAAGATCTGACCATCGGTAATAGAGATTACGTTAGTCGGTACGAATGCAGATACATCGCCCGCTTGCGTTTCAATGATTGGTAATGCTGTTAAAGAACCAGTTTTACCTTTCACTGCACCTTTAGTAAAGGTTTCAACGTAATGCTCGCTTACACGAGATGCACGCTCTAGAAGACGAGAGTGAAGGTAGAAAACATCACCAGGGTATGCTTCACGGCCCGGTGGACGTTTAAGCAATAGTGAAATTTGACGGTAAGCAACAGCTTGCTTAGAAAGGTCATCATATACAATCAGTGCATCTTCACCGCGGTCACGGAAATATTCACCCATTGAACAACCTGCATATGGTGCAAGGTATTGTAATGCAGCAGCTTCAGAAGCAGATGCAACAACAACGATAGTATTTTCTAACGCGCCATGCTGTTCAAGTTTACGTACTACGTTTGCAATAGTTGACGCTTTTTGGCCAATCGCAACATAGATAGAGTATAAACCTGTAGATTTTTGGTTAATGATTGCATCGATTGCAATAGCAGTTTTACCTACTTGACGGTCACCGATAATAAGTTCACGTTGACCACGACCGATTGGAATCATTGAATCGATTGATTTCCAACCAGTTTGTACTGGTTGATCAACTGATTTACGATCGATTACACCAGGTGCGATCACTTCAATTGGAGAGAAACCATCGTTTTCGATAGGTCCTTTTCCATCAATCGGCTCACCCATTGTGTTAACAACTCGACCAAGAAGACCTTTACCTACTGGTACTTCAAGAATACGACCAGTTGATTTTACCTTTTCACCTTCTTTAAGGTCACGGTAAGGTCCCATTACAACAGCACCTACCGAGTCACGCTCAAGGTTAAGTGCCATTGCAAAGCTACCATTTGGTAGTTCGATCATCTCACCTTGCATACATTCAGCAAGGCCGTTGATGCGAATAATACCATCGCTTACAGAAACGATTGTACCTTCATTTCGCGCTTCGCTTACCGCTTCGAATTTTCCAATTCGTTGCTTGATAAGATCGCTAATTTCAGTGGAATTCAGTTGCATGCTAACTTCCCATTAAGATTGTAAAGTATGTGATAAACGAGATAGTTGACCGCTAGCGGTGCTATCAATCACTAAATCACCGGCGGTAATAACCATCCCAGCAATTAACGATTTATCAATACTACAATTTAGGTTTACTTTTCGTGCGAGGCGTTTTTCCAGCGATATACTCAACTCTTTTAATTGAACTTTAGATAGTGCATAAGCAGAGACAACATCAGCATCGATCTCTTTTTTATACTCAGTTTCTAAATCAGAAAAAAGTTGTGTAATGCGAGGCAAAACACTCAAACGTCCATTTTCAGCTAATACTTTAATAAAGTTTTGACCATTCTCATCGAGTTGGTCTCCACAAACATTAATAAACAGATCAGCTAACTCTTTTGGTGCTTTATCGCGTGTTAGTATTTTTGCCATGGTTGCATCTTGTGCAACTTCAGCGGCAAAAAACAACATCGTAGACCAAGCTTCGATTTTGTTCTTACTAACTGCAAATTCAAAAGCGGCTCTTGCATAAGGACGAGCTACAGTAGTCAATTCAGACATAACTTCGCTCCTTATAGTTCAGCAACTAATTTATCAATAATGTCGCTATTCGCTTCTTTATCAATAGTACGCTTAATGATTTTTTCAGCACCCGCAATAGCTAGAACAGCAACTTGTTGACGTAACTCTTCACGAGCACGATTACGCTCAGCTTCAACTTCTGCCTCACCTTGAGCAATAATTTTACTGCGCTCAGTTTCAGCTTCATTTTTAGCTTCTTCAACAATTTGTGTACGACGCTTATTAGCTTGATCAATAATTTCTGCCGCTTGTGCTTTAGCTTGTTTCAACTTATCAGTTGCTTTAGCTTGCGCAAGTTCAAGATCTTTTCCTGCACGTTCAGCTTGCGTTAAACCATCCGCAATTTTCTTTTGACGCGCTTCAATTGCGTCTAAAAGTGGTGGCCACACATACTTCATGCAGAACCAAACAAATATCGCAAATGCGATAGCTTGGCCAATTAGGGTTGCATTAATATTCATAACAGCTCCTTAGTAATTAAGTAAATTAGGATCCGTTATTAGCCCGCTAGTTGAGCTACAAATGGGTTTGCAAATGTGAAGAATAATGCAATACCAACACCGATCATTGCGATTGCATCGATAAGACCAGCAACGATGAACATTTTAACTTGTAACATAGGTGCCATTTCTGGTTGACGAGCAGCACCTTCTAGGAATTTACCACCTAAGATACCAAAACCGATAGCTGTACCAGCAGCGCCTAAACCAATTAGAAGTGCTACAGCGATTGCAGTAAAACCTAATACTGTTTCCATGAAAAATTCTCCAAATAAAATTAAATTGTTTTATGTTTAAAAGTAATTACTTAAAAAGTAAAAATTAATGTCATACCTAAAAATTAATTAATGATCTTCGTGTGCCATGCTGAGATATACAATAGTCAGCATCATAAAGATAAAGGCTTGTAGAACAATAATTAAAATATGGAATACGGCCCACGGGAAGTAAAGTGGTAGTTGCCAGTAACCCAATAAAGCTATCAGAATAAATATTAACTCACCTGCATATAAGTTTCCGAATAAACGCAGACCTAATGAAACAGGTTTCGCTAATAGCGTAACAGCTTCAAGTAAGAAGTTTACTGGAATAAATGCCCAATGGTTAAATGGTTGCATAGTCAGTTCTTTAACGAACCCACCGAAACCTTTTACTTTGACAGTGTAGTAAATGATTAAAGCGAACACACTCAATGACATACCAAGTGTTACGTTTAAATCAGTTGTAGGTACAACTTTAAGATAAGGTACTCCGATAGTTTGCGCAGCATGAGGTAGCAAATCTACAGGTACTAAATCCATTAGGTTCATTAAAAATACCCAAACGAAAATAGTTAATGCTAAAGGTGCTATCAAGGCATTTTTGCCATGAAAAGTATCTTTCACATTCTCATCTACAAAATCAATCACCATTTCAATGAAACACTGTAACTTACCAGGAACACCAACTGTTGAATGTTTTGCTACACTACGAAACAACCAAAGAAATAATACACCGAGGCCTACTGCAACCAGTAGAGAATCGACGTGAAAAGTCCAAAAACCAGCATCATGCGCATTCCAACCACCATCAACACTCCATGTAAGGTTTGTTAAGTGATGTTGAATATAACTTGATGATGTTAGAGCTTCACCTTGACCAGCCATGTTTTATCCCATCGTTGTTATAAAAAAAGAAAGGCGCTAACCACTGTGAGGCAACCAGAAATGAGAATGAAATATAGAAAGCTGTTAATGATAACAACACGAATTTCAAAAACACAACAAACAGCAGCACAGTTAAAAAGAGTTTAATAGCCTCCCCTGCGTAAAACCCCCTAAGTACTTTTTTAGTTTGTCTCGCACCCGCGTGTGCAAATGCCATCAAAACAAAAATAAGGTTAGGAAGCAAAAAAGTGATTCCTCCAGCTAAGGCTGAATAACCAGACTTAATCGAAAAAAACACTGTTGAAATCAATGCAATAATTAGCACTAATAATAATTGAAAAGCCACCAATCTCAGCCCTGAAACCTGACCTTTTTTTGCTAGTTTATCAACCACTCTGATTTCCTTTTACTAGCTAATTTAAAGCAAGAATAAATGATAAAAAATAATCAATTATTCGCCCAAATTAAAACCTGAGCAAATTATACCGACAAAAAATGTCAATGCAATATGGAGCGATGCGTTGAGGTAGTAGAATCGGGAAACTTTCATGATTATTTAATATAAAGCAGAGGAAACTGCGTATGATCTAAAACAATAAAGTAACGAAAACCTTCGCTTTTCTTTATTTATTTTCTATTAATGTGATCAATGCATCTAAGTCTGTTATAGAACTGTAATCTATGACTAATTTACCAGATCCATTTTTACTATTTTTAGCTGTTACTTTTAGACCAAATTTATTTTCTAAAGTTGTAACAAATAACTCAGTTTTTTCACAAAAAAGAGGAGGAGTTTTAACTTTTTCTGGTGCTTGCGATTTTTTAACTAATTTTTCAGTTTCACGCACACTTAATGCTTTACTTACAACTATTTTAGCAAGATCAGATTGTAGTATTCCTTCACACACTAATAAAGCGCGTGCGTGGCCCATTTCTAAATCACCATGTTCTAATAAGGTTTGAACGTCTTCATTAAGATTATTTAAACGTAGTAGATTACTAACGGCAGTACGAGATTTTCCAACTGCTTGAGCAACTTCTTGGTGGGTTAATTCAAATTCATCAACAATGCGCTTTAAAGCAATAGCTTCTTCCATCGCATTAAGGTTTTCACGTTGAATATTTTCAATCAAGGCGATCGCAATAGCGGCATCATCTTCCACATTTTTTATTAAACAAGGAATCGATTCAAGTCCAACTATTTTCGCCGCTCGCCAACGACGCTCACCGGCAATAATCTCAAATTTTTGATGACCGGTCTCACGAACTACAAGGGGTTGAATAATACCTTGAGCATGGATTGAGTTAGCTAATTCTTGTAAAGCATCCGATGACATATCGCGACGAGGTTGGTATTTACCAGCTTGCAACTGGTTTATATCAATGTCTTGTAAGGCCCCTTGATCTTGATTAATTCGCTGCTGTGTTTGTTCAGCATTCGCATCATGGGAGACTTGCTTATTACGCGTGACTGTACTGCTGCTTAATAATGAATCCAGTCCCTTACCTAAGCCTCTTTTTTTGCCTAACATATTAAATAACTTCCTGTTCTGTACTAATAGATTGCTCTTCGCGCCTTAAAATTTCACCCGCTAAAGATAAATATGCTCTTGCCCCGGTAGAATTTTTATCATAATACATCACCGGCTTACTAAAGCTAGGCGCTTCAGCTAAGCGAATATTACGTGGAATAATAGTACGGTAAACTTTATCACCAAAATGCTTCTTTAATTGATCTGATACATCTGTAGATAATCGATTACGTGGATCGTACATAGTACGTAAAATGCCTTCGATCTTTAGATCTGCATTAACTACAGCTGCCAGTTTGCTAATCGTATCAACTAATGCCGTTAAACCTTCTAACGCATAGTATTCACATTGCATAGGCACTAACACTGAGTCAGCGGCTGTCATCGCATTAACAGTTAACATATTTAGCGAAGGAGGGCAGTCTATAAAGATGTAATCATAAATATCCCTAGCACCTTCTAGAGCTGTTCTTAAACGTGTCTCGCGAGAGAAAAAAGTCATCAATTTAACTTCAGCAGCAGTAACATCACTGTTGGCAGCAACTAAATCAAAGCCACCCGTCGTTTCAGATTCAATGACTTGAGCAAGGGGAAGCTCATCAATTAACAGGTCATATGCGGTATGAGCAACTTCATATTTATCAATCCCACTACCCATGGTTGCATTACCCTGAGGATCAAGATCAATAATCAAAACTTTACGTTTAGTGGCAGCCATTGAAGCCGCTAAGTTAACACAAGTAGTCGTTTTACCAACGCCACCTTTTTGATTTGCAATCGCTATTATTTTACCCACAAAAACCTACTTAATATATATTTGAGTGATTACGATACACGCTTAACTTTGACTAAACAGCGTTCACCATCTAATTGTGGGACTTGTAATGTAACCGACTCAATAAATTTAAATTTAGAATCTAAATTATTAACTTCAGATTCAGGATATTGCCCTTTAAGCGCTAAGAAGTGACCACTTGTATTTGGTAAGTGATAACACCAAGATAGCATATCTTCTAATGATGCAAAGGCACGGCTCAAGACACAGTCAAAACCAGTTTCAGGTTGATATTCTTCAACTCGGCTTTGTACTATATCAACATTTTTTAATCCTAAACTGAGGATCGCTTGTCGAATAAAGCGTAAACGTTTTCCTAAACTGTCTAATAAAACAAAGTGTTTATCAGGATTTAAAATCGCTAACGGTAGACCTGGTAAACCAGGTCCAGTTCCAACATCAATAAAGCTATCTCCCTGCAAATGAGGTGATACGACTATACTGTCCATAATATGTTTAACAAGCATTTGTGATGGATCACGTACAGAAGTGAGATTGTACGCTTTATTCCACTTTGCTAACAACTCAACTAACTGTACTAATTGAGATACTTGTTGATCTGTAATGACAAGATCCGTTTGCGCAATAAGCGCATCTAACTGAAGTCGTAAACTCATTAACCGGCCTTACGACGAACGCCGCTTTTCTTCAAATGTATCAATAAAATAGAAATGGCAGCAGGGGTGATCCCAGAAACGCGCGATGCTTGACCAATACTTTCAGGTTTTAAGTCATTTAGCTTCGCAGTTACCTCATTAGATAATCCCTTAATCTCAGAATAATCTAGATCTTTTGGTAAAAGTGTATCCTCATGACGTTTCAGTTTAGCTATCTCATCAAGCTGACGATCTATATAACCTTGGTATTTGATATTAATTTCAACTTGCTCTGCAGCAATAGGATCACTAATAGCAGGCCCTAATCCATCAACCTTCATCAACGTTTCATAAGTAACTTCAGGTCGGCGAATCATCGCTTCTAATGTACTTTCACGTTGCATTGGTTTTTTTAATAATTCGTTTATTTTATCTGCGTTGATAGAGTTAGGGTTAACCCATTGATTTTTTAATCGTGCTAATTCAGTTTCAACTGATTCCTGTTTTTTACTAAAGGCTTCCCAGCGAGCATCATCAACTAAACCTAACTCTCTGCCCTTTTCTGTTAAACGTGTATCAGCATTGTCTTCGCGCAATAATAATCGATATTCGGCACGGCTAGTAAACATACGGTAAGGTTCTTTTGTACCTAATGTCGATAAGTCATCAACTAATACGCCGATATAAGCTTGGTCACGTCGAGGAGCCCAACCTTCTTTGTCTTGTACTTGTAAACCTGCATTCATCCCAGCTAATAAACCTTGTGCAGCGGCTTCTTCATAACCCGTTGTACCATTTATTTGGCCAGCAAAGAATAAACCATCAATATATTTGCTTTCTAACGTTGATTTAAGATCTCGTGGATCGAAGTAATCATACTCAATGGCATAACCAGGACGCGTAACAAAGGCATTTTCGAAACCTTTCATCGATTGAATAAAAGCGAGTTGTACGTCAAAAGGTAAGCTTGTAGAAATACCATTAGGATAAACTTCATGTGTTGTTAAACCTTCAGGCTCTACAAATATTTGATGCGAATTTTTATCAGCAAAACGCATTATTTTATCTTCGATAGAAGGGCAGTAACGAGGACCAACACCTTCGATAACACCTGAGTACATTGGGCTTCTATCTAAATTAGCTCGAATGATGTCATGCGTTTTTTCATTCGTATGGGTAATATAACAAGGGATTTGACGAGGATGCTCAGTACGGTCGCCTAAAAATGAGAAAACAGGTGTTGGATTATCACCGTGTTGAACTTCTAAACCTGAAAAATCAATACTACGAGCATCAATACGAGCGGGCGTCCCTGTTTTTAAACGACCCATGCGTAATGGCATCTCTTTTAAGCGATCTGATAACGTGATTGAAGCAGGATCTCCTGCGCGTCCACCACTATAATTTTTTAAACCAATATGGATTAAACCATTTAAGAATGTACCAACAGTTAACACAACGGACTTAGCTGAAAAACGTACACCCATTTTGGTGATCACACCCGTTACGCGATCATTTTCGATGATTAGATCTTCCACTTCTTGTTGGAATATCTGCAAGTTTTCTTGATTTTCTAACTTTTCACGAATAGCTGCTTTGTACAAAAGACGATCTGCTTGTGCTCGTGTTGCTCGTACAGCTGGACCTTTACTCGAGTTAAGCGTTCTGAACTGAATACCACCTTTATCGATAGCTGATGCCATTAAACCACCTAAAGCATCAATTTCTTTAACTAAGTGTCCTTTACCGATCCCACCAATAGCGGGATTACATGACATTTGACCTAATGTTTCAATATTGTGAGTCAGTAACAGGGTCTTTAATCCCATTCGAGCAGGTGCAGCAGCAGCTTCAGTTCCTGCATGGCCACCGCCAATAACGATAACGTCAAATTGTTCATGGTAAATCATAATATTCCAAATACAGCTATATAAAATTAAAGTTAGATTTTACCCTTTTAAAAAATAAAGGAAAGCAACAAGGTTGTTTTAACAGAAAACAATAGTATTAGTATTATATATAGATCTTTAAAGATCTTTTATTACTATACTTATTAAGCAATTGAATTTCTGTGTAAAACAACTTTAAACGATTAAAGATCAGGATCTTAAAAGAGATCCGATCGTGTGCATAATAGGGGATCTTAATGCGATCAACCTGAGTATAGAAAGACACCTTATCAACAGCCCTATTTATGCACATTTTTATAAAGTGATTACGCAAAACTAATTCAGTAGTTATAAATGAATTATGCACAGAAACTTGTGGGTAACTTATCAATTAAATGGCTAAAGAATTAAGATCTTTTATCCATAAAGGGATCCAATCTTCAATTTGGTCCTCTGGGATCGGTGATTCAACAACATCAATATTGAAGATATTACCTAACCGAAACGCACCTTTTTCACGTAAAAGAAGATCGAAGTGTTTTGCTGCATAACAAAAAGTGTCGTAATTCGAATCGCCAACACCGATTAATCCAAAATGAATGTTAGACAAATTACCCGGCATGTTATTAATCTGTTCTACTATCTGCTTAAAGTTATCTGGATAGTCACCTGCACCATGCGTAGCTAAACAAACTAACCATATACTTTCTTCTTCTATATTCAATTTGGTTAAATCTGGAGAGAAGTGAACTTGAGTGCTAAAACCAGCTTCTTCTAAAAAAGGTTGGGTAGCCTCTGCAACATACTCTGTCCCACCCAATGTACTACCTACTAATATGTCTATATTAATCACAATATTTTCTCTCTCTATATAAGAACAAAACAACAAACAATGAATTTATAAAATAGCTTCTCATTATAACGGGTAAATATGTCCAATATAGTGCGTTATTAGTATGAAAATAAAGCAAGTTGTTCGGTAAATAATCATTCAATATAATAATCACAAAAAACACTAATTAATACTTGCTAATGTGATCTGAGTCCCTATAATGCGCATCCACAGACACGGGACGGAACGCAAGTTACCCAGCGAGTTTGAGAATAGTTTTTAACGTATTAACGCTTCGTGGTTCGCTTCGAAATTAAGTTAAATTAAAACGTTGACAAT
>Ga0316198_10001573_pt1 | contig 13469 bp, 11 predicted proteins | sample OudBieAanoxic_MG_FD_204935 | JGI IMG/M metagenome (GOLD analysis project Ga0316198, IMG submission 204935) | Coastal sediment microbial communities from Oude Bieten Haven, Netherlands - site A anoxic | ecosystem: Environmental > Aquatic > Marine > Coastal > Sediment | place: Netherlands...
TCGCGATGCAAGGGCGGACAGGTGAGAAATACAGCTACACGCGGGTCGGCTGAGTTGTCGCTCGCTGCTGCGCTGCTCGTGGCGGCGGCTGCCGCCTGCTCGGGGGTTACCTACAGCGAGGACTTCGATCGCGAAGTCCAGGTCGCGCCCGCTTCTACGTGGGCCTGGCAGCCCCTGACCGATGCCCAGGTGGAAGCGCTCACCGGGATCAGTCCCTTCCTGCAGCGACGGATCGAACGGGCGGTCGAGAAGGAACTGAGCGGCCGCGGGTTCACCCTCGTGTCAGACTCCCCCTCGGACTACCTCGTGTCGGCGTACGCGCTCGCGCCCACTTCTTCCAGCCGGTCCTCGACCGCTCCATACCTCTCGGAATACGATGTCCGGGGCCCTCCCCCGGTCAGCATGTCCGTGGGTTTCGGGGTCGGATTCGGTTACCCTTACCGGGTCGCATCGCCGTATGGCCTGGGCTGGGGCTACGGGTTCTGGCCCGTGCTGAGCTACTGGAATCCGTATTCGTGGTACCTGGGCGCACGGTGGGGGTGGGGCCGCACGTACTTCGGCCACCGGAGCTACGGCTGGGATCCGTTCTTCGGATACGGCATCTACTCGATGGGCGGGTACGGACGACCGGCGATGATCGACTCGGGCGACCGCCAACCGAGCACCCTGGCAATCGACGTGATCGACGCGGCCAGCGGAGACGTGGTATGGCAGGGCCTGGCCAGGGGAGCGCTCCTCGACATGCCGTCGGGCGACGAGCTGGACGCGTACGTGGGCCAGGTCGTCGGCCGGATACTCCAGGACTTTCCCCCCGGCGACTGACCGCATGCACCCTCTCATCACCCCCCTCCTCCTCGCGGCGACGCTGAGCGCCGATACGGCCCGCCACGAACTCCGCTACGAGCAGGCGGCGGAGCACTTCGAGGAGACCCTGCTCCTGGGTAACGGCCGGGTAGGCGGCTCGGTGTTCGGCGGCATCGCCACGGAGCGCATCTACCTGAATGACGCGACGCTGTGGTCCGGGCGACCGGTGGATGCCCGCATGAATCCGAGGGTCTTCGAACACCTTCCCGCCGTGCGTGCTGCGCTGGCGGCGGGCGACTGGGAGAGTGCGGATCAGCTGGTTCGTCAGCTGCAGGGGAGCTTCTCCCAGTCCTACGCCCCCCTGGGGACCCTGTTCATGGAAATGGGACACGGGGCTGCGGCCGAGGACTACGCCCGCACCCTGGACCTCGGGAGCGCCACGGCGACGGTCGAGTATCGGACGGGTGGCGTCCACTACGAGCGGCAGTCGTTCATTTCGAATCCAGACCGGGTGATGGCGATCCGGATGACCGCCAGTGAGCCGGGAGCACTCGCGTTCCGGGTACGCTTCGAAAGTCTCCTCCGCTACGGGGTGGCCGCCGAGGGGGGTACTCTGACAGCTCTGGGTGAAGCGCCGGTCCACGCCGAGCCCGGTTACCGGGGCGACATGCCCGACGCGATCGTGTACGAAGAGGGACGCGGCACCCGCTTCGCGGTCCTGGCCCGCATCGTCGACACCGACGGAACCGTGACGGACGACGGCGACGTCCTGGCCCTGGACGGCGCATCCCACGCCACCCTCCTGGTCTCCGTGTCCACCAGCTTCAACGGTTTCGACCGGGAACCGGGCCTGGACGGACTCGACGAGGTCGCGATCGCCCGGGAGCAGCTCTCGCAGGCGACCGACCGCGATTTCACGAGCCTGCACGAGCGGCACGCGCAGGACTTCGGGTCGTTCTTCGACCGCGTGGCCCTCGACCTGGGGCCGGATCCTGTCCCGGGACTCGCCACCGATGACCGGCTGCGTCGCTACGCGGAAGGGGCCGCCGATCCGTACCTGGAGGCCCTGTACTTCCAGTTCGGCCGCTACCTGCTGATCAGCAGCTCCCGCACGCCCGGAGTGCCCGCGAACCTGCAGGGCATCTGGAATCCCCACATGCGTCCGCCGTGGAGCAGCAACTACACCACGAACATCAACGTGGAGATGAACTACTGGCCGGCCGAGGTCACCAACCTGTCGGAGATGCACGAGCCGCTTCTCGGGTTCATCGAGAACCTGGCCGTCACCGGACGCGTTTCAGCTGAAACGTTCTGGGGAACGCGCGGTTGGGCCGTGAGTCACAACAGCGACATCTGGGCCATGTCGAACCCGGTCGGGGACTTCGGTGAGGGGCATCCGGTGTGGGCCAACTGGAACATGGCCGGCGTCTGGCTCAGCACTCACCTGTGGGAGCACTTCGCGTTCACGCAGGACCGGGAGTTCCTGCGTGAACGGGCCTGGCCACTCATGGTGGGCGCGGCCGAATTCGCCCTCGATTGGCTGTTCGAGGGCGAGGACGGCTACCTGGTCACCGCGCCGTCCACCTCTCCCGAGAACATGTACCGCACGCCCGAGGGCTACGAGGGTGCCACCACCATCGCCACCACCGCGGACATGGCGATGATCCGCGAACTGTTCGACGACCTGCTCACGGCCGCGGAGGTCCTCCGGAGAGACTCGGACTTCCTGCAGGAAGTACGGAACGCCCGCGAGCGCCTGGCGCCCTACCGGATCGGAACCGACGGGAGCTTGCAGGAGTGGTATCACGACTGGGAGGACGCCGACCCACGGCACCGGCACCAATCACACCTGTTCGCGCTTCATCCCGGCACCACCATCGACGTGCAGAGGACCCCCGAGCTGGCCGAGGCCGCCCTGGCCGCCCTGGAGATCAAGGGCGACGAATCGACCGGGTGGTCCAAGGCATGGCGCATCAACCTGTGGGCCAGGCTCCGGGACGGCTTCCGGGCCCACAAGCTGTACCGTGAGCTGCTCAGCTTCGTGCCCCCGGTGGCGGACCCTCGGTACGACGGGGGCGGCGGCACCTACCCGAACCTGATGGACGCTCATCCGCCGTTCCAGATCGATGGCAACTTCGGAGGCACGGCCGGCGTGGCGGAAATGCTGCTCCAGTCGCACGCCGGAGAGATCCGGCTTCTGCCCGCGTTACCCGTTGCCTGGGCGACCGGCAGCGTACGGGGGCTGAAGGCGAGAGGCGGCCTGGAGGTCGACATCGAGTGGAGGCAGGGACTTCTTCAGTCCGCGATCCTGCGCGCCGCGGTGGACGGGGTGTACGAAGTCTCCTGGGGCACCGCGTGGCGGACCGTGGAACTGGAGGCAGGCCAGGTCGCGCGACTCGACGGACGCCTCCAGACTACGCGGTTTGACGGTGAGGGGAAGTAGTCGGTCGATGTCTGGCCGTGCGCCATCCATAGTGGGCGATCACGGCAAAGCAGATCACCACGAGGAAGAAGGAAGCCCGCACCGCGGGGAATGAGGCGCCCCCCAGGCTGACGGTCTGCAGGTCGATGATGGCGCCCTGCAGCGGAGGCATTACCGATCCACCCAGGATCGCCATGATAAGCCCCGCGGCCCCCAGCTTCGCGTCCTCCCCCACACCCTTCAGCGCGATCCCGTAGATGGTCGGGAACATCAGCGACATGCACGCGGAGACCCCCACCAGGCAGTACAGCCCCACCATTCCCGGGATGAAGATGGCGCCCAGGGTCAGCCCACCACCGGCGAGGGCCAGGGCCAGGAGGAGGCCGCCCGGGCTCACGTATTTCAGCAGGAAGGTGCAGATGAACCGGCTAGTCACGAAGATCAGCATCGCGACCATGTTGTAGCCCTGCGCCTGCACCTCCGTCAGCCCCAGCTCCATCGTCCCGTAGTGAATGATGAAAGTCCAGCACATGATCTGGGCGCCCACGTAGAAGAACTGCGCGACGACTCCTTCCACGTAACGGCTGTTCCGGGACAGGCGGCGAAGCGTGGGCCGCACGTCGAGCGATCGGTCCTCCTCCCCGTAGGCCGGCATCCGGGTGACGGCGATCGCGACAAAGACCACGGCTATGACGAGCGCGATCCCCAGGTACGGGGTTCGGATCACCCCGAGGTCCTGCGCCGTCAGGACGGCTAGCTGGTCGGCGGGCATGGCGGCCCGCTCGGCCGCGCTGGCAGGATTGAGCCGGGCCAGGATGAACTGCTGCGCCACGAACATGCCGAGCAGCGACCCCATGGGATTGAACGACTGGGCCAGGTTCAGGCGCCGGGTGGCGGTCTCCTCGGACCCCATGGAGAGGATGTAGGGATTCGCGCTGGTCTCGAGGAAGGAGAGCCCGCACGTGAGAATGAAGTAGGCTACCAGGAAGGGCCAGAACACCATCATCATGCTGCCCGGAATGAACAGGAGCGCACCCGTGGCGTAGAGCCCGAGGCCCACCAGGATTCCCGCCTTGTACGAATACCGCTTGATGAACAGAGCCGCCGGGAAGGCCATGGCGAAGTAGCCGCCGTAGAAGGCGAACTGCACCAGCGATCCCTGGAAGTTGCTCATCTGGAGGATGCGGGAGAACGCCTTCACCATGGGATTGGTGATGTCGTTCGCGAATCCCCACAACGGGAAGAGCAGGGTGACGAGGATGAAGGGAAGGAGGATCCAGGACGGCACGACCTTCTCGGATGCCCTTGCCTTCTCCATGTCAGAAGCCCCTGAAGTCTGTGCTTTGTCGCGCCGGGAGCCCCGGACGGGGGAGCCGCCGGAGGACCCGGTATTCGATGCCGCGGGACTTGCAGAACTCGCGCTTCTCAGGGCGGTCGCCGTCCTCGTTCACCGCGTAGATATCGGGCTGGATGACTTCGATGTCCGGCTCGGCGTCCAGCCAGCCCCAACCAGAAGCCACCAGCACCTGTTTCACGTAGCGGATCGAGCCGACCATGTACCGTCGTTCTTCTTCGGGGAGCAGGGGATGACCCTCTCCCTTCAGGTGCTCTATGTTCCGGTCGCTTCCCACCGTCACATAGAGGTCCGCCAGTTCGGACACCTCCTCGAAGAAGCGGACGTGTCCCGAGTGCAGCCAGTCGTAGCACCCGGTCACGATGGCCCGCTTTCGCGCCGGCGCCCCCGGGGGCGCCGGGGTCACATGCATGGGGGTCCGCCCCGGGAAGCCCTCGAGTTCCGCGTCCCGGATGACCATGTATTCGAGACCGGCGGACTCGCAGAACGAGCGCGCCGTGGGTGAGGCGTCGGCCTCCCGGACGGCCCAGGCCTTCGCACCATGAGCACACCCGGCGACGATCGACGCGGGATCCCTGAATTCGTCGATCACCCTCACGGCCGACACGTATCGGATGGCCTGGACGAGGTATCGCCGCTCTTCCACGGGAAACGCGGGCGCGCGGTCGGCACTGAAATCGGCCGCTCTGTCCGAAAAGAGCAGCACCTCGACGGCGCCCAGCCCAGCCGCCTCCTGCAGGAAGCGCACGTCCCGGGACCTCAGGTCGTCGAAGCCGCCGAGGACCAGGACTTTCGGCCGTTCAGTCGGCATTCGCGAGCCGGATCGTGGCGTGGAAGGACCCCGGTACGGGGCTCTCAGAGATGACGTACAGATAGCCCCCCCCGCACCCCGAGTAGACCGCGCCCGCGTACCGATCCTGGTAACTCCTGAGGATGCCGGGGAGGTCTATGGTGATCGTCGGGTGGCGGAAGCTGTGCGGCACCAGCACGTCCCAGCACGTCATGGTCTCGCTCATGGCCGCGCCGAGGACATCCACGTCGCGAGCCAGGATGGCCTCGTAGCAGTCCACGCCGCTTTGACCGAGCCGCCGGATCCACTCGGGATCGAAGTTCACGTCCTGCAGTGGATCGTATCCCGCGGGTCGCTGGTTGACGGGCAGGATGTGGATGACGCTCTGCAGCCACGCGGCGATCTCAGGATCGTTCGTCGACTCGACGTGCCGCGGAAACACGCCCGCCTCGTGGTCGTAGTCGTAGTCCAGCCTTGAGATACCCGGATAGATGATCCCGGCCATGTCCTGCGAGCCCGAAGGATCCGGCTTGTGACGGTTCTCCGCGTGGTACAACTCCCTGACAAGCTCGGCCGGGGGTCGGTCCGGGAGCTCTCCCTGCCATAGATCAAACGCGGTCTTTCGGGTGCTCGTTGCCAGACCCGCCCGCTCCATGAACCAGAACGTCGGCTCCACGCTCACGACGACCATGGATCCGAACGGGTCGGGATTGTGCCGGGACATGAAGGGCTGGTCGATCCACCCGCCGGCCAGGGCCAGCCGGTAGGGAATGGCGCCGACCGGGTCGAAGTCTCGCGACATCACGTCAGGCCGACTCGAGGATGATGTTGCCGTATTGCGTCGTGTCGGCGGTGCGGATCAGGCCCACCGCATGGGGAACGCGTTTCTTGAACTCCAGGTGCGGCTCGAACGCGATGGTCACGGGGGCCATCAACTCCCTGTATGCTGCCTGGGCGGGCTCGCTGTTCTCGGCCAGGAACTCTTCCGCCATGAAGGCTGCGCCCACCGAGAAATTGCCCTCCAGCGCTTTCAATACCTGCAGCACCGTGGGGGCGTCGTCCACGAGCGAGATGTCCACCGTCTCCAGCCGCGGCCAGAACGGAAACCCCCGGTCCGCGATCACCAGAGTGTTGGTGTGCCGGACCCGGCCGATCAGGCCGAGAATCTGCGGATTGAGGATTCCACGCTGTAGCATCGGCGTCTCCCGGCCGTTAGCTGATGGTGCGCTTGCCGGCCTTCCGGTCCGCGTACTGCTGCTCGATCCAGGCGTACGTCTTCTCCATGCCTTCCCGGAGCGGGATGTCCGGCTCCCAGCCCAGGACCCTCTTGATCATGGTGTTGTCGCTGTTGCGGCGGCCGACGCCGAGCGGGCCCTCGATGTAGTCCCTTTCCAGCTGCACGCCGGCGATCTCCTCGACCATGGTGGCCAGGCCGTCGACGGACACCAGTTCGCTCGAGCCGAGATTGATGGGCGTCGCGATGAGCTCGTCACAGTGCGTGATCCGGTCGATTCCGCGCACGCAATCATCGACGTACATGAAGGTGCGCTCGCGCGTGCCGTCGCCCCAGATCTCGATGCGGCCCGTGTCCTCGTCGATGGCCTCGATGACCTTTCGGCAGAAGGCGGCGGGGACCTTCTCCCGCCCCCCGTCCCACGTGCCGTACGGACCGTAGACGGCGTGGAAACGTGCGATGAAGGTCTTCATGCCTCGCTCGTGCCAGTACTCCTGGCAGAACATCTCGGACATGAGCTTCTCCCAGCCGTAGCCCCGCTCGCACAAGGCCGGATAGGCGTCGGACTCCTTCAGCGCAGGTGCGTTGGGGTCCTTCTGCATCTCGGTGTTGTAGGCGCAGGCCGACGAGGAGAAGAAGTAGCGGCGGGCCCCGGCCCGGTAAGCCGCTTCGAGCATGTGGGTCGTGATGAGAATGCTGCGCATGCACTCGATCCGGAAGTGCTCGATGAAGCCCATGCCGCCCATGTCCGCGGCCAGGTTGTAGACCTCCGCGGCACCCTCGCAGGCACGCTTGCAGTTCTCCGGTTTGCTCAGGTCGAGGCTCAGGCACTCGACGTCGGGGATGGGCTGGTACCACTCCGGGACGGGCTTCTTGTCCACCGCCCTGATGCGCTTGAATCCCCTGTCACGGAAGTGCTTCGTAAGGTGTCCCCCGATGAAACCGCCGGCTCCCGCGATCACGATGAGGTCATCGGGATGGGCTGTTGTGGTTCCGGTATCGGTCACGTGCTCTTACTCCATGGGAATGCGCTCTTGGGCGGACACCCAGAGCACCTCGTTCAGGGAAGGATGCCTCAAGAGGAGGTCCGAGCCCTTCTGCTGCAGGCGCTCCTCGGTGAACCCCATGACCACCAGGTCGGCCTCGGACGACTTGGCCTGCACGAGGCTGGTGAAGTCGATCCGGTCGTCGGTCCCTATGATCTGCACCTTGCGCGGGGACACCGGAATCCGGCCTTCACGGATCATCGTGTGCAGCTGCTCCGTTCGCTCGGCGGCCTGCGGCTTCGGGTAGGCTGCGAAGATCTGCAAGTCAGCCGCGTTCCAATCCGGATGACCGAGCAGAATGTATGAGAGGAGGATCATCAGATTGGCGTTCCGGTGATCGTGCCACGTGAGCCACACGTGGATGTCGTCAAGGTTTCCGAAATGGTGGTCGCCGTGGCGCAGCACCAGGCAATCCATGTCGGCGCTGCGCGCCAGGAAGATCCCGGACCGGCACTCGTCTACCACCGACTCATCGTCGTGCTCGGAGAACTCGAACAGCATCGTGTTGTTGTCCACCCCGGCGATCCCCGGGGCCTGCAGCGTCTGCGCGAGGGCTGAGCGCATCGATGGGCTCACCATGGTATCGAAGAACACGCCGCTGGCCCGGCGGGTCGTGGTCCGTATCAGGCGATCCAGCACCTTCCGGCTTTCGGCGTAGGTCTCCGAGTTCAGAAGCCCCTCGATGTAGTGCAGGTAGGTGCCGAAGCCGTACCGGTGACACAGCCAGGACAGCATGCGGATCGGCGCCGAACGATCGAACGTTCGGCCGGTGATGGTGATGATGCTGGGGCGCCACTCCACCGGGGGCGCCTTCTGCAGGCGAATCTGCATGGTCCGGGTGGCCTGGGTCATCACACCCTGGAAGATCGTCCCGATTCCATCGTCCGGGCTGCCGCCGGTCAGCTGGATCGTCTTGTACAGCGCGGCCATGATCACGATCGCCGCCACCGCGTAGCCCGGGCTCATCTGGAACATCAGGAGCAGGCACATCACCGCGCCCACCAGGCTCAGGTACCATTTGGTCCTGAACGACGGCCGGTACGACGGACGGGCCGCGAAGTGCTCCAGGAAGCTGATGGCGCACAGCGACCCGTAGGTCACCATGAAGAACATCGAGATGATCCCGGCGACCACGTCGACGCTGCCCGCCAGCACCACGAAGAAGGCGATGGCCCCGGTCACCAGAGTCGCATTGCGCGGATCGTTGGCCGGTCCGACTCCCGTGGATAGGAAGCGGGAGATGCCCGCTCCCGGCATGATCCGATCCGCGGCCAGGGCCTGCAGGGTGCGCGGTGCCACCAGAATCGATCCGATCGCAGACGACAACGTTGCCGCGGCCAGCCCGATCGGGATGATGGGTGACCACAACGCGATGTCGGCCATGACGAGCCGGCTCGTATCGGCGAGGAGCTCGGTGGGAGCGGAGGTCGCCAGCTTCCAGGCCACCAGGACGTATGCCCCCATGCCCACGAGCGTGGCCGAAAGGATGCCCAGAGGGATGGATCGCCGCGGGTTGGCCAGATCTCCCGAGAGACCGACGCCCGCCGTCATTCCGGTGAATGCCGGGAACACGATGGCGAACACGACGATCAGCGGGTCGGCGTTCAGCAGCTCGCTCTTCAGGATCGCGTCCTGCGTCGCGGCGTCTCCCACGGGTCTTCCCAGGAAGAAGAGCACGAGAGACAAGGCGAGCACGCTCACCACGACCCACAGGGCCGCCACACCCATGTTCGCGCCGCGGGTCAGGATGAGCGCCAGCAGGAGAAACAGGGCCGGGACCGTGACCAGCCGGAGGTCGAGAGGGAATCCGGTCAGGCTCTGGAACGCGGGGCCCAGTATCCTGAAGGCCTCACCGAACGCGATGATATAGAAGGCGACCGAGATCGCCTGCGAGAAGAAGAGGGCGATTCCGATCGCTCCGCCGATCGTGGTTCCGAACGAGCGGGAAATGATGAAGTACTCGCCACCGCCCTCCACCCGGCGGTTGGTCGCGATCTCTGCGATCGCCAGGGCCGTCGGAATCGTGACCGCGTGACCGAGCGCGATGATCCACAGAGTGCCCAGGAAGCCCGTGTGCGCCACGGCGTAGCCGAAGCGCAGGAAGAGGATCGCACCGAGGACGGTGCTGACGCTCGCCAGGAAGACGGGGGCGGTTCCGAAGCCGTGACCCCGCGGGTCACCGCTCGAAGATGGCCCCCGCTGACTCTTTTTCAGCACGCCCAAGGCTGCCCCGTTGGCGAACGTGAGACTTCACCCCGCGAATCGCTCCGACTTCCGGGCACGATGCGGTGTACGGCGGAGGGGAGTCAAGTTGTTGCCGTTCGCGCGCTACCGGCGGCAGTAACCGCAAATGCCAGCTAGCTGCCGCCAGGCGATTCGGATACAATTCAGGTTTCGCTACCGACCCTCGACCTGCCCAACTCGTGGGAGCCCGCTATGCGTTGCCTCTCCGTTGCCGTTGGCCTCATCGGCCTGCTCTTCAGCCCGCTCGCGGGATCCGCCCAGGGCCCCTGCGATTCGTCCATTCCGTTTGGAGACAACCCCGAGAACGGCCGCTTCGTCGCGGTCGACAATTCCGAGGTCTATTACGAGACGTACGGCGACCCGGATCATCCGCCGCTGGTTCTCATCCACGGCAACGGGGGGTCCATCGGGAGCATGCGGTGCCAGATCATCCACTTCATGGAAAACTACCTCGTGGTGGTGGCCGACAACCGCACGCACGGGAAGTCGGGAGGGTCGGAGCACCTCACCTACGACCAGATCACGGCCGACTACGCGGCGGTCCTGGATCACCTGGGCGTCGATACAGCGCATGTGCTGGGGCAGAGTGACGGCGGCATCGTGGGCTTGCTCCTAGCGATTCACTACCCGGACAAAGTGACCAAGCTGGTTGCGGCTGTCCCCAATCTGTGGCCGGGGAAGAGCGCGATCGCCGGGTGGGAGCTGGAGCTCAGCAAGGACTACCGTGCACGGATCGATTCGATGATCGCGATCGGCGATACGTCACGCGATTGGGAGAACGAGAAGCTGCACATGAACCTGATGGTGAACGAGCCTCACATTCTCCTTACCGACCTCGAGACCATTGTCAGCCCGGTGCTGGTGATGACCAGCGACGACGACATCATCAAGCCACGCCACATACTCGAGATCTACGAGCACATCCCGAACGCGCACCTGTTCGTGATGCCGGGGGCGACGCATTTCATGCTCAGGGACGAGCACGAACTGTTCAACTACATGTCGGATCGTTTCTTCCGGGAGCCGTTCGAGCGGCCCACCAGCCGGGAAGTGCTCCTCAGGATGATCGGCGCGGAGTAGTCAGGTGCGGATCGAGTCCGGGTCCGACAGGTCCGTCCACGCCTGGACGGCCGGCGGCGTCGCTGCCCACAGCAGGAGCGTCATCAATACGGCCGACGTGATGCACCACATGCACGTGGCCCCGATGACAAAGGGCTCCAGCACCGTAAGGTAGATCGAGAAGAGCGTCCCGGCGAGCGCCATGAGCCACAGTCCGGTGGCGACCATGGCGTTCGATTCGAGCGACCCCCTCTCGCGCAGCATCCACCCGAGGCCCAGCGCCGCATAAGCGTAGACGCCGAGAATGCCGATCGGGATCAGTCCGAACAGGCGCGCGTAGGGGCTCTGCTGCACCGTGTTGCAGTCACCCACCGGGCCGCAGATGGCCTCGCTCTGCGTCACTTCAACGAAGCTCAGGTACGCCGCGACGCTCAGGCCGCCCAAGATGATCAGGGCCACGGCCCAGCCCGGCCAACGAGGAAGAGTGGAGCGTCTCGCGGCAGCCGTCAGCACGACGATGACCGAGATCAGCATCCCGAGCAGAACGAACACGGCGATCGAGTTTCCGGCCGGATCCTGGCCGAACTTCTGCCATGGACTCAACCGGGTCGTGCGGGACTCCGCCCCGGCCAGGTCCATGATGGCACCCCGCGGATCGACCGCGGGCACCACGAGAGTCGTCTCGGCTTCGGCGATCTCAGGTGCCGCCACCAGGTCGGGCGCGGATTCCGGGGCGGCCACCTCCACGTGCTCCGGCGGTTCGACGATCGATTCAGGCTCGGGCGTGGTTTGAGCGATCGGTTCCGGCGCCCCGGCCTGCGGTAGGGGGGTGTCCTGCTCTGCGACCCGTTCATCCGCCGCGACGAGTTCCTCGGCGGCGCGTTCCTCGGCAACGGGTGGCGTCTGCTCCGCGACGGGTTCGCTCATGTCGATGCCGGAAGCGACCAACGCCGGAATCAGGCCATCGATATCAGGCCACGGAAGGCCTCCCGAAGCCAGTCCTGCCTCTACGATCCCGGGCAGCTGGTCGGGGATGTCGAACGAGCCGACGAGCACCCGATCTCCAACCGCCAGCAGGGGCACTCCCAGCTGCTCGGGCGGGATTCCGTAGCGGACTCCCGCGGCCCGAAACAGGCGCTGTCCCTCCAGCGACTGCGTGTTGATCGCCACGACGACGAGGGACTCACCAAACCGCTCGACGAGCGGCGGCAGTCCTTCGGTGATCACGGTGTGGCAGTGCGGACACGACGGAGAGAAGAAGAGGACCGAGCGGACCTGGGGCGCGGCCTCCTGCGGGGATTGCGGCGCGACGGCAGGGGCGGCCACACCGGTGGTCATCAGCAGGGCGAGAAACGACGAAACGCGAGTCATTTGCGGTGAGCCTTCAGGCCTTCCGTGAACATGGATCGGCGGCCGGGAGCCACCGGACAGGTCAGGAAAATACTATGCGTGGGGTCGTCGGGAACCCCCGGCGTGACCGGCGACTGACACGTGCGAATCCGTAAGCGAACTGTCGCCCCCGGGTGTTGCATAACTGGGCAGGGCCTGGCTGAATCGGGTGGGGGCGTTCGACGGGAGGTAAGCATGAAACGGTGGCTCGGAATTCCGATCAGTATCCTCGCGGTCGGCTGCATCAACACCAGCGTTCAGACTCTGGACCACGACGTGCGCGCGGCGCGGTCGCCCGAATCGGTGGCTGTGCTGCTGGAGAAGCCGGCACAGCCCTACACCGTCATCGCGGTCATCGAGGCCAACACCGGCACCGTGTTCGACTGCTTCGACGACCTGCGCAACGAGATGGTCGCCGAGGCGGCCAAGCTGGGTGGAGACGCCCTGATCCTGGGGCCGGAATCCACGGACTCCGAGTTCATCTTCACCGGAACCGCGATGGTGCAATCCGACACGCGGAGGTTGAGCGGCGAAGTCATCGTGTATGAGCGGGGATAGCAACGGACGGTCGCCAAACCCACCCGACCGCACCGGTTGACGGACCGGGGGCCTGCACACATCGTGCGATGTCTCTTAACTGAGGTTCCTTGGCACTAGCTTCACCAGAAGCCCCCTCCTGGTGGTCTGTCTCCTTGTCACAGTCATATGGGGGTCAATCCATGAGCATCAACATCCAGACACCCGGAGTGCACCACGTGGCGCTGCGCGTCGCCGACTTCGACCGTTCCGCGCGCTTCTACACCGAGACGCTCGGCTTCCCCGTTGTTCTTGCCCAGCCAGGCCTCCTGATCTTTCTGGCCGGGAGCACAGCAATTGGAATCCAGGGGCCCGCGGAGGGCACGCCTGTGGGCGACGTCTTCAATCCATTTCGCGTCGGCCTGGATCACCTGGCCATCGCCTGCAATGATGAGGACGAGCTCGCACGAGTAGCGATGGCTCTGTCGGAGGCCGGGATCGAGAATACGGGCGTGAAACTGGACGAGACTCTCGGCAAGCAATACGTCGCGTTCAAAGACCCCGACCGAATCGCCTGGGAATTCTACATGACCTAGCGGACGGAGCCGCGC
>Ga0316198_10001574_pt1 | contig 13467 bp, 9 predicted proteins | sample OudBieAanoxic_MG_FD_204935 | JGI IMG/M metagenome (GOLD analysis project Ga0316198, IMG submission 204935) | Coastal sediment microbial communities from Oude Bieten Haven, Netherlands - site A anoxic | ecosystem: Environmental > Aquatic > Marine > Coastal > Sediment | place: Netherlands...
TCATTGGCGTTAGCCAAATGGTATGCCCAGGAGCATGTGCTGCTTTGCCTGGTACCTGCTTTTTTCATCGCCGGAGCCACGGTAAAAGAACTTGCCTATATTTTGGCGCTTACGATGCGGGAAGCTGCCGGTGGAGACGACTGCTGGACCCATGGTGCCTTGGGGGACTATAAGACACTTATCTCAGAAGGGCTTAAGAGCTCCGAGTGTTGCGCCAAATGACAGATTCTTGAGATGACGCGGGAGGAGGGGCTTTCCCTTTTAAGGTCAAATATAAACCAATGAGAGAGGCGTAAAATGAAAGAAAAGCAAACCGATACGATACATCAACTGGTAAGAGGTCGCTATGCCAAGGCAGCGGAAGGGTCTGGCTGTGGCTGCCAGTCGGAAAATATGTCACCATGCTGTGGCTCCTCAGCGGGCATTGACCAAATGGCGAACCACATCATGGGATATTCCCAAGAGGAGCTTGGCAGTGTTGTCGAAGGGGCCAATCTCGGTCTTGGTTGTGGCAATCCGACCGCCATCGGAAACCTTAAGCAGGGTGAAATTGTATTGGATTTAGGTAGCGGAGGAGGGTTCGACTGTTTTCTTGCCGCCAAAAAAGTGGGGGACGAGGGTCGTGTCATTGGCATTGACATGACACCGGAAATGCTGACCAAAGCGCGAGGAAATGTTGTCAAAATGGGGGCAACCAACGTTGAGTTTCGCCTCGGGGAAATCGAACATCTACCCGTAGGGGACAACAGCATTGACGTCATAATCTCAAACTGTGTCATCAATCTATCACCCGAAAAGAGACAGGTATTCCAGGATGCCTACCGTGTTTTAAAACCAGGTGGCCGTCTGGCGATTTCCGATGTGGTGGCCACAACTGATATACCGGATCAGATGCGTAAACAGACTGAACTGTTGACCGGATGCATTGCCGGTGCTGAGCACATTGACCGGATACGAAACCTTTTAGGCCAAGTCGGATTCGAGAGGATCAAAATCGAACTTAAGTCCCATAGCAAGGAGCTGGTCAGCGGATGGTTTCCTGGAAGCGGTGCGGAAAACTATGTGGCATCCGCCGACATCCAGGCTTTCAAGCCATTATGATTGGTCTGACGGTGAAATACAATGATTTCTCGTCTTCGTATGTCGGAATTAACGACCGAGAACTTCGATCATATATTCACCGTATATGTTTTATTATAAAATTTAATGATACCTACCTTACATTGAAAACGATTTGTCTTGCCTTACCGTAACCAAATCGCTGTGAAGGTCATTTTCAACTTACCTTCCAAAATTCCGGTGGCATATGAATGTTGCCAGGGAGTGTGGGTGCCACCGCCCAATCCAGCAGGCGAGTTCCTTCATGGTAGTAGATATTGGGTTGTGTATTTACATGGGGGGCAATGATTTGGACCAGTTTTTTTTGCCTTGATAGCCGGGTGATCTCGCTGTCCGGATCGTTAAAATTACCGAATACACGAGCCTTGGTCGGGCAGGTAACAACACAGGCAGGCTCTTGTCCACGTTTCAACCGGTGTCTGCAAAAATCACACTTGTCGGCAATGTTTCGTTCCGGGTTGCGATACCTGGCGTTGTAAGGGCAGGCTGTCACACAGTTACCGCAGCCGATACACTTAAGTGGATCAATGGCAACCAATCCATCGGCCTGCTTGTAGGTTGCGCCCACAGGGCAGGCGGCTACACAGGTTGGATCGTCGCATTGCATGCACTGGCCCGGCTGGAACTCATTTTTTTGATCAGCCTTCTCATTCCACATTGGCTTTATCCAGTTTCTCCAAAAACCCTGGGGAACATTGTTTTCGACTTTACATGCGATCAGGCAGGCCTTGCAGTCAATGCATTTGGACGCATCGATGATGATCCCGTATTTTTTTGTTATACTTGGTTCCATACTCATGTCCTCAATATTCGATTAAAAGCCAATGGCGGGCAGACCCTATTGACGATTATCTAAATTCAAGCAGCGATTAAGTCGACGGACTGCCTTTTAAAAAGCGTCTTGTCATCAGACCTTTCTTACGCTGACGAACGTTTCGTGCATGGCCATGTTTCCTGAGATTCGGTCGGCATAGTCTTCCAGGACCTCCACAATGCAGGCGCCTTTCCCGTATATTTTGGAAAGGCCCTTTGAAATAACACCAAATCCTGTATCCATATAAACAGTATCCGACCGGGTTTTTCCAGTCACATTGGCCTTTAGGCGTCCTTTACCCGCAGGGCTTACAACTTCCACCAGGTCTCCTTGCCTAATGCCAAGCATTTGTGCCGGTAGGGGGTGGATCCAAAGGGTATTTTCATGCTCCAATTCCCACAGAAGCGCATTGTTTGTCGATGCGCTTTGAGTAATGTAGGCATTCCGCCCGACGACCATTCTAAAGTGATTTTTCGGTACCTTTTTGGGTGGTGTATATACCGGCATAGGATCGATGCCGGCGTCTGCGTAACGTGAATTGTAGAGTTCGATTTTCTTCGAGCGAGTTTTAAATGGTTTACCTTCGTGCAGCCCGTGGCTGGGGCCAACAATGTTATAAACACCGTCTTTTTCAAGTGCCTTTGCCACCTCTGGTAGTTTTTCGAGTTGAGCCTTTCTAAACTCGGCTATGGTAAAATCGAAATACTCCCCAAGATTTAATCGTTTGGCCAGTTCTTTGACAATCCAAAAAACCGGCTTTGATTCAAACAGGGCGGGGACCAGGGCATTACGCGTAATCACGCCGGAACAGGCTGATGAAGCCTGAAAAGCTGAAAGCGGATCTTCTCTTTCAAGGTAACTGGGCGCCGGCAGAACCAGATCTGCCATCCAGGCCGTATCACTCATGGCGATATCGACGGTTATCATACAATCGAGTTTTTTAATCATTTCGATTGTCTTGTTGCGATTGGCGCCAGTCTGCATGGGATTGGTCTTATAGGTCATCCAGCCTTTGATGGGATAGGGCTTGCCTTCAATCACGGCGTCACGGGTATGTTTAAACGAGCCCTCTTCATAGAACATCATCTCGGCCCTGCCGGCATCGACCCTGTCTTCCGGGTTTTCATCATACCAGGGTGCATCATAAGGAATAGAGCCGGACTGGACTTTTGGCGGTACGATCAGGCCGCCTTGCCTGTCCCAGTTGCCGAGTAGCGCGTTGACAATGGCAAAAGTTCTTCGGATCTGAGTCGAATTTTCATAATCCGAACTTCGCCGTCCGGGGTAAACGATGGCCGCGGGAGCCGCGTCTGAAATTTCCCTGGCGAGCCGCCGAATGTCGTCGGCCGGAATTTCAGTCTCTTTTGCGGCCCATTCCGGGGTATAGGCCTGCACGTGTGACGCGAACTGCTCAAAACCGGATGTTTTTGTAGCAACAAACTGCTTGTCATAACGCCCTTCAGCAATCAAGACGTGGGCGATGGCGAGAAAAAAGGCCATGTCGGTACCGGGTTTAATCGCAAACCACTCATCGGCCAGAGCGGCCGTTTTGGTAAAACGCGGATCCAACACCACCAGTTTACAGCCATTTTGTATGGCTGTCATCAAATCGATGCTGTCGGGTGTCACCAGGGCTTCAAAGCGATTGGCACCGGGCATGATCACATACTTGCAGTTGAGCACGTCCGGAATCGGCATAACGCCAAACGTATCCAGAAAGGCCCTGTTGCGGCTCAGTAAGCAGTTGGATTCGTGTGAGATAATATTGAACGATCCATATACTTCCGCGAATCGGTGAACGAAAGTGGACTGCATATCCGTCCCGGCCATAAAGAGAAAGCCGCAGCGCGTGTACTTGTGTCCGATTCGTTCCATCTGTTCGGCGGCATGGTCCAGGGCTTGTTTCCAGGTAAGCCGGTGCCATCGGCCTTCTCCCCGCGCACCTTTTCGTAACAGGGGGTATTTTAGACGGTCGGGATCGTATAACTGCTTAATGCCTGCATTTCCCCTCGCACACAACATACCACGGGATTTGAGCGATTTGGGATTGGGGTCCAGTTTCTTGACGATCCCATTTTCCACCTGGGCAATGAGACCGCATTTATTAAAGCACATATCGCAGGCCGAAAATGCTTCCCGAACAGGCGTTTTCCCTTTTCCATCCTTCTGGGTGGAAAGTGCATGAAGGATTCGGGAAGGACTGCTGGCCGCCATTGTGGCTGCAGCCGTACCGGATAGTTTGATGAATCCGCGCCGGGATATCACGCCCCTGTTGGTCACTGGCATTTTCATGCCCCCTCAAATAGCTGTGGTTGGTTAAATGATTAATCTAGAGAAGCGCGGTGCTTTTCTATCCTGCCCATGGGTAACTTATCGAATCTTCCCCCAGTTTCAATGGGATCACTCTCGTATCCCAGGGCTTCATAATCGATATAGTTGGTTTTACCGATCAGGTTTTCAACATCTCTTCCCAGATCGGCCAGAAATTTAAAGTTAACGCCTTTATGAACCAACTCCTTAAAACTAACGTCCGGTCTTTCCAAGTGACACTTGCCGCAGTAGGGGGCCTGGGCCAGGGAGCGGTGGCATTCGGCACAGGAGAGGGCGCTCTCCTTGGGCAGCACCTCGTGCGTCAGGCCCCAGTACATGATAGTATCGACAAATTCATACTTGCCGCTGTATTGAAGGCCGGCAGATTTCATGCCGCTTTCAAAGGCCTTGTTCCAATCCCAATGCTTCCAGAATCCTCCCCACAATTGGGGCGCCAGCAGATACTGATGAACGGCATCACTGGGCTGTTTGCCTTCATGTATTTTAAACGGATATATTCGGGCGGCCGGATCTTTAATACTCCCCACCGGGCTGGCCAATTCGGTTACACCCTTTTCGTTGATGCGATCGCCCAGAAGATAGCGCTGGACCGTGCCATTGTACCATTTATAAACCGGCTTAACGGCTTCTTTCCATTTGAAACTTCCTTTTTTCTTCATATAGGTGGGCATGCCATACTTATCTTTGCCGCCTTTGATATCCTTACCGGCCTGGGACCAGTCCCAATAAACTTTGGTGGGCCTGCCCTTGGCGTAAATGGGGATATGGCAGGTTTGACAGGCCACATGCTTGGTGTGCTTGTTTAAATGGTGGTCGATCAGTTCACTGCCGATGTGGGGGCTGTCGGTATGACAGTACTCGCAGGAAAGATCACCTTCCACAGCAGCCACCGAAATACTGCGGCCCGAAATCATATGATTGCGGGTTTTATGGCAATCCTGGCATTTGAAATCCATGCCATCGCCAACGCCCATATGAACATCAAAGTCCTGATCCGGCTTGGCTAAAGATGAACTCATATCACCATGCTTGACGGCATCGCCTCCACCCCCAAGGAAATGACAGTTCATCCCGCAGGTGTTGCGACTGGGGCGGCCCACGTTTTTGGCCACCTTGATCAGGTCCACGTCTTTTTTAGGAAAACCCGCTCCCGGGGGCGCTTTTTTATAGGTGCCGGTGGTATCATGGCAGACCAGGCAATCGATGTGGGTCATGTCATTAAAATCAAAGTTTTGATCCTTCCAGCCGTAGCCGATGTGACAACTTGTACAGCGGGGCCAATTGCCGTTGACGTTGATGCAGAAGTTGTTGATGGTGTTATGGCGTTTACCAATATCGATCCGGTTCTCATGCCCGACGGTGTATGGAGACGATCCGTGCCAATTCCAATGGGCCGTTTTTAAGATGGCTTTGCCTTCGTTTTCGTGGCACGAGAGACAATTCTTGGTAACTGCCAGAGCGTCGACGTTTTCTTCCAGTTTAACCAGCTGGTTGTGATCCGGTACTTTGGCGGCGTGGCACGCCAGGCAGTCTGTAGGGGCCTGGGTGTCGAGGGTACGAGCTACGGGCCCTCGAACCATGGCGCTATAGAGAATCGGTCCGCGAATATGGGGGGTCTGTTCTGATTGCTCATGGCAGTCCATACATAACTGGTGGTAGGCACCCTTTAAACCGGGGGTATGAAGGTTCTTGGGGTTAAATGGCTCTTTATGGCACTTGGCGCACCCTACCGGTACCGATTCACTTGTTATTAATTCAGACATGTTGACCGGTTTTCCGTAAGTATCGTTTTTCTCCCTGGGCATACGGTGATGGCAGATGCTGCAATCCCTTAATACATTGGCATGCTTGGCGTGCATGAACCGCACCGGTTCATACTTGTCGCTATATTTATTGACGACCGGGTTGTTGAGTGTGATCAGTTTGGGTGCATCGGCGATGGATGGGGTGATGCTTTCTTCAAGGGGCAGCGGGCGTTCAATAGTGATCCTCTCCTCCTCCGCATGGGAGGGCATCACCGCCCAGGTCACGATTGCCAGAGCAATAAACCCCAGGGCAGTGGGGGACATTTTTTCGGGTTTCGCGCCAAGCACTGGAAAGATAAAGACAAACACCCGGTAAAGGAACATAAGGGTTGCGATCAGTCCGACTGTGATAAATATTTCACCTAGGGCGGGAAAATAGTTGGTCAACTGGTAGGGGGGGGTATAACTGACGACAAAGACATTAATACGATTCAACAGAATTCCCAGCACAAAGGCGGTGGCCGCAAAAAAGAGCCAGCCCGGGGACCGCCGGACCCGTCTGAATAAAAGGAGGACAAAAGGAAGGATCACCCCGAAAACAACCTCCACGATAAAGGCGTTGGTTTGGAAGGTACCGTCGAGTAAATACACATAGGTACCGCGTACGATCATATCACCGATTTTGAAAGCCAAATAGAGCCCGATGAGTACCGGCATGAATTTGGCGAGCGGAGTAAGCACTTCCATTTCCGGTTTTCGATTAAATGAGCTGGACACGATAATGGACTCGAAAGTGACCATGGGGTATCCGGCGGCAAAAGCGGAGAGCAGAAACAACAATGGTAAGATGGGTGTATACCATAAAGGGTGCACTTTATAAGGCGCGATAAGCATCAACGACCCGAGGCTCGACTGGTGCAGGCAGGAGAGCACGATACCGGCGATGATGAAAACGAACATGATTTTACCCAGGATTTTCTCGGCAATTCCGAGAATCTTTTCCACCAAATTGTTCAGGCCTACCAAAATTCCGGGTAAATTGACCCGCCCTTTGAAACGTTCGATGACGATGGGCACGAACTCGATGTACAGTACATTCAAGTAGATCATTACGCACATGGCCACTTCAAAGAGCACTGAATTACCGTTCCAGTTAAATATCGGGCTATAGATATTCCAGTACCGGCCAATATCGATCAGCAGGCCCAGCACCACAAAGGTATAGCCGAGCATGGCCGTCAAAAGGGCCGGTCGAATGACGGCATGGTATTGATCGCGGTTAAAGACATACGCGATGGCACCGGTGGTAAACCCGCCGGCAGCCAAGGCCACTCCTGATGCCACATCGATGCCGATCCAGATCCCCCAAGGGACCTGGTTATTCAAATTGGCTACTTTACCGATACCAAATAAAAAGCGTGCCATGACAAAAGCCCCGCCAACGGCCATCAGCGCCAATAACACCATCACTCCCGGGGTAAGAAATTTCTCTTCAACCGGTGCAGCCGCCTCATGGGGTTTCATGCGCTTTCTCCTTTGTGATTCTCTTTTTCATCAATTTTCTTTTCACTATCTTTTAAATAGCCCGTTCCCCACATAATTCCGCCCAGGACGCCATATAAAATAATGGGAGCGGCAAAATACTGAAACAGGCCGTGTTGAATCGTCTCGGTTAACCGTGGTGGGGCTTTGGTTCCCAGTTTCGGGAAACCGATGGTTTCAAAAGGTTCCGAGGCCAGGTATAGCCAGGAAGTTCCACCCACTTCATGCTCACCGTAAATGTGGTCGACATATTTACCGGGGTTTTTTTTCATTTTCCAACGGGCCAGCCGCAACAATTCATCCTTTTTACCGAAAGTCATCACTTCCCTTGGACAGATCTGGGCGCAGGCGGGCAAACCGCCCTCTTTAACATCTTGATAGCAAAAGGTACATTTTCTTACTTCCGGGGTGAGCGCATTGTAATACTCATAGGCAGGTACTTGAAACGGACAGGCGACCATGCAGTAGCGGCAACCGATGCATTTTTTGGCATCGTAGATGACGGCTCCGTTTTTTTGCTTGGTCAGGGCGCCGACGATACAGGCCGACACACAGGAGGGGTCGTTGCAATGCATGCACTGGAATTTGACAAACTCGGGTTGATTTCGCCAGGTCAGGGTGCCGACGTTTTTGGGGTAATACTTGTTGACCACCGTATAAGACGTTTCATCCATCCGCCGTTCTCTTTCTAATACGGCCAATTCGTCAAAACGTTCTACCGGTTCAGGCAGGTGGTGACGTTCATTGCAGGCTTGTTCGCATTTACGGCAGCCGACACACAGGGTAGTGTCCACCAGGCAGCCATAATCCTGGCTGGCGGGTGCCGATGGTTGGGACGCATCGGCCGGCTTTGGTTTAACCGGAGTTACGGAGGCTGCGGCCATGGCGCCCGTCAACTTTAAAAAGTATCGTCGGTTTATCTCCATTTCAAATCCTTTTGCTCACCGAAATTGTTAAAACCCGTTGTTTGTTGACTTGTCAGAACTCCTTTACCCTTTCAGGATTCGAAGGCGATAGTGATCCGATTCCTTCGTGCGATGGATCACCTGGTCTGCAGATCTTTGGATAATTTTCTCAAGCTCGCCAACAACCTCCGGATCCGCTAAGAGGACATCCATGGCTTCACCCGATTGCAAGGAATTCAGCGTACTTTTGCATTTCATCAGGCAAACTGGAAAAAAAACACCGATTAGGTTGAGTTCGGACTGGGTTGACATAACCGTCTTTTCGGATAATTAAAGCATTACGTGTATGATCGCTATGTATAATGCAACACTTATGCCGAGATTGAAGGCACTCGCATTTTACGAATAACGATATGAAATTATAGTATAATTTATTGATAACAAATTTCTTGACCGTTTAAGCGAATATGGATATGCTTAAACAGTTGTTTAAACGCATTTAACAACTGTTGTCGCAAAAGATTCACGACCGACAGGGGTCTTGAGATGAGGGAACAGGAAATCAATCGCTATTGGAAGCGGATTATCGATACCATGAACGATGGATTGATGCTGATTGGACCGGATGGGTCGATCCTTATGGCCAACCATGCTTTTGAGGAATTGACCGGCTACACGGCCGATGAAGTTGTCGGAAAGCCCTGTACATTGTTAAAGTGCGATGCCTGCGAAAAGACCGGTCAAATGAAAAACGGTCGTTGGTTGTGCCGTCTTTTTGAAGAAGGTCGGAAGGATATTAAGAAGTGCCGTTGCCATATCCTAAAAAAGGACGGTACCTACCTGTCGGCGATTAAAAACGCATCCGTTTTGAGAGACGATGATGGCCAACCCATTGGTGCTGTGGAGACCATTATGGATATCTCCGAACTGGATCGCCTGGATCAACGGGTAACCCAGCTTTCCCGACAGCTTGATTCCAGCCAGGGTTTTTGTGGACTGGTGGGTAATTCTGAGAAAATACAGCGAGTTTTCAACGTCGTTAAAAAAGCGGCCCAAAGTGATTCGCCAGTAATCATCTATGGTGAAAGCGGCACGGGCAAGGAGATGGTCGCCCATGCCATTCATCGCTGTGGTCAACACAGCCAGGGGCCTTTTGTTCAGCTCAATTGTGCGGCATTAAATGAAGCCTTGCTGGAAAGCGAGCTGTTCGGTCACACCAAAGGGGCCTTTACCGGGGCTTACCGCCATCGGATCGGTCGGTTCGAAGCGGCTGATGGTGGTGACCTATTTTTGGATGAAATCGGAGATGTACCCCTATCCATACAAGTCAAGCTTTTAAGAGTGCTGGAAACCGGGCGGTTCGAGCGGGTAGGGGATCATCGACCGATGACTGTCAGTGTGCGCATCATCACGGCCACCAATAAAAATCTTGAGGCGCTCATCGCTCAAAAAGTTTTCAGAGAGGATTTATTTTACCGAATCAATGTCATTCCCATCCATCTACCGCCGTTAAGGGATCGTAGGGAGGACATTCCGCTATTAGTCCACACGTTTATTCGACGTCTTAATCAAAGCACCGGTAAAAAGATCACCGGATTGAGCCAGGGCGCCATGGCGCGATTCATGTCGCATCAATGGCCGGGAAATGTCCGGGAGTTAAAAAGTGCGCTGGAATACGCTTTCGTGGTGGCTGAAAAAAACGTGATCAGTTGGGAACAGCTTCCACCGCAATTTACAACCACTGATTCTCTTGCTTTACCGGGTAGCGAGATGATATCCGATCGGGCAACCACTGAAAAAGAAGAACTGATTAAAGCCCTCCGTCAAACCGGGGGTAACCAGACCCAGGCGGCCAAGGTCCTCGACATCAATCGGGTAACGGTCTGGAACCGCATGAAAAAATATGGTATCGATTTAAAAAAAGTATTAGTCGCATGATTTTTTTTCGTGTTGCCTTCATTATTTGCTTACTTCACTGCAATGATGACCGAACGGGAATAACTCCAAGAGTAAAAATAATCACATAGTCAGGGGGAAGAATGACAACAAAAAGAGTTAAAATATTGTTTTTAGGCTTATTGTTTTTTATTTTATCTTGTAGCTCGCAGGCTTTGGCAATAGATCTCTACGGCTTTGGAAGTTATTGGGATAAAAATGACGTCGATGGGACGTGGGGCGGTGGTATTGGACTAAGCTTACCGCTTTTTACTGAACATCTGAGGCTGGATGGGAGGGCCTATTTTTTTGGAAGCAGTGACCTGGGATTTGGTGACAATCTCACCCTTACACCACTTGATCTGGGGCTGCAAGTACATATATTGCCGGCCGCCAAGCTGGATCCATATATACTTGGGGGAGTATCGTATATCTATGTTGATTCGAATCGAATCGGTGTGGATTCCGATTTTGGTGCCTATTTTGGCGGAGGGCTCGAACTGGCGCTGATGGAATCGATCCTTAAACTATTCGGCGAAATCGTTTATCGAACCAGTACGCTTGATACCAGATTCGATACGAATATCGATGTGAGTGGGACTACCGCTAACATTGGCCTCAAACTCCATTTTTGAGAAAAGGAGTCAACAAAATACGCTTGATTGTGGCGAATATAAATACTCAATAGTCGAAAATCAGCCGGTTGGAAAAAGAGATAAATGAAAGTCCCTGTTCATCCACTTATGAAGTGATATCGGGAACTGGCAAATGCGGGTTTAATTCTATTAAATGTCTTGAGACCGTTTACATTTATTGTCAACCCAGTCGGAAATTGAAAGAGAAAAAAAGCAGATGGGTCGATAATCCCTGGTATGGGCAGGGTCCTTAGAAATCTGATTTGAATGGATTGACTCTTTAGCTATAAGAGGGTAGCAAAAAAGTCGTTGCCTTTATCGTCGACGATGATAAAAGCCGGAAAATCCTTGACCGTGATTGAGAAAATCGCTTCCATTCCCAGCTCTGGGTATGCCAAGGTCTCGACCCTGGTTATACATTCCTTTCCCAGGCGGGCCGCCGGTCCGCCGATGGATCCCAAATAAAAGCCACCATGTTTTTGGCAGGTCTTAGTGACCATTTCCGAGCGGTTGCCTTTGGCCAGCATCACCATGGAGCCACCGTTCTTCTGGAAAAGCGGTACATAGGGGTCCATCCGTCCGGCGGTGGTGGGGCCAAAGGATCCTGATGCGTATCCCGGTGGCGTTTTGGCCGGACCGGCGTAGTAAATAATGTGGTCCTTGAAATATTGGGGGAGGCCTTCGCCCTTGTCCAGGCACTCCTTGAGCTTGGCATGGGCGATATCCCGCGCTACAACAATTTTGCCGCTAAGGGATAGCCGCGTGGCGACCGGATACTGGCTGAGAACTGCTCGAATCTGATCCATGGGTTGATTGAGATCAACCTGGATGGCAGTTTTGCCGTCCCCGACAGGCTCGGGAAGAAACTGGGACGGGTTGGTTTCCAGTTTTTCTAAAAAAATACCATCTGAAGTAATCCTGGCTTTGATGTTGCGGTCAGCACTGCAGGACACACCCAACCCGATGGGACATGAGGCCCCATGGCGGGGCAATCTCACGATCCTTACGTCATGGCAAAAATACTTGCCGCCAAACTGCGCGCCAATTCCCAATTCTCGTGATATCGAAAGTACGGTTTGCTCCAACTCTACGTCACGGAAAGCGTGGCCGGTTGCGTTTCCCCGGGTGGGCAATCCGTCCAAATATCCTGCTGAGGCGAGCTTAACGGTTTTCAAGTTCATCTCAGCCGAGGTGCCCCCTACCACGAAAGCGAGGTGATAGGGCGGGCAGGCCGCCGTTCCAAGGGTTTTCATTTTGGTTCGCATGAACTCGACCAGGGTTTCAGGATTCAATACCGCCTTGGTTTCCTGATACAGGTAGGTCTTGTTGGCCGAACCGCCACCCTTGGCGATGAATAAAAACGTGTATGTGTTCCCCTCAGTGGCGTATAGATCGATTTGGGCCGGCAGGTTGCAGCCGGTGTTTTTCTCCTCATACATGGTTAAAGGCGCATTCTGAGAATATCGTAAATTTCCTCGGGTATAGGCGTTGAAAATACCTTTGGAAATGGCTTCGGCGTCGTTTCCTCCCGTCCAGGCCCGCTGGCCTTTTTTACCGATGACAATGGCTGTGCCTGTGTCCTGGCACATGGGATATTCCATTTCCGCGGCGATCACCGCGTTTTTAATCATCTCCAGGGCCACGTAACGGTCATTGTCCGAGGCATCGGGGTCGTCTATAATCTTAGCCAGAAGTTCTAAGTGCGAAGTTCTCAACAGATGCGATACATCCCGAAATGCGGTTTCGGCCAGCAGCGTCAATCCTTCCAGATCGATTTTAAGGATCGGCCCGTCATCAAATGATGCGACGGATACCGCTTCGGTGGACAACAGCCGGTAGGAGGTATCATCTGCTCTGAGGGGAAACATTTCTTCATAAGTGAATTCAACCAAAGAATTTCTCCTTATCGTCAATCAGCATCGGCGCTGCTTTTTTCAAGTTCCTCTTTCCTTAAATCCTTTTTCAGTACCTTTCCTACATTGGATTTAGGCAGTTCTGCTCTGAATTCAATCAACGTAGGTATTTTATAGGTGGCCAGTTTTCCCTCGCAGTATTCTATTATTCCTTCCTGAGTTTCAGTCTCACCCTCTCTTAAAACGATGAAAACCTTTACCTGTTCACCGCGGGATGGATGCGGCAGTCCAATGGCGGCCGCCTCTACGATTTTGGGATGTTCAAAAAGGACTTCCTCAATATCGCGGGGATATACATTGTACCCTCCGGATATGATCATATCCTTTTTCCGGTCAACGATGTAAAAATACCCTTCCTCGTCCATTTTAGCGATATCACCGGTATGGAGCCATCCGTCCGTGATGGTTTTCTCTGTCTCTCCGGGCCGATTTAAATAGCCTTGCATCACCTGGGGACCTTTGACGATAAGTTCACCCGATTCACCGATCGGCATATCCGTTACTCCATCGCCTAGATCCACTATCCTA